>OLRE01000013.1_pt1 | contig 188793 bp, 227 predicted proteins | sample 1672461 | NCBI WGS metagenome assembly OLRE01 (sample SAMEA3136688, study PRJEB25190) | human gut metagenome | biome: human gut; feature: human-associated habitat; material: faeces | place: Austria | collected 2013
ATTATCAGTGCAGAGGATTATAAGAGGAGGGTACAAAAGAATGAAATCTAATAATTAGGATGTAGCTAGCTACATTGTTGTTCGTGATAAAAATAAACTTGGATATGCTGTTATGAAGTTTGAGTCTGGTGATTCAAGACTTGGTATTACTTTCGGTTTATGCTGTAATTATGCTAAAGACAATGTTGAGGTAGTACGTGTAGGTGGATATCCTCATGACTTACTGTGCGCTGCTGGTGCAATAGGTAAAGAGGTAACTGATCCACAGGAGCTTATCAATATGTGTCAGACAGGCGAGATTCCTGGTGAATTAATTGATGAGTATAATGCTAGGTTAGATAAGATTCATGAAGAAATTGAGGCTGAGAAAAATGTTATGTCTACCAATTAAAATGAAATGGTTGGAGATGATTGCTTCCGGTGAAAAGAAAGATGAATACAGAGAGATTAAACCTTATTGGACTACAAGGTTTAAGAATGTGTTTCCTTTTGATGGTGATAACCCTATTCCTGGATATATTGTAAATATTATGCTTAAGGCGGGTTATGATATTAACTAGCCTAGCTTAGTGGTATCTGTTAGTCTGTCTATTGGAACTGGGAGAGAAGATTGGGGAGCAGTCAAAGGAGAGTTATACTACAAGCTCCACATTGAGTCTATTGAGACAGAGGTTAATGGTATTTGTAGTCCATTACGTGTCCTTATCTGTGGGTCTAGAAATTTTGATGAGTCACAGATAGATGAGAGTTTTAACCTTGTAACAGTTGGAGCTGTTATGGACTCTGTTATAAACAGTAAGATTAATGAGTGTGTCTTACCTAGCTATCCTGTTGAAATCGTTGAGGGTGGTGCAAGAGGAGCTGACGTCTATGGTCGTGGGTTTGCTAATCGTTATGGTTATCAGCTTACGGAGATGTTGGCAGATTGGAGCATAGGTAAACAAGCAGGATACATTAGAAATGTAAAGATGTTTGAATACTTAGCAGAAGTAAAAAGGAATATGGTGTTTATCCTTTGGGATGGAGAATCTAAAGGGACATTACACGATATTAAACTTTCTTATAAGTATGGTATGCTTACATATGTGTACCTGTATAGACAAGGTGTATGGCTTACACCAGATATGTATCTCGATATTGTATTAAACAAATAGGAGGAATGTATTATGGCAAATTTCAATTTCTTAAATGGTGTGCTTAGCAAAGGGCAGAGAATGGAAGTTAACTATATTCACGGCGGAAGTGCTGGACTGATTGACTTCTATGGTGTACTTCCTAGTGGTATGATTCTTGGCAAGGTTAATGGCGAGGGTATTGTTATCAATCCTGATGAAGTGTGTGAAGTTAAGTTTAATGAGCGTGTTATTGATAACAGTACGCCGTTATCTTCTAATGCTGATAATTTCATTCAGTAGGAGGTTTGTATGAATAACATATTAAGTACTCTGCAGATTGACCAGAGAATAAATGTTACGCAGTCAAATGGTTCACACATTACAGGTATTCTTAAACAGTTGGATGAAAGTAAAATGATTCTCTATATAGAAGAGGAAGAAGTTAACTGTACAAGAAGTTACTTGGTTAACTTTAGAAACTGTTCTAGTGTGTGGCAGGTGAAGAGGTAATGCTATGAATGAAATAGAAGAATTGAAGAAGGGACTTTATGAGCAGTGTGTATCTTGGAGCCGGCATGTTAAAAGTGTTGGCTCTAAGAAAGAGGTTTGGGATTTACGTAATTGGAAGTTACTAACCTCGTTAGCTGCATTCAGTCTTGCATTAAAAATATCAAGAGAGGACTTTAGTCATTTAGATATTGATGTGGTCAACATACTGAATAAACTATCTGACCCAGCGTCTAATGCTGATGAAGAGGTAATCAATGAGTTCTACTCGAATGATACTATTAGTAGCCTGTGGCAGAAATACATAGGTTCAGATTTTGGATTGCCTACATACAATGTGTATTTATACATTGATGATAAACATGAGGATCCTAACTGGCGTGAGGATGTTACAAGAGAGTACTACAATTGGGTATATGCAAATCCTAATCCAATGAGTATATTTAACCTGTTATGGATTGAGTGTCTTTATGATAATAAAGCCATATTATTCAGGAAAGGATTCTTTGCTACAGCATATTCTGTATTGAACCTTGAAGCCGACCTAAGGTCTTGTAGAAACGTAAGAGGTGTTAGTGTACAAGATTCAAACATAGAGCAGGCTGTTGAAGATGTGAGAAATAAGTTTACGGAGCTACTCAATGAATATGATGGCTACATCTTATCGTTCTTAGTTCATGATGATTATGATGTTGAGTTTGCAGAAGAAGTTGCTATCGCAGAGAGTGAGCTTATGAGGGCGGCACGAAAAGGAAGTGCAGAGTCTGTGACACCTGTATCTATGGAAGAAGCGGAATACAAGGAGCTTGCTATTGATTATCTTAATGGTGTAGATTACATATCTGAAGATGAGATTGATGGTATTGTTGATAGTACCTTTATCAACTATAGTCCAAAGGAAGCTTATGAAGTAATACAGAAAACTTATTAAGTATGGAAAGGATGAAATTATGAAAAGAGTATGGTTACCTATTCTTTGTAGTGGTCTCATACTTGTTACTACAGGATGCGCGGCACAGATGCCGTGGGACAAAAATGTTGAGACTGAGTCTACAGAGGAGACATTGCCTCCTACGCTTGAGGAGACCTTAGGTTTCACAGCTTATGATTTAATGGCTGGAGAAACAACTTACAACTACCAGAAGTTAAACTTGCAGTCTATGTTGGATTTAACTGTTAAGGTTAAAAATCGCAATGTAACACATCAGGTGTCTAACGCAATGATTCATGAAGCTGATGAAGATGTTGCTTATGATGTTATCACTCATAAGGATAAGACTGGTGATGATTTCCATAGCACTTCTATTCTTGCTTATTACAGTAAGAATGACGCTATGAAATACTTCAATACAAACTATGATGGCTGGACTTATGAGCCTTATGAAAACTTTGATGAGTATTACACTTATCAGCTCGATACCTCTAAGGTGACTGTAGATTCATTTGAACAGCAAGGTGACAGACTTTATGTTAATGGTCAGGCATCTGGATTATCAAATAGTTCATTTGATTCTTATATCAAGGATGTATTATCAGAGTATGGTGTATCTGATTGTTCTTACACATTCAGGGCTGTATACGATTCTGCCACACGTGAGATGATTATGATTACTGCTGATGTGAATCCTATGGAGGGATTAACTTACGAAGATAATCCTACAGAGCTTACCGGTATGTCAGTATCTGTTACTCCAATTGTAAATGATAATGAGAGTTCAATAGATGTTCCTGAGTACGTTTATAAAACATCTGGAAGTACTGAGGAAACTCAGGAAACTCAAGAGGAACTTACTGTGGAACAGGCTTTCAACTATGATGCCTTATTATGTGAAAGCTTATTTGGTATCACAGGTGAACAGGATGCCATCTATGATGTGTTAGCAAACGCAGGTATTAACGCACAGGCTTTAAGTGATCAGACAGGTCTTGATGGACAGACTGTACTGGATGAGGTTGCCGGTATCTTAATCACTGAATCCTATAAATCATTTACAACAACTGAGGTGTTTAATTTGACACCAGAACAGAGTAGTGCAAGACAGTTTGTAGAAAGTATTATTTCAAATATACCTGCTCCACCTGCTGAAATAGGAGAGTAGCTTATGGTGGATTGGAAGAAATTAAATACAGAACTGCAGGCTGATAAAGAGAGGTTTTACATCATCTTATCTGGTGATAAAGGATTCAAGAGTGACAACTTTGTTACAGCTATTGTGAATGATGTTGTTACTCCGATCAGAGCAGCTGAATTGTTTCAGTTAGTGTCTGACAAGTTTCTTACAACTGCTAAGAAAGACTATAAGGAAATCAAGGTTGTTACAGGAGATAATTCTGGGACAGATAGTATAGCTATTGACTATGCTATGCACAATGACTATGATGTTCTTAAGTATGAAGCAGACTGGGAAGGGAAAGGTAATAAAGCTGGTTTCCAGAGAAACGAAGATATGTTTACCAGAGTTGGTGGTAGAGCTCATAAGGGTGCTATAATATTCTGGGATGGAGAAGATTACATGACGCGTAACCTTATTTATCAGGCTTACAATTATTGTGTACCGTTACGAGTGTATTGTTACACTGCTAAACGTTGTCTTACTGCTAAAGAAATTTTACAGATACAGGAAGACGAGCGTGCTAAGCAAGCTAAGTTTATGAGAGTATAGGAGGTCTATTATGGATAAGGAAAGATTATTTGGAGCAGCTATGAAAGGTGCTGTTCAGGCAAAGACAACAACGAACAATGATAGTGCTGTAAACATTCAGCACGTCATCAACAAGATCGCAAGAGTCTACATGGCTACTTTCAGTGAGTTTAAAGGTTTAACACCTTTAGAGGTTGCTGATAAATGTCAGCAGCTGTTTACAAGGAATGATATTCAGAAGATGTACACTCTTAAAGGTTTTGTAAATAATGGTGATGCTGTTATTGTTATGGAAGCTTTGAGATGGACAGGTATCCTGGCTACTACAGAACGTGTAGCAAGATTCAAGCTGGCATTGGTAGAACCTAATAAAGATGTTCCGCACAAAGATTCTGACTCTATGGAAAAGACAACCATCTGGAACTCTATGGTTCTTGATGACTTTGATGAAGATGAATACAGCTTCAATGGTGCTATGGTCGGAGTACTCGGATACAACATTAAGGTACTTAATGTATCAAATGATGTATACGATGTAAAGCTTAATTAGGAGGGCTTATTATGGAGGTTGTTAAAATCTGTCCTTTCTGTGGAGAGTCTAGTACTCTCCACGTAAAGGATGAACAGATGTACAAATATGAAGCTGGAACAAGTGCTCAGGAAGCATTTGATGACATTGATTCTTTTGGAAGAGAGCTTATCATTTCAGGTGTATGCTTTAACTGTCAGGAGAAGGTTTTCAATAGACCTTTGAAATGTCATGAAGCTTCATGGGGTAAAGAGCTGTTTGAGTGTGAATGCTGTGGCACTCCTATTTACTCTGAACATAATAAGAGTAAGAAGAATCCTAATGCATGGGAGTGTCCTTCTTGTCATAGTACATATGATGAAACTGGAAAAGAACTTTAAGAGGATATGTAACAATTATGGAGGAAGTGAAAGCTTCCTCCAGTTAGGTGGTGTTTAGTTTATGCGCGTCGTAAATGTAGAGGATGCGGTTATTGGACAAATTATATCTGAGCCTGTAATTAGTCCTAGTGGTGTTTTAATATGTAATCCTGGTACTCCTATCAGTAGAACTTTAAAAAGGTCTTTACCTAATTTTGGAATTAATAAAGTTCAGATAAAAGCTGTTATTGGAGATCAGTTTGATGAAGAGTGTTTAAACTTCTCATCTTTAACAAATATGACTTATATGAGTCTTAAAAGATTAGATACAACTGATATATCCAAATGTGCTAACATTATGGTTGATAACTTAGCTAAGAGTGAAGAATGTCTTATGCTTAATATGTTATTTAACTATGATGATGTTACATATAATCATTCTCTAAATGTTGCAAGCTTAGCACTTACATGTGGAATAAAACTTGGATTAACTGTAAGAGAATTGTATTTATTGTCTTATGGTTGTCTGGTTCATGATATAGGGAAATCGAGAATAAGTTTGGATATCTTAAACAAGAATGGAAAACTGACTGACGAAGAGTTTGATATTATAAAAACACATCCTCAGTTAGGTTACAATATACTAGATGAGTTAGACCAAGAAGTACCTACAGCTGTAAAGCAGATAGTTTTACAGCATCATGAGAATCATGACGGTACTGGTTATCCTAATCAGCTTAAAGATTATCACATCTACAAGTTGGCTAGGCTAGCTCACATTGCTGACTGTTATGAAGCTCTATGTGCAAAGAGACCTTATAAAGATGCATTACCTAGGTTAACTGTGAGAGAATTCATGACAAATGAAACTGGTAGTAAGTTTGATCCTATTATGTTAAGAAAGTTCTTAAATATAATACCGTTATATCTTGTAGGAGAAGAGATTGAGTATAATGGTGTGACTGGTGTTATTATCGATACAGCTGACGGAAAGAATCCGTTAGTTAGTGTTGGTAAAGATATAATCAGATTATCTGATTTCCAGACTGAGCTTTATACACGTAATAAGATTTATGAAGAGTGTAGGGAGAGATTAGTAGTATAAGGAGAAGATGTTTATGGTACAAGCTTTATTGAGTAATCCAGTGCTTGCTATTGTTGTAGTATTAGTAGCAATTGTGCTTGGAAAAGTCCTTAAGTTTTCCGGTAAGGTAATCAAGTGGATTTTTCTTATCGGGCTTGCGTACGTTATTGTAAATTTCATCGGTATTGCTTAGGAGGTTTATATGAGTGAATTGCTTAGAGCAGCAAATATGGGGTCCTTAGCTGCTAAGATACAACAGGATGATAAGGACTTAATTGCTGATGTTGATAAGTTAGTTAATATAACTAATATGCTTGTTGATACATTTGGAAGCTTCATCATTGAGGTATATGTAAGTCCTATGAATCTCGTTAAGCAGAAAACTATAAATGTTAAGCACCTAAGTTTCTATATTATCTTTAATGGTTCGATGGCTGGAGAGTTATCAGAACTTAGTCAGGAGATAAGAGACTTTCTAAATACTATAGTACTTGATGAGTTTGAAGGTATTGACAGGATTGATGATATTGTGTTTAGTACCTATAACAATTTCGTTAAGCCTACAATTTTACTTTACACAGTATTCAATAATAGTACACTAGAAGACTTAGATGATACATCTTATAGCACATTGTATAAGTTGGTATCAGAATGTAACTGTGCATTAACAATACCTGTTACATATAAGTATGCTTATATGAAGTGTATTTATATTCATGCAGCAAATACTTACATCTCATTTACACTGGCTGATAAAGTGAAGAAGTTTCTTAAAGAGAACAATCTTAATGCAGTTGAATTTACTGACTTCAAGACTGTAGTACCATGTATATTTGATATACTTGTAGACTTCAGACCATTGCAATATGATATACCTTATCTGTTTATAAAGGAAAAGGATTTCTCAAGGGACAGACTTATAAGGTTAGGTTTAATCACAGAAGAACCTATAACTGACATCCAGTAGTTGCACAGGATATTAACATCAAAATTTACAGCAACTGAAACAATACATATCATAGTGTCATATACTATTGATAAAGAAAGAATATGTACTGGATTTTATCCAATTACATAGAACGTGATAAATAAGTATGAAAGGAGTTAAACATTAACCAAGTATTAACCAAGTTTTACCAAGCTATAAAATAGTTATATCACGGCTATATAGTAGCACTATTTCAAATAATTTAACCAATTAAAATTTTAACCAAAAGGAGATTAAGAATTATGGCAAACATTACAGCATGTACATTAAGAGCAGGAAAGAAAGCAAAGGACAAACAGGGCAGTGACCAGCACCTTTCTAAGGTTGTTGAACTGAATGGCAAATATCGTTTATTCGGTAGAGTCGTACAGCCTGAACCGGGACTTGGAGACGTTGCAGTAGCAGTGGTTCCGGGACGTTCTCTGGATTTTGAAATCTGTGGTTCTTCTTTTATTGCTTACAATGAAGATATGTACACTATGGACGATGCAGGCTCTATCACAGATAAGACTGGTCTGGACAGCTGGGCAAGAATTGCTCGTGTTCTTCATCAGGCACAGTGCGTAAGAGAAAAGAAGAATCAGGAAGCTGAGGCTGAGAGAACTTCTCAGGAACTCGGTAAACCGGTTGATCAGGTTAAGTTGGCTCAGGCACTTGAGGGTATCGAGCTTAAGTATAATGGTGGTAAAGCAGCTGATGGTACACGTATCAATCCGTCCAAGAGTCCGGCTATTTCCGGTGTACAGCAGAAGATGACTACACAGCTTCTGGTTGTTAAGATGAACCCTGATGGAACACCTGATTTCAGAAATGCACAGTATGCAGTTCTGGAGTTAAGTAACCAGCGTATGAATGAGTTGCTTGCTATCGTGGACAACCCTTCTTACTTTGACAACAACTCCACCTACTTCGAGGTTGGATATGATTATCTGGGTGCTGATAAGAAAGCCGCTGGTAAGGCTGCTAAGTTCCAGGGTATTGCTAAGTCTTTATCCATTGAATCCATGTTCCCTGACATTTGGGCACAGCAGGGTAAAGCTCTCGTTGATGGGCTTGCTAATGGTAGAACGATCGAGGAGACAGCTGAGATTATCAAGTCTCGTAACAGAAACCTTAAGGGTGGAAATACTCCTGCTGAGGTTATCTCTGCATTCAAGAAATGGTGTGCAAGCAATGCTGCTATTTTCGGTTCCATCGACTATGAGGATGAGACCACTGGCAGAGCAGCTAAGGACTTCTTAAACAGTCACCTGTTGGATACTATTCCTACTGTTAAGACTAAGTTTGAAGAACTCGTTGCTGATCAGGAAGATAAGGAAGAATCTGTACCTGTAGCAGAAACTTCTGCTCCTGCTACTGAGACTGCTGAACCTACGTTTGAGGAACAGGAGAAAGCTAACTTACAGCAGGCTTCTCAGGTTATTGCTGCTGGTGCCGCTGCTGCTTCTCTTGCACAGATGGCTCAGGCTGTACCTGATATCAACCTTGGTGCTGATGAGGATATGGGTGACCTGTAAGATTAAGTACTGCACAAAGGCTGGGGATGAAATATTCCCCAGCTTTATAAAGATGCTTTGAGGTGATAAGTATGTTTAAGATAGACTTACAAAATATTCAGGCAATTGGTAATGCTCACATTGTTGTTGAGAATAATACCATTGTCGAATTTGTTGGAGATAACTCTAATGGCAAGTCTGTTATATCTAAGGTTATTGAAAACCTTGTATCTGGTGATATAGCACATGAAGATGTTCGGCGTACTCTTATAAAAGATAATACCGAGCAGGGTGTTGTTATATTTACCTATAATGAAAAACAGTTAGGTTTGATTCTTAAACCGGCTGTTAAAGAATCTCTTATTATGTATAAGCCTAATATTATTGATGACCCTGAGAACGCTATATTTAGGGCTATCAATGATGCAGATGGTTTGAACGCTATTGTACGTGAGTTTGGATTTCGTGCTTATGCTAACGGAGATATCTGCTTACAGTTGCATCCTACATGGGGTGCCATTCCATTCATCACTACGAGTGGTGCTACAAACAACAGTATTGTAGAGGATATTACGAGAGATAAGATTGCGGATAATTTTCTCTCGTCTTTTCAGACAATTACATTTCCTGTATTCAAGGAGAAAATTGCACGATTACAGAAAGAGCATGATAGTGCTAAGGCTGTACTGGACAACATGGAGTCTTACGATTGGAGAGCGTATGATGCTATCTATGAAGAGTTATCTGAAGTCTATCAGCAGATAAAGGACTATGAGTATTGTTATATCGATGATATTCCAGTTCCAGATTTATCTGTTGTTCCAGTAAGTAATATACAGATTCCAGATATACCTATTATACAGTTCTATGATTTATGTTCTAGGATTCCATATCCTAAATCTTTAGATGATTATCTTAAGGTTCTTAGTGGAGTGTGTCCTACTTGTGGTCGTCCATTATTTGAACATAAAAGTTAGGAGAAACTCATTATGGTAATAGGCTCACATAAAAGAATGATAGTCTATAACAAGACTGGAAAAAGATGTGCTATTTGTGGGAGTAAGAACAATCTCACATGTGTGTGCTTTATACCAGAGTGGACTAGAATTGTATCAACGGATTTAGATAATTTAATTCCGTTGTGTGATGACTGTCGTATAAAAAGAGGTAAGAACTTTATTGAGATTGGCTCATTAAGATACTTAGATGATTTGTATATCGACCAATTACTTAGGTATTACAAATCAATAAGTCTATACCTCTATAAGTATATAAGACTCTACGGTGTACAACGAACTAATGGTTTGGTTGATATAGATAGAGTTTTATTAACTATGCAATCCTATGATAATCTTATCAAAGAAAAGGAGGATGAGATTAAGTGGGAAGATTTGTGAAAGGTCGGTGTTAAGTATGAGTAAACTGGAGAAGCAATTGAATGAACTTGTAAAGGAGTATTCAGAAAAGCATGGTGTAAGTCTGGCTACTGCTAAGAGTACTATCTTAGAAGCGAGCAAGAAAATCTTACATGAAAGTAAGGAGTAGGTTACATGTTAGAGGAACTGTTAAGGGCGGTAAATAAGGCGGTGAATTCTATGAGCTATGAAGATATCTTAAAATGGTGGCATGATAAACATCTTGTTACTATCGATGATTTTACAACTGAATTAGAGAACTTCAATATTGTGTTTGCCTACAACTCTGCTAATATTGAGAATATACCTGTTACTTATCACATGACACGTGAATTATTCTGTAATGGTAGAGTACAGAATTTTACAGGTGATGTAAGTCACATTATGGAATTACAGAACCAGAAGTTTGCTTATGAGTTTATTGCTAAGTCCTTAGAGAGAAGAACTCCTCTTACTAAAGAGTTTGTCCTTAAGGTTCACGACATTATGCTCCGTGGTTGCTATGATGAACGTAGATGGAATAAAGGTGAACGACCTGGTACATTCAAGAAGAATGACTATTGTGTAGGTGCTTCTAATACAGGTGCGTTTCCTGATGAAGTAGATACACTGATTACCGAGTTGATAGATGAAGTAAACTCGGTAGATGATGGTGATGTTCTTACACGTGCATCTTATTTTCATCTTGTGTTCGAAAATATACATCCATTTGCTGATGGGAATGGAAGAGTCGGCAGAGTATTGATGAATTACTTTTTAATGCTTAACAACTACCCTCCTGCTGTAATCTTTAATGACGATAAGCAGGTCTACTATATGGCATTGGATGTGTATGACAGAACTGAACAGATTTCTGGATTCAAGCAGTTCTTAAAAGAAGAGACACAGAAGACATGGAAACATGTTCTTAAATCAAAATAAATAAGTATGATAGGGTGGGGGTTTTACCCACCCTAGGAAATGGAGAGTATTGTGAATAGTATAATTATGTTTATTTGCAATGTATTTATTGCGTTTAATATTGTATATAGTCAGGCGGCTTCTTATAAAGAGTCTATTACTGATTATACGAAATCAAAAACAATTAACGGCTTCTTATTGGTTGCTTTCACAGCTTTTGCAAAGGTAGGTAATCTCGTATATCGTATCTTGCGTCGTATTTCTATTTTCAGCCTAAAAGATAAGAATGGTAAAGACGGTTCAGATTTTGTCAAAGTTCTTGATACGATACTTGTATTTGGTATATCACTATCTATGTACAGATTATTTGGTGTATACAATAACACCGCTAATGTAGAAGAATTTACTTTTATTGAAAAGGTTCTTCACTGTGGCATCTACTTTACACATTTTATATTAACGCTTGCGTATTACGGATTTGTCTACGGATTGTTTGGTTGTGATAATTGTCGTATCCAAGATTCTATACTTAGTAGACCATTCAATGTGTTACAGGATTTTGGACACTCAATCACAGTAAAAGAGACAGGATTAAGTAAGGAGTCTGTCAAAGAAGCGCTTAACGACGAGAAAGATTCTACTGTTAACAATAGCATTATTATGTCATTGATTAACTATGGTAAGTCTACAATAGGAAGGATTATATCTACGATTGCTGAGAATATCGCCAGTTTAGTATCTGTGTATGTAGGTATTAAGAACATTTGGGCTTTCTTATCGTTTGCTATATTTGGCATTGGATATTCATTAATCTTTAACTTCTTTATGAAAGGCGGTATTAAGCCTAGTGATGCTGAGGAAGTAGTATCTGATGCTATTGGTAACCCTATTAGTATTATTATAGATAATATTAAGAACTTCCTAATCATTATGTTGGTTGTATGCATCATTAAGATTATCTCAAGACTGGTCATTATTGTATTACCTAAATCTGTGCAGAATGTTATCTATGAAAGTTCTTATAAGCTTAATGTTAAGAGTCAGGAAAGTCTTAAGAAGATGTCTGATGATAATTTCAATTCAGATACCTATGCACAGAAATATTCTAGTGAGCTTATAAGAGCAGCACATAAGGGAAGTGGAAGATAAGGAGATCGATATAAATGTCTTATCGTGTTATGATTGCTGGAGACTTACATAAGCGTATGAAAGATATAACCACAATACGTGGTTATGTTAGTGCGTGTCGTAAGGTCCAGTTGGATTTAATGAATGCAATTAAGGAACTTGGAGTAACACACTTCATCTCATTAGGTGATTGGTTTGATGCTGGTTATGGTTCTGATGTTGCTGCAGCTCTGTCACATACAGATATTGATAGAGAAATGTACGAGTTACTTAATGGTAACTTCTACGGTCTTATTGGAAACCATATAAGAATAAGAATGGACTCTAATCCTGAGTTATTCCTTATTCAGCCACATCCTTATTATAAGAGTAGGCACGTGGTTTCTAGAGACCATCAGATTATTAAGACACCTAAGGATTTAATTCTTAATGGTGTACAGTTCCATTTTATGCATTGGAATAAGGATGCAGAGAATGCTATGATGTATAAGGCTATGGTAGATAAGTCTTGTAAGTATCATATAGGACTTTATCATTCTGAGTACATCATACCGTCTTCCTATTTGCATAATATGGGAATGCTTGGTGTATGTAATGATTCGTCTGCTATCAGTGCGGCATTGGAAGATATTGACCTTGCTATTGTAGGTCACATACATAAGCCTATTGGCTCATTCATAATCAATAAGATGGATGGAAAGACTACTACGATGATTGTGCCTGGTAGCCTTACAAATACAGATGCTGGTGAGATAAGTCGTCATAGTTTCATCAACATACCTATTATTGATATTGATGACGATGGTAACTTTTCTTTAAGTTACTACAAGATGGATTTACATACAGATGAACTTGTATTTATGAAGAAAGGTATTTCTGATGATACAAGGGAGAAGCTTAAATCTCTTAGAGGTAATAGTAAGGAAACATTATATGAGGAGTTAGAAACTGCCAGCTTTATCGGTGAGTCTGGTGGGTTTATATCTCTTAACTCCTTTATGATGCAACAAGGTTACACGCCGGGAGATAAGAGTCTTATAAGGAATGTTATCAACAGTCCAGATGATGTTGATAAGTTAGTAAGTATTTACAAGGAGGATACAAGATGTCTGAACAGTTAGTAGATTATTATATGGCTAATCCGGAGCAGGCTAGAAAAGACGCTCTTGAAAAGTTTATCACAGAAAGAACGAAAGGGCAACAAATGTTCGATGCATGGGTTGCTAAGTGGGACAAGTATTCAGATAAATTCAAGAGTGGTGCTCCTTATAATTTTGATGGTGCTTCATTTAAGGATGAATGTCCGGAGTTTTATAAAGAGGTTCCGGATGCTGAAGTTGCTCAGGGTCAGTTAGATACTCTTAATGCTAAGCTTATGGCTGTTAACGAGTATGCTAACAATATTCAGAAAGAAGGTATCTTGCGACTTGTGAAGTACAATGAAACGTATGGTGGCAGATCATGAAAATAGAAGTTGATGCAAAATATCTTACATCCTTATTTGCTGATTTTGTTAAGGGAAATAAAGTGATGTTTAACTTCAAGACAGACGGGAAAGTCCTTGATGTACAGATGCTTGGAGATTATACAGCATGTACTCTTATTCCTGTTAAATCCTTAGATGGTGATATCAAAGAATGTGATGCTTCATTCTGGGTAACAAAGGCTATCGCTATTATGGACATGGACAAGCCTATTCAGATTACCTTTGCTGATGCTGTTATATTCTTTGAACAGAGTACATTTAACTCTACGTTCGTTAAGGAGCATGAAGAGAGAAGAGTATTTCCAAATACAGATGGAATATCTTTATTACCTGCTTATGCAAACAGATTGAAGTATCTTACACACTCTGTGATAAGTTGTACTGGGTTGGCTAAAGAGTTATCTATTGCTGACCCCGACCCTGTATTCTCTAATAAGAAGTTCTATGCTGATTACAGACAGACATTCTTTATTGAGAATATGGAGTACCCTGAATTCTGTGTGCCTCTTAGTACCTTACGTGACTTTGCATTTAAGTTAGAGGAAAATGCTGAGTATGCTTATTTGCCTGATTTAAATATTGTTTACTTTAAGTCTGGCAGGTATGAATTCTGGATACCTACAAATAACTATAATATCAGTGGTGCTGTAATTAGTGCTATTGATAAAAAGTTAGCCGAGTGTGTTAAGGTTACTGAGTTATCGTTTATCGACTATGTGGACAAGCTGTCTATTTTGTCTACAGCATTCCCTAAACAGAAGATGTCACTCCTAGTTGGAAATGGTACATTCAGTATAGCTATTAACAATAGTGATGTTCAATGCACTGTTGGTGATAGTATAAATAATTCTTTACTTGGAATTAACCTTACCTCTGGGCAGGTGGCAGTAATATCTAAACTGTTTAAAGAAGATGAGAAAGTAGAATGTTTGAGAGGAGGAAACTGTATATGCCTACGGTCGGGGGAAAAGAATTTATTGATTGCAGGAATGATTTACTAAGTGCTCTTACTGTCGCGCAGGATAGACGTGACAGAGGTAAAGCCAATGAGGGTAAACGTGTTATGTATCAGAATATTATGAACAACACGGAGATTGAAATTGGTGACCTTAGGGAGACTGGTAATCACCTTAAAGACATCTACAAGAATATTAAGAGTTACAATATTAAGCATCAGGAGAGTGCTAGAAACATTCTTGATTTGGCTATCGAGGAAGCTGGTAATCTTGTTCCGGATGCTGATGTTCAAGGAATACATTTGCAGACTACAGAGAATAATCGCGTTACTGTGGTTAATGCAAATGGACAGAATGTTAACCTTAGAGAGGGTTGTGGATATCGTGCTATACTTGGTGCTATGCTTAGGTATGCATGTCTTAAAGCTCAGCCTGATGCTTTACAGGTTATGTTATTTGATGAGTATTTCTTTACTCTCAGTGACACAACAACAAGTGCTATGAAGGATATCTTCTTAGCAATGAAAAAGGATATCACCATTATCTGTATCGAACAGAGAAGAAATGCTATGGATGGTATCATTGATGCAGAGTATACTTTTAAGAAGGACCTTATGAAGAATACTACTGTTACAAAGACTCTTTGACGGGAGGGATGTAAATGGCTGGCGTTGTGCTTTTAAGGGACATGATGAATACGAGATTTATGATACAGTCTCTTACAAAAAGATTTACTGATTGTCTTGAGCAATGCAAGGCTAATGGAGATACTGTTGATTTGAATGGATGTAGACTTGGTCCAGATTGTGCTAGAATAATGTTTGGTTATTATGACACTCTGGATTTCTGTAATACAGAAGATTCTTATTTAGATAGTGTCTTAAAGAATAACTGTGAAGCGGCTAGGCAGAAGTTAGAGGAATATGAGCCATTGGATTTAAGTAAGGCAACTACATTGGATACTTACTTAGATTTAGTTGGTTCTTTACCGAAAGGTTCTAAGTACAATCCTATTGTAAATTTAGGAAGTAGTACGAGTAAGGCTACACTAATCCTGCTTATTATGACAAGACCGGATATTGAATTTGATATCAGGTCTTGTGCTGCTGATATATTTGAGTTTGTCAGAGACTTATGGATTAGTAGCTCTGAACATCACGATGTTTATCAGGAACTTATTGCTCCTAATATAACAACTCGTGTTTGTGATGAAAATGGAAAATATGGAAATCCTAATTACGGGTTTATGAATGAGCATGATTTCATTCGTATGCGTAAAGTCTTACCTATTGAGTTTGGTAATACCCAGATTATCAAACTTGATGCTAATCAGCAGGTTAGTGAAGAATGGAGAGCTGTTGTTGAGAAGTGCTTAAATGTATTTGACACAGCTACAAAAACAAAGAGAGTTGCAGGTAAGACAGTAAAGGATTTCTTAACTTTTAGAGAGGATGATTGAGATGACAGATGAAGTAAGAATGAGGTTAGATATTATATCTGCCTATATGGGTAACCCGTTAACTGATGAGCAGAAAGAGTTCGCTAGTGACTTTACTAGAGATACTATTTCGTTCTCTGACCCTGGTACTGGTAAAACACATACATTGATTGCTGGTCTATTACTGGCACAGACTTACTATAAAGTTCCTGGCAAGTCTATCAACTGTATGTCATTTACAAATGCGGCTGTATCTGAGATGGCTGGTAGATATGAGAAACTTTGTAGAAAGTGCTCTACGTCGGCTACTGTTGTATTTAATACATTCCATTCTCTTAGTAATAGAATTATGAGAGAAGCTTACCCTACTATGAAAATTGTTGCTCATGGTAACGTAAAGCAGGATGTAGAGGATATGAGACGTTACCTTAAGGAAGCTGGTGTAAATGTAGATGAGGATGATACTAAGTATATCCGTAAAGTCATCAGAGCTGTTAATGACTTAAACAGCTCACTTACGTTCCATCCAGATAATGTCCAGACTAAGTTCTCATTTGTAGAACTTGGTATGGATGTAGATACATTCCAGGATTTGAGAAAGTCTTGGTTTATTCGTGGAGTAACAGATAACGTTATTGTACAGGGTGATATTCCTTTGTACTGCTTATATGCTCTTATGCGTAAACCACACATTATTGACAAGTGGCGTGGTAAGTATAAGATCATGGTAGTTGATGAGTTTCAGGACTTATCCTTACTTCACTTAAGAATTCTGTCTTATGTTGCCGAGACTCTTATTGTTATCGGTGATATGAAACAGCAGATTTATGCATTCAATGGTGCATGTCCTCAGATTGTAAAAGAGTATATGAAATTGCATCCTAACGCAGTAACATGCAATCTTACACACTCTTTCAGATGTGGACAGGAGATTGCTGAATTTGCAACAAAGGTTATAAGACCTAACGATAAATCTATTCAGTGCTTTACTGGACATGATAGAGGTTCCACAGTGTCTATCGTTCCTCGTAGAGAATTAAACTGGAAAGAGATTGTTAACAACATTGAAAACGATATGAGAGATGTTAAGAGTAAAACAAAGCGTGATACTATGTTCTTATATCGTAACAATGCATCTGCTATTCCTCTTATTGAGGAATTGTACAGACGTGGTATTCCTTTCAGATGTTCTAAGTTTGCTACAATAATGAGCATTCCTATGTTTGACTCTTTGAGTAAACTGTGTAATGCGGCATGGCAACCTAATGACCCTATTGTTGTTAGTGAAGCTTTAAAGCTGTTTCCTGAGTTTAAGGATACTATGTTTGGAACTGAACCTTTACCTGTACAGGCTATGAGAAGTTCTGGCAAAGACTTGTTTGAATTATCTTATAAGTATAAGGAACAGTCTTCTTATGCTATTCTTAATGCTATGGTTTTAGCAAAGAGGGATATTGAGAACAATAAGTCTGCCGGTGTAGTCTACATGAAGGTTATGGAAGTTTACAAGAAGTATATCTTCAAGAATGAATGGTGGAAGCTTGATAACAGTGAAGAATTCTACTTCAACCTTGTAGCACCTATCTGTAACAATAAACCTTATCCTCTTATGTATAATGAAGAGTTGGATAAGGAGCAGAGGAATCTTCAGTGTATTCAGGCTGGAATGGGAATCAGATGTTATACTATGCATTCTGCTAAAGGTCTGGAAGCTGATGATGTTTATATCCTTGACTGTGATGAGGGAACATTCCCTAATAACAAGGTTATGACAAATAAGATCAAAGCTGGTTGTAATCTTGATGTAGCTGTTGATATTAGGTCTGAACGTAATCTGCTCTATGTGGCAATTACTCGTGCTAAGGATAATGTTGTTATTTCTTATTCTGGTGCAGAACCTACAAAGCTTATCACAGATCCAGATTCACATGAGTATGGTCAGTATGATTCAGTCTATGAGAATAGTACTGTTGATTATGATGATGCAGATGAATTCTTCAAGCTGTTTAAGTTGGAGGGATAATAAGTATGGTTGATATTGAGTTGGGAGAAGACTTAATGGCACAAGTGGAGCTTACTGGTGGTAAGCTCCCTGATGATGTCAAGTCTAAGGAATTGAAGTTTGATGATAGAGGGACTCCGCATGTTATATATCGTAACGATGATGGTAAGTTCCTAAAGGACACTCCTATCAAACAGAGTCCTACTATCGAAGAAAAGGTTGATTATAATGCAGAGGTCTATAACGAGTTCAGGTCTTTACAGGAAATCAACAATAGTAGAAGTAAACGGATTAATGTTATATTTAATCTGATACTGTGTACTGCTGTTTTGTGCTTAACATTTGTGTTTGTATTTCTATTGATGAGGTATTCACATGTCTTTTAAATTTAGACGGGATGGGGCTTTGTTTCCCACTGAGGTTAAGAATGGTGAACTTATTATACATGTAGGTTCACACTTAGTAAAGGAATCATTCAAGTTCCTGACTGATGAATTTGAATTGGATAATACAGAATTTCCTATGTGTAACGTAATGTGTTTCCTTAGGAATGATAACTGTTATGTGGTTATGAGATTCGATGGAACTGTCACGAAGTTTAACAAGAACATGGAAGTCACTGGGTTTAGTAAGTTTGATAAGGAGCTCATCTATCAACACACAGTCATGGCTCCTGTAGGTATTGTTGGACATGGTCATTCTGATTTCATTACAGAGCATACTCAATGCACAATCTATTCTGTCGTAGATAGCGGAGAGTATATCTTAGAGTGTGTTGGAGACCCAGAACCTATTGAGTTCAAATCACAGGATAATCCCCTATTTGTTCAGGATATTCTCAAGGGCAGTAGATACTTCCCTAGACTTGTAAAGGTTGCAACAAATCTTTATAAGGATGATGAGGGTAAGTACACTATATCTGGTAGAGCAATTAAAACTACTGGATATATCGAGATGTAGGAGGTGTGTAATGAAGATTAGTTGTTGCTACAGATGTATACCTAATGGTGAAGTTATACACACCTACATTGACAGTGAGACACATATGGCTGACCTAATGCCTATCTCATTATTGGATACGAGGGACTTAGAGTTGGCTGAGTATGCTCCTGCACAATATGTTGACAGAGATGTGAATTGGATGGCTATGTGTGAAGCTATCTTATTATCCAATAAAGATTATGCTCTTGTAGTAGAGAGTGGTACCATTGGATACTTTGTTTTATGCTGGGATGGTTATTGGAAGTTTATGGAGACACCTATGGATGAGAGAGAAAAGGGCAGACAATCTGTAATTCCACAGCCTGGCAACTTTACGTATATTGGGTATAGAAGAACTAAGCTTATTCAGTTTAGGTCTTGCCCGGGTATATACCGTCTTACTTATGATAGGACTAATAATACTATTGTAACAAATGACGGGATCCTTACACCTATGTTTAATGTATCAGAATTATCTAACATTGATTATCATTATGCTGGATATAAAGAGATGTTAAACAATGGTGCTTATGCAGTTGTGTATCTCAACGGTCAACCTAAATTTCTTAGGAAGACTGATGATGATAAATTAGTCATACTATAACGATTGAAAGGAGAGACTAGGTATGCACATTCTTAGTACATTGGATGGTAAAACAATTGCAATGGTAGTTGTCATTATTGGGGCTGTTCTTCTTCTTCTTAAGGGGATGAATACTGCACCTCGTGGTGGCAACAATGGTAATGGTAATGGTAATGGTAATGGTGGAACAAACAACACAACTACCAATACTAATAATACAATGAGCACGACCAACATGCAGCAGAATACCATGCAGAACAATCAGCAGGTTAATCAGAATAACCAGCAGAATGGACAGCGGTTCTAAGCCGCTGACATACTAAGTACGAGGTTGATATTATGTTTGGATTTAAGAAAAAGAAACAGACTGATATCGCCGACGACTTGTATGAGTTCCTAGAAGAAGCGGATAAGCTTTATATCAGAGCTTTTGAAACACGTTCCATTGGTATCCTTAAAGAATACTTTACTAGAGATTGTTGTCTAGCAATCTCTAGGTGGATTGTCGCAGAAGCTTCTTCTAGGTACTTCAGTGAAGAGAGGTTCAGAAATACTACATGGGAGATTTCTGAGGAGAGCAGTACACAAATTGTATTGCGGAAACAATGTGTATATAGAGACGTTCGACTTACAGCATCGAGAACTATGAAAGTCTCTGATGACTATGAAGAGATGTGGACGGTGGCTGTTAGCCCTGATGAATACTGGGTTACGAGTGTTGTCTCTGCTTAATCAAAATCGGAGGTAATATGAACAATCAAAGTAAATTAAACGCTGTACCATTACAAGAAGCGGCGGTTATGATATCTAACGAGTTAATTAAAGCAAGACGTGAGTTGGAGAGAACTCGTGATAAATTACTGAAAGACAAGAAAGCTTATGAAGAAGCTTATGTGCTTGCCAACGATGGTGACTCATCTGAGAACGCTCCACTCGAGGCGGCTATACAGAACCTTAAATTGGTAACTGGTGAGATTGGAAATAACACAAGTGTCTTACAGATTATGGAAGGGTTAGAGGATGTTCAGTATCTTATGGGAACATTTGATTTCAGAGATATCTATGTTGCGATCGGTAAGTTGGATAAAGATTCCAGAGATGCTTTATGTAAAAGTTTCGGGATTAAGTCTGACTTAGAGATTGAGATGAGGATGAAGAAAGCTAGTCCGGAAGAAATCCAGACATGGTGTATAAATTTTGCATCATGGTGTAAGGCTAACAATGAGTGTGAAAGAAACGATGAATGCCTTGGAGAGCTTGTTAAGTTCTTAAAGGTTGCACAATTGCCTGCTTATAATGAATGTGGTATTGTAGTTCCTTATACAACAGTACGGCTTGAAATGGGTGGTAAGATTATGACTTATCGTATTTACCCTGAGGGTGTATCTTTCATAGATATTGGTGTTATGGCGGCAAACTCTAGAGTAGCACGTGCTATTCTTGGAAAAGAGAAAGGTCAGTCTGTAAGTATCAGACATGACTCTAACAATACTCTTCTTGAGTATAAAATAGTAGATATTTATTAAAGGAGAAAGAACATGATTATTTCTACAAACAAATCAGACATGATGCTTAAGCGTAGTCTGGGTAAAGATAAGACTGTTATCATTGCTATTGATAAGATGCTTGACCAGTTTGCTCTGGACCCTACTATGATGAATCCTAAGAGAGATGCCTACATTGTAACGAATGAGGATATCTCTGCTAAACGTCTTAAAGATAAATTTGAACAGGCTCTCGCTTCGAAGCATCCTGCTACGAAAGTTATCTTTATCAATAAGAGTTCCAAGCCTATCTATCAGCAGGGACTTCCAGGGCTTGACGCTATCTTGCAGAAACCTAAGCCTAATGATATTACACAGACTATTTCTGCTGTAACAGCACAGGCATCTATCGAAGGAGCTGTTGAGTCTCAGGTTGCTCCTATTATAGAGATTCCTGAGTATACTCCGGAAGTAAGACAGGAATATATTCAGCCGGAACCTGAACCAGAAGTACAACCTGCATTTGAGCCTGAACCGTTGCCTCCTATGCCTGAACCTGTACCTGAACCTGTACCTGAGCCTGAACCTGTTAATGTTAAGTCTGGTTTGGTTGAGCGTATTGAACGGGCTGGTACAGTAGGAGATGCAAGTATCATTATGAGAGAGCTTACAGCTACTCAGGTTATTAAAGATCTGTATGAGACAAACTCTACCTATGCAGGTATTGAGGAGAAACTTAAATCTCTGAATGATACAATTTTCAGTATTATGGGAGATCCTAATATCAAGTCTCTGGATGAAAAGCTTTCTAAGGTTCATGCCTTACTGCATGATAAGGCTTTCTTCCGTGCAAAGGGAGATACTCTTATTGAGCAGAGACTGGAAGAAGTTGTTGATGCTATCTGCACACAGACATCTTCATTACTGCAGAGTAGACTTGAGGAGATCAATGCTGCTATTAAGAAATCTATGACTGACAAGGACATGGAGAATAATTCTGCTCGTCTGGCTGGGCTTAATGAAGAGCGTGCCAACCTTATTATTGAGTTGCATACTCTTGAAGTTGAGGTTGGTGATATCTATAAGAGTACAGATTCTCTCGTGATGTCTACAGCTACAAATCTTGCGGCTTCTTCTGATGATGCTACCGGTAACGAGTTTATCAATGCTAAGCTTAAAGAGCGTGGTGAGATGGTTCTCTCTGATAGCACTATTGATGCTATTCGTGGTGCTATGGAGCTGGGCGCTGATAAGATTCCGTCTACATTCAAAGAGATGAAGATTAACATTATCAATACTCTTACACTCTTAAGAAAAGTGTTTGATGTTGATCAGGAGATTATTGCAGCACAGCAGCAAGTTATTAATTACCTTAAATCCAACAACATTGAGAATACTGTTGTTGCTGAGACTCTGCTTAAGAAGTCTCTGCGTGTGTATGTTGGAGAGGAGGGAACCGGTAGAACAATCATTCCTTATCTCATCTCTAAGTACAAGTCCAGACAGAATGCAAATGTATTGTTGTTAGACCTTACTGGTACAGCTAAGTATTCTCAGTATGGTATTATGTACAAGAACATTGATACCTACCTGATGGATTTAGACCAGAGAGAGTTTATGCTTGCGGCTGGTACCGTAGATAACTCTATCTCTACTGCACAGAGAATTGTAACTGCATTGCTTAAGGCTGCAGATTATTACAGAGTGATTAACGTTGTTCTGACGCCTGAGCAGAATGAGTTGTTCCAGACTATTGCACAGGATGTATTATCTATTAACTTCCTTGTTGACACTAACGTTCCGCGTATTGAACGTATGCGTAAGGAGATTGAAGATTGTACAATTCCTAATGTTGCACGTCGTGTTATCATTAACCGTTGTGATGTACCTATTCGTAAGATTATCACAAGGCTTGGACTTGATGATCAGATGGATTATCAGGTATGTACTGTTCCGTCATTACCTACTCTGATTGATGCTGGTCTTAACGGATATGATCCTTATGGTATCAGTACAATTGATTTAACAATGGAGGAAGTATTAAAGCATGCTTAATCTTAATGGTATTGTCTCTGTTGAAGTAATTCATGAGTTGGATTCTTATACAGATTTGCGGTTACGTGACAAGACTAAGTATACGTGTGCTGAAGCGCTAGCTCTATATGAACAGCGATTATTAAGTAATGACGAGATCTTTGCTATATGTGAACAGGCTATGGAAGAGGATTTATATATCCCTGCAATGTCTTATGTACCTGATGATATCATAAGACATTTCAATGGTTCCTCAGTTGTGCCAGTTTCTTATAGTCCTATGCGTGGTGTCATAACTTGTGTTGCCTTACCAGAACTCGGTATATCATACAAGCCTATTGAAAATAGAGAAGTGAATGTAGTTTATACTCCTATATACAATTATTTTCAGGAGTATACCAAGAGGTATGGACCACATCCTGATTTGTTGGATATGCCGGCAAGACAGCTTATTGACAGTATAATCAATGAGGGTATATCTTTATCTGCTGCTGATGTTACTATATCGTCAGTTGGTAAATCTGCTAACGTATATTATAACGTTAGGAAGACTAAGGTATACTCTCAGAGAATATTGTCGGCTGACAATATTGAAGATATTATAAAGCTGTTATGTTCAGAGTCTCCTATGGATAATGCAAGTAATCATCCTAAATACGTAGGTGTAACTCTTAACGAGTTTTATCGTGGTCGTGTGGTTATTAACCATAAGTACCATGGTTATGAAATTACAATACGACTTTTACCTAATGCAGCTTTTGATAAATCTTTAGAGGATTTAAATCTCACAAAAGAAACTGTTAAATTCTTTAGAGATTCCTTTATGGATAGAGGTTTAGGTTTACGTCTTATTGTAGGCTCTACAATGTCTGGTAAGAATACTACGGCGTTAGCTTGTTTAAGAGAACTTACTATAGAGGATAAGTATAAAGTAGTATCTATAGAGATGCCTGTGGAGCAGGAGCTTGATGGAGTAGAACAGATTAACTGTAATGATGAAGATGAGTATGATGCAAACATTAACTCTTTGTTAAGACAGAATCCTGATATAGTTTATATCACAGAGACAGGTGATACTACTGCTACTTCTATCATGCGAGTAACTAATACAGGTAAGCGTGTAATTTCTACACTACATGCAAACTCTTGTGCAGATGTTATCGGACGTCTACAGGATATTACAGGATTAACAACGGATAGAATTATTCAGACCTTACACTCTATTGTTTATCAGGAGTTAGTGAGGGATGAGGAGACAGATACAGTGAGACCAAAGAATAAGTTTATCTATCTTTCACAAGATAGAAAATCACAGCTTTATGGTAGACCTTATGGTGAGATTATTTTGAAACTGAAACAATGGGAGGGTGGCGACGTATGGTAAGTGTAATGGACGCATATAGTATCCTCAACAAATCTGTCTTAAACGTAATCAATGATATGGTTATGTTAGACAGTGTGGAGTTTGATGATAAGCCTTATCAAGTAAGACTTGAAGAAACTGCTGTTGAAGTAGGTGAGTCTAGAAGACGAATTGATAATGTCGTTGTGGTCGGACATCACCTTACACAGTATGTTAACAAGTTTTATTCCATCTTCCTTGATTTAAGTGAAGTGGTCATGCTTGATTATCTGATAAGTATAAATCCAGAAAATATTGATTTGACAGAGTTTGGAGAATTTCTATGATTTTAAGGGCGCAGACATTGAAAAGTAAAACAGTGTACTTTGGAGTAGAAGATGCTCCAGTGTGTATCAACAACAGGCAAACTATTTTATGTAACAGACCTAACTCACCAATACTACTTACAAACACTATTGCACGCGGGACTGATAACAGAGAATTATTTGAATTTGATTTCGTGTGTAGTAAGGGTGATTGTAAGTTCTTAGGATATGTTGTATACACTGATGGGTTCTATATCTGGGAACCTAAGACGGAGAAGTTGACTCCTATAAGAGATACTTCCGGATATACTATTATGGAGAACACAAGAGCTTATCGTATTGAAGAGATTAACAACATGCGGAGTGCTATTCGATTTAATACAAATGGTAAGTTATTCAGACTTAGTCGTATTATGCATGCAGATGCACAGAACATCTATATTGAGCTTAAGGGATGTTCTGGTCCTGTAAACATTGAGTCTGTTAAAATGTGTACCGGAGTAGGAGAGGGAAGAAAGGAACTTTCTTATGGAGAGTTCCTAAAAGATGGTGTTATAGAATTACATCAGTATCATCCTATGGTAAAACTGGTGGATGGGAACTACAGAGAATTGGAGAGTGAGGACTATGAGTAAATACGTATTGCCTACAATACTTACAACGGACGAGGTTCTGAGTATTCCTGATGAAGTGTTATATTCATTCACTCGAATCTCTACTGGTATTGTCTTAGACAATGTTAATGAGTTTGTAAGGTTAAATAAGAATTCTCAGGATGCAGAGTGCCGAGATGCGGCACTCAAACTTGAGAGAGTATATAAGGAAGTTAATGATGTTAATGCCTATCTGGAGAGTGATGAAGCGAAGGATTTGGCTAACACATTAGCATCCTTACAATACAGTGATGTTTCAGCTTCGACTGACTTAAATCAGTTAAAGATGTACAGAACACTTATTATTGAGTTATTATCAGAAGATGAAGAGTTCATGCGTGAATACATGAATAAAGAAGTAAAAGTAGAAACAGGAAGAAAAACTGCGTATACTGCTAAACTTGATGGTGATAACTTAGAGAGTGTTCTGGAGGACATGATGAATAAGGCACATGGTAATGTTGCTGCTATGAGTCTTATCTCCAGGATTCAGAAGAATAAGAGTTTATTCAAGAATGGAAACTATAACATCAACAAGCCTACGGTGCTCCGTAAGGCTATCTATAAAAAGGATAAACTCAAGACTATTCTTAGAGGTTTGGATTTCCTTATTCCAAAAATGGAAGCTGGACAAAACCCTATGTCATGGAGGAGATTGTAATGGAACTTCACATTCTTGATTGTAGTAACTATATATACGCAGGCTCGTTCTCTAAGAAGTTTATTGCCAGAGGTGTTCGTGAGAGCAACAATGAGTATCAGGCAAATGAAGCTCCCATTGGTGGAGTACGTTTTCTATTAAGACAGATATCAAGTCTTATGAGACCTGGTGTAGATATTATGCCGGTTTTCGATAGGGTGCCTGAAATAAAGCGTGAGATGTATGCAAATACATTTGGTAATGAGGGATATAAAGCCAACCGTCCTGCTAAGAAGATAGATATAACTGGACAGCAGGCTTACGCTGAACAGATACTTCGTGATGTTGGATTTCCTGTTCAAGCTGTCGATGGATACGAAGCTGATGATGTTATTTACTCATTGGTTAGGTATTATAAGAATGACTATGAGAAAATCTATATCCATACAAAGGATAGTGATTTATTCTTTCTTGTAGATACGAATGTGAGTATTGCTAAGGTAGGAGACCAAGGTAAAGAAATAGATGTGTACTCCTATCCATTGCTTGTAAAATCAGGCGAGCATACTCTCTATAATACAGTTCACTTACGCAAGCTATGTAGAGGAGACTCATCTGATAACATTCCTGGTGTAGGTTGGGACTTTGCTGAAAAGTTAGATGCTATAGTTCCAACTGAGCAGTATGCTAAGTTTGGTGATTTGGATTTATGTCGTGAATACATCAAACGTGTTGTTACGGAAAATCCTACTATGGTTGGTGGACATAACATATTGAGAACATTTAATATCTTATGTCCACTGCTTGTAAATTTTGAAGAACTCAATGATATTGAGCAGGATGTAGATACAGGCAAATGGGGTTACTATATGAGTGACTGGAGCCAGTCGATGGATAGATGGGGACTGGAAGAAATGCTTGCAGATTACATCGAATCCTACTATGAGTAGAGGAGGTGAGATGAATGGCTTTATCCGATAAGTACCGGAAGAAACGTGAAGAGGTAACAACGGAGCGAGAGCGCCTTGCTATTGAACGGGCACAGAGCAGTGTTAAGCGTGTTATGGAATCTGAGCAGTTTAAGCTTTCCGCATTAGCATTACCTGAGTCTGCTATGGCTGTTGACGCTATTATCCGTAGCACAGTACAGACTACATTAAATCCTACTGCACAGTTACAGGATACATTACGTGCTAAGGGATTTAGACCTGCAGAAATTCGTAAGATGGTTCATAGATTATATGTCACTTACATATTGTCTATGAATGATAAAGAAGACCAGATTCCTGATTATGATAAGATGCTTAACGATGTTGCAATCTATATTGAGGGTCATCAGGAAATCTACAATACGCTTGATCCTGAGAGTCTGAGAGGAGACTGAATACCATAAACATTTGTTACAAAAAAATTTTATGTGTCTGAAAAATACCTATAGCTTGTCTCATATTTAAGTGTAAGAAAGAAAAAGAAAGAAACTGTTTGAAATTAAAAACAGTTTGACTGGTGGTTGTTATGGAGATTGTGAACGCAAGTCGTGATAATCTAGCCAGTGTCTTAATGGGTAAAAATATTCAGTTTCCATGGAGGGGTCAGAACAATGTAATCATTATCGTACCCTATACAGAGTGGTTATGTTTTATACAAAAGTATAAAACTTTATTACAGTATAGGAAACCACTTGATTATGAGAAGATGCTTACATCTGATGATGAAGCTATGTCTATACGTTATTTCATGTATGACATTAGTTGGGCATTATATAGTGAACTTGCTTGCAGTTCTAATGTTGGTAAGAACGCTACTCTCATATTACCTCGTTTTGACAGTGGTAAGGTTGTTTCGATAGGTGACATTGTTAGTACAGTTTGCTCTATGAGTTATGATGAAATTCAACATTATCATAATAACTTAAAAGCTGTTACTAGAAACTATTATGGATTGACTGATGACATTGACATGCAATATGGTTTAGTCGATGTACCTAGTCTTTCTGAATGGAATGCACTTATTTACAAGATATGTATTTATCTTCAGTCACGGTCAAGTAACAAAGTTGCTACCGAGAAACTAAATATTGATTGGAGGATATCTTGACATGAATAAGTATTCTAAAGCTGAGCAACAGGTTATGCGTGTTGCTTTTAAGCATTTGTTTAGTGTTCCTGATGAATTGCTTAAGTCCAAGGTTATTGAAGATTGGATGGCACAGGCTCCTGTCGGAATCGTTGAATATGACCAGCGATTAAAGAATGAGAGTAATCAGGACAGAGATCGCCGTATGGAAATCATTGATGTCTATGACGGCAACATTATGGAACTTGTAGAACACCTTAGAAGGTTCTACAAAGAATATCGTAAGCTCCTTAAGTGGGAGTTGATATTCAAAGTATATAACGAAATATCGGCTGCGAAGAAAGCGATTGAGCAGGCGGAGTTGCAGGTAGTTGTCAACGGAAATGAAGCCACTGGAGAAGTTCCTCAGGAAACAGAAGAACTTCAGAATAATCCGAGTGCTTCTACTGAGGAGAATGCCGGTACTGTAGCACAGAGAGAGGATGTCATTGAACAGCCTCAGCATGGAGAACAGGAGCTTACCGACAGTGACGCTTCACAGGAGGTTCACGAGGAGCCTCATGTTGATACAAGCAATATCCAGCCATCAGGGAATGTTCATGAGAACGAATCGAAGCCTATATTTAATAAATCTATCGCTATGGAAAACAAGGAGGAAAAATCAATGAGCGAAATCGATGCTATGTTAAATGCAGCACAGAAGGCTGCAGCACCTGCAGCAACAGCTGCAAATCCTGCACAGGAGCAGACAATGCCTGGTAAGGCAAACGTATCTACCGCAAAGGGAGCAGATCAGGAAGCTAAGGAAAGAGTTGCTAAGCTCTTAGCTAGCCAGAAAGATGAGCGTAACGCTTGGACTCGTCAGAACACTGTAACTGCTATTATCTCTACACAGAAACCTTCCGCACTCCGTACTCTGTCCAACATGGGTGTACCTGTTCCGGGTGAGACTGATGCTGCTAAGGCTCTGGAAGAAATCAACAAGAAGATCAACAAGTTCATCGTTATGGTTTCCGGTCAGGAAGGAATGACTCAGGATACCTTCGAGGCTCTTACCGATGAAGAGAAATATGCTAACGTTGTAAGAAAAGACGGCGTTGACAATGTTGGTAAAGCTGCTGCTATGTACGATCTGTACAAGAGAATTAAGCAGAACCCTCTCGGAGAAGTTGCTGCATACATTCCTGGCGCAGACAAGGTAAACTATCCTACACGTGGATACATGGTTAACTCTGTTCCTTATCCTGAGCAGGAGTTCATCCTGGCTGTCATTGATCATGGTATGGGTGTTATGTATGGTGAAGGTTCTATGGATGCTAACGGTAACGATGTCGGTGAGAAGCCGGTTATCTTCAAGGTTGGTATCGCTTCCAGAACTGAGAAGGCTGTTTCTAACGGTGTAAGCACTGCTAAGAAAACCAACAAGGTTCCTGTTGTTCGTCCTCAGAACAAGAAAGAGTTCATTGCTGGTGGAAACCATGTTCAGTTCCTGTTTACTCAGGAAGATACTGAGAGCAATGGTACTGCATCTTTCAAGGCTGCTATCAACATGGGTGGTGAGCTGGTAGGTGCTACTGTATCCTGCTACACTCTTGAGAATGGTAAGAAAGTTCAGAGAAGCGTTAAGGAAGATGGTACTGTTACTTACAAGACCAAAGTTGCTTCCATTAACGTATCTGTTCCTGTAACCAAGATCAAGAAAGAGTTCGAAGCTGCTTACAAGAGTGCTGATGAAGATATCATCGTAACAGCAGGACGTTGGGGCGTTCAGATGAGCGTTAACCAGCAGAAGGGTAACTATGGTAACATCTCTGAGTTCTCTGCTGCTCCTGTACTGGATGTATTCGCTAACGTATACGCTGGTAACGTTAAGCTGTCTGATGTTGTTCGTTCTGGTTCTGAATCCGTTAAGATGCTGCAGGATGCTGCTAACAAGCAGGCTGAAGAAGCTGCTGCTCAGAGCGCTGAGGAATTAGCTTAATTTGGATCGCCATACGGGCTGTTTGTGGTTATTGGGGTGGGACAAAGGTTTCCCCCCCCGCCATCAAATAAAACTATAAATAAAAAGAAGATCGATGCGCCGGAACCGGTTGGACACAAGTGGTGTCACCAATACTCTATGAATGAGTGATTGGTTTAGATGTTGCCGGCGCGGATAAACTATGGGGCTGGTTTTAAAAGAGTAACCAGCCCAAATGAAATAAGTATGTGGGTAAGGTGAATAAGTATGGCTGAAAGGCTTAAGGAACTTGACCAAGTGATAGGTCAACAGAATATTGTTAAATGGTTTGCGTCGTGTATAAAAAGAGATAAGATGCCGCAAGTCATTATGTTGCAGGGACCACCTGGAATAGGAAAGACGTCGATTGCTGAAATCGTAGCTTGTGAGATTGCATGTATGAACAATCCAGAGAAACTGGCTGAATGTAAGCATTTGGTGATTGACGAGTCGAAGAGTACAGACTGTGTCCGCTTATACAATATGTCGAATCTTAGGTCTCAGGAGGCAGTCACAGAAGTGAAGTCCGACTTAACTGTAGGATTCAGTTCTACCGGGCGTAAGGTCATCATTATGGATGAAGCGCATGGTATGTCAGATGAAGCACAGGATTCCTTACTCACAGCTTTTGAAGGCTTGCAAGCGCAGGTCTATATTATTGTCTGTTCTACAGAGCTTGAGTCTTTTAGAGATGCATTCTTATCCCGATGTGTCTTAAGAAGATTAAAGAATTTATCGCAAACGGAAATGAGAAGTTTCCTTAAGCGGCGTATTGAAGAGAACGACTTGAAGTTCGAATTATCGCTTTCTATGGTGTACACCTTAATTGGTAGTTACACAGGGAGAGAGCCAAGAAGGGCTATAAATCTACTTGATAGCTTTGAGCATGGTTCTACCGTTACAGTAGAGGAATTGGAGACGTTCTTTAATGTCTACGAAGGAAAACAGTTGATGACTCTTATAGGGTATCTCTATACAGGTGATATCTTATTAGGATTGGAGTTTATCAATGATATGGATATATCCTCTACTTTTCAATCTACGCTGCTGGAATTGTTACGTGTTGCTGAGAACGGACAGAGTACATTATTGACTAGAGATGCGGTACTGCATTTAAGGAATCTAGTTGACAAGAATGGGATAAACAATCTTCTTGGGTTTGCTATTGATTGTACGACTCATGGCAGGATGACAAGAAGTGCTGTATCAGGATATTTCTTAAAATGGTGCAGCAAATCGGATATCGTACTAAGCCCGCCGGAACGCTCTTATCCCGATAAGGTGAAACTTGAGGATATCAAGCTTATGGGTGGAATGATGGAAGAGAGAGAAGTACATGCTAACTCTGGGCAATCTGATGTTACTGCAAAGTCATTGGAAATGCTCATGGCAGAAAGTGATATACTGGAGGATTAAGTAGATGAGATTATACACTTCATATTATGCGAGAGTGGTAAGAGCCTCTGATGATATATTGCTTATTCGTGTTAGCAATACTGTTCCGGATTGGTTTAACAGAGAGTATCATACATTATCTGTAAATGTATTTCCTGATTGGAAGTTTATAAACGCTTTCAAGAAAGATGAAATTTCTTATGAAACGTTTTGTGCCGAGTATCGGAAGAAGATAACAGGAATTACACAGCCAGGTGAAATCTTGGATGAGATTAAAAGGTTAGCAGAAGAGTGTGGTAAAGAGAAAGTAGCATTGCTATGTTATGAGAAGAATAGTAACTTATGTCATAGGACTGAGTTAGCTCGTATCATTGATGATGGATGCTACTGTGGTGAACTTTGACAATTTATACAACTGAATATCTCACGGATTTGTTACAGGGGAGATTAGATGGTCTCTGTCTCCCCATATGTGTAATAGTTTAAACTATTGCATATAAGTGTGCTCTGCACTCTTTTTCGACTTCTTTCGTCAGCTGGCTACTGCAGTAGTCAGCATGTGTAATGGTTTTAACCATTGCATATAAGTATCTCATTGTAGATATCTTATGCTTATCACTTGCGGTACGTATTTAGCGTGCATCAACGCGGTGTACTCACTAAGTCGCTATTGTGTACCAGGAACTTGTTTTCTGGCGTGATAGCAGAGTGGATGCGGCTTATGACCTCCAGCTGAGCATAAGCCGTAGACCGGTGCGTCTTAACGTGTCGGTCTGAAAAGTCTCAATCTTTATCAATCACCAGTGGCTGGGAATCTGCTGGTGATAAATGGGTCGGCTTATATAGCAGTCCCATTGAGCAACAATGCTCAAAGCATTTTGCACCCCGAAAAGTACATGTGGTGACTACCGGATATGGTCACCACGAGCATGGTAGTCTCAACTGCTATGCTCCAGTTACGTAAAGGATTTGCCTGGTGTTAACACACCGCCTTTAACAAGTGCTGCTAGTCATCCGCAGGCTAGTAGCAATGTACCTGCTATAAAGCGGGCACATTGAACAGTAGGTGGGTTATTAACTATATACTAAGTAAGGAAACAAGGTTATTGCAATTGAGTGCTAGCTAGCATACGTAATATCTTGGTTGCTGTTAATAACCCTCTGAATTAGATATGTATATGAATTATGCATATCTGCGCACTGTAATACTAAGTATATGACCGTACCGAGATGTATTGTATCAGTGCAGAAAGGGAATGGTTATGAAGAAAGTTTTAACAGTGCTGGGTGGGGTTTTAGCCATAGGTGTTACAATCGCTATTGTAGTTGGTGTACTTATGTATACTGGTGTATTTAATAAGGATGTTCTTAATGAACAGAAAGTTTACATCTATAAGACGGAGGAAGGTTATAAGTACACGGAAGCTAAGTGGGATTGGAAACCAGTCGAGTTTAAGAAATATATTAACTATGTTGAATCCAGTAGTCTTGAAAAACAGAAAGTAGTCTTACATCTTAAGGGTGATGAATACTATGATGTATCAATCCCTATGAATGACTACATATATGACTACGGTAAAACAGTGTGGGCAGTTGATGGCTCTTATATGATTAGAGTCGTTGCTGATGCTACATTAGATAATCTATCTGCTCTTGCTGGTATTGACAATGGCGATGCCCTAAATCAAACAACTATATGTACTCAAGATAACCGAAAGGGACAGAGGACTATTGCTACATTAGTAGATGGTTATGCTATTATTGCCAATGTATATTATGGTGACGAAGCATACTCTATTATCAGAGATTCTCTAATGAGCACAAATGAATCCTATGTTCGCGATGAGGTATCTTATGCGGATGATTACGTAGAGCTGGACAAGTTGTCTTATTCTGGGCAGTATGTTGGACAGGTTACATTTCAGAATGTGGATTTGGAACAACATAAATATATGTTCGAAGATGGAACATTATGGTGTTCTAGTGTATTTGATAATCTGTACAATACAGAGGTAGATTATCTTAACAGATTATGTGCTGCTTCCGGAGAGAAGATTGACGAGACTTATAAGGTTGATGGAATGTTTTATGCTAAGTCTGGAAACTATTACTTAGGTTTGGTTTCTTATAACTCCAACACGACTATTGTGTTATTAGGTGATGGAGAGGAGACTAAGTGTAATATTATTTCTATTATGAATTACCTTAAATGATGACTAAGCCCTATATTACGTATGCCGCGTAATATAGGGCTATTATTTTATATGTGAGGTGTTATTAGTGATTGAAGTGTTTAAGACGACTTTAAACTTAGAGGAGCTTAAGGTAAAGAGAGAAAAGCTTAATGCAAGAAACTTTGAGATACAGTTGTTAGGTGGTAGTATTGGAAAGTCTGATAAGCTTATTGAGGATTTTGGTATGTGTGCTTCGTTATTAGATAATGTGATAAGTGTACATACTGCTCTTACAAATAAAGAGGGAATCATGCCTGGTGGTAACTGTGACATAGGTTACCTTTATGAGCGCAATGTAATGTTAGCTTTGGATGATGCTTGCTTTATTGCTAACATTGCTGCTCTAAACCAGAGCCATAGAGTCGGTGTGGTAATTCATAATAGTTTATCTTATGAACAGTTCTCAAGGAATCCTTATTTCCTTATGATAGTAACAGAGACATTAGGTGCCTTACTTATGAAGTACCCTAACATTGAGTTCTGGATTGAGAATGTAACTCCTATTTGCAAGGAGCATCCTATAACCTTTAAGAATGGATGTATAAATGATTCTGCAAATATATGCAAACATTTAAGGCAGCAATTTGGTGATAGAATTGGTGCTGTATTCGACACATGTCATGCTATTACAACAGCAAGGATATTACAAGATTTAGGATGTGACTATGTATTTCCTGGTATGCTTGAAGCATTTTCTGGTGTATGTAAGGAAGTGCATTTCGCTAATGTAAGAGGTTATGGGTTAAAAGAAGGCCAGCATGGTTGTGGGTTTGACCCTGCTAATCCTACAGATGTTGTTAAGCTGGAAGGGTTACTTTCTAACTGCATGGAATACTTTCCTAATGCATATCTTTGTTATGAGATAACAGAGATTGATTACATAGTTAATCAGCAGACTTACGAAACTATGAATTTGGTTAATGAGATTCTTAACAATCGATGATAAAATAGTTTATCATAAATAAAACAATTTAAAGTGGAGGATACTAACATGGGTATTATTTCAAGATTCGCTGACATTATGGAAGCAAATATCAATGCACTGCTGGATAAGTGTGAAGATCCTAGCAAGATGATTGATCAGGCTCTTCGTAAGTGTAATGAGGAGTTGGCTGAAGTAAAGAATGAAACTGCAGCTGTTATGGCTGAGGAGAAGTCTGCTAAGCGTAGAGTCGATGAACTTCAGGCTGAAATCGATAAGTATGATGCTTCTGCTCGTAAGGCTATTCAGGCTGGTAATGATGGAGATGCAAGAACCTTATTGGCTCGTAAGCAGGAACTTATGAACCAGAAAATTCCGGCTGATTCCACCTATGCTGTTGCTAAGGCTAATTCTGAGAAGATGCAGCAGATGTACAACAAGCTTACTGCTGACATTAACACTCTTAACAGCAGACGTGAGACAATCAAGGCACAGGTGTCTATGGCTAAAGCTCAGGACAGGGTAACTAAGGTTGCTGCTGAGATTGGCAAGACCAATGCTGCTGATACGTTCTCTAGAATGGAGACAAAAGCTCAGAAGATGCTTGATGAGTCTACGGCACGTGCAGAACTTTCTCAGGCTCAGTTGCAGGGTGATTCTACTGCCGCATTAGCAGATAAGTATGCTGCTGGTACGGACAAGACTGTGGATGATGAACTTGCTCGTATGAAGGCAGAGATGGATATTAGCTAATGTGGTTAATGCTTCTAATGTACATATTATGTCTCGTTATAGGGTTAACCACTACAACATTCGGAATATGGTATGTGATAGATGGTGACCATGACGGGATACTTATGTCAGTTACAGGTTTAGTATTTGTGTTTTTCGGGATAGTATTAATAGTATCCTACGTGCGAAGAATAAACACAGATAATAGAACTTTAAAGTATGGTCGTGCAATACCAAATTGTGTGATTGTAGATTACAGTGATGATATGAGTTTATTTATCAATGGTGTTCCTTTACTTAAGATTATTTGTAAAGATGAATCCACTGGTATGTTATACGAATTGAGTACAGGTACTACATGTGAACTTAAGTACCCAATAGGTGCTTATGTAACATTATATGAACTTAATGGGTATGTTACATTAGATAAAAATTCTATAAAGAAAACAGGAGGATACACTATTGGGTAGAGCAGGTAGTGGCGGAGGTGGTGGAGGACACCACAGCTCCGGTGGTCATTCATTCAGTAGAAGTTCAGGTGGACATTCTATGTCCCATAGTAGAGCAGGAAGTGGAAGTTCCTTTAGTTCTCATAGTAGAGCTGGTGGGAGTTCCTTTGATTCATTTGGAGGATTTGGTGGCAGGTCCTATAGTAGGGGTTATACAAGTTATAATCGTACCACTGTTTATAATAATGGTGGTTACCATGGTGGCGGTTATTATAGTCAGCCATCAATGACTTCTGGGTACAGTAATGCCTACACTCCAACTGGTCCTATGAGATTGGTAAGAGCTATCATTACAGTGCTAGTTATTGTTGCCATTGCTTACACTCTGATAAGCATTAAGCCTTGGCAACCGGCTAGTACTATGAATCGTGAGAAGCTTACTGGCGTTGCGGCATTTGATGCTAACTGTGTTACGGACGAGTTAAGCTGGTTTGATAATGTAAATTCTGCTGGAGGTAAACTAAAAACATTCTACGATAAGACTGGTGTTCAGCCTTATGTTTATCTTAAGGCTTATGATGCTAGTCTTACGACTGAAGAGTCAAAGGAAGCTTATGCAAATGAGCTGTTTGATAAGTTGGGATTAAACGAGAATGCTTTCTTATATGTTTACTTTGCAGAGCAGGATCAGGATAATGATGTTGGGTACATGTGCTATGTAAATGGTAAGATGGTTGATTCTGTAATGGATAATGAATCCATAGATATCTTCTGGTCTTATGTAGATAAGTACTGGTATACAGATATGTCTACAGATGAGATGTTCGAGACCATTTATACTAAGACTGCAAATATTATCATGGAGAAGAGTAAGACTATGGCTGATGTCTTAGTTACACTTATTGTCTTTGCTGGTAGCATTGCTGTGCTTACAGGTATCTACATTGTGATGAAAACTAAGCGTCAGCATGAAGCTGAGAAAGCTGCTGAAACGGAAAGAATCTTAAAGACTCCTATGCAGGATTTAGCTAAGAGTAGTGAAAACGATCCCTTAGTTGATAAGTACAAATAGGAGTAGCTGGGCTAATGCCCAGCGTAAATATGGTGCTCTTTAGTACTATGTTTAAGAATATGTTAATAAGTATGTGAGGTATAACAATGAAGAAAATTATTTATGTATGTGACAAATGTAAAAAGGAACTAAAGAGAATTGACGTTGTTCAGTATGTATCACAGATTGTTGACTGTGGTGATGCAGCAAAGAAAGAGACTTTGGAGTTGTGTAAAGAGTGTGATGCTGCTCTGAGAGAGATATTTAGTGCATTCTTATCAGAGGTATCCGATTCTGCAGATAATGCTATAGAAAGCTCAGAAGAGAAACCTAAACTGCTCAGGGCTCCAAAAGATGGTATGAAGCCTAAACTCTTAAAGGAAGATTCTGAGCCTGAGAAAGAAGTACCTAGAAAGAGTGGTTCGTTAACACCGGCTGAGACTAATATCATGTTACGTATGAACGAGGAGGGTAAAACTCCTGAGGAGATTGCTGCTAAACTCGGACGTACTACACGTGGTATATGTAGATCTCTTACATGTGCTATGAACAAAAAGGTAAAAGAACAGTTGTTATCAGAGGAAAATAAATTGAACAAGGAAACAAGGAAAGAGAGTGATTTAAGTGCAGAGGGTAAGAAGTTTGATATCCCGGGTATTCTCGTACTTGCAAGGGCTGGTTGGACTCCTCGTCAGATTGCCGGAGAGCATCATTGCACGGTTGACGAAATCACTGAAATCCTATCAACGTATCGCAAGAAGTAAAAAGATGGATGAGTTAGAAAAAGAAATTGTTGAGCTTAGTGGCGTAAGTGCTTATTATAGATTTCATACTTTAGGTGCATGGGATTCTCTTAGGATTATTGGAATTACTAAGAGTACGCATGAGTTTCCTAAATGTATTGTTTGTGCTATCCTTAAATGTGCTAAGAAGCCTGGTGGTAGTGTTGCTGCTATACATGCAGTTGTTATAGTAGATAGAGATACTTACGAGTGTAAGGATAATATACAACATGAAGCAGAATACTATTTAGCAAGCTGTGTTGTAGATGGTACAATTGAGATAGGTCCTGATGCTACTAGAAAAGTAAGAGAAAGCAAAGGAGTATTGGATAATGGCAAGTAAGCAATCATTTATAGGTAGAGGTATCTCAAACATCTTAAAGCTGATTGGGTGCTTTGTGGTATTCTTATTTGTACTTGGCTATATTATAAATTATGCTGAGAATTTCATTCCGTATAACATTATACCGAGAGATAGACTTAACAATCCTAACAAGTTTAACACAGACTATGTCTATGATGAAATGAATGATTTCTCTGACTGGCGTGGCACTCTTAAATCTAAGACTATGGAAGTCTATGAGAAAACTGGTATTCAGATGTATTATTTATACATAGAGATACCGGAAGAGATTACAACCAAGGCTACAGCTTTAACGTACATAAACGATATAATAAAAGATAAGTTTGATGACCCTTATGGCTTCTATCTTGTGAATGCACATCATAAAGATTATAAGAATGATGCTTATGTATCGTTCTATAATGAATACATCTATGGTGATTATGTATCCACTTTTATGGATTCTAAAGCATTAGCTATTTATAATGCAGCATTCAAAAGTATTATGATGGAAGTCCAGGCAAGTATTACTCATCTGAGGAGTGTGCTGCTAGAGGTTTAATTGTGGCTGGTAACAGACTTATACATCCATTCTTATCTCTATTTGTAGCAGGACTAAAGCTTATCTTTATTGCAGGTTGTGTTGTACTTTTGGTTATAGTATTACGTAAGATAAACAGGAAGCATAGAAACAAAGAGATTCTCGATACTCCTATGAAAGACCTTGTGGCTGAGCATGCTGAGGATATCCGGGATAAATATGAATAGGGACTTATACGTCCCTAAATGTAATTAGTATTAACTAATACGTTGAACGGAGATTAAGTATGATAGTATCAACAATTATGCTTATTATAATATCAATACTACTGTTATCATTTATAAAAGTGTGTCACGATATGATTGATAATTGTAATAAGGTGTTACATAGTATAAATGGAGGTGAGTAAAATGACCTTATCTCAAGTCGCATTAGCAGCTGTTCCTGCATTGTTCTTTGCTGTTATTGCTATACTTTCATGTTTCAAGAAATAATAAGAGGGCGTTAATATGGGAAGCCACATTATACTGATGCTGTTGACAATACTGTTAATGGCACTATTTATATATGGTATGTATTTATGTGCATGTTATAGTAGAAGTAACAGGAAAGATAAGTGCAAGAGTAAATCTAGTGCAGGTAGTATTAAGTGCTGTATTACTGAAGAGACTGTTCAACAAGAGCAGCAATATCAACAGTTGCAGGATACTGTTCCTGTTGAATATACCATACAAGAGTTATCCAAGAATGAGACTACGTTCTTAGCGAATAAGCAGACTGTTGAGTTGACTAACATAATATCAAATATTGCAGCAAAAGAGTCTAATAGTAGTGTACAAGATTATGGTAATCCTGTTAAGGAGTTTGTACAAGAGAGTGTTGATGTTTGCAAAGAGCAACAGGAAGTAAATGATAATGTAAGTAATGTAGACTTAAATCAATATCATACTTACAATAATGAGTATAATGAGCCTACATATAAGAAACCGTCACCAGTTATGAGTGTTGGTTATGTTCAATATAATCATAGCGAATCAATACATACTAATGTTAACTCTACAGTACATGAAGTAACTCAAGGTTTTTCGACTGATACAGATGACGGTGTAGACTTAAAAGAAAAGTTACGTATAGAACGAAATAGACAATATCTTCTTCCCAACAGAAAGCTAACGCCTGAATATCGATATAATTATTATATCAATCAGCTTGCTAATAAACATGGGCAGTATATTGAATTTAAGTTGAAACTAAACAGAACCATAAGACTCGCAAAAGAGGTTGGATTGACTGATGAAATTATAGATGATCTGCTAGTCAATGGAGATAGAGATAAATACTTATTAACTGGAGTAAATAAATATGAATAAAGAATTGTATGATTCTTTACCTGAAGAATTACAGACTACCTATAACAGGTATTGTTTGCCAGATGATTTGTCTGGTCTTACAATAAACTCTGTAATCTTATCAGATGAGAATAAAAAGAAAGTTGATGACTTCTTAGTAGAAACTAAGTTTAAGGCTAAGTTCATTCAGTATGGTCTTAAGCCTGTAAATAGAATGATTAACTATGGTGCTTCTGGTACTGGTAAGACATTCTTAACTAAGTGTTTAGCAGCTCATTTCAATTATGAGTTACTAGCTATTGATATTGCTAATGCTCTATCGACTGGTAATGCTGCTACTGCGTTGGAGGATATCTTTGACTTAGGTAATCATATTGGTCACGCTATTATATTCTTAGATGAATGTGATGCTATTGCTAGAGACCGTTCTGATAAGTCTGTACCAGAAGACCCTAATGTTCGTAGAGCGAATAACGCTCTATTCCAGTTGCTTGATAGAATGAATCCGGAATGTATCTTTATATCTGCGACTAACCTCTATACAGAGTTGGACCCTGCTTTTGTAAGACGTTTCAATGTTAAGCTTAAGTTTGAGATTCCTCCTCTTGATGACTTAGAGGAAACTATCAGGAAGTTTATGTTGCCAGCATTTTCTCTCGAGAAAGACTTACAGCAGGATATCAAAGATATTATTCTTTATCATGCTAAGGAATATACAGCATTATCATACTATGAGATTCAGACATGGGTTGAACGTGCTGAGAAGACTGCTATTATAAATGATAGTGAAGTTATAAAGGAGTCAGATATTTATTCTTACTTCATGGATTCATTAAGGGTAAGGGTAGGTACAGATGAAAAGACGGGTAAACTCTACTTATACAAAAACGGATAAATCTACACCTATGTGTTACTATGGTTGTAGTAGATGTAAAGGATGTTGCTACAATATCCTTAAGATAGTAGATGGGAGATATACTCTTGATTGTAAGAAAAAGAAATATGAGAGTTCTTTCGCTGAACGTCTTAAGCTTATGTTTAGGAGGAATTAAGTATGCGTAGTTTAGTACGTTGTCAGTATTGTGGTTATATGGTTGGAGATACTAGGGACCATGTGATTCCTAAATCAATTCTACATTTATATCCTCGTAGTCCTATGTATGTAGTTGTAAAAGCTTGTAGAAAATGTAACGAAACTAAAAGAGATTCATTATATCTCCCTACACTTGCTAATATACATGATGTTTATAAGAACATGGATTTTGAACATATCTATTATCTTGCTCGTTGGGTTGTTAGTAATAACCTGCGGGTAGGACTTTATTACCCTAATCTTAAAGCTGAGGTTAACGAAATTGTTAAGCTTTGGTTAGCTGGTTACTATGAGTACATGCGTAAGCTTTGGAGAGATAATGATAGGTATACCGGAGGTAAGATTATTGAATGAAGAAATAGCTAGGGCTATAAGTAAAGGTGTTGGAAATATAAGTACGTCTAAGAAAGTCTACAATGGATATAAGCCAAAGAGAATTGCTGAGATAATGAAGCGGCAAGGTTACACTATTACTGATTATAGTGAGTATGACACTTACTTGGACTTTGGTAAGAAATTTAAGATATGTTTATTTCCTGACTTGATTGATAAGTTAAATCTTATCAAGGCTTGCTACTTTAGTTATAATAAGCCTGTACAGGACATTGATATTATTGAGAATTTCGAATCCAATAATATCGAGGGAGCATGTATAGATACCTTAGATGAAACTCTTACAATCTTAAGAAATAAGTCAGTAAGAGATAAAAAGTCATCTATGATAATAGGATACAGCAAGGCTGTGGAGTATGTGCAAAATCATAAAGATGCAGTAATAGACTTTGAATACTGTAAATCTTTAAATGAAGAAATTGTACATTATTACTCTGATGCTGATAGGATTGGAATACGAGACAATACTGTTTATGTAGGTAAAGTGTCAGAGGTAGTATTTACTCCGTGTGATTGCTCTCTGATAGAACCTTTACTAAAACTACTATTCTCAAATTGGTTAGATGGTTATGACCCATTTATAAGGTCATCTATTATACATTTCTTGTTCGTGTGGATACATCCATTCTTTGATGGAAATGGTAGAACAATTCGTATGTTAAACAGAGAATTGTTGGTTCGATATGGTCTTACCAAATTTGAGAATATACCTGTAAGTAGATATATACGTGATATGAGTTCTGGATATTATAAGTCAATCAGGTATTCAGAAGAGGACTATGATATAACTCATTTCATATTGTATATGTTAGATGTATATGAGAAATGTTTAACAGAAGGAGTATAAAATGGAAGTAAAAGTAAATCTTAACAACACAGAGAAAGTTAAGAATTTCTCTAACAAGGTGTTTAACATCTACGAGACTATTGACCTTAAGTCTGGTCGGTACATTGTAGATGCTAAGTCTATTATGGGAATCTTCAGTCTCAACCTGTCTAAAGATCTTATCATGATTATTCATGCTGATGATAAGAGGGCAGAAGAGATTAAGGATATATTAAAAGAATTCATTATTAAGTAAGGAGAGGTATTATGCCAAGTACAAATGAAACAAAAGTAACTACAAATGAATTAAACTCTGATGGAAAGGATGCTACAGAAACTCAGGAGAGACATTGGGATTTCCTACATGGATGCTGGAAGTATGGTCCTCGTAAATTCAATGGTTGGGATTTCAGATATCGTGGTTAGTTACGCTACGGCGTTTCTATAAATAAGAGGAGTCGGTCAGATAGTGTACTAGACGTATGGCTATAAACCTATGCCTAAGCTTGTTGCTTTCCTAGTACGAAAGTAGCTTGGTATCCGGTAAACGTCGGGCAGGTTTGACTTAGTGTCACCGGATACATTTGAGGTTGAGCTAGTGGAAGCAGTAGCAATCTTATTGTTATAAGAGGGTTCGAACCCTTCCAACCTCGTTATAAGAAAAGGTGTGAAAATATGAAAATAGAATATAAAGAATCGGATATAGATTTTATTGCTGAGTTTGATAGTAGGTTATGCTTATTATATCAAGATTCTGGTGTTGGTAAAACTTTCTTATTTAAAACACTTCAAAAGGCAATATGTGAAGACTGGCATTCTAGATACTATTATTACAACTATATAAACTCAGATAAAATACTGAGTAATAGAAGTGTATATCTTGATTCTGATAATATTATTGTTTTCGATGATGCAGGTTTGTATAATGATATTGTCTCAAGAGTGTTAGAGGAATCGAATGCTACAATAGTCATTATTACAAAATCACTTGGGTGGTTAGGTAAATACAATGAAAAGTTTGGACGTTATCGTGTAGAGCAGACTACAGATAGTGTTATTATGAGAAGATTTAAGTAACATTAATGTTACTGTAAAGTATTAAGGAGAAAATAAATTATGGAAGGCGAAATTATTAGTACGCACATTAAAGCTACGGAAAACACTACCTTGGCTAAATTGTCTTTCTTTGACCAGTTCAAATTATTGATTAACAAATTCAATAATGATGATGTAGCAGAGTTAGATGCGGCTGAGAAGTTATCTGGATTACAGCTTAGAATGCAGGCTAGTCTTATGAAGCTGCTTAAGACTGCGGCACAAGGCTTAGAATCTGGAGAGCATCAGAGTGTTACATTATCTGTATCTTCTAAATATATCCCTTACATTGATGAAGTAATTCACAAGACTAGAGGATTAGGTAGATACTATGATTTTGAAGTTATCAAACAGGATCTACCTATAAACGTAGATTACATGTTTATAGTTAAAATAAAAAGGAGGGTAACTTAGTGAAAAAGTTAAAAACAAAAAGGAGAGTTGCAGGATTCCTATGTATGTTACTTTGCTTAACATTAAATGCTAATCCGTTAGCAGTTATATGTGGTGCTGTAGCTGATAGTGGAATTGTAGATAGGTTTGTCAATCTTAAGAATAATCTTGTCTACATAGCTGAGAATGGTAATCCTTATATGACTGTAAAAGCAGATGGTGCTAGTGGTACTGTCGGTTCATCATACTCTTTCAGTTGTGATGCATCAAGTGCTATTGATAAGGTTATGGGTTCAGGTAATATTACTCTTACCGACCTTAACAGTAAAGCTGGTGAAATCAAGACTGCTATAAACAGTGTTAATACAACAACTGAAATAGCTGGTAATAATACTGTTAATCAGATTAAAACTCTTGATGAAAATATGCAGGCACAGTTCACTATTGTGAATGGTAAGCTTGATGATATCATTGAAGAGTTAGGAGATGTTAATACCAAGCTTGCTACAATCTCTGAACAACTTGCTGCTATCAATAAGAACATTGATGACATGCAACATAATTACAGAGTGGCTCATTTGTATTCATTAAACAATACATATGATAACTGCTTATGGAAACCTCAGTCTGAGGATATTCCTTATGTAAAAGATTTTGCAACTGTTACTGGACAGTTCGCTAATGTCTATACAGGTTACTGGGATACTGGAGTTAATACCCTTAATAATCCGGGAAGTCTTGCTACTACGCGTGCTCAGGAAATCTTAGGTTATGATATTATTGTTAGATCAGAGGGACTTATTCTTCAGAAGGATTTGGCGAGTGTAAGTTCACAGAATGCAGCATCCGGTTTATCTGGAAAGAATCAGTCTTATGTTGCAGCAAATGACTCTACTAATGCTACTAACAGTATAGCTACCTATTATCAGGAAATGATGCCTGAAGACCAGATTACATGGATTGATGCTGTTACAACTTTGTATAGAGCATTAGGTCAGGAACAGGTTTCTTATCAGAGCTTTATGTCGGCTGATTCAAGTATTACTCCTGAAACATCTCCGGCTTATCAAGGATTGTCTAATCCCATACCAGATGCAAATGGTAAATATGCTGGATTTGATTTCTATATGTTCTTAACAAGAGCGAATGTTATTTCTAAGGATATTTCTACGTCTGGTGCAGCATCTGGAGATGTTGATAAAATACTTAGTAATAATTCTCAGGCTAAGGTAAATTACATTTATTGGCAGAAAGCTTTGAATGGTGGATTCATTCCTAGCAAGTATGTTGAGTCAGCAAGAGAACCTATAACATTTGCAGAGTTCTTTAAGTTAGCATCTTCTATGATGCAGGCTTATGGCGAACCTGTTATGAACGATGATGAGCTTAAAGCTCTGTTGCAGGTTTATGGAACTCACTATCCTATTCAGCTTGGTACAGATATCGCGGATGCATGGGCGTACATGGCAGCACGTGGTATTCTGGATTTTAGTGAATTTACTGAGGGACAGAAATCTTTACTCTATGATATCACTTATACAGGTTATATTACTCGTGACCAGTTATTGACAATGTGTATGAGAATTAAAGACACAGACTCTAGAACTGATTACAAGAAGATTGAGATTGTACTTGATCTTAGTGATGTCATGAAAGAGGATTACTATTATCCTGTATATGATATGAAAATATCAAATGGTGAGTTTGCTTCAAATACAGAGTATGACCATAAGGCTGCTACATCTTATAACTATCTTATTCGTAAGACAGCTGAGATGACTCTTGGTGATATTGGTACTCCTCTTGTATTTTCAGAGAAGACTACTGATACGTCGAAGAGGGTGACTGAAGCCAGCGCATCAGCAAATACAGTTAAATTATCTGATGGAAGTGAATGGTATAACATAGCACTACCTAAATCCTACACAGGTAATGCTTATGTTGCTATGCACACTGAGGGCAATGCAAAAGTTAGTAATAACACTGTAGTTTACATTGAAATTCCAAGTAGTGCTCTAGGTGGTGGATATTACTCTAAGTACTCTATTTCTGGAGATACTGCAACGGTTAGTACTGATAGTGGAAGCTACTTACTATTTGATAAAAAGGTTGAGTATGCTACACGTAAATGTACAGACTATGCTAGAGCTGGTGAAGAAAAACCTACTGGTAAGGCTACTGCGTCAAATGCTACTGTATTGGAATACTTATCTGCCAAGGTTGACGAATACACTACACCTATGACAGTGTATGCCAGAGATCCAGATGCTTCTTCAAAGAAGACGGCTTCAAGTATAGTTCCACCGATAACGCATACAGTATCGTATCATTGTGCTAATGTTACTGTAGATGGTGGAGCTGATTCGCATACAGATACTAAATATGATAGTACTGGAAATGTTATAGAAACTGGTGGATTGAGTTCATTAGTTACAGCAGGATTAACTAAAATACAATATGATGGTGGTTCTCTGTTTAATGTAACAAACACAACTACTGATGGTAAGAGTAAGCCAACATCAGATTTTACTGTATCCACATATTGTGCTAGTACACAAGATAGAATCCTTTTAAATAGATTATGTGCCTTAACTATGTATGGTGCTACAATGGAAAATAAATCTTCAATAACATTGCTAGATTCTATGGATAAAGACAAGATTCTAAAGGGAAGTACAGTAAAGGATAATCTAAGGTGGTACATTGAAAACGATGATAATAAAGCATATACGGATGCAGATGGTAGTTATTGGACAGCTTTAAATGGAACTGGAACAGGTAACTTTACTCATACAAAAATAAAGAATTCTAAGAACGTATATACTGCAGAAGTTGGCCTGCCGTATAATCCTCTTGTTACACAGTTCTTGTTAGGTATAGAAAGTGGAAATCTTTTAGCCTCTACTGAATTTGGAAGTAATGATAGTGATTGTAGGATATCTTTAGCTTGGAATGCTAAGTATAATACAAAGCAGAATAGTGAGTATAAAGAAATTATCCTGAGTGCATATGATACTTTATTTACTGATGCTCAAGATGCAATTATTACAGACTTGTTCAATAAGGGTGTTAACAATGCTACTGTAACAGCAGGTAAAAACACAGGAACATCTTATATAGTACGATGTTATGATGAAGCTGGTAAGAATGCAATAGATGAGATACTGGTGAGTGATGAATTGAAAAACTCGGGTCCGACTGGTTCAACAGAGGAAGGACTTAGTATTGATACCTCTATCGCTACCTCTACAATCATGGATAGAAATCAGCAGATTCTTATCTCATGGGAAGATATGTGTAAGTCAGGTTTTATTGTAAATACTGGTTCTTATGCACAACCTAACATGCAAAGTAATGGTGCTTATTACTTCATGACAAAAGAGGGTCAGGTTATTGTCAATGATACTCAACATACTATACAGATCGGAAACACATTGTATGATATGATGGCTACAGATGGAACTGCTCCTACTCTTGTATACATTGACTCCGAGCAGGAAAATATGATGTACTTTGACTATCGCTGTGTTATGGGTGTTGTTGCTAGTCAATTTACTATTGATGATGGAAAGACACAAGAGTTTCAAAATCATCTTGGAGTTGGTAATACTGTTATTTATGATTTACAGAGTAATGGTGCTACATCTGATTACTTTAATACGATAAGCGTTAGGTGTTATAACTATCCTGAAACTCCTAATATCACTGGAGGTTCACCTGTAACAACAAATCAGGGATATCCAGTACAGCTTATTAAGAATACGTTGTACGATACAGCTGAGTTAGAGGATGGGTCAGCTTATTGGGATTCAGGTGAAATCTCAAGACTTAAGCTTACATCCTTTATGCCAACTGCAAACTACATGTGCTTCATCAAGGACAATGAAGACGGGCCTGTTGGTGAACTATTCGTATACTATCTACGAACTGCATTTGAGAATGGTTATGTGGATAAGGACGGAAGTAAAGGGAAACCTGAAGCTCCATTAGATGCGGACGTGAGATGGTCTGATGTTAAGGATAAGGTGGATGAGGCTGCTAGGTCCTGGTCAACAGGGTCTGGATTAGCAACTAAGTTGGAACAGACTTACGGGTTTGCGCCTGGTGATGAGAATACTCCTTGGTACATAAATATGACATATGATGCTATTGCTGATTTATGTTCGTATACAGGTAAGTATTACTTCTCAGAAGATTATGTAATTCGTAGGTTTGATATTACTGACTTATCTATATCTAACTGTTATGGTTGGAATGTAGAGGATGCTAATGGAGAGAAGAATGTAGAGATGACATCTAGAGACCCTGGTGCTATCTATTGGGTTGATAGTATTGGGTATATCTATAATCTTCCTAGTGTAGATGAATTTACTCTTAAAGATTATCTTGAGGGTAAATATATACTACCGTTAGCAGTAGATGAGTCTAATACAACAAACCCAATTGTCACAAATTACAACCTGAACTATTATGGTACATCACAAGGGTTTGATGGAACTAATAAGGTTGAGGGTGTACACTTACCTTATGGTGTTGTGTTATCACCTAATTCAACTAAACCTTATATCACTATTGGTGGTGGGGATAGTATTTATGAGGGTGTGCCTGACATAGCAAAGAAAGGTAATGTCTTTGAGACAGACGGTTCTACAACGTATGTACTTCCGTTTGTAGTAGGTACAGAAGCATCAACATACATGCGTGCTGATAACATGTCTGCTGACAATGCACCTAAGTATTTTATTCCTGCACCTGTTGGAATATATACTAAATTTGGTGGTAATGCATTAGAGACGATGACAGTTAATGATATGACTCGTTATGTAACTGATGCAGCAAAAGTGTATTATGGTTCTTCACAAATTAAGTTGAATACATCGGATTCCCAAACAACTTCTAAGTTGTTCAACTTTGTTTCAACTTTATATAACCCTATCTCGTTAGATGGTGGTGTAGAAGCCTACAGAGTATTCAGGTCAGCTGATTCAGGAGATGTACTTGTTATAAATCCTTTGAACATTCAAGAGGAAGCTGGAGCTGGTGTAGGCAAAGTAGAGATTGATGACTATTTCACAAATCCATTGGAAGACTGGTTAGATGGTCTTGGGACTAATTCATTGATTACAAAGATTGATAATGGAGCGTCATTCCTTATTATCTTTGCGTTCCAGGTATTACCGTTAATTGGTATTATCCTTATGACTGTTTTAATTGGTTTAAGTTTCATTGGAGATATTAAGATTGTACAGATGCTCTTTGATAAGATAATAGATCCTATCAGGATACTTACCTTTGGTGCGCGTAATATTCATACGTGGCATTGGAGAAGTGTATTAGTGCCTTGTTTATTACTGTATCTAGCATTTGCTTTATTCTTAAACGGAAACGTTATAAGATTGATTATGTGGGGAGCAGAATGGTATGGTACTATTATGAGGTGGTTCAGAGGTCTGTAGAATAAATGTAGTATTAACAAACATTCTATAATGGAGGAAATGGTCTATGAATTTCATGCTCTTAACTGCTAGTGTGGACGCTAGCAAAGATTTATTCAATCAGGCATGGACTGAGGGTAATCTTTATTCCATCAATGGGATAGTAGAAAAACTTGGTACATTCTCCTGTTGGGTAATCTCTATTGTAGGCTTTGGTATTGTTATCTTCTCGATCCTTAAGAATGCCATGTCTGGTCTCTATGTTGTTAACCCGAGTTTCTGGGACAAAGTAGATGACGTTAAGACACAGGCAGTCTCTGGAGTTGATGGTGCAATACAACAGGCTGCTGGTAAAGGTAATGCTGCCGTTCAGAAGTTAGGTGGTATCCTTGTATTCTTACTTGGATTGATTCCTAACATTAAACAGCTTACAGATTTTGACGATGGTGTCCCTGTTGATAAGAAACAGTACTTTATGAAATCTATTCCTTTGCTGGTAGCTCAGATTTTCATTGGTATGCTTATCTTCTTCGGATACCCGGCTAAGATTGCTAACTGGATTGGTTCCGGCGCTACTTATGCATTATCAGCAGTTATTAACAATATCGACCCTGTACAGGTTGTATCTAAGGTTAGTGATAGCTTTACTGTCTACAACTTGACGACAGATGGAAGCCAGGATCCTTGGGAGCAGAACATCAACAAGATGGCTAGTGAGATGACATCCACTATGGCTACTAAGTACAATGATATGGATAAGAGTAACGTACAGAACGTTGCCTATGTTATCGAGCAGAGATTGTTATCTGCATTTGATAATGATAATATCAAAACAGTACTTGGTGCTAATGAGGGTTATGTGTATTCTATCAATGCTACTATACAGACAAGCCCTGCTCAGGTATCTAGTTCTTATAAGGATATCGGAAATGGTGTTTATCAGGCTCAGGCTACGAACGGTACATTCTCCTACAAGTTCTGGGTTCAGTCAAGTTCTGTTCTTACTGGACAGCATACAACTATGCTTGGTGCTGATGACTATATGGTATGGTCTATTACTGCTACACCTGTTGCAGTTGCTAACATCAGTTCTGCTAACCTTATTATTTGTGGTGGTATTGGAAACGTACCTACAGTTTCTTCTGGTTCATTTACGTTACCTATTCAGGGTATCACTGTTGGTGACCAGACAACGGATGTTAAGGGTACACTTGGTAGAGTTGTAACTGTATCTGCTGTAGCTAATGATACAACTGTTACAGACACATTCAATGCTACTTTACAGACTGCATCTGTTCAGAATACATCTGGTGCACAGCCTCTGTTATCTTTCAGTTCTTCTGATAGAGAGAGACTTACAACTGCTCTGAATAGCTGTGCTTATCTTAAGGTAAGCCTTGTAGGTGATTGGTCTAAGACTGTAGCTGGTTCTGATGGCAAGTCTACGACTACTGTACGTGTTACAGAGTTTAGACTTGTTAGAGGTGCAAATTCTGTTTCTTACTTGTTAAGTACTTGGGCAGATCTTGATGCTAACGGAGTTGCTACCACGGCTGGTGTATCTACGCTTAGTACGGAAACTCTTAAACAGTCTACCATATCTGGTAAAGCTGAATAAGCATAAGTGAAATAAAGTAAAATTGGGGGATGGGTCAAACCATCCCCATAATATTGTAACTATATAAATATTTACAATAGAGAGGTAATGAATATGAGAAAGTTAAAGAGTGTTATGTGTAATATTATGAGTGTTATTATGTTGTGTACATTCATATTACCATTAATGCCAACTATTGATGTGAAGGCAGCGTCGGCTAGTGAAAATGTTAGCAAAACTAATGGAATACCTGATACAATCAAAGCTGGTAGCAATGATATGACAGTAATACAAGATCTATCAGTTTATTATGATACGCCTAAAAATAATATTTATAGTGCTGATGGTAGTACTGATGCTTATCTTGGAGAAGCGAGTACATGGGTAAAAGATGCAGATGTTGGTGTTGTCGAACATTGTTATGATAAAATATTTGAAACATTGACTCATATAACAATAAATGGAAAACAAATTGATCTAGAGCGTTCTAATATACCGACATCTACAGAAATTGTAAATAAATTTGGTGATACTAAAGGCATTTATTATTATTACGATCATTATCATAATACTGATACTGGTGGTGAATTAACTGTATCATGTGATTATTCATCAAGTGAAAAGAAGTATTATTATGTTGTATTATTCACAGAGTATAGAGGAACACATCATACAGCAGAGGATGATTTTTTATTTATGACTTTTGAAAGCAATAAGATGATGAAGATATCATTAGAAGATAAAGTTACAACACATCATTCTAGTTTCATTACTGTTCCTATAATGGGAGTGCCTGGTGTAGGATATATAGCTACTGCTGTATCATTATTGTTAAATGGTAGTATAACATCAGATGGAGAAATCACACTGAGTGCAGAATCTTCATTACAGCTACTTAATGGTATATATGATAAAAGTAAAATACAGAGCGATCTTAAAAATGGAGGTATAAGTGACAAGAAAATGTACACAGATCTAGAGGAGTACATTGTATACAATTCTACTGAACGCGCTGTTACTGTATTTACTCCATACGAATTACATATGGTAGCTGATAATAACGAAGTTGGTTTAACGTTAAATGATGAAAGTTACACTGCATTGTGTACAAGTGGTTCAATGCCTGAGGGAAATGAGTTAACTGAATTTATTAATTTTGGTGATATGCGGCCGAAATCAGAAAAAGGCGATATAATTACACAATTCTTTATGGACATGTTTTGTGATTTATGTAAGACGGATGGTATTGAAGTAAATCAATTTCAGGATAAACTTAACACACTGATAAGCGGTATCAGTAGTGATACTTCATTAGGATTAATACTTGGGTATTATGCAGATAAGCTAGCAAAAGAATCTGAAGGTACACGTTTAACAAAAGAGTACAATGAGCAGAATCCAATAACTGGTGACTTTGCTAAAATTGATTCTACAGATATGTATGAGGTTATGTCATTTATACTTGGGTATAATCTCTATTGTATTAATGATAGCACTGTAGATTTTAATTCTGGTAAATATATTACGATTGGAGATGATAGAAGAGTTCATATCTCAACAAATTGGGATGATAAGGATACTCAACAGCTTAGTATAAAGGATGTGTGGAATGAGCTTAACAAAGCACAGAGAATGATACTGTATACTATGTATGTGCATAATATTTCCGGCTATACAGGAAGCGAATATATACATGGTATAACTATGTATAATCCAAATGATTTGTATAACAGTCATCTTGCAGAGGAATTTGCACAAGAAAACCCTATGTTAATTGATGATGTTAAAAATACAATAAGTAATCGAGATAAAAATCTCAATGATACAAACATGATTTATAATATAGCAAGAAATAGTAATACGATTACACAGTACCTTATTGCTACAAAATTATATGGTGAAGGTTCAAATAACGGATCTATTTATGACGTATATGATGAGACAATAGCAGCTTTGATTGCGTCATTAGGTCAGTATAATATTGAGTACAATGCTGGTTATTGGCCTTATCATGTGCCGAGTTCTTATGGATTATTTGGTGATGATATGAAATACATCAATGTATTAAATAGTTCACAAGATGGTGTAAGTGCATTTGTTAAGCTAATGCAGGATGTATCTTATGCATTTGATGTAGCAGCATTTTCTGAGAATGCTCAAGAAAAGTATGATCCAAAAGCATTACGTACGTTCTTTTCATCAGGTAAGTATGAGGTAACGGATACTGGTAAAGATTATGCAACGACAGTTTCATTCTCATGGATGGCAGGTGACGGTGTAAAATCATTAGACGGAACAAAAGTTCAGTTCAGTGGTGATGATGTATCTAAGAATATGCTTCGTTCTATAATTGAACTCCATGATATGTGTGAGTTCTTAGGTGTATTAGATTCAGCTAAGAATGGTGGATGGACAGAAGCTATTGAGCAATATCTCGGTATCTACGATGATAATAAAGATTTCTTTGATGCATTACGCTCTAATCCGGAAATTTACTCTAAGGCTGAAGAGGGTAAGACTACTGCTGATGAGCCACTTGGTGTATTCTTTAATCTTAAGGATAAGAAGATGTCTGATCAGTGGTGTAAAGGATTTGCTATATCTGCACTCTATGTTCCTATGGAGACAAACCTCTATGATGCTAACTCTATTGCTTACTTGAATGATCCTAACTTTATTTCAGACTTCTATTATAAGTTTGCATTCTATAGAAAGGCATTATATATTAACACAGATAACTCTGCTATCGTAAATAACAAAGTATCTGGTGAGGTGTCTGGAACACGTGTTGCTACGCTGAATGACTTACTTAATTATGATAGGGATATTATTCTAACTGTTGATGATAACTTCTACAACGCAAAGGATATTAACTCTGTTATAGGGAAGTTGGATTATAGTTCTGTAAGAAATGGGTCTGAGACTAATACAGATAATGCATGGGAATCTATGAAGAACTGGGTCGGAGATTTATTTAATCTTAGTCCTGAACAGATTCTAAAAACTGGTCCTAATGCTTACTACTCAAGTACTCTGGCTAATACTGTTACAAAGCTTGGTGGAACACCTACTTTAACATCTAGTATTGCTGATGTTTACGTGTTATCAGAAAACGATCTTATAGGAGAGAATAATGTATTTGACGAGTATGAATATTCAGTAAAACAATCCTATGGTGTTGTGTCAGCTGTGTACAGAAGTGCTGAACTTTACAATGAGTGTTTACGTGCATTGGCTACAGATAATGCTGTATTCAAGTCTAGTAAAGGAATTTGTTCTACACCTGGTACTACTTCATCAGATTGGCGAAGTGTGTACAACTATTGTATGTTAGCTAATCTGGAAGACCAGATGAAGAATGACTCAGCTTCTACATTGGATTTGAATGCTCCTATTTTCTGTGACCTGTTTGGTAATATTGTTACGGAGTCTGGACTTGTAATAATACCTGCAGCGTCTAATGCTACACTGTGTGGAACAAACTGGAACCCTAATACGGTTGGTTGGTCTGAGTACTATAACAATGGTAACAGACTTAAGATTGATGAGTTTACAGATGATGTCTATACGTGGCTTACTGGTATCGAGTACAAATCAGATGGTTCGGTTGAACAGCAGGTTCAGTATGTTGATCATTATGATGACGATGGAAATCCGGTATATAAGACTTATACAATCACAGCAGCTGATTCTACGAATGTAGGTAAGTATGGTGAGGAAGTAAATCGTGAGAATGCTGGTGGTTATATGATTGTTGATCGTTCTGGACAATTGGTTCTTAGAACGTCAGCACTTGCAGGTGGTTCATCTTCTGCTATTGTTCAGTGGGAAAACCTTAACAAGAACTCTACTGTTGTTAAAGATTTGTTCTATAATGATGCTTACTTTAACAAAGCTAAGTCTGGTGAAATCTACTCTAAGACTTTAGTTAATATGGTAGTTGAAACTCTACGTGGTGCACCTATTGAATATATTGACTATGAATATGAAGGGTTATCCGGAAATGCTGATATCTCTAAATTTGGTGTTTATATGGCATACAAGTTAGAGGAGTTAACAAATGCTCTTATTTCTGGAACCAATGGAAGTCACACTGGCGGAAACAGTATGGTTACAATTCCTAACCCAGCTTTTATTACCGGCATTGAGTACGCTGCTCTTTATATATTTAAGATCATGTTTGCTGTGCTCCTAATTGGTTTCGTTGTATCGTTGTATCTGGATGCAGTAAAGAATCATCTTGGAATTAAGAGTCTTGGAAAGTTTGTTGTTACATGTCTGCTTACAATTGTTGCTATTGTGTTCGTTCCAAACATTATGTCATGGTCGTACTACAGGGCTAATAAGGATTTGTTGGCGGATGAGTCAGGTTATATCATGATGCTTAATTATGTTAAGGATTATGATGGTGCTGAGATTGGTATTACGAGCATCACTACACCAGAGACAAATACTGAGCTCTATGTTAAGCTAGATGACATAGCAGTTAATTGGTGGGATGTTATTGGAGAAGTATTATTCAACAATACATATAAGACTGTTTCTGAGTTGTATAAAAGTCAGTTAACAGATAATGCTATGGCTATGCAGGAGAATGTTCAGATTAAGGGTGACGGACTTTATATGAACGTCAAGGATATATTTGACTCTACAAGTGTTGTATATTATCCTAGTCAAAACAGAATAGCTAATATAGCTTATTCTAATGGTGGTAATGTTGGTACTGCTGGAGATAAGGATAGCGTAGTATCTTTCTGTATGCCTTACTATGTAATACTTGATAAATTGGTTGCTAACATTGACGAGTACAATCAGTCTAAGGATATCACTGCTTACTCTTGGAGTGTTGGTTTTAATGGTCATATTATGACTTATGATATCATATCTCCTTACCTTACATCTAGTGAATTCTTAGATGAGGGTTATGATATCTTAGGGCTGAATGAGGCTCTTGATACAGACAACCACATGACTTCTTATACTGAGGGCTATTTCTCTACTGCTCAGAAAGATAGGATGAAACTGTCAAGATGGTATCCTACAGGAAGCACAAAGGATCAGTTAACACAGGACAGAATAAATGCTGTGTATACCTATGCACGTGACTACATTGCGCAGAACAGAGAAGTGCTCGGAAAGGTTCCGGATGAAGTATTTATAAAAACATTTGCTATGCAGTTAGCTATTGAGTTTAATAAGCAGTTCAATGTACATACAACAAACTCTATTGAGATTATGAACATTGATACTAGGGACTTAGCAAGGTTCTTAGTTGCTGATAAAGGCTCTGTATATAAATACTTCTCTTATGGGTTCTCAAGATTTACCTATGAGGAATCTGGGACTATTGGTGTTATCTTATCAGCGATATACTTTGTAGTTCTTTGGCTTACAAGTTGGCTTAAGCTTATTGCAATATTCTTTGTATTATGCTTACTGATACTTAATGTGTTGTTGCGTAAAACACTATTAAGGAGAGAGAGTAGATGTATTGAGGGATATCTCATTTCATGTGCTTGTCTTGTCTTGTGTAACTATGCTTACTCGTTTATGCTTAAGGCATCTATGCTGGTTTCTGAGACTGGATTAGGTACAGTGGCTGGATTAAGCTTAGCTATATTAGTTCAGGTACTTTATGTATTTGGATTAACGTGTATTTGCGTGATTCAAGTAAAAGACTGGAGAAACAATGGTTTTTATCCTTGGAAGGATGTTGGTGCAGCTATTACGTCTGAAATGCTTCATGTACAGAATGTTGTCGCTGACAAGGTTATGTCTATGATAAGTTCTTCTTATGGAGACTCAAAAACTTCACGTAGATATCAGTCAGGTAATTATGATTCTAACTCAGTAGATGAAATGATGGAGCGTGACGAAGAGCGTGAAGAAAGAGGTACTTATAGTCCAGCATAATATGTTTAGGTGGCACTTGGAATACAGTGCCACCTTTATATAAGAAAGGTGATTATGTATGCGAAGATTTAAAGGCAAGGATAATATAAATACATTGTTAAATATTGACAGTGTGTTTGGTGAGTATGAGGGTAGAGTATTACCTATTGTACTTACGATTGGATGTGCAGCTTTTCCATTACTATTTTGGTTGTTTATGTTACAAGGAACTTTCATTAAGTTTTGGTGGGTCTGTGTATTTGATGTTTTGTTTACAGGACGTATGGCTTTGATAATTCTTGGTAAAGAAAAAGAGAAGCTTAGATTCTATGAACAGCAGAAGAATGATGAATATAAATCTGCTGATGAACTGTTACATGTTAACTATGTAACAGAAGATGGTCTTATTGAATTTGATAATGGTAGAGTGGGTTTGATTGTTGAAGGGTATTTAAGAGAGTACCTTACAGATGATAAGTTGTCTGTTGATATGGAAAACTTTATGAACGAGCTGGATAATGGCGGCTGGCAATGGGATATGGTTTTTCACAATACGGTTGATGAATTATTATGTGAAGATAGTCTTCCTAATCTTAAAAGATATACTGACAATACTATTATTCAGGAGAGGATAAGTTTCTATGCTTATCAGGATGAATGGGCAAGAACACATTCTGGATTGTATAAAATCATATTCCTAGTAACATGTCCTAAGTATAACTGGAAGAAGTTACGTGCGCACTTGGAAGAACTTGTATCTTCTGAGATTGCATTAAATCTATTTAATGAGATTTCTGTATGTGGTTATGATAGTGTACTTGACAACTTCAATAGAGATATTTGTGGATATGCTGATCTTAATAAGATGCTTGTTCAGAAATATGATAATGATGAATACTATGCGTCTAAGGTACTGTGGTATGATAATGATGTACCGGAAGAGCTTATACCTGAGCCTGAAACATCTGGTATCGAAGAAAGGAGACAGTCATGATTTCAAAAGAAAGAATGTTTATTGTAGCTGGTAATATTGACGACTCTATTAAGAGTATCACACCAGTTTATGATATTAGCATATTTCCTAACTTTCTGGAGTTTGAGAATTACATCAATACAACCCCTATTGTGTTAGGTTCGATTGTTATCTCTGAGAATGAGTTACCATTTACATCTAGTAACATGGCACGATTGCTTGATGTCTTATCAGCACCGTTCCTCAAACTTACAGGTTCTTGTATTTACCTTATTGGAGAGAGTACAAGTAAAGATGCTGTATCTTCATTCTTAGAGGATGTAAATGATAAGAGTATTATCTTTTATCAGGGTGACTTATCTTCAAGGTTTATTTCTGATATTGTCTCTGGTGCAGGTAGAATTGCAGATGAAGCTGAGACAGAAGTAATACTTTATCGTATGCGTGCTTCTGAGTATGCTGTAGCTCAGAATATTAAGAAGTACGAGAGTGATAGTGATAAGTATGAAACTGACGAGGATAAACTTGCTGAGATTCCTGATATTGAAGAACCTATCGTACAGGTACCTACCATTGATATCTTATCAAATACGTATTATGTAGTTGGTAAGCAGTCTATGGAAAGAACGCTGTTCACTTTCATCGAAGCTCAATACTTAGCTTTAAGTGGAAAGACTCTTATTGTTGAGAGTGACGTTCAATATCACAGGCTTACTGATATGGTTCTTAAATCTTCTGTTGAGTTTGAGTTCATTGATATTGAAGAGTTCAATGTAAATCCTACGAAGATTATTCAGGATATAAAAGGAAGTTCGGCAAAACTTATTGTTATGGGGTGTAAGAACAGAATCATGTATAGTTACGATTTTGTGTTCGACATCCTTATAAGTAACCTTACAGGCTACGTAGATTTCTTTATCAAAGAGTGTGATTTCACACAGACACCATATGGTTCTTATTATAATATAGTTTGTGCTGATACAGTGCCTGATGTGATCGAATGTTGTAATTCTTTAGTCTACGATGTAGATGAAACAAAGGTTACTATAGTTGGTGTTAGAACTAACAAGAAGACTGATGTTAATATTACTTCTACTGAGATGACAGAGATTGTTCGCATACTTCTTGAGAAGAACAATTTGTGTGCTGAAGTTGTAGAAGCGGATGGAATAAACCTTAGAGGGGAGGAAATCGTCTATGATGTATTTAGCATCATTAGTAGAGGAAATGAAAGACAAGGTTGATAGCTATCAGTTTATTCATACCAAGTCTGAATTGGATAAGATTGTTGTAAACAATACAGCCTCTAATAAAGTAGTTATTCGTCAGGATTTTGCACATGAGTATTTCACTCCTACAGGTCTTATGGAGTATATCGAGAATGCAAGGAGAATTAACTGTAACCTTGTTGTAGAGCTGGATATTAAAGATAAGGTTCTAACGAGAGATGCTATGATTACTAAGATTGCTGAGTGTCGTAATCTTAGTGAGATTATTATGTTACAGGGTGCTCATGAGAAAGAGTTTATGGATACGCTTAAATATCTGATTGCAAGGAACAATGCTGACTTCAAACAAATGTTGGCTTATTCTAATCAGGTATCAAGATTGCAGTCTGTCGTTGAGGGACTGCAGACTGAGATTGCAGAGAGAGATTACACTATCCAGTTAGAGAGTGCAAATAAGCTTTCTTATCAGTCTAAGTTCCATGCTCTTATTTCTCGTATCAATTATCAGTATAATGCTGGAGTTGACAAGAATAAGTTGTTTCAGGTTGATAAGAACTCTTATGATAAAATCCTTTATATTAAGGAGATATCTAGAGTTCAGTATACTGATACATTGGTATATTACCTTAAAGAGATTATGAAGACACTGTATGCTATGCCTACACGTATCTTGGTAATTGAGGGATATTATGCCGAGGGTAAGATTCCTCTTTATCCCAATCTCGTACCACATCATAACCTTATTGAGCGTGATGTTCTTAAAGGTGATATTCTCATGTTAGGTATGCAGCCTAGTATTATGCAGGATGTTCTTAAGAACTCATCAAACATTTCTATCTTGATTATACTTGATAGAGGTGGTTATTCAGTTCCGCATGTTGTTGGACCAAACGTTGAGATGCTGTATACAGTATCTGACTTGAAAGATGTTCCGGATGGTATCCCTATGGGTCGTGTTATCTCTTATGAAAACTCTACTCAGTTTATCAAGTATATAAAGGACTTTGATAAGATGGATACATCAGCAAGAATAAGTGAATACTCTTCTATGAGTATAGTTAAGAATATTGTTGGCTTACTTGAAAGAAAGTAGGATGTGTGGGTAGTGAAAGCTACCCACACAATTAACTAAGAAAATTTTCATATCTGAAACCAGATGTGTTAAACAAACATATATAAATGAAAGAAAATGAATTAAGCTTATACGAAAGGAGATATTATAATATGGCTAATTTAAATGCGTTATTAGGTGCAGCAAAGAAAGGATATACAGCGCCTAAACAGGATAACTTAGAGTTATCAGTACAGGAGAAAAAGACCATCACAAAAGATTCACCTAGAGAAGATATATTAGACTATATTATGATATTCCTTTGTGAACGTATAGATATAGAGGTGTCAGTCTTCAAGGGTGGTTATGTACTAACAAAGCTTATGCCTGATGAAGCACGTATGACTGAGGATATTGATTTCTCGATATCAGAAGAACATCAGTATTACGATATAATTCCAGTCTTGGAAGATTTGGGAAATGACTTAGTAAAGTTAGGTGTAATAACTGAATACGAAGTTAAGCCTACAATAGGTGAACGCTCATCTGGTGGTATTCATATGATGACACCTGGAAATATTCCAGACTTGAAGATTGATATTGGCTGGCATGATTTATCATGGGGTGTGTCTAGTTGGTCTTGTGTTGGATTTGATTGTAAAAGATTCGAGGTCGAGAGGATGTTGTCAGACAAGATATCTGCTATCTATTCAAGAAAGAGATTTAGACGTACAAAGGATATTTATGACTTCTATATCTTGACAAATAATTTCGATGTAAGTTTACCTAAGCTTAAGGAATATATTATCAATAGAGGTCTTATTGATTGGAATGCAGACCCATTCAGAGAGGAAGTTGTTACACAGTATGCAAAGGCTTATGATAAGCTTACTGTAGCTACATGTGATGGTAGAGTTATAAATAAGCCTGAACTAAGTAAGATACTTCTTAGGCTTCGTGACTTCATGGAGAATTATGATAATGATGTTACATGGAATCATATGGAGAGGGTGTTTAAGTAAATGATACAGAGAATGGATGAACTATCTAAGTTCGCAGAAAATCGAAAAGATAAAACTGTATTAACTGGACAGAGTGCTCTAGCGGCTAATGGGTTAATAGCTGGATACTTTATATTTGTTATTCAGACTGATATAAAGAATCTAAACGGGGTGTCGTTAGGTAATATAGTATTTGAGTATTATCATTTATGGGATATGAATAATTACCTTAATGAGAGTGAAAAAGGAGTTTATGTTCCTACGCCAGAGCGTGCCATTATTGATTGCATGGTTTGGCAAGATGAGAATAGAGATGAAGGTTTCTTGATTGAAGCCTTACAAACCTATCAGGAAAAGCATAAGGTATCAGACCTCTATGAATGTGCAGACCACTATTTGGTGCCACATGAAGTTGTGGATTATTGGTGGAGGGAAGCAGAAGAAGAGGATGATATGTCTATGGGTTAAATTAAGTAATAGGAGGTTTATGTATGTCGTTAAGAGATAGCATAAAACAGGAGTCTAAGAAAAAGAAAAGCAAGAAGGAGATTGATGATGCATCTACGAATGTTGAGATTGCTTACAATGAGTATGGTGAGGTAGACGAGGAGAAAACTCAGAAGAATATTCGTACTGCCGTAAAGAAATCTACTGAGAAGTATAATGAGGGCAAATATAAGCCTGAAAGGTTTATGTGGGTTAAGATGTGGATATCTTATCTTGTCAGTCTTACAATGAAAGACAGAGGTAAGATACCTGATAATATTGGAGATAGAATTCTTATCTCGAATAACATGTATATCACCAAGCTCTATATGTCTACAATTATCCATATCTATGAGCTTGGTACATCTACACCAGTAACTCTCATGTCAGTCTTAAACAGTATGTTAAGGGATAGAGGTAATCGTGCTATCCTTGATGTTACATTTAAGAATAGTAATTACGATTATGACCCTAAGAACTCTGGTCTTCAATCTCGTATAAGAGCATGGGAGACTAACCTTGAATCTGATATTACAAGTAAGAGAATGAGAGAGCGTTCAGCAAGATGTCTATATACTGTGCGTGTGGCTGAGACTGGCAAGCAGTTAAAGAATACAAGAATGTATCTTACTATACGTGCTAAGGATATTCAGACTCTTAATAATGCAGAGAAGATTATCTATGATGCATTAGGCTCTATGGGTTGTACTTACATGCCGGCACATGGAACTATCAGAAATGATTTGGAATATATCTCATTATTTGGTGGACGGAATTATGACTTGAAAGGTACAGTTCCTGTTATGACAAGTAATGTAGTGTTATCTCAGATTGTTCCTAACTGTGGTTCCTATAACGATAAGAAAGGTTACTATGTAGGACAAAATGTTCTTAATGGTTCGCCTTATTACATCGATTTCAGCTCTATTGCAGTTGCAAGAAATATGTATGCTGTTGCACCGTCTGGTGTAGGTAAAACTGTACTTGCTCTCAACCTTGCACAGTCTGCTTATGAGAATGGTTCTGCTTGTGTATTTATGGATATTAAGGGAAACGAGTATACTAACTTCATTGAAGCTACAAATGGTTATACAGTGTCATTGCGTCCTATGTCTACTGAGTACATCAACAGTTTCATTATGCATAAGGAAGATACTGACCAGGAGCATGCTGAAGCCTATTTCAAATCGAGAGTAGCTTTCTCTAAACAGCAGATGATTATTTTATCTGGTGTTAGAGATAGAGAGGTTTTGCTGGAGTTAGAGGAGCTTCTTGATGAGTTTTTGGATACACTCTATATAACCATTGGTGCTATTCCAACAAACATGAACTCATGGAGTAGAACTGAAGAGCTTAACCCTTATGAGGTGTTTGAGCGGTTCGAGAGATATCTCACTCCACAAAAGATGGCTCAGTATAACATTCATAAGACTGTTATTGGAACGATGAGAATGTATATGTCTGCTACTGGTTCGAAGTCTTATATATTCAAACGTGAGTTTGATTATGCTAAGATTTTATCAAGTGACACTATTGCATTTGACTTTGGTATCTTAGGTGATACATCTTCATCTGATGTTGACGAAGACTTATTCAGACTTAAGTTCCTCTATATGTCAAAATTGAATGGTGATTTTACTACTCGTAAGTATGCTGAGGGTAGAAGAACCTTTAAGGTACTTGAGGAATCTCAGGTTGTATCTGATGAGATTATGAAGATGTATGTGCAGGAGTACACATTACGTCGTTCGCAGAATCAGGATACTTTACTGTTAGGTAACTCTGTACAGGCTTTACAGAATAATGTATTGTCTAAACCTCTAATTGAAAACACAAGAGGTTTATTCATTGGTGAGTTGACTACTGATGCACGTAAGACTGTTATCGAGCAGTTTGGTTTGCAGTATCTGGAAGACCATATCAAAGTGCCTGGAAGTAGTTCTAGATTTAAGAACTGTTTTGTATTTATTAACAATATGCAGAACAAACACTTATATCCTATTATACAGGTTGAGATCGAAAACGGTCCGGATGGTAAACCTAGAAAGTACAAAGTTAATACACCAGTCAAAGAAAGGAATTCTATGTCTGGTTCATAGGGAGTACACTCCCTATAGAATAGATTGTTATTCAACCATCTATTCTAAATACATTAAGGAGGAATGTAAAGATGATTGAGATGTTTGGAGTAAAATTGAGACAAATGAAAAATGAGGAGCGTAATGAATATGATGCTGATTGTCTCAGAGAGTTGTGTAATGTATCTACGCATCATGAAGGATTGTTGTTATGTTTATGGTTTACTGATAAGGATGACAAGCTTCCGCATCGTGGAACTGTTATGAATCGTACCTATAATTCAAATGAGGTAGTAGAACTGAATAAGACTTATGTGAACGGAATGGTTACTGTAAATAAAGATATGTGTAAGCATGACTGCTGGATCTTTTTTGGATTAAAGGGAGCTATGACTGATGATGTCAGAAATAATCCAAAAACATTCTATGTATATAATGGAATGCTTTTAAAGGAAGAATTAAGGTGAGATAGTGAGTAACGTTGATAATTGTGTATTCACAGCAAAACGAATGTTAGCAGACAGTATCTGGAAGTCTGCTAACATTGAGGGATTAGGTACATCATATCCTAATACAGAATGTATCCTAAATGGTATACCAACAAGTACTACATGGGAAGAGAGTACATTCATTATAAATATGAATAGGGCTTGGAAATTTGTACTTGATAATATAGGAGTGAAAAATGATCTCCTATTCCTTAGAAGCTTGCATGATATCTGCTGTAAGATGTTAGTTAGAAATTCAGGTGAGTTAAGGACAGGAACAGTTAGAATTGGAGGATGTGTCTATATACCAGATATTCCGAATATTGAGGATGTATATAATACGTTAAATAGCATTGATGATATCAAAGAACCTATAAGCAAGGCTATGGTAATGTTCTGCTATTTGACAAGGTCTCAATTATTCTGGGATGGGAATAAACGTATGGCTCAGTTAATGGCTAATAAGATTTTGATCGAGAATGGAGTAGGTATTCTTAATTTTAAGATTGATTTAATTCCAGACTTAATGAATCATTTAGTTAAGTTTTATGAGTCAAATGATGCTTATGAGTTATGTATATTTATACGTAACGAATGTATAGATTTTGTGTAGAGGAGATTGAGATAGTGAGAGTATTAACTACAGATGTAAGATATAATTCATTAGTCGTATGTGATACAAGTTCTATTTATGTTGACCAGAACATTGCGGCTTATCATACGTATTCTAATAATTGTATTAAAGAATGGCAGTTTACTTCTATTCTTGCATTCGAAGATCATGAAGATAAATATTTTATAATATTAGACAGCATTGAAGAAGCAAACAGCTTTATTCGTAAAGCATACAATGAAGATATTGTAGATTTGTCTATGTATGGTGATAGGACATTTGTTAATCCAGACGAGAATGATGCAGATGCTATTGATGTACTTTTCAAGCGTCTGGAGTGTCAGGATTAAATAATGATAAGGATTGAGACAAAATGATTGGAGACGGAAGTATGAATATTGGATTTATGAGTTATGATAACGGTGTATTAACCATTGCAAACAGTCAGGATAAAATGTTCTTCCCATGCAATGAAAGGATTGCTGGATTGATTATGGAATCTGTTAGAAAAGCTTATAGAGTTCCAGATGGCTATATGCCTCTACATGAGGAGTATAGTACTGAGATTGAAAAGCTTAGGAAGGTCAACACAAGAGAAGCTACAGAGACTTTGCTTGACTTAGAGGGTTGGGTAAAAGTTGGTAGAATTGAAGACATAGTTCTCTATGTTAAATGCTTGATGGCTGGTAATAAATTATTTGCATTCAGATATCTTTCAGATAATCTTCCTAACAGACATGGAAGTACACAGGTAAATATTACAATGGATATCTAGTGCATCTTATAAGGATGTATGATATGAAGTATAAGGAAAAAGTTACATACAGGACAACGGCTAGCGGTGGTCAAGAGATTATTACTGAGCAGGTTCCTGTTTATAATAAGTTTGAACAATTTGCTAAAAAGCAGCATGATAAGAGGGTAAATAAGATAAATGGTACAAAAGAGGGTAAACCTATGAAAATACCATTTATATTAAAACACCCAGGAATATGTGCTTTTATCTTAGGTGTGTTCATTATCTTAGTTGTTTATCTTATATCATCTGCTAATACTTACATGGATGATCTCATTAAACAGTATACAAGTCTTACAGCTAAAACAAATGATTCAAAATATGCATTTGATAAAAAGTTGTTTTATGTTACTGTTGAAGCAGATGGTACTAAGAAAATAACATTCGGTTACAAAAGTGAAGAGCAGAAGGAACAAGCTGAGGAAGCAGCAGATGAAGCGGCTAGTACTGGAACTGCTCCAAGTAGTACTCCTAGTAGTTGGAATGTTAACAGCACTAATATAGAACAGATGGTAGCAGCTATACAAGGTGCGGATTCATCATTAGGGTCCGCAGGTATATGTGTCGCAGCAGCAACGATGACTAATACTGGAGACCCAATTCTATCTGCGGCATTATTAGGAAATAGTAATCATGAAGGTACTTTTGGTCAGTGGCAGGATAAGAATAGTAGTTTACAACTGTCTTTAGGTCCTTATGGAACTGTGTATAAAAGAAAAACAGCAGATGCCATTGGTCTGACTTGTTCACAATTATATTCTGATTTGATAAAAGTAGCAGCCAATAATAACCCAAACAAGATAGGATTTGGACCTACGCAGGCTACAAGTTCTGGAAATATAAATACATATGTACAAATAATGGAATCTATGAATATTCAGAACTCTTCTGACGTGGTAACAAAAGGAATGTTAGAAGCAATGGAAATATCCTATTGTAACACTAAGTTTAATACAGCATTAAAGAATACTAATACTACGTACATGAATGGTATGAAATATAGTGTTGATGATGTTTATAATAGTAAAAGTGAATTTGCAACTTATTCACAAACATTAGGAGAGGATACAGTAAGAAAAATTATACAAGATACTATTTGTGTGATTGCAAACTATGAAAGGTATGGTAACTATAAAACTAATGTTAGTGAAGGAGCAAAGAGATCATTAAGTGCATGTCAAGGATTCTCAGCTATGGTTAAAGCGGGTATTGTTAAAGGATCATAGGAGGTGTAGTATGAAAAAGAAGATTTGTATATTTAGTACTATTATCATATGTATATTGATTATTGGTATAGTTATTATCAATAAGAATAAAAATACGTATGAAGAATATAATAGTGATTATACAGATATATTAGACGAATCAACAAAGAATAGTTATGAAGAGGTTTATCTACCACAGTTAATAGCAGGAAAAGATACATTGATGTCACTAGGTGTGCCGGAAAGTTTCTTTGATGAACCTTATATTAGTTATACTACAGATACTGGATTTGTATCATTCATTAATAATGATGATGGTTCTATTCTTATGATTATTGTTACTATTGACGAAGGTAGTATAACTGATGTAACTGTTACTACAACAGGTGTTTGAAAATACAAAGAATAAGGAGATAAAGAGATGAAGATTGTAAAAGGACTTTCAGTTATAACTTTAATTTTGTTTATGTGCGGTTTATTCTATGTAGCAGATGAACCTACAGAAGTAAGTGCTTTGGACAAGCCTGTAAAGAAAGAAACTATCAAGGTGTCTAAGATGGAGAATAATCATGATGAGGTTACTGTCCCAGCAATAACCTCAGGTATGGTTGAACCTATCATTGTAGAAACGATATCTGATTTAAGTGGTCTAGGAGATGTTGGGATAGGCTTAGAGGAAGCTGTTATTGACTATGCTTCTTCAATTTGTGAAAGATATGGTTACGCATCTTATCAGGTATTTGATGTCTACAATGTTGTATCGGAAGATTACATAACTGTACATCTGGTATTTGATAATACAAGATATTGTTGTATCAGTGTAGAAAGAAATCCTATTGAGGTTATAGAGCTTTATAATTGCATTCTTACACAGGATTTAATTGATAACTGGGAATATAACTAGGAGGATATAAAATGAAGAAAATAAATATGATTAGAGCAGTAATGTACACATGCGTTGCAGTGTTAATTTTAAATATAGTTAACATAGCACATATGTCCATAAAGGCTCAACAAGATAAAGTATTAGCTACTGAGGAGGATGTACATGATACACTAATACCTGAGTATAGTATTATGCAGGCAAGTGTTATTATGAATGAGATGAAAGTACAAGCCACGCGTGATGTTAACATTGCTACTATAGAATGTAATGATCTAGAAAGAAGCATGTTAGCAAATCCTATGGTAAGTATAGATGGAGTATCTATGAAGACAAATAGTGGTGTGCATATTGTTACAGATACTATATCTGTAGATGCTGATACGTTACTTGAACTATTCTATACAAATGATGATTCTCCAATGTGGGATGATGAAAATAAGATTAACACATTAAGAGTTCTTTGGAACTTCTTAGTTGAGCAACAAGGTATACCTGAGACTAATGCTGCAGGGTTGCTTGGCAATATTTATGAAGAAGGAGAATTTGCAGAACAGCAAGGAACTGATCTATACATAAGTAATATTGAACAAGCTAGAACATTATTAGGTTCTGGTAAAGTTGGATACGGATGTGCACAATGGACTTATAGTGCAAGACAGAATTCCTTATTGGAATATTATGAGCTTGCTTATAAACTATATCCTGATGATTGGGATAAGGTTCGTATAATAGCAGAATGTTGTATGTTATTAGAAGAATGTAAAGCGTATGGTGTATTCAATGATATCTACAGTCCTACATCTATTGAAGATGCTACAGGACGAGTTGCAATGAAGTATGAGACGTATAGTGGCTGTGAGAGTCAATGGTCTAAAATTAATGGTTCTTATAAGGTTGCTACACAGTCTGGTACAGGGTATAAACGATTATGTTATGCCTATGATATTTATAAGTATTTTACAGAATAGAGGTTCTATTATGAAAGAGTTGAATAAGTTGTTAAGTTTGGTTAGTTGTTTAGCTTTAGCTATAATCGCTTGTATTAAGCCAGAAGTTATTACAGTATATGCAGACCAAGGCTCTAGTGTACAGCCAGTTACGTTAACAACAAGGTCAGTGGTTTCTATAGATGATGTATTTGGTGACTATATGTCCACAGTAGATGAGAATATTTATTATTCATTGTCCTCTGTAAATTCACAAACTTTAATTTCAATATATGGTGCTCATGATACACCTATGTTCAACATGGCAAAAGAAACAATAAATCCGTGTATGGCATTAGCTACTACATGGGGTGAGGCTGGTCGGTCTAGTGCTGGTGTTAGTCTTACAACTGTCATGGATTTTAGTCCTGATACATATGTAGAAGAAATTGATTGGATAACTCTTAGTAAGAATCTTGAGCAGGTCGATAGCTCTTGGTATATAACAAATACCAAAAAGAATTACAATACTAATACAGATGGTAAGGCTTATCACATGCCTAATAATCTATTACAATATCCATCAGGTGGTAATAGGTCTACATCTGCTATGACAGGTCTTGGTGTTGGTCCTTATCAAACAACATCATCAGATTGGGATAAGTGGGATCTGGATAACCGTGTTAATCCAGTATGGGCTTATTCTGGTTCATTGCAGAAGTGCGGTTCATCTTGGATAAATTGTGGAATTACACCTATAAGTGATTTGACTGTTTATGCATGTTTATCTTTAGGGCACCAAGGTGGTGGTTTAATATCTTATGATTTCGGTAAACAACTTATAAATGTAATTAATAGACAAGATGTACAAGATGCATTTAACCAGGTTGGTTATCAAGTATATCTTGATACTAAAGAAAAGGCTTACAATAAGTCTATATCACTAGATGATATAAACATTGGTAAATACTTACCACAAGTTGAAGCTTTATGTGGAATTAATTTTTCTGACTATACCGGAGGACCAGGAAGAACAAACAAAGGAAATTATACTGCTACACATTGCTTACGTTATGTGTTTTACAAGTATTATTTTACAGGTGGTTTATAGGAGGCACTATGAAAGGAAATAAGTTATGGAAAATCTTTAGTACTGTAATAGTGCTTATCTTTATCGTTACAAGTGTGTATCTTATGATTGGTTCTGCGTCTAGTAAGAGTATACTTATAGCGTACAATGCAGTTAAGCCAGATAGTGCTTCTGGTTTTAGTAAGACATTATTGTTCTTACAATCTTATACGCAGACTACTGGTGACACTTCGTTGGCTATTAAAAAGGGTATGTCAGAAGAGGATGCGGAAGAGATTGCTAAAGGTGGAACTGCTAATAACGCTGGTGATGGAAATACAAACGCTAGTGTAGACCATTCTAATTTTGGTACATTAAGTCTTTCGGATCAAATTAGTGAATTACAAAAACCTGATGGTGGATTCAACTATACATATTATAAGAAATATTTAAAGACTTATACTTATGACAATCATGAGTTTGTATATGAGTCTCAAGTATCTACTGGACCGTGGGGATCATTTGTGCCGAAGAGTAAAAGTATGGGTAAGGCTGGATGTTTCTTCTATGCCTCAGCAGCGTTGGTTGGTGCTGAGAAAGGTAAGGTATACACAGTAGAGAATTTGTTAACAGATTTAGGTGCAACAGTGTCTTATGATACATCTGGTGTATTTGTTGTAAATAATTCTCCAATAAAAGACTTAAGTGGAAGCGTTGGTTTGTTGAATAAAATTCTTAGTAGTTCAGGATGTGGAAAGACTGCAAAGGATGTATCAAGCATAAATGAATCCAAGTTAGCAAATGGAACAATGTACATAATACATGCAAAAGGTTCAGTTGGCTCTAGTACAAAACTGTATAGTACAGGTGGTGCTGGTGAACATTGGACTGCTGTTGTAGGTATAACAAAAGATGGTAAGTATATAGTGTTATGTAATGGTGATCGTGGCGCTGAAATAGACAGTTCTAATTTTAGTAAGTTAAACCATATATACGAGGTGAATTGATATGAATAAAAGAGTAGCAATTGGTTGTATTATTTTAGTAGTTGTGATAGCTATACCTATTTGTGTAGTTAAATTCAGTAGAGATAAAAAAGAGTATACACCGGAAGAAGCTATTGCTCCTACTTATGTAGGTGACAGTGATATATACAAATATGGGGATACAAGTAGTGATGAAGAACTTGTTGCAAGGTATGCAAATGAGCTTGGTATAACTGGTGTGATAGAAACTATAGTGTTAGGAGAGACCGATGAGATCGAGGATTTTCTAGCTGATAGTGGTTATACGACATTTTACACAATATACAATAATGGAACTATGTATTATTTTGTAATAGATGATGGGGTAGTTAAAGAGCTGTCTGAATAGTTGGGGTTGACATATGAATAAGTTTTTCAAGATAATGATCATACCATTACTAATTGCAGTATCTATAACGATTGTATATATTGTTATTGATTATGGTTCATCTGATGAGATAGTTGGAATCTATGAAGGAGTTAAACCAGACAGTACATCTGGGTTTAATAAAGCTTTGCAATTCTTAGAGTCCTACACTCAAGCGACCGGTGATACATCCCTAGCAATAAAGCGTGGTCTATCTGAGGAGGATGCTGAGATTATTGCTAGCGGTGGTACAACACAGAATGGTGGTGATCCAGCTACTAATGGAGCTAATTACAATCCGACTGTTAGTGCATCAGTTCAAGAGATTATAAACATGAGTGAGTCTCAGGTATGGCAGTTGATATCTGAAGGAAAATACTCTTCTTACGATGAAGCAAACAAAGCGGCACAGGCTAACAAAACAACAGAGGAGAAATTCTGGTCTGGTATGTTAGTACAAGTAGAAGTTCCTATATGGAAGTGGTCGGATAGTTCTAAAACAAGTAAAGTATCCTCTACTACGAAGATACAAGTTAACAAACATTTATCTGAGTATTATAAATCATTTATGACAGATTTGTATAATGCTCCAGAACAATATGTTATATTGATAGTCGGAGGGTATAATTTCAGAACGAAGAATACTGCTAGTGGACCATCTAAGAATTATTCAGGACATAGTTTTGGTGCTACTTTGGATATAAATTGGAACTCTGATGGAATGGGTCTCAAGGACACACCATATAAAGAATCTAGTTTAAGTGAACCACTAAAGTCAGAGGTTTGTTCAGCTGGTAGTAATTGGTATAACATAGCAAAGAAGTATGATTTGGATTGGGGTGGTAATTGGAGTCAGAAGAGTTTAGACCCAATGCACTTTAGTCTTGTAGGAGATAATAAAAAGGATACAAGAAAGTTTGAGATGAAAGTATCAGGGAGGTAAGTATGAATAAGAAAGTAAAAATAATTTTATCTGCAATTATGATTGTATGTATAATTGTAGGTGTGATACTGTATGCAGTTAGTGCTAAAAAGGATTACAATGAATATGTTACTGATAAAAATGAAAGGGTTCCACAGGAAGGCACCTTAAGTGAAGAAACATACTTAGATGCTGTAGTATCAGTAATGGTAGATAACCCTATAAATTATTATGTGTCAGATGATGCTATTGTAAACTTCAATGACCTTACTGGTTATGAACTTACTGGTTATGAAGAGGTTGATGGAAACTATTCTAAGGGATATACAGATGGTTGGGTTACATCAACTGATACTGACTTTTATTGCCACATAACATTCCAGTGTGATGATGGTAAGATGACTTATATAAACTTTGAAGTTGTACCTTATGAGGAATGACAGAAGGTGAAGTAAAATGATTGTTCTAAAAGTGTTAGGAATTATTGGCATTGTTATATACATAGGTCTGTTGGTATTTATAGGTATTGTTATAACGGTTGCTGGTAGTGATGATAGAGATTAAAGGAGGTACTTTCCAATGATAAAGAAAACAAAATTAATTATGTTAGCAGGTGCTGTTGTTGCAGGTATTGGAGCATTGTGCGTGTTTGGTAGAAAGGTTAAGCATACTGATGACGAAGATGAAATGGGAATCAATGAAATCTTCAGTAACTGTAAGGAGATGTTTGATGAGGTTCCTGTAGCTACTCTGAATGCAGTCTATAAGAATGCAGAAAAGCTCTACACTGCCTTAGGTCATATGTACTATCTTGGTTATGATAAAGATGGTGACTTTATTAAGGCAAAAGTCATTGATGACGAAGACGATACATATGTTCAAATTTATTATATTGATGGCAAGATCCAGTGGAGGTTGGCAATATGCTAAAGTATCTGTGGAATAAGAACCGTGTTCTTATGAAGATTGCTTCTTTAATTATTGTAGCTGTTCTCGTTATGGGAACATTGCTTGTAATTGATTCTATTCAAAAAGCCAAGCGTGAGAGTAATTCAGTCGAGTATAGGCTTACAGAGTCTGATGGTAAGATTAAAGCCTATGATGTTGAAGGCTTATCAGATGAGGAGATTTCTAATTGGCTGGAGAGGGAAAGAGCACAAGAGTGATTCAGGAGGTTTAAATAATGGCTAAAAGAAAATTAGCTAAATCACAAAGACGTAAGGATTATATGGGTGGAAAGAGTGTATTGAAATATATTCTTATTCCATGCACTATTACAATAGTTGCCTCATGTATATTCCTTATCTGGTATATTAACAATCAGAACTCTACGTATAGTAATATAGAATACATACGTGGGTTCATGACTTCGTCTGGAAAGCTTAATGACTATTCTAACAAGCTTGGAATGCATGATCCAGAGACTGACATTAAGTGGTATAAAACAGATGATGAGGTTCGTATTGAGTTTGGTCGTATCTATCTTACATGGGAGCCTGAGAAGTTTTACCAGCAGGAAAATCTTGATGCTCTTGAAACGATTGGATTCACTATTAAGGTTAAGGAAGACAAAGATGGTAATAAGATTTTACATCTTTACTATCAGGGAGAAGAAGTAGAGCGCTGGGTTAAGTAGGAGGTTTGCAATGCGAGTAATAAGAAAGTTGCTATTCCTTATCGCAGCTATTGCTTGTGTTTGTATAACAATTTATAATGTGGATAATGTACCGGTTAATACTACCGGTACAGTCTACATTGTTGATAAGTATGCAGATACATATTATGAGATGTTATCTGACAATGTTGGAATAACAACAATAAATGGAATAAGTAATGTTTATGTTAATATGAAGAATGATGGTTATACTATCTATAAGGAAAACATCACAAACAATAATATTGATGTTAGCTTTATTAAAGATGGATGTCCATCTTACAGGTTCTATTTTGAGTATCCAGAGGGAAGAATAACATTTTTCTCATCGGAATATGAAAACAGCTATACAGGATATTCATATATAAATGAAAGAAAAGAATGAGGTGTACTGTAATGGAAGAAATAGCAAAAACAATCATTGAAGGTATCATGGATGCTATTGAAGAGTTCTTTGATGCTATGGTTGTACCTACTCAAAGATATGTACTTGATGCTTTCTTTGTATCATGTGGTTTCTTGGTATGGTCTATTATTGCTTGGCTATTCGATATATTCACTTTTGTGGATTGGCAGGAGGCTCTTACTTGCACCATACTCTTAGGTATTGTTGTTTTAATAGATACATCGTCAAGGTCTGCTATAAAAGGAAACCTTAGCAAAATAAAAGCATTAGCTTCCAAATTTACTTATAGTGGTGAAGAGGAAGATGAAGAATTAAATCAGGAGGTAATTGAAGATGAGTCAGGAGAATAATGAAGTTCTTAGTGCTGTAATCTTAATGGAAAGAGTAATTCCTAGATTACATGCTAATTCAAGAGAGACTATCAAAAGACAGCAGTTAAAGCAGGTCACACAATCACTGTCTATGGTATTACGTTCATTAACGGATTACTGTACAGAGCCGTTGGTGCTTACTCCTATCATGGAAGTTATCACACTTATTGATAACGTTACAGCAGATGATACGTTTGTTGAAACGGATGCTGAAACCAAGACTCTGATTGTTAGTAGACTTGATTCTGCTATTACACAATTATATTTATTTGCTGGAAGATTTTATATGGAACATGAGTTTACATGGACATTAACTAAAACTGATGTATTACGTCATATAGTTGATACATGCATGGATAATGGGTTCTATTTTGGTTATGATAAAATTCTACAACAGGAAGGAGCAATCTAAATAGAAGTGGTTTAATCTACGACACATACATGCAAGTGCAGCGGAAAGTGTAAAGTTTGCAAGTATGTTAGAGGGAAAGAGAGAGAAGAGTCTAAGGAAGAAAAGATTGAGCGTGTTCGAGATAACTTCATGGATAGGTTCATGAAAGTTGAATAGGAGGATATTATGAGAGAAGAATTAATAAGAGCAGCCAATAAGGGAGCAGCTACAGTTGATAAGTTTACTAAGTTCAATGATGACTTACCTATACTTGGAGATAAGATGATACAGATGGGTTTATGTAATTATTATGATGTTATATTCGTAGGTGGTAAACTTTTCACACTGCGTTTAAATGTTAAGCCTATCAAGTTTGACGAAATACCAGAAGATAGAAAACGTTGTGCACAGGGTTTGTTTGATGAGTTTCTTGAAGATCATGATATTACAAAGCAGGAATGTGAAGATACATGTTCATATGCTTATGTTATGTGGGAAGCTATGGATAATCCGTGTAAAGACAAATTCGCTGAATTCAACAAGCACTTATCAGAGCTCGGCGAAAAATTTGTGCAGGAAGGTATATGTAAGGCTTACAAAGTAAACCATTGGTTAGGTAATATGGATTCGCTACAATTGGATATTAGGCCAACAAAACGCTCTGAGATATCATTAACACTTAATGCTAGGGCATATAAAGAGTTCTGTGACTTCGTGTATTCTTTTGGTATTACGTATGAAGAGAATGAAGAATCATACTCAGGAATAGATTGGATTACGGAGGGTGATGATTAAATGGGTATTCTTACAATACACGAGATTGAAAATAAAATACGTAATTGCCTAGACACATTAGCCAGTAAAGAGTGTACTGACAAACTGTATATTGTGTTCGTTGTCTGTGAATATTTAAAGTATGTGGCAGCTTTAAGGTACGGCGTTCATGCTGCTAATAAGGCGGCTTTATCTACTGTGTTTAGTTTCGGTAAGACTGTTATGTTATACAGAAATGCTTTTGCACATAGTGAGAGTACAAGTGAACTACTATCTACAATAGATAAGTTAAGAGAGTACAGTAATGAAATTTGTTCTGAGTTTTCAGGTGATGTTTACTTCAAAGTATATGATGCTTTAAATTAAGAAAGGAAAATAAGAATATGACAATATCAGAAATGTATGATATCAATAGAATCATTCTGGATATTGAAGTAGCTTTACAGATTGATGGTAAAGACTATGGAGAGAAAGATGTTGATGTGGTTATGGAGAATATTCGTAACCGTATTATCAGACAGTACCAGATTGATTTGCATGATAGAAAGATTAGTGATGAGTCCTTATACATTGGAAAGTCACGTAGTAGTGCAGTACTGTTTACAGAGAATATATCTGCTCTGCATGCAAAGTTGTGTGGTTATTTGCAGATTGTAAGATACAACAAGATTGTATCTATCAAGGTTGTTAATATCAACTATATGGGATTTACGCAGAAAGCTCTTATGAGTTTCTTTATGGCGGCTATGGGTTCTTCTACAATGCCTAATATTGCTCAGGCTATGCAGGCTATTAAAAGAAAGTTTGGTTCTGTTAACAGCTGTCTCGAGAAGAAGTTAATTCTTATCATGATTGTTGCTTATGAGTTCGGGCTGTATGAGCTGGTAGCTTCTATCGCTGAAATATTCTATCTTGGTGATAAATTATAAAATGAGTGGAGGGATTAAGTATGCGTCTTCTTATTACTGATGAAGTAAGAAATGAAGTGTCATTTGATACTGTTGTAATGACTAGCACTGAGTTTAACAGTATTCATAGTCATCCATTCATTGCTAGCTCACAGTTCGATGTTGTAGTTGTTGACCTTAATGATAAGATTAAACTCGAGTATCTCAGACCGCTTATTGGAACTACTGTTGTAGTACCTAAGATTAACGGTGAGATTACTTCTTATGCTGTTAGTATCTTGTGTGAGATATATAAGGACTTAGCAGCACAATTAAGAGTTACTTACATACGTGATAGAGAAGCATTCAATAAACTTATTGAAGAGCTTAGTATCAAGTATGATTGGAAGTCATTCTATTAAATTGCTTAAGCAATAATAAAACGTAAAGTTAGGAGAGTGAGTGCATGAGTGAATCATGTCTAAAGTGCAGTGGTACTGGGATTATGGCTAATGGAGAACCGTGTCCTGATTGTGCCAAAGAAAATGTTAAGATGATTCCTGTGGCTTATGGTGTTCCTGCTCAATATCAAGGTATTAGATTTGATAAGAGTTTCTTACCAGAGAAAGAGCAGAAAACCTATGGTACTTACATGGAAGAACTTATGGAAACTATTGTTAACGATTTTGCTTTCTATCAGAAGAACCACCTTATTTGTTCAAGGTTAAATTCTGGAAAGACTGTATGGGCTTATAACCTGTATTCAGTCCTTACATCTAAGGGTTATGATATTCCTCCGCTAAAAGATATTGTGGAAGTCAGGAACATTCTCAATTCTTATACAGACAAAGAATTGGCGCAGTTATATTCTACAGCAAGGTGTGCTTTAGTACGTATACCTAAAGATGTACAGTCATGGATGTTTGATACTATGTCTTACATCATTGAACGTAGAGTTCGTTCTAATGGGTTTACAGTATTTATGTATGCTGGCTCAGAGTCTGACCTTAAACTAGCTGATCGTTATGAGCGTCTTAAGTATCTTAAAGGTTCAGGTGCTTATAATACTGTTTATGTCAAATCATTTGATTAGGAGGTTATATGAAAACATATACTGTTTATACTGATGGAAGTTTTGGTGACAATGGTGAAGTGCATGGTGGCATTGTGTACTGGAAAGATGGAGCACCATCAAGTAAAGTTCACGTTATGTCTAAGAGACCTGAGTTTGTCTCTATGCGTAATGTTGGTGGTGAGGTGCTTGCGGCATGGGCGGCTATTATGTCTGTTGCTAATGCCGTAAAGGAAGAGAATGAAAGTACAGGACTCGAGACTTATGAGATGAATCTTATCTATGATTATAAGGGTCTTGGTTGCTGGCTTACTCATGAATGGAAAACAAATAAGGTTGCTACACAGTGGTTTGTTAAATCTATTGAACGCATTCTTAGTGCTGTTCCAAATCTTAAGGTGAATTATATCTGGGTTAAAGGCCATGCCGACACATCAGGCAATAACCATGCAGATTTGGTAGCATCTTATGATATGCGTTATTGCAAGATGGAGAATATACCTATCTGTGATTTGGATAGTGTGATAGATTTATAGAGAGGAGTAAAAATGGTTATAACAGTTAAGGACCTTGATAAGGGTGTTAAAACTGCAATCAAAGATGAACTTCTCAGCTTATTGCTTAAAGAGGAAAAATGGTTACCGTTACCCACAGAGACTGATAAAATCCTCAAAGTAATAAGTGCTAATGTACAACAGCTTAAGAAAATTATCGAAGAGTATTATGGTGAGTTCTTCGAGTCTGATGATGTTACTGTTGACATTACTGAAGAGGAATTCATGAATGTCTATTTGAATCGTATATAAATACAAATAATCCGAAAAGGAGCAAATCAAATGGAACGAGTTTTTAAATGGTTTACCAGAGAGGGTGGAGACCCTAAGGCAAACATTTATACAGACTGGTTCGCTAGATATTTTGAACCTAAGGATTTCGATGGTATTGATAGGATACTTATGTGCTACCTTAAATATTGTGCTAAGTTATCTGTCACTCCTAGAAAGGAGATACTGTCAGCTTATCTTAAGGTTGATGGAAAACATGATATAAAGGAATACAATATTAGAACTGATACGATGACTTCCTTGGACTATAGGGAGTCATCTCAGTTGGAAGAAGCTTATCAGATTATATCTGGTGCTGCTCAGGCTACTTTTGATAATTACTGTTCAGTTGATTTAACTGACAGAGAGTTCAAAGTAGATATGTATGACTTTATGACTGAGAAGAGGTCTGATAGAATTCAGCAGGTAATGATGGAAGCTTACCCTAGATTATCTGATGGTTCTGATATAAGTGATGTATCAGCAGACTTACGAAATAGTCTAGCGGAATTGGATGATGTCTATGATACAAATAAAATTAAAGATGTAGATTATACAACTGAGGGTAGTGATGGAAGCGAGATGCACTTCCTATGTAAGACTGGTATACCTGCTATTGACGGTGATATTGGTGGTATTTACACGAGGTTAATTTATACCTTTAATGGACAGCCAGGTTCTGGTAAATCCAGATTTGTGTCATCACATTTCGTCTATAGAGTTTTAACTGAAGCTAAGAAAGATGTACTTCTATACGCATTGGAATTGTCACAAGACCAAGTGCGTAATATGCTTATTGCATATCACATTACGCGTGTGTATGGCGGACGAATTAAGATACCTGATTCTCTTATGAATAAGAAAGAAGAGATGACTGATGAACAGAGACAGATTTATGAGTCAGCAAAGATAGACTTATTTGAATCTGGAAATTATGGTAAACTCTATATTAAGGAAGAGCTTATTGTAGAGAGGTTCAGAGATGAGGTTATGTCTGTTATTAAGGCTAGTGGGAACATGGGTCTTATTGCAGTAGACTATGCTGGTATTGCAGAATCTCAGCCTGAAAGTAAATGGGATAAGAAACTTGATGGTTATGAAATAATCACTCAGGTTTATATCAATGTACGAAAGATTCTTAAAGCTGTTGATGTATCATCTGTTATTGTTAATCAGTATAACGATAAAGGTATTGATGCTGCTTATGCAGGGAAACCTATTAGGTCTGGTTACGTACAAGGTGGTCATATCGTACAGAGACATACTGATTATGATTTGTCTATGACATTTACAGAGGAGCAGGAACTTGCTAAGGTGCGTATGTTATCAGTATCTAAGCGTAGAGGTAGTGCTGGTTTCTCCAATGTAATGCTATCTACAGATTTATCAGTATCTATCTTCAGGCAGGAGTTATCTACTTAGGAGGTTAAGACTTTTATGAAGAATAAGAAAATTAAAGAAAATAAAACTGGTAAGATATCTAAGCGGACTATAGGCATTGGGTGTGCTTTAGCTGTTGTTACCGGGTTAATTACTGCTACTGTAATCTTTATTGGATTAGGTGGAAGTAGATTGTTTGAGTCAAATGACTTGACAGTCACAGATGTTGTTACTAAGATGAAGGCTTCTATATCTGAGTATAAGTATGCATTACAGTCTCTTGATATTAAGGAGACTGTAGCTGATGAGGGTACTACTATCAGTAAGTACATGTTATCGGCTAGCAGGGAAACAAAAGACCGTACATACCTATACACAGATTCAAAAGAGAATGAACTCTATCAGTGTTGGAGTTACGATGAGGAAGCTGGTAAATACGTAATCTACATTAACGACCCTGAGTATAATGTATGGGTTAAGTTAGATTATGAATCAGAGCCTGTTACTGGTACACCTTGGAGTGTATTTGATAATCTAGACAATTATACTTTATTAGATGAAACTCAGAATTGGTACACTAATAATGAGGAGTGTTATGTCTTAGAAACAATAGGAAAGACTGATACATACGAGGTAATATACGAGCAGGTGTTTATTCGTAAGAAAGATTTTATACCGCTTGGAATAGTTACTTACGGTGTATCAGATGTTAACTATGATAAGATGCAATCAAGTGAAAGTATTGATCTTGACATTGATGAGATTGAAAGTGCTGATGTAGAAATACCTACATATAGTGAATGTATTCAAATGTATGAGGTATCTTTCTCAAACGATGATTTGAAGATGTTCGATCCTCCGGAAGATTACCTTACAGAGGAAGAATATCTTGCACTTACAGAAAGTGAGGATGAATAAATAATGTCAGATAGATTTAAGGAAGGTTCTACAGGTCATGATATTATTGATTCTGTAGTCGTTAAGAACCAGGGTAGAAACATGGATGTGTTTATGTCGGCACAGGATTATCCTCCTTATTTTGGAGCTGTGAATGTTGGAGAACACAAGATTAAACTGTCGCCTATACGTGGAAGAAATAAGCTTGGTAAACAGATGCTTATTCAGGATATTGTTGAGGGAGTTAAGAATTTTAAGCTTGATGCTGGAGAAGCTAAAGTGAGCTTAGTAAAGGATGGCGTTATTGCAGAGTCTATTATTGTACATCCTGTATTGATTAAGCTTATCAAGACTTGTGTAGCTTCGTCATACAATCCTAATGAGGATTACTCTTTGGTTGTATCAGAGTTTGTTAATACATTGTTAACAAATGTAGGCAATCTTAATTTACCTTTACAGTTGCCAGAGAATAATAAGACTCAGAAGATTGTAGCTCTGGAACTTAACAACTATCTTAAGGACTTATGCAATGAGAATGATATTCCTTATCATGTTATTATTGAATCTAAGCCAGTAAAGAAAAAGAAACATCCGTTGATTGAAGCAGCAGAGAAAGGAAAAGTATGCGTAAAGTAATTGCATTATATACAAAGAAAGAGAAGCTGCAATTACTTAACCAATCCTTATCTCAGATTGTTGTAAATGCGGTTAATAATATTGTCAATAAAGATAAAGAAAATTATCCGGAGGACTGTATTGGTATTATCAAATCAGTAGTTCCAGAAGCAACTGATGTTACTGTCAATCCTATCAAGTTTAGGGTTAAGACCTTAGACGGAGTTAATACAGTAACTTTTAAGGATGGCTCGTTTGTAGAGGTTTAATAGGTATGGCAAAGAGATGTATTTACTTTGTTAAAGACCAACAGCTTATGTGTAAAACATTTGATGTTGATTGGAATATGGATTCGCCTGAAGTAAGTAAAGTATTATGTAAAAGAGAACTTGAGAATACTCTAGAAGACTTTATGCGTCCGTGTATAGATGTATCTGCGTCTTCAGGATTATATCAAGGCAGGTCGTTGGCTACGTGTTATGTCAAGGATTCTAATGGTACTCCAGTGAGAGATACATGGAAGAAACTGGATAAAGGTTCTGATAGGAAATTCTTGCCTCCAGGTTGTTATGACTTACTGTATATAACAAGTTTAAATGAGAAACAAGTTATGTATGCTTTAGGTCAGAAATCATTCTTTGATGTATTCCATAATCCAGATAAAGTAGATACATGTAATGCAAAAGCCTTAGCTGTTCTACAGTTGCTTAGTAGTCAAGGCAAACTTGATTACATTGAAGATATGAACAAGTTCCTATGGTGGTATTGGGTAAATGGACAGTACGCTACGGAATGGATTAAAAAGTAAAAGGAGACATATAAATGTCCAGAAAAGAAGAGAATGCTTTATTAGCCAAGTTATGGCTTAAAATGATAGAGAAGAGTAAAACATACTCACAGTGTGTGGATGCTGCTATTAAATCCACAGGAGTCAGAAAAGATACCTTAATTGGACAGGATGAATTATCTTATGCTTTAAGCAAGGCTGACAGTTATGAAAGGTGCATCACTGTTACAAAACAGACAACCTATGATGCTATGTTGGATTTGTATGACGATGTAAATTCTGTCTGTGTTCTTAACTTTGCATCGTTCTTCAAGCCGGGTGGTGGTTTCTTAAAAGGTGCTTATACACAGGAAGAATCCTTATGTCATGTATCTGGTCTTTATCCTGTGCTTAAGGATTTAGACATTTACAAGGAGAGATATGATAGAGACAAGGTTCCTGAGGAATATACATCTGAAGTAATCTACTCACGTGGAGTACCTTTCACAATCACTCCTGGAAGCATCTCTAGCCCTATGCTTGTGGATGTTATATCATGTGCTGCACCTAATTGTACACGAGTACCTATTTCAAAAATGGATAGAGTGGAGAGAGCAATTAAGGAAAGACTTACTGCTTGTTACATTCTGCCTTACTTGAATGGGTGTGAAGGATTGGTCTTAGGTGCATGGGGTTGTGGTGTGTTCAAGAATAACCCGCAGTTTGTAGCGTCTACTTTCAAGATGTTAAATGATACCTATGGAGGGTTATACAAGAAAGTTGTATATGCAGTTCCTACTGGTAGCATCAGAGAAGTATTTGAAAACATAATGTTTTCTGAATAGGTATTATCACAGATTACATATATAAATGTAAAGAATATGATAGACTAATAATTTGTGTTAGTCTGTCATAGATATGCATAGTTTTAACTGTGTATATTAAACTAATACTAATAAAGCGAAAAGCTAAAGGAGAGTATAGTATAATGGAAAGATTAGAGAAGTTCAATAAAATCATGGGTTATGATATGTATGCAAGAAAGGCTAATGTAGATGTAACAGGTATTGACAGGTATAAGGTTATCGAAGTAAAGGATAATCTTAATACATGTTATAAATATCTTACAAAGAAAGAGACACAGAAAATTATAAACTATGTTGTTGATCATTTAAAAGATGATAAGAATGAAGATGTTCTTAAGTTGGTTATCGGAGCAATTGATCATGAGCTGAAGGGTAACCGTATCCGTATCAGTAATAAAGATTTATCAGAGTTGTGTAATGCAATCGTTGAAATTGTAGCTGACATTATCGCTGATTCAATATACTTATCTGCTAGTTACATGGCTAGCTTTAATAACTATTTTACCGCTGAAGAAGCAAAGAACTTTTTATGCAGTATTGAAGATGGTAAAATAGTTGATGTTGAGATGGTCCAGAAGAAAGAGAACGGTACTCCGTTCAGAGTAAGAGTTAGATTTATTAACGGTAGGGATGATAACTGTGTTGTTTGTTCAATGGACATCTATACCGAAAATGGTTATGAATATTTCTCACCATTGATTTATGAGAAGAGTACTGGGTATGCTTATTACCGTCACTTATCTAGTAAGTTCTTTCATCTTGATACACATGTAATACACTTTGATGGTACTCCTACGTCTTATAGTAGGAAAAGGTTTGATGCATTATATGATATGTATATGTCTGGTCGTGGTGCATCTCCAGCATTATGTGATTTAAGATTCAACGATATTCTTATGTGTATGACAGCATACTCTAAATTCTGCAAGACTGAGAGAAAAGAAATTAAAGTACGCTCTGAGTCTAAGGTTAAGGATAAAATAAGTAAAGAGGTTTCTGATGTTAAGGGAATTGATAAAACAAGTTTTGATATTTACTTAATGGATAGACGTACATCTATCGAGGATATTCTTACAAGAAAGGTTTATGAGAAGAAACCTTGGCAGGGTGGTCATCATGCTTCGCCTTGTGAACATATTCGTAATGGATATTGGAGACGCAAAAGTAAGAAAGATGATACTCTTATTTGGGTGGATTCATGCACAGTTAATCCATCTGGTAAAACATCTAAGATTAACTTAGATACAGTTGTTATGTAAATAAATATAAAGCGAAAAGCTAAAGGAGAATAAACTATGGAAAACATGAAAGAGAACTTTATGACAATTGAGAAGAGAGCACTTATTGTATGGTACTATCAATGTAAGAGATTTACACCTGTTCGTATCTCTGTTATTACTAAGATTGATATAAAGGTTATCAGGGATATTTTACGTGAGAACTGCTATGAGTTTGAGAATGAGGAAAGAACTCAGATTGCTGCAGAGAGATTTCAGAGAAAGATGTCTATCAATACATATGGTATGAAAGCAGGTGCTACTTATGGTAGATGGTAGAATGCCTACTGTTCCTGAGTATTACGAGGAACAGATAAATCAGGGTGTTGATTTAATAATGTACCCTAAACAATGTTGCCCATTCCATCAGGAGAATACGCCATCATTCTCCTATAATATTGCTACTGGGCGATGGTCATGTTTTGGTAAGTGTCATGCTCATGGTGATGTAATTGACATGCACCAGAGATGGTTTCATTTCTCTACACGTGAGGAAGCTGAAAAGGATTTACGCATTAGATACCATGTACCTAAGGACACATACCATGATATGGTTCTTAAATCAAATAACAAGCAACTCATATCAGAGGAGAAGATTGATGACAACATAGTTTATGCTAAGGCGGTTGCATTAGCAGATAGACCTGAGCGTTGGATTGAATTAGACTACGAAATGTCTAAAACTCCTTTTGATAGAAATGCTATAGAACAACTTATAAATAAATGGACTGGTGTTAAGAGTCTATTAGAGTAGGAGACAAAATGAAGTGTTTAAACTGTGGCTCTGAAGAGCTCAAGTATGACGAATTGTCAGATATGTATTTCTGCCCTAAATGTAATAGATTATATGATAAAGGTGAAATCATCGAAGATATGAATGAGGATGATATTGAAGATGATTTTGAAGATGGTATTAAGGAATGGAAAGAGGAAGAAGATTTGAATGGCTTCTCTCTAACAGTACTAAGTATAATACAATCAATTCCTATTATAGGTTTGATTGTACCTATATTAATAAGTAACTCAAGTGTAAAGGTTGATTACAAGAAGCAATTTGCTTATAGGTTTATAGGACAAGTTGTTATATGTATCGTTCTTATTATATCTGGAGCCGTATTATATATCAACGATAAAACTTATGTTGTTGATAACTTACAGCACAATATGAATTTAATAGTGCAGAGTGTAAGAGGTTCTTATATATCTAAAGATGATATACAGATTCCAAATCTCACGACTGTTCCTAAGGATTCAATGATTGACACAGATACCTATGTACCAGAAGTAGGATCTATTCTACAAGGTAACTGGGAATACTTTGATGGTATTACAATGACTGGTAAGCAAGTAAAGTCTCTTGTAGATAGTACAGTTGATAGTATGGTTGCGTACTTATTGCAAACACCAGATATTGCTGAAAGGCATGGAAAAGATTCCTATAGGAATTTTGGTTATGTCCTGGCAGGTGCTGAATCAGACTCTACAAAGTCCAATGTATTCTTTATAGATAAACAGTCTACATATTCATTCTACACAGATGACTATGGAGAATATAAGGATTCTGGTATTTCTGATATGAGTAACAGTAAATATATCTTTTACATAAATCCTAAGAAATCTTATACGTTCAACACTATCAAGAATGATAGTGACGAGGTTATTGGATTTATGTTTACAGAAGTAGTCGAGGAGGTAAAAACAAATGGAAATAAGAAACGTAAGTAAGGATAAGTTGAGGGCTTGTATTTATGGTATTCATGATAATGAGATAAACAATATCTCTTCGTGCATGAGACTGGCTGGTGAGTATATTGATGCAATTGATATTGCATCTTTATGTTTAGGTACTTCTGCCACTATTACGCTGAAACAGGCAGAGCTGATTATGGGTATTAGAAAAGCATTTAACTTCATATGTGATGAGTATGATTTCAATGATTGTACTCAGCTTATTATCAGCTTAGGGAAGTTGATTGGGACAAAACTAGATGATCTTACTGCAAAGTCAGTTATGGGAGAAGATGACTATAAGAGATGGAAATCATGTAACTCTGAAGACAAGACTGTTATGGAGCGTGCTGTTGCTTGGTTTGCTTCCATTGTGTATTATGAGCCTTTTGAAAGTATGAATGAAGTAATTGCATACTTAATGTTCAATAAGGTTCTAATCGAGAATGGTGCAGGATATGCAGTAATGACTTACAATATTGTTGATGGACTTAAGGCTGCCATTAAGAGATTCAAGGAAGGACAGTTTACAGAATGTCCGGAACAGCTTAGTGGTGTGCTTTGGAATCTTACAACTACGATCTAATAAGTATGAGAGGTGTGTATTAAGTATGATGTATTTAACTGGACCACTGGCTTTCGGAATTGAATGTGAAAGAGAGTCATGTGGTAGATGGAATATTCCAAAGACTGATTGGCTTAATGAGGACTTAATGGTTTTAAAGGATTCTGATGAAAGTCCATTTAAGTCTTATGGCATTGAAGAGAACAAGATTGTTCCCTATCATGAGTTCTGTACATACAGTGTGGCTAATCATGTTAGGGCTTATTGTGATATGCTTTATGAATGCAGGTTTGATGAACTGAAAGATGTCTTTGGAGAATACATTAGAAGTATGAATTGTCGTAAGGATATCTTTATGCTTGTCTATGGAAAGCTTAAGTATTTAGCTGAGTTTCCAGAGATTAACAAATTCATGGAAAATGAGTTTGGTAATGCATGGGTATCTTACATTGACTCTGTACATAGTGTTGCTGAGCATATTAGCAACAGAGCTGAAGCTGTAGAGAAGCTTGAAGCTATGCAGAAAGAACAGGAGGTACTTAACCCGCTCTATCAGGTTAAGCCTCCAGCTCACGTATACTCTAAATAAATCTGGAGATTGCTATGAGTAATAGGATTGAATTATATAAGTACTTAAGTAATGAATGTATAGAAAGGATCTAAACTATGGAAACAAATAACTTCATCGACGAGAACATTGTAGACCTTGTTTATCAGGGTTTAAGCTCTATTGGTATAACAGTTCACAAATTGAATATTCGCAGAGTCTTAGATGGTACGTGTGGTATTGTCGGTGCTAGCAACGAGCAGACTATTAACCATATCCTTGAGATGTATATGCGGATTAAAAGTACTGCGCATGAATGTGTAGATATTCCTTATATCACAGCATTACATGGATCGCTTGGTGACGCTATTCCAGCTTCTGGAATGTTGCGTGCTCAGCCTATGGAGTATAAAGATAAGTTTATCAAAACTCTTAATTATGATGATGTTGCAAAAGAGTTGCAACGCATCAGTGCGATTGAATCTGCTGAGGATAAGGCTGTTGCGTATTTCGTTTATCTGACACGTGCTTTCTTATTCAAGGAAGGTAATATGTTGGTGGCTCAGCTTATTGCTACAAAGGTTCTGGATGAAAGTGGAATTGGTTATATGGACATTCCAGTAGATGATAATAATTTCTACCGTATTGTCTATAACTGTATTGTTACTGGGCAGGATGCAGAGTTATCTGCTTACGTTAAGGAGAACTGTATTAAGTACTGTAAATAACGGAGGACTAATTATGATTTATTTAGATATGGACGGAGTGCTTGCTAAGTATTCTTACGCTACGTATTCTCAGGATGCTACACCTAAATGGAATGAGGAAGGTTCTCATGCATTTAGAGATGTACGAAGAGATGACTTTATGTATCTTATTGTTGAACAGTTAGCTAAGCTTCTTGTAAGTAATCTGTATGTTCTTACATCCGTTAGTAATAGAAGTGTATCTGTTCGTAATGAACAGATTATGGACAAGATGAACTGGTTGATCGAGAATTACCCTATGCTTAATCTTTGTAACTTTATGTCTTGTAGTACACACAAGCGTAATACTATCGCGAGGATTAAAGGGTTCAGATTAACAAGTACTGATATTCTCATTGACGATTACAATCCTAATCTTTATGCTTGGAGAGAAGCAGGTGGTACTGCTATAAAGTATATAAACGGCATCAACAGTGTTGGCTTCTGGCCAGGTCCCCATATTGGAACTGTTGAAGAAGATTGGGTTATCAATCCAGAATGTGAACCTGTTAGAGCAGCCGTTAAAGAAGCTGTTGATACAATCTTAAATGTATGGTATAAGGCTGGTGGAAAGTATGCAAAATGAATATCCACCTAACAGGGTACTTGTTGCTAAATCAGTACCTATCAATTTCGTTGTATCACCTAATGATACATACATAGATATCTATACAAAACAGGAGAGGGATGCTATTATAGAAAAGTACAGAACACCAAATCTATTTAATGGTCCATGCATAAGAATGGACACATTAGTAGATGGTTACTGTGCTTTATCGCCTGTTATGTTTTATGATTTCTTCTGTTGTAATCTTGTAGGTATACATAATAAAGATCCATTAGCATGGACTAAGCTTGAACCTGCTTTAGCTAAGTATGGAAAGCTTGATACATTTGAGAAAGTGTTAAGTGTTAGAGAACTTCCTAATATTATTGGGACAAGCACCTTACTGCATGATGTGAATGATGAGTTCTTACTGGTAGAGCGTAACACTGCTGTATCAGTTGGTTCTGGTTTGTTAGCATGTACTTCTAGTGGTTCTATGGATATAGTAGATATTGATTATCAAAACCCTATCCTTGGATGTGCCTATAGAGAATTAAAGGAAGAGTTAAACCTTACGTGTGATTTGACTATTGAGGGTGTAGTTATGCCAAAACAGAAAATGCAACCTATAGTTCTGGTTACTGGTATGGTACACAGACCTTGGAGAGAACTCATTTACACTATGAGGTGTGGTGAGGATTTCGCAAAAGAAAACAACAGAGTTTTATCTGTCCCAAGAAAAGACTTACTATCTCTTATAAGTATGTACAAGTTTACAGATGCCGCTAGTTATCATATATTCTATGAAGCTAATGGAAATAAGGGAAATTGGGGAAGAGTGAAAGATAACTTTATAGTGCTTAACCAGTACTATATTTAGGAGGTTATATGTATAAAAGCAAGTTAGGGTTACTTGAGGAAATCCTCAATGTTCCTTTAACAAAAGAACAGGAAGACATCATCCATGATGGATGGAGAGCTTTCTGGGATGAGCCTGAGGCTTTTAAGGATGATGTCGTTGTAGACATGGTATTACTGGATTTAGGAATGACTCCTAATGGAACTAAGAAGAAAATGGAGGAAAGAAAGATGTTAGGATTAAAAGACGATTTATCTACATGTGAAAAGGTAGACCTTAAACATGTGGTAGAAGACGGTACCTTAGGTTGGGGTAAGATTGCAGGAAGGAACTTCTATGTACGTACTGTTGGCGTAGAAAACTTCTCTCTGCCTCACTCTATGACAGGACGATCTGATAGAATCTCAGATGCTTGTAATAAGAGTGAGCCGGCATTGATAGGAATATTTTTCAAATCTTCTGTTGATTATATTATTTATGTAATCAACACTGAAGAATGGAAAGATGCTAGTGATGTGCTTCTATCTGATATCACTCCATTCGGCTATCAATACTGTGGTATTGCTGATATGGTGGATGGACTTGAAGCTCATGTAGAAGAACATCTTGAGTTCATGCAGTATTGCTATGTACCTATGTGTAATGCTGGTAGTGGCGCATTGTTACCTGTAACATGGATGTTAAATGATATTGATCGTGTTCCTGACTATGCTATCAGAGAAGCTTACTACAAGGATATCATTCAGGATGGTGCTGTTTCAATTGATGCTATCAATACAATCTTTGAACAGATCAGAACAGCTCTTCCGTCTATTGAGAATCCTGAGCCTGGTGTATCTGGTGCTCGTTATGCTGTTATCGAAGTACAGACAGGTAAACGTAGTATCTATCTTGGGTACAATAGAAACCATATCGCACAGAATGGTAACATTGACTCTATGAAGAAAATCATGTGTATTGTTCTTGAGGCTCTTCATGATGAGATTGAACATGTTACAAAGTCTAATCTTTCACGTTATGTTGCAGGTGCTATTGATCAGGATACACTTGTTATTGGATTTGATAACAGTGGTGAAACAGGTGATGAACCTACAGCAAATGGTGGACAGAAAGAGGAGTATAAAGAGGAAGGCGAGAAGAAAGCTTTCTCAGAGAATCCTCTTATCAGAGCAGCACAGCGTGGTGATACAAGATATAATTAAGGAAAGGCGGAAGTTATGCTCTTAATGGGCTTAATTCTAATTATCATTGTTTGTATCTGTGTCAAGCTATTTGATGATTATATAAGACCTAGACATATGTTAAAGGTGTTAGTTAATACTAGCACCTTTGCTGGTCTTATCATGATAATAGCTGGTATAGTGCAATTATTCTTATGATATTAGATTGTAATGTTAACAGCTAGGTGTTATGCAGAAGATAGATAGTTTTACAGGGGAGTACCAATATATGGATAATTCTTACACCGCACATATAAATATTGGTGGAAGAATATTCATGTGTGTTGAGTCAGCTTACCAAGCGGCTCGTATATGTGATGACGGAATGTCTTATATGTTTGACAGTATGACAGGTACGGAAGCTAGACGTATTGGACATGATGTTACAGAACGTCCTAAATGGGATGATATGAAAGAAGATATTCTTTATAAGCTTACTTTGGAGAAGTATAAGCAGAATAAGATTATAAGGAATAAGTTGTTAAGTACTGGTGATATTCCTATTACAGAACCATTCTTAGGAAATATTCTTATGAGGGTTCGTAAGGAGTTATCAGAACAAAATTAAGTATGAGGTGTTTACATGAACATTTATAAAAATGGTTTACTTGTAGACGAGTATATTCCAAGTTATGGTAATCGAAAGATTGTTATCAGTATTGACTCTTCTAAGAGCAACAGTGCTATTGCTGTCTCTGATGAGTTTGGTAACATCTTAGATGATTATGAGATATCGGGTGCTGGCGCTGAAACTGATGTATTTGATTTATGTGCTATGACACGTAGACAATTAAAGTCTCTATTTCGTGGTGCCGATATCTTATTAGTTGGTATCGAGGATATTATTACAAAGAACTATAAAGGTGGTAGAGATGGTAAAGGTGGTAAGAATTATGGACATGTGAATGGACTTGATGTTCATCAGAGTCGCCATAAGATTACTGCTGTCTTTGATAACTTCATGTTCCTATTTGAAGAGTTCTTTAATATACGTCCTATACGTGTTAACAACTGGGATTGGAAAGTTGGAGTCTTACCAGAAGAGTATAGAAAAAGAGACCATGATAAAGGTTCTTTAGATTGGTTTAATGATATGGGAAATAGATGGGCTGGACGCAAGGATGATGTTACTGATGCTGTCTGTATAAATTGGTATCTTCATAAGATGAACAAGATTAAGGCTGTTTATGAAGTAAAGGAGACGATGCCTACCAATGTACAATATGATGTCGCTATCATGCCTATATCAGTCCCTATACCTACAGGTGCAAAGGAGTTTGTTATAACCAATAATGATATCCTACAGCACAATCTTGATACTATTGCTGAACGTATTGAATACGGACAGTTAGGTATTACAAAGGTAAAGACATCTAATATACCAATAGATTGGATATACAGTGAAAGACTTAAATATACAAGACAATACAGTTATGATAGAATGACAGATGAAGTTCTTGTTACTGTAGAAAGAAAATAATTGGAGGTGTCTATGGGGCTCTCGTTTGAGAAATCTACTGGATGTAGAAAGATGGATATTAACAGTAATGTCTTTTATAGATGGGGGGTGACACTTATTAAGTATGAATAAGAATGTATGCAGATTAGATGGGAATAAGGTATTCTTATCTGTGCTTAGGGATGATAAGGAAGCCACTGCCTTATATGAGAAATGGACGTCTGATGAGACAACATGTGTATTTACAGAACATGCTCATACTATTGTGGATGTAACGAAGATGCCTGGTTGGGTATCAGATCATTCTGTGTTAAGGATGGGTATTGTTCTTAAGGAAACAGATGCACTTATTGGGTATTGTCATATAGATCATAGAGCAGAGGACATAGCTGCGTGGCTATCTATTAACATTGGAGATAAAAGTGTTCGTGGTATGGGCTTAGGTACTGAGGTTATGAAAATACTATTACAGTATTGCTTTATGGTATTAGGAGTTTACAGTGTTCGCCTTGATGTACTTGAGACAAACATACCTGCCATTAAGTGCTATGAGAAAGTAGGCTTTAAAGTGAGTGGTAGGTATCGTGGACATTGTTATTATCTTCGTAACCATTATGATTGGTTACATATGGATATCTTATGTGACGAATACTTAAAAGAGTAGGAGTGGTAAGATGAGTGCTTCAGAAATTATTTGGTACATATTGCATTTGATAGGTAGTGCTATGCCACTTGCTATCTTATGCTTTATGATTGTGTTTATTGCAAAAGGGCACAAAATAAAATGGAAGACAATTGCTTCCTATACAGTGGTTGCTGTAATTATGTTCTTTATTTTGTTAAGGACTTAAGAAAGGATGGTATAATTAAATATGAAAAAGGTACTTTTAATTATTTTGTTTGTAATAATACTTGGTGCTGGAATTGGTGGTACTACGTATTTTTACATACAGAACAAAAATCAGATTTCTGCTAATGAGCAGTTAGCTCAGCAGAATGCACAGGTTCAGGCACAGCTTAATGCTATTGGTCAGATGGTTGAGGTTTATGAAGTGAGTAAGACAGTTTACTCTGGAAACGAAATTCTCGACGGTGACTTAGTCACCGTATCAGTTCCGGCTTCTACTTTGTCTACATCATCTGTAACAGATAAAACTTTGCTTGTTGGTAGGCATTATCGTGTAGATGTTGAGCCTGGAACAATCTTATCTTTAGATATGCTTATGGATGAGGATACAGACACTGCGGCTAAGTTCCCTTATGAGATTACTCTTAACTCTGTACCTGTAAGTACAGTTGTTGGTGATTACATTGATATTCGTATGGTGTTAGCTACAGGGGAAGAGTACACTGTACTTACACATAAGAAAGTTGAGCGTCTATTAAATGATGTTACAATTACTATAAATGTATCTGAAGAAGAGCAGGCTATTCTTATTTCATTGTTTAATGATTTAGGAATTTATGAGAATGGTTGTTTGGCTTATGTAACAAAATATCTTGAGCCTGGTAACAGTGACTCTATTGCATTCTATCCGGTACAGCATGATATGGAAAACTTCATCAGATTCAATCCTAATATTGAGGATACTACAAGATGTATCAATGAGACTCTTCGGGATCATATTGATGAAGTGTTGCTTAAGTACACAAAGGATGATAATACGACACAGTCGTCTGCATTCATGAGTGCTATGAAGACTCAGCTTACAGGACAGCTTGCAGCACAGCAGACATGGATTACAGATAACACAGATGAGGATGGAAACTTTGTAGGTGAGAACGGTGGTGCTTCTACAAGTACAAGTGCTGATGGAAATACAGATGAGTCTACAGATACATCTACAGACCAGTCATTTGACCAGAAGGTTGGAGAAGCTACTGACCAATTAGAACAGGATTTGGAGGCTATACAGTAAATGGAAATTGCTATTAAATCAGAAACAGATTCCCGTGTCTTAATCTATCCTATGATTAAAGTACTTTCACTTTATGGCACGGTAGCAGTCTATACCTCTAATAAGTATTTTACCCGACTTATAGAGAATGAGCTTGAGGGTGGTTTTAAGAATATCAGAATTGTAATCAATCCTGAGGGTGACCTTGAGGCTATCAAAGAGTCTGACCAGTTCAATAAGACTAAGTATGACTTTATCATCTATGATAATGTTGGTTCTACAGATTATGATATGCTTATATGTATGCTTACTAACAGGTTATCAGAATCTTACGTACAGGACTTGCTGTACATTATTCAGGATAGTAAAACACATATCTTGAAATTTGGTGCAGCAGCTCCTACAAGGAAAGAGAAATCAGCTCCTAAGAAGAAACCTAAGAAAGGTGAACAGGCAGAGGAGGAATACTCTGAAGAGGAGGACAAGGAGTTCAATAAGTGGCAGGTCGAGAAGACTGATGAGGATGTGCTTAAGGAAGTCCTTGATGACAGAAAGGCTAAATGGTGTAAGTTCCCTTCTTTCGAGGTTATCGAGAATATGGAGTCCAGACACATTATGCCTAGTCCTGATGATGGTCTTATCAAGGAGTTTTACAGACTCTTTGGTGAAAGACTGTCTGTGGATGAAAGAATGTTTACGAAAGGAGCAAGAGTGAAGGATGAAAGTTGCAGTGATATCAGCGGTACCGACGTGCGGTAAAACAACACTTATAGATGTATTAGGAGGTGTCTTCTCTCGTTCTCAGGGACGTGATGTAGCTGTCTTCTCTACAGGTAATGCAAAAGAGAATATTGAGCAGATTACAAACTTTGCTGGAAATGAGGCTTTGGATAATCCTTACATCTTCAGAGCAATGGTGCAGAATGCAGGTGTTGATGCTAAGGAACTTCTTAACTATGGTGTGCAGGCTGGAGATGAACATGTGTTTATGTACGACATCTTAGGCTCTACAATGTCACAGGTAGATAAAGAGGACTTCCTTATCGAAGCAATCAACAGTGTTCCGGTAGACCTTACACTTGTTGAGATTTCTGGAGATTGTTTTAGCGAGCTCAATCAGCGTGTACTTAATGAGTGTGATTGTTGTCTCTTATTGACTGAGCAGTCGCCTAGAGGTTTCAGAAAGGCAACTGAGATTTGTAACAAGTTCACTATTCCACAGATGAAGTATAATAGAGCTATCATTATCTCGAAGTGTGACCCTATTGTAGCTTCTGATAAAAAGATGGCTGAACAGTTAAAAGTATCTGTGCAGTCATTATATAAGTTCCCTAGAAGTTCTATGTTAGCAAAGATGGCATATAACGGGGAACTTGACAAAGCAGCCTATAACATTATTATAGGTGACTATGAACTTGTTAACTTCCGTACTCCTATGTTAGAGTTAATGCAGTTCTTGTTTGATGCTCCAAATAGAAAGGTTATAAGAGGTGTTGATAAATGGTACAAATAATTCTGTCTATTGTTACTATCGCAGTCTTAGCCGGAATTACGTTCTTAATGTACCGTGCCAGAAAGAATGAGAGACCTAGTGCTGAATACTCTAGTCGTATTACAGTTGAGTCTCTGGGAGAACTGGTATCCCAAGAGTTAGCAGAGTTGGTTCGTGATGACGATTTAGTTATTACGAATGATAAGCACTTTGAGGCTTTATCTTATAAGAAAAGAACTCTTGCTAATGCTCTTGATGAATGTATCTATGGTGTTGAGAAAGCAAAGAATGTTGTGCTTTCTCACATCAGATATATTATTGAACGTGAGCTTCCAGAAGTTGAAGACTGTATGGAAGTTGTAGAATTCAATGATATGTTCTACATGGATCCTAATATTCAGTGGGAAATTCTCATCTACATGGTAAAGAAACATCACAAGTCTGACCCTATGTCTTACTTGTGTGATAAGTACGATTTGGCTACAGAACGTGAAGTATACAATGAACAAACTAAAGAAACAAATATGAGATGTCTTTTTGATGCACAGTTTCTGAGTGATGTTCTTGAGAAGGAACTTGATGGACACCAGCTGGAATACAATGAGATGCTTGACATTATAACCATTATTGTTTACAGAAACAGATATGGGTTTGGTGTAGTCGATACATTACGTGGTCTTGATGTTGATGGTTTTAACTTCGGTACATCAGGTTCAGTACGTTATGTTATTGATGGTACATACAGTGTTCCTTATAGAACTACAAACTCTATCTGGGTTCAGCTTAAGGCTAAGTGGATTCATTTCTCATTCCTTGACTTCATGAAAGAAGAGGAAATGAAGAGAATTGTTAATCAGTTAGTTGCATGGGGTACGACAGCTCCTATGACTGAGAGGACACCTTATAAGGTTAACGACGGTTATGACGGAGCCCGTGTAACTGCTATACGTCCACCGGCTGGTGAGTGCTGGGCATGCTTCGTTCGTAAGTTCTCTGCAGGTCTCTATGTCAAGGAGAAACTTCTTAATAAGCCTCATATTAAGAACTGGGAGTTGCCATCAACTCTTATGTATTACCTTATGAGAGGAGAACAGACTACTGCGTTTACAGGACAGCAGAATACTGGTAAGACATCTATGATGAAAGCTGCTATGGCTGATGTTGCTATGGTTAACATTCGTATCCTTGAGATGTCTTTCGAGTTGGCTATCCGAGAACTTTATCCTTGGAAGAACGTACTTACCGTAAAACCTACAGATTATGTATCCGCTGCTAATCTTCAGGACTTACTGAAGAAAACAGATGGTTACTTATCAATGGTTGGTGAGGTTGCTGAGGATATCGTTGCTGCACGTATGATTCAGTTCTGTCTTATTGCGTCTGCGTTCACTATCTTCTCACATCATGCTAAGACTGATGCTGACCTTATCAATGGTCTTGCAAACTCTCTGGTTGCATGTGGTGAGTATGAGAACCATGATGTAGCATTGTCTACTGTTCTTGATGCAATTAAGAATAATGTACATCTTGATTTTGTTAAGGGTGAACGTGTAATTGCGTTTATTTCTGAGATTGTTAAGTTGAATGAGATTGAACCTTATCCGGATATTCCGGCTTTGTGGGATAAGGTAAAAGCTGAGAATCCTACAGTTAAAGAAGACGGAGCGTTGGCTACTTTAGTTGTAGCTGAGCTTAATAAGGAATACTATACTCGTACAACTGACCGTGTCAGATTTACGTCAAGACACATTATTGAATTCAATCCTGAGACTATGACCTATGAAGCTAAGGAAGGTTATTCTACTGAAGCATTACAGAGAATTCTGTCTAAACTTAAGGGTGATGATAGAAAGAACTTTATTGCTTGGTACAAGAAGAACTGGTCGCATGTGTTAGCAGCTTAAAGTAAGATGGGTGGTATTGTATACCACCCAGATATAAGTAATTTAAATTACTTATATCAAAGGGGGTGTTATTATGAGCAATGTACAAATTGGAAGTGGATCTGGTGGCTCTAATTCTGGTGATGGATTTCCTATATTTAAGATTATTCTCTACATTGGTATAATTGTTCTAATCTGTAAATCTATTGGTATTTTCTAGGAGATACTATGAACAAATGTGAAAGAATACGTAGGACATGTGTAAAGCTTAAACAACGGAAAAGCTTGATGGATAACTTAGGAATGCAAGGTGGTACATTATATGCCAAACATAGAGATAAGATATCTAGTAGTTTAGGATACATGCGTGATGGTAATGTATCACATTATGTGAGTGTTGGATATACTAAGAAATATGATAGAAACACATTAAGAAAGCATAGAAATTTATGGGAGTGTGAACAATGATTTACAAGGAAGAATATAGAGACTTATTTAGTGTTACGGATGATTATTATTTAGCACATTGTATAAGTGCTGATTTTGGTATGGGTGCTGGGATAGCTGTACAGTTTAATAAGCGGTTCAATATGAAGAACAAACTTATTAGAAACTATCCTACTTATATAGATAAGTTTAGAATTGATGGAGTGCACGGAGATTGTATCTTACATGATAAAGTGTTCAATCTTATAACAAAGGAACGTTATTGGGATAAGCCTACGTATACTTTATTATTTGAAGCACTACAGCAGATGTATACACTTTGTGATATGTATGGTATAAAGAAAATTGCTATGCCTACCATTGGAGCTGGTTTAGATAAGTTAGATTGGAATAAAGTATCTACACTTATTAAAGATGTCTTCAAGAATACTGATATTGAGATATTAGTCTGCAGGAGGTAAATATTATGCATATAAGTGCAGGACTGTTATTTTAGTCAGGTGGTAGATGCACCTATGGTTTATAGGTGTAGTAAGGACCATTAGCTAAGTTGGTTAGAGCAACCGGCTCATAACCGGTCGGTCGTAGGTTCGAATCCTACATGGTCCATTTTAAAGTAATAAGAGAGGAGAAATAAAAATATGACATACGGAGAAGAGCAAAATCACTTTCCAAGTAACTTGGAGCCTAAGAAGAAATCATCTGGTGTAAATACATTATTGTGGATACTTTGTGTAGCATACGTAATAAGTCCTGTAGATTTCTTTCCTGGACCGATTGATGATGTTATTGTATCATTCGTAACATTAGGCTTTACAAGTTTGCTTAAACATTAAAAGGAGGATATTAAATTGCCAGCTAATTGGGATCAAGAGATAAACACAAAGAAACACGAATTCAATGCTGATCATGTTGTTATCGGATTAATGATTGTATTAGTGATTGGACTCATTGTATCTATATAAAAGGAGTATTGCTAGATGAATATTAAGTATGTAAACGTTGTGCTTGATAAAGAGATGTTTATGGACAAGATGAGGGATATCTGTGTACCTAAGGTAAAACTACCGAGAGAACCAGAAGTAAATATTCGTAATCTAATGATTAGATTTAATCTAGCTATATTTATGGTGTGCTTCAATATAACATACAATATAACTGAGTGTGTTAATGGAACATTGGCATTATCGGATATATTGATGTTATTAGCATGGAGTGTGGCATTAATATTATGGTCCATAGAATATAGAAACGCCCGTAATGCAAAGGTTATGAATACTGCAGCAAACGCTATTGAATCGATAACCAACAGTGAACTTAATAAGTTATGGGATACTTACAGTTATGATAGTGCTGTACATGATAAGATGTTTGCTACTATAAATAGTACATGTAAATTATTATGGGTTATTTACAACACTAATCTATTAAGTATAACTACAGAAGATAACAAAACACTAAGTGTCAAATATGAGTGTTCTGGGAATGTTTATGATGACACATTAAATGCAGATATGTTAATCTGTGAGGATAATCCAAATTCGGTGTCTATTATAAAAGATGGTATAATTTTAAGTAATCATAGTAGTGTTGTTCCACATGCACTATTATCAAAAACACTTGGTTGAATATCAAAATATGAAACTCAAATAATCAGAAAAACATATATCAATGTAAAGAGGGAGAGTTAAACTCTCCAAGTTTGGAGGTATAGAAAATGGGTTGGAATCCACAAATCAGTTTCAAATTAAGAGATGATGAGATTACTTTTGGTGACCTCATTTTTGACAAAGGTAGTGCTGAATTATTGTGTAAAGCACTTAAAACTATTAAGAGTGGTCAATCTGTTGGGAACGACGTTATAAAGAATATCATCGAAAATGGTTGTTACACTGACAAGGAGTTAGAAGCACTTAGACAAGAATTCGAGGAAATCAAGAATGATATTTCCTATTTCAAGAGACTACGGGCAAGTGGCTTCACATCAGGTATCTCTAACTGGGCTAAACGTGTAGATGCTAACATAAACTATGTTGCTGGTTCTAATACATGGATTGAGAAGTACAAGGAGCTTAAGCTTTGTGCTTGTGAAATGTATGAATCATTGCTTGGTAAGAATTACGAGTTTACGCCGCAGGAGAAAGCAACGTTTGACAAACGTTATAATGATGTTCTGAAGGGTACTACTTCTAAGGAAAGGTTGGATGGTATCTTACGTAAGCAGTATTATGAGGACTTAGGTGCGGGTGTTCCTAATGCAGCTGATATCTATATACAGGCACAAGTTGATAACGGAATTATTACAGAACAGCAGGCTGAAGGAAAGCGTAAACTGTTTGGTGCTGCTTCTAAGGCCAGTGCTTCTAATGGTGTTGAGCATAATCCTGATAACATTAACTCAGGTGAAAAAGAAGTCGGTGTTCATGTAGAGGATACTGCTGATACCAATGGAGCTGTTCTTGTCAAGAGTATTGTTATTAAGAGTAACGCAGTATTAAATAAAATGGAACAGATAAGTAAGGTGATTATTCCTGATGAAAGAGCACTTGCTTCTAAGAAGCTCTTTCTTTTAATATTTGATGCTCTTAGAGATACTGGATTAGATGTTAAAAATACAGCTATGACATGTGAGTACTATGGTGATAGTATGTATAACATTTCAGCAGATGACGTCTACAAAGGAGTTTTTAACGTAGTATCAGAACTTAAATTTCAATCAACCAGCTCGCTATTTGATAGTACGTCTTGTGAAGTCAAGAAAAGTGATTGGGATTCTATTATCAAGGAGTCTGGAAAGAGAGATACATTTCTCTTAACAGCTTCAAAGCTTGAAGAGATGTTTACACAGGTAAAGAACCTTACTGATGGTATGAAGATGATTAAGGGATGTGTAGTTCTGTTGAATCTTATAAAAGGTAAGTTTGGTGTCTTCTCTAATGTTGATGACGATATAAGAGTGATATTAAACACATCTGATTATTCAGCAAAGGAGACTGTTGAACTGACAGGATCTCTTATAAACAGAATAGTCACTACTCCTGAATTGAGTAAGGCTATTGATGGATGTGAGGAGATTGAGGTTTCTTGGTGGAACGCTCAGTTGCAATAAATTAAATATTTGGTAGGTAGTTGAAACACACTACCTACCAGTTAATAAGGAGGTTAAATTATGAAAGATGAACGATTAGGTGATGAAGCTACTTCTTTCTTTTCAGTATGTCTTGGAGCTATTTTGCTTATTATTCTTGTAGCACTTGCAGTTTATGGGCATGTTAGGAAAAAATCAGTCTATAGCTAGGTGTACTGAATCTACAATAGCTACTGTGTCTTACGAGAGTGTTGAGCCTTATCTTTATGCTCCGTATCATGGTGGTGAAGTACAAACAAAGTATAAGACTCACGTTACGTATTCCTTTACAGTTGATGAATATACGCATAGTATTAACTATGCGTTTGAAGGTACTGTAAACAACTATCCTAATGTAATTGATGTTATATACAATCCAGACAATCCAAATGAATTCTGGTATGATGACACTGTTTTCGACAATATGTGATATTACATTATCACATAGATATTAGTATTAAGTAAACAGGAGATGTTAGTATGTTAACAATTGGTAAAAGAATGACATGGGACGATATTATAAAACAATATCCTGATAAATGGGTAGCGTTCAGTTCCTATAATGGATGGGGACCAGACGTAGATGACGGTGTTGTTGAGGTCGTACTGTCAGATGAGGAATATATTGAACACAGAATAGCACATATGAGGGATGGTTGGTTTTATAAATATACAACGGACGATATTGAGTCCGGAGGTTGTGTTGGATACCTGTCCGGTGAAGATGGTGGTTATACAGTTATCTAAGTATTACAGTACTTGTGGTTATTATCATGATTAGGTTTATTGAATAAGATATGTATACTCTATTAGAGGAGGTTACTTTATGGAGAGATTAACATGGAAAGAGATTGAAGCTAAATATCCTAATAGTTGGATAGTAATGGATAATGTTAAATTTGATGGCGGTGATATCTGTGAAGCAGATGTGATTGATGTGTTAACAGACGACACTATCAGTAATTACAGAGTATCACATATTGATAAAAAGTATGTTTATGATAGAACTAATCCAGAAGAGTTGGGAGGTTTAATAACTGTTGAAGGTATTGAGTCTAAACTTAAGTGAGAGGGTACGCCCAATATTTTGGTGTTACATAAATGATAATTTGCAAAAGTGTTTATTTGATACTGGTGCTAACATATCAGTGTTTACTGGTGGAAGGAATGAATTTTTATGCCTATTTGAGGAAGCTATTCTAAAGTTTGAAAAATATCAATTGTCTGGTTTTGGTGGCGACGGTGAAATTTGTTCAATCTATGTAATACCATCAGTTACACTTCGTTGGAATGATGTTATGTACACAGTACATGATATGTTAATTGCTGTATTTGATAAAGAGAAGTATGATTTTAAAATGATATTATCTACTTCATTATTTACAAAATACAAAGTAGAGTGGATATACCAAATGAAAGAATTAAATATTTATTTTGAGAATACAGACAATTTCATGGAGATTTCAATAAAGGCAGGTGCACAAATAGTACATACACAATTTATTGATGATGAACCTATACATCCGTTATTACGTGCAGCAAAACGTGGAGAAGCAAAATAAGTGAGAGGTGATATTAAAGTATGTCAAAACAGATGATTTATATGAACCTGTTTATTGTACTTGCTACAGTAGTTGCGTTCATATACTTTGTAGGAAAAGCAAAAATAAAAGAAAACAAAGCAGCTGCTCTTAAGCAGAAGCGAAAGTTACATAACAGGTTTTCTTTCTATTACAACAACGTCATTATACGTGGTCCATTCAGGCGTATAGTAGAAATGTATGCGTCGCTATCATGTTATGATTCTGATACTGTCAAAGAAGAATCAGTAAAACTATTTGAGAAGAATGTTGCTATTGTAATACTCCTTCCTGTGGTTGCATTGATAGTTATGAAAGATGCTCTTATTGCTATTCTTATGGCTTTTATGGGATACGTGTATTACGAATCTACAGTTGAGAAAGAGAATGATAAGATATATGTTAAGCTTATGGAAGATTGCTCTATGACAATCTCTAGTGTTCGTGAGAAATATCTGGAGACTGATAATATTCCACTGGCTATTCTCTATGCAGAGAAGAGTAAGTATCTCGAAGCTCCTATGCATAACATATATCGTATATTGACGGATACAGATGGTGCAGAACGTTTGGAGAAATTCCAGCATTCTTATCCAGTTGCTATTATAAAAACATTTGCAAATACATGTTATATTGTAAATGAGAATGGTGCTGTTAAACATGAAAACGGCGCAGACTCATTCTCTGAAGATATGACTACATTACGTCAGGAATGTGACTCTGAGATTAGACGTCTCACGAAGCAGAAGATTGCGTTTAACTCACTGCAGATGTTATCGTTGGCAGGTCTTGTTATTATGCCTGCGTTTGAATGGTATCTCTTAACGCAGATACCGGGTACTGCTTCTTTACTTAAAGGTTTCTATGGGCTTGCGATTCATGTCGCAGTTATGCTTACAACGATGTTCTCTTATCACTACATATCTACTTCGTGTCGTCCTAGTGTTGTTAACCAGATTGATAAAACAACATGGATTGATCAGCTTAGTAAGAATAAGAAAGTAAGAGACTTTGTTGAAGAGATTAGCCCTAAGAAATATAGAACGACTGTTAAACTTAAGTCGTTATTAGATGATTCATTATCCGCAAAGGATGTAAGATATATTTACACGTCCAAGCCTATTTATTCAATAGCTGGATTTGTAGCTGCCTTTGTTGTTCTATTATTTGGTACTATTACTGTGCGGGATAACTTCTACAATAATTACAATTCCCTGAGTTTTATTCCACAGACGGTTACCGAAACACAGCATAATCAGATAGTACGAATGGATAATGATTTCATGGAGTTAAAACAGGACGAGTATGAAGCCTATGATGACGAGACGTTACAGTCTTATATCAAAGGTAGGATTACTGGTATCTCAGACTCCGATGCGTCAGAACAGGTGAAACGTCTCCGTAAGAAGTATGAGGGCTATCATGGTGCTCATTACTATTGGTGGTGGTGGCTTGTATGCTACGCTGTTGCTGTCTTATGTTGGTTTGTTCCTGAAATAACTTTGAAAGTAAGGAAGAAAATGGTAGCATATGAAGCAACAAATGATGTGTCTCAATTACAGACCATGATGATTGTTTTATCAGAGACTAAGATGGATGTCTATAAGGCATTATGCTGGTTGGAGAAACAGGCTGCTGTTCACAAAGCTGCTATCAGGAAATGTCACTATTCTTATATAGCTGACCCTATTGCTGCTTTGGAGAAGCTTGAGAAATCCAGTCCAGTAAATGACTTTAAGCGTCTTCTTAGAAAGCTTAAGAGTAGTGTTTATACTCTTAGTTTACATGATGCATTTTCTGATATGGCACTGGATAAGGCGCAGACGTTGACTATTACAGAAATGTTACGAGGAGAGGAATTGGAACAGAGAAAGAACTCTGCTAAACTTATCGCTGTAGCTCCAGCGGCTTTAGCTTTGATTGGTTGTTTCATTGGACCTGTTCTTATCTTAGGTGTTTCTGAGATGGTTGACACATTAAACAATCTAAGTAACTTTGGTGGCTAATATCTTTAAGTCATCAACAAGGAGTAAGAATATGAATTGTGAACTAAAGGCAAGAATCACAGAAGCCAATATTGATGTCGTTGATATCAATGGCTTCAAATTCAATCTTCACAAAATGGAGATTGAAACCTTAAAGGATTTCAAAATCTTACTTCCAATTTTCAGTGATGTTTCAGTGGGAGATTGTATTGTTACTACAGACTGGATTATATCTCGTCTGGGTAATGGTAACAAACCGGTAGACTTATGTGTGCGGGTAAAGAACTTTGAATTGGTTCCGTCTGAAGGCTTTAAACCAAGTCAGTATCTGAATGGTAAAGTTGTAGGAATGTTCCTTAATTCAGAGAAGTGTTATCTGCGTACAGTCGGTCCTGATAAGAAACCATTCTATATGGCTACTATCAAGATTAGAGACTCTTTTAAACAGCCTTATGCTATGTGTCTTGTGGGCTTTGGCAATCAGGCTAAAAAGATGTCTACGGTCAAAAAGCAGTCTGTCGTGGAATGTGAAGTAACTGTAAAACCTAAACGTGATGCGGACGGATATGAGTTCGCAGTGATTAGTTTGGAAGTAATCTCGGAGGTAAAATAACATGAAAGAATTTTTCGAAGAACTGAGTTATATGTGCTCTAGCTCAAACACTAAGTCAAGAGGATTATATATCTTCATCGCAATCGCAATGGCTATTATGGCTATTGGTGCACCGGTAATGGCTATCATGCTTATCGTGAACATCGTTAAGTTTGGTGCATTCAGTCCGCTCTGGGCTATCCTGCTTTTAGTGGATATCGGTGTACTCATCGGTGTGATTGTTTGGCTTAAAAAGTCATGATGATACTTACGCTTACCCACATGAGCATAAGTATATAGATTAAGTATAAGTACATTAAAGTCATCCTTAAGTATAAGTGTATTAAAGATATCCGCTAGAAATAGGTCGGGTGAAATATTTAATTCTAAGGAGGACATAAATTATGTCAGAAGATGTATCCGCAACAATGAGAGTCGGTATTACAGTCATCTTGGTTGCTGCACTTGTAGCAACCGTGCTTAACCTTATGGTTATGAGTAACTCGTTATTAAGTGGTGGTCAGACTACTTTGCAGTCAGGTATCGACAGTGTATCTACACAGGAGTTTGCTTCTTATGATAACACTAAAGTATCTGGTACTCAGGTGGCTACTGCTCTTTCTCTGTTTCAGGGTCGTGATGTTGCTATCCTTATTCAGACTAAAGCATTTGCAGAAGCAGCTGATGGTGGTGCAGACAAAGCCATTAACTATGGTGCTATCTTGACTAAAGATGGTAAATCTTCAACCTCAAGCAATATGCCTGCAAAACAGACTTATGCTTCAGGTACTTCATCTACGTACCTTACACCGCAGGCTAAGACTGCATATGTTGTAAACTTTGCTGATACTGATGCAGCTAATACGGCAATTGTAAGAAAAGCTGGTGCTGCTAACTATGAAGGATATCTTCATAACAGTAATGGACTTGTAGATTCTTCTTATGATATCATCGGTACAACTGAGCTTGGTAACTCTGCTTACCTGTTAAGCTCTTCTAGATTCAGTTCTGTGCTTATCAAAGACCCTACTGGTTCTATTATCGGTATCTTCTTCAAACAGTTACAGTAATGTACTGGATTATCTGGGTTGGAACCTCTCCAACCCAGAGCCTTAGGGTAACACCTAAGGTGATGCATTATATATTAATGTAATACATCAAATGGAGAGGTGATTGAAAAATGACAGATTTGGTATATGATTATATTACAATGGGTGTGGATATGATGATGTCAGCTGCTATATTAGCTTCTGTTGTTATCTTACTAAGGGGTTCAACTTTACTATCTATTTATTCTGCACAGCAGCAATCTACAACAGATAGAATAAATTATTACAAGGAATACGCTATGTACGATTGTACGCAGGGATTACTTAGTCCTGATGTCTTAAGTACAATGGTATATTACAAATATGATTTGGACATAGTAATACAGGTTGATGATATTATTTACACAAATGATAAGAAGACTGGTAAATACTATGAGAATGGTGTACAGATAACATACGATGACCTTGCACGTGGTATTGGTACGACTAAGAAATTCAAATCTTGGTTAGTTGAGGATTTCAAGAAGTCAGGTGCTAATCCAGTGTTGAGTCAGAATGGTTATCAGGGTGGTGTTATCAGTGGTATTAAGTTTGTAAAATATTAAATAGGAGGAATCAGAATGCAAGATGAAGTAAGTACCTCTATGCACATTGCTATTGTAGTTTGGTGTACTGGTGCACTCCTTGGAGTTGTTTGTGGAGTACTTATTATGTCTCTTAATATATTAAGAGATTATACTGATAAGTACAGTGATGCTATTGTGTCATCTACAAATGCTTCTATCGTTGATGCTGTTAAAGAGGAAGCACAATCTGGTGCTATTGTTTACTCTAGAATTGAGAGCTCTATCAATTCTATTGATGCAGTGAAGATTGAGGGTAAAGGTTATATCTATAAATATAACGACCCTAACTGCCAGAACACTATGTCACTTTTAACTACGTATAAGAACACTACATTCAGAATTAGTATTCAGAATGGAGATTTGGTAAAGTCGCTTAAAACAGTTGTATTAACGGAGGTACCTTAAATGAAAGCACATACAGGTTTTATAGAGTTAGTTCTCATACTTAGTATGATGGTTGCATGTGTACCTCTGTTAATGACATTGGTTATAACATGTAATAGAACAAAGATGAACTATCTTAGTGATAAGACTGTTTATAAAATATCTGACTCTATTGAGTGGGTTGAGCAGAACGTAAATGGTAAAAAGACTTTAGTACCGTCTACACTTGCACCTATTGGTATAGATTATGGCGGGGCACAGATTATAGCTTTAATAAATGATGACTATTGTCCAGAGGATGGAAAGTTCATTTATTACTCCTATGATACTGACTCCGTCTTTACTGCTCATAGTGAACAGACAACTCCTAGTCTGTCTATTGTTGATGGATGGAAAGCACAATATAATACTTACTGGAGTCAACAGATGGGTGAGACTGTTAATGATAGTACTGTCTTATCATCTCTGAATGACTCTTACAAGAATAGTAAATGTTATCTTGTGTGGAGTGCAGTGGATAAAAAATGGGTGATTACATCTAAGTTTGTTAATGTTTATGAAACGAGGTAAAATATGAGACAATCAATTGTGAGCAATGTTATTGCTATCATAATATTATTTGTAAGTCTTATTGTCTTACCATCTTACTTTATCGGAATTATTAACTGGAGGTCTGATATGAATACATGTCAGACAGCAGCACGTAACTTTGTTGATATGGTTATTGATAATGGTAAGATATCAGATAAGGCTCTTACAGATTTGAATTTATCTATCGCTAGTTGTAGTGGTGATTTTGTCTATGAATATTATCGGGAAGAAAAGGTTGTTAATCCTGACCCTGACCATGCTGGACAATATATTGTTACATATGCTCATGTAGATGTTGATAAAGATACTGAGTGGAGAACTGGTGATATTGTTACTATTGTTGTTACACAGAAAAGTATGAACCTATTTCAAAGATTATCAAATGCTTTGATGGGTGCATCTTATAACAACATTGAAATCCGATTAGCTGGGATGGTGAGATAATGAGATGGATGCTTATTGCTGCTCCGTTGACAATTCTTATCGATTGTATATGCTTTGTTAATTTCTTCTCATGGCAGAATCAATCAGTATATGAATTTCAACAGAGACAATTGGACTTGCAGGTTAACTACTCGGTCGATGCTGCAGCACAAGAAATGTTGAGTGATGGTACTCATATTGATACTGACTATATAGACTGGGGCTCTATGACTGTTGAGCCTGAAGTAGCTCTTAGAACTTATGAATCTATTTTACTTAGGAACTTAGGTTGGAGTGACTTTGATAAGAACAGAGAAGATTTAGTAGAATCTTCTATGCCGTTCTTCTTAGTTGCTGGTTATGACGGATACTATGTATATTGTAGACAGCATGATATCTCTACTGTTAAGGAAGATAAGAATGGTAATACAAAAGAAGTATTTGCTAATGCTTATAATTTCCATTGGACTCCTAAGTTACCTTATAGTCAGACTGTTGGTGATAAGGTATACTTCTATTACCTTGGAACTGATAAGTATGGTAGTGTTGATTTAAGTACTAATAAAAATATAGTTATGAATAGTGTTAGGTTAGATGGTCTCCTTAATGATGGTACTGGTCCGGCTAGTAAAGAACAGGCTAAGGCTATTATTGCTAAGACATTAACTAATGCTATAAACTCTGCATTGTTTATTGGTATGGAAGGTAAGACAGATGCCTCCTATTATATACCTGCAGAGATGTCTGAATGGTCTAATAACAATTCTATTCAGAGTCCGTCTGTAATGGTTTATATGTCTCGTTCAGATGGAACAGTTCAGTATGATACTGTTACATTTGGTATTGGTGGTTCTAAAATTGATGATGTTAACTTCGTTATTTGTTATAATGTTAATGGAGTTAAGAAGTATGCTTGGGCTTCTGATAGAGATGCTATTACGGCTTATTACAATGGTGGTAATAATTTCGTACTTGAGATATTAAACACTCCGGAGCAAGCAGCGCAGAGTGGATATTATTTTGATTACAATTATTATCACAGATAGGAGGTTATATGAAACAGAGAAGATTTGGTAAAAGACTTCTAAGTGTCTTATTATGTCTTACTTTACTATTTGGCTTATCTTCAACTGCTTTGGCTGGTACTGATACAAGTGCTTCCAGTACTGCTGCAGCATCTAGTAATGGTGGTAAGCCATCAGGTAAAGGCACACTTACTGGAACGGGTCCAGTAATGTATATTTCTATAAGCACAATAAATATTGGACCAGGTTCTAAAGAAGAGAGAAAAGCTATAGCTTTAGCTAATATGAACGCTAAGGTTGCTAGTGGTGAGGGAGTGTATAATGGTACAAATGAAGGTACTTACAAGCTTTATGCTCTCTCAACAGATAAAGACACTATAAGTAATGATGTTCAACTTAATGGTGCTCCAGCTCCAGCGGTATTATCTGAATGGTTTAAGTCTATTATTTATAACAACAGCTTTTCTGGATTCAGTGGTATTGACAATTACAAGAAAGTATTACAAGCATTATCTCCAGCAGAGTATGCGAACTTTCTATCGTTTGAAGGTAGTGAGACAACAGCATGTCCTATTATAACTTGGACAGTTGGTATTGTGGAATATCATAGAACAGAGTCTCCACAGATGCAATGGTATAAACCGGCAGAGATGTGTCAATCACCTAGTGCGTGGAGTGGGACTAAAGGAAGCTTTGAAGAGTTCAGAAACTCTGTAGCAGGAAGCGGTTGTCATTTAGGGACATCTTCTAACGTGCATTGTAGGTTATGGTTAGGTGCACATCCAGGTCATACTAAACAGATGGCTTTTGGCGGTAAGTCAGAGTACGCAAGAGTATCCTATATAAATACTGCTGGTGGTAATTACTATGCAAGAGGTTACTGGTTACCATTTGATGGACTTGGTACTCAAACTGGAGATTCAACATACACCTATGGTGTAGACTCAACACCTAATGATGCAAGAGCTGATTTTGTGTCAGGTGCTATATTAGGTGACATATTTGATGTAAAGATAAGAACGACTGATATTAACTTAGCAGCGATTAAAAATGCTGCTCAGTTTACTCCTAATAAAACATACAGTGTATCAGTTACACTATCAGACGGAACTGCCTTAAGTGGTGACAGAGCTAATGAGACTTCTGGTTACAGATTTAAGCAGCTTGGTATAGCTCCTTGGCATGACCCTACTGGTTCACATTTTAAGCTTGGACCCGGTCTTAGTATGCCACCTCAGCCTACACAATCATCTATGGGAAAGGGAACTATAAACTACAGTTTCACTATATATGCTTGTGATTTTGCAGCATTACTTGAAGGTACATGGTGGTTACAGTTTGGTTATGAGGTAACTCCTGGTGCACCCACAGCAACTGATGTTAGGCATACATTAAAAGTGACTGTACAGGTTACAGATGGTAACGGAACACACAATGCTACACCTACTACAATAAATGCTAGTAGTGCAGCTTTAAGTGTTGGTGACGCTACATGGAATCCTGGTAACTGTACAAACTATGCTAACTGGACGTCTGGTGAGGTTGTTAATCATACAGACTGGTCATTCAATACTACAAAGAATCCTGATGTATATGCAGAAATTGTCGCTAATAGCATAGGTGCCAAATCAGGAACATCTGATGGATTAGCAGCTGACTGGAATGTATCACAGGGTATACCTAGTACAGAGAATTTATCTGTTGCTGTCGGTGGTGAATCGTTTATGATTGACCTTGCTGGTAGAGTACATTCATTTGGTACTGCTATAGGAGCAGCATCTGGTTATGTTGCTGGTAATGTTGACAACAATAAAAACTCTCAAAATACAAGTGCAGCTATTACAAGAACAATTACATTCAATGTAAATGTTACAGATATCTGGGGTGTTGATAATAAGAGATGTAGATTGCATTGTACGGGTCACACATGGTCTGAGTCAAATCCTATAAATGTTTCTGCTACTGGAGAAGGGGATCATGATGAGAAAACGTGTGAATGGTGTGGTACAACAATAGCTGTAGATGGCACTACCACGCAGGCTGTATATGATGCAGATGGTAATGAAATATCGCCGGAGGTTAAGAATACTGTTACAGACTCTCACACATGTACTGTAAATTTAAGTTTTGACTGTTCTACTGGTACGTGGACTGCTAGTGGTGATACTAGTGGATTAGGTAAAGATGAGAAAACGTTAGTTTTTAATCAAGGTTATTCTGGAAGTGGAAGTGCAAAAGATAAGAATGGGACTGTTCGTGTAACTGGTTCTGTAACACATACTTTATTGTGTGATGGATATACATCTGGATATGGTTGTAGTCACTCTGGTGAAGCTAATGTGGCAAGTGGTCATAGACAAACAAGATCTTATTCATTCAAAGTTGTTGAGACTGTTGATATGTATGCTTTCCGTGAGCTTACAGCAGCTAAGATTTATGGACTTGAGAAAGCAGAAATTTCTTATGCTGACTCTAATGTTATCAAGGATGGAGCTGCTGGAAAGAGTACATCAAATACAAACTTAAGTGCCAAGGTATGGAGGGCTAATGGTGAGTATAATGGCTCTAACGGAAGAGTATGGTTTACACAGTTTAAAGAACCTAACTTCAAGGTTGGTGATGGATGGACAAGTACAGCTGCATCAAGTAACTACTGGCTTGGTAATGCCACTGTATCAATAAGTGTTATTGCGGATTCATCAGTCGCGGATATTGGTAATGATGGTATTGTTGATGCTTTAAGTATTACACCTATTACACAGCGTGGCAAGGCTTTAAATCATTTTGAGGATGGTGCAGAAAAGAAGTCGTCTGATACTACTTATCTTGCTAATCCTGGTGATAAGTTAACTGAAGCACAATCATTAGCTGAAGCATGTCAGGTTGTTAATGCTTGGCAGGCAGCAAATAAAGTTGCTAATGGTTATACAGTCAATATCATTTCAGACGCGTGTGAGGTTGGTGTTGCTGGTGTAGGTAACCAGAATATATTGTCCGAATCTTATTCTATTGATAACGGTATTACATTGTTTAACTATGGTTTTAAAACTAATGGCGAAACATATTACCGTAATCATGCTTGTAATAAAGCTGCATCAAAAGGTGCTTTGCATAATGCTATAGAGAGTAAGAGATTCTGGGATGCTTATGATGACTTACCTAACCTTGACAGTCCGGCAACTTTATTCCAAGGATACACTGGTGTACCTAGTGCTAACCCTAGTGCTAAGTATTCTACAGTTGGATCTCATCGTGGTTCAGGTGCTACGTTTATCGCGGCACTTAGTCAAAGTCCTGGTGTGTTAAATAACTATAGAGCTAATGGAGAGAAGTGGTCTGCTGGTGGTATAAACGGACAAGCATCTCCTTGTTACTCTGGAGCAATCGGAACTGGTGCTTCTGGTTCTGGTGTTACTTATGCAGATACGAATACGACAGGTTCAAGAAGTGAACAGACATTTAATGGTTACTATACGAATTTCAAATATCCTTATACTGGTTCGTTTACAATCAATCATTATTTGAATGGTTCACCTAGTGGGTCTGGTGGTAATGTAAATAACTGGGGAATGGGTAATCTGAACGCTTTTACAAATGCTGATGGTTCAACAATAAGCTATATGACTGCTATGGTTATTAGTAACATTGGACTTAAGCAGGAAGCACAGAATGGTAAGTATGCTTCACCATTAAAGGTTAAGGCTACATATCATACATTCTTAAATTTCCAGAATTCATCTACATGTTCAAGGTGTTCAGGTTCAAGACCTACAGTAGAGGATAGAAACACTACTATAAATGCTAGGTATCAGAGTTCCTATTCTGATAACACGTTGAATGATGTTGTTATTCATGATCCAGTATCTGTTCAGTATTGGCAGGTTATCGGTAATGGATATGGTGACTATGATGGAAACGGTCCAGCTGTAAATGAGTCTGGAGAAGACTTCAGGGAGAATACCAGAGGTATGGCTGAGAGTGCTAAAAACAATTACGCTGTGATTGGAAATACACTCCATATATGGACTACAGACTTTGGTGACTTCTATGAACTGTATGGTAATCAGAATCCTGGAAGTGCATCATTCGTTAGAGGTACTGGTTCTACTGAACAGGGTGCTGACATAAATACCGGTGTAATAAACAATAATGCTAAGGGTTATGTAAATAACATGAATACTGGTAGATGGGTAAAAGAACGTGCTATCATGTTTGAGTTCCCTGTGGCAGCTTATCTAGCTGATGGAAAGACATATAAAGTATTCCCTTCCAATACTTGGATTAACATTAGTGGATTAAGATGTAATACATTGACGGGTTACGGTGCTGTTAGTACAGCTTCAAATGGCTCTGCTACAAATGCTACAACAGGGTCATTCCATGGTGCAACTGATGCTTTGCAGAAGTTTACTAATAATGATAAGGAGTTCAAGTATGGTTTGGATTATGAGTTTATAATTCTTACAAGTGCTTCTGAATCTACTGGTGCTGGTGTGCATTTCCGTGAACGTGCTATAAATGAAGGTTCTACAATTGACTGTAGTCAGATGGCTGAAACGAATGGAACACGTGAAGGAAACTATCAGGCTGATAGTTGCGTTTATCGTCGTGACTCTATTGAGATGGTAGGTAAAATTGGTAACTTAGCTTTAGAGGATACAGGTGATTTCAGATTCTCTAATCTCTTTAAGAAAGCAGAGAATACATGGTTAATAGATGGAGTAATCCATAGAGTAAACTCTGATTATCCTGTGAATATCTTATCAGTTGATAAAGATATCTTAGGTGAGCTTAGGCTTCATGTTAGTGATATTGTTAAACGCTCACACTCAACGCTATCTGTAACGGATTACACTTATGGTAGTTTATCTGGTTTGGGTAAAGCTGGTGATTGGTTGAGTTTACCTCTTACGGCTGAGAAGAATCCTATCAAGGAATTATGCACTGAACAGATGAGACTTGGTTATGCATCTTATTTTGACATCGAAACAATAGGCAACTATTATGGTATAAACTACAATGAAGATGGTACGTATAATGATGGTTATATGTCTGCTTCAGAAGAGGGTGCCGGAGATACAAGAAATAAGATAATGCAGATTAAGCCTTACTACTATCTATACGATTATGAGCTTGGTCAGTTCTTTGCCATCGATCTTTATTCAGGCTCTTCTGGAAAATATACGAAGTTCTACTCTAGTACTGATACGGCTAAGGTTGTTAAGACTTCGGATAGTAGCTTGTATATTGACTTACCTAATGAGGACGGACGTAGAAATACTACACAGAAAGAGAAGGATGTTACTGCTAGAGTTCTTAATACGTATGGACTTGACAGAGCAGCTTATCTGAAATCTGATTACATCGGTACATCTATGGGCATTACACTTGATGCTAATGATCTTGATTACATTGGTTCAAACATTAAGTATAGTGCTGGAATGAACCAGTTAGGTGCAGGTGTAGACGCTGATACTGGTATCTACAAAGATGGAAACCGTACTGGTGCTATTGACTTTATACAGCAGTCACAGCGTTGGTATTTCACGCTCACTGTACCTAGTTCGACTATAGCAACTTATCCGGAAGCTAATGCTTCTAATCAGACTGATATTGTAAACAGTCATGAGTTGTTAAAGAAAGAACATCCTAATTCTGTTATTGTTACTTTTGCAGATATTACTGTACAAGGTGATGTCTACAAGCTGTTATATGATGCTAAAACAGTCAATGGTGGTGTTCCGGTTACCATAACTTTATTTGGTCCTGAAAAGCCGAAAGGCTGGGATGATACTAAATACAAGAATGTCATTGAGCTTAAAGATGATACTCTAAAGGTATATGGTAGACAGACTCCTACAGGTGAGTATCCTGTTATAGATACAATCTTAGACAGGTATGCACCGCTTATTGTGTATGATGCATTTGACACGAGTAACAAGGATTTGGATACTTATGGTACACACTAATAAGTGTTATGTGTGTGAGGGTTATTTCTCCCTCACACACTGTTCACTTGTTATAAAATCTGAATACCAAATAAATAAAATAACATATATAATTGAAAGAAAGTATTGTTAAGTAGTTTCTTTTAAATAATGGTTATTAGTGCTATGCACTTTAACATAATAACAAAATATTAAGTACAAATAGGAGGATTTAAGAATGGCTAACAATTTATGGAAACAGGTGGAAGGCTTCAGTAATATGGGAGACGACGATGAGAGAGTTATGGCAAAGCAGGACGGAGAAACGACCAGTGTTGCTTACTCAGCTTATGGTGGTCTTAAAGTTGTCGAGCTTACTGGAATAGAAGATTTTGGTAAGTTTGAAAATACTGAGGTTGACTTCTCTTTAGTAATCTCAGAGTGTGGCGATGACTGGGAAGTTGCTATTCCTGCTGTATGTGACGGAGTAAGTGTTATTGTTGTTATTGATGACAATAGCAACGTGTCTGTAATTCCTATGAATGAGTCTGATGATGTTGTTTCTATAACAGTTCCTGACGTAGAAACTTCAGAGGAGTATGATTCAGATGAATGTGCAGACCTTGATGAGGATTTGCTTAGACTGTTTAACTTAGTGTAAAGGAGTGTACGTCATGTTAAATTATGACAAAAACAAAAACATACTGTATGCATATCAGAATGAGCTTGCTAGACCCAAGCTCATTCCTGATGATAAGCCTAGCGTGGTTTATGATTCATTTCAGAGATACTTATCTGAGAGAGCATCAGAAGACGTGATGGATGTGTTTATGCCGGCTCTTATCAATGCTATTAAGTGTAATCCGGATATGCTTAAAACTTCTCCTAGTAGAGTTGTATGTAAGCAGGTGGACCCTGGTAAATTCAATGACCTTACACATCACATGACTGTTAAGTTTGAGATACCTGGTTTCAATGCTGATAAAGCACAGGATGTAACTATTGTCAAGCTTCCTCATGTTGATAGAAATGGTGTCATCGAATATGAGGGACAGCAATATGCATTTATCCATATGCTTGAGCAGGAGCCTACAGTTTCTTATGAAGCTAATGAGACCACATCCAAAGCGGCTTGTCTTAAGATTAAGAATGGTACACGCTCCATTTGGATTGATGACAATGCAAGTCAACTTAAGGTTAGAATGTCTGATAGGTCTAACAAGTCTTCTAAAACTAAATACACTCTCATCGACCTTATTGTTGCTATGGCAAAGAATGAGGGATACGAGCCTGAAGAGTTGTTCAATGAGTTTGCGAACTTCTTCATTATCAATATGTTCAAAGATCCGTCTGATAAGCTTCTTCGATTATCTGGTATGATTGGTAATACAGCTAGTGTTAATGGTATTGACTACAAGAAACAGTTGGTGCCTAGATTAACACTTACCAGAATTAAGGAGAATGGTGAGGGTGATGACTCCTATAATAACACCGCTATCAGGGCTGACCTTAATGAGTTGTTATCATTGGACAGAGCAGTTGGTGAGATTTTGGCATTTGATGTTATGTCGGAATTAAATCCTGATAGGAAGCTTGCAAGTGCTGGTGAGGTTGTGGATAACAACATGATACAGCTATTTAACTCTGAGGGAGTATACAAGCTTTATGTTAAACATATTCCTGATATTGAGGGTTACTACTTATCAGAGTCTGTTATTATCAACTATGCACCGCAGGGTCTTAGAATTACTGATGATTTGAGAGAGCACTTTCCTGAGGAGAAGGGAATGTACACATCTCATTTCTACAGTAAAATGGCGTTACCAATTATCTATGAAGCAGGTGAGCAGCTTACAAGAAATATGCTGAATGTTATTGTAGCATTCGGTAAAGAAAGTATTAACGTAAGTGATAAGAGAGCTGGTGGTAAAATCAAGACTCTTAACTTCTACGAGGAGATTATTTCTAATCGTCAGTTCCCTGGTAAGGACATTGGTAAAACATTCGGTAAATGGTATTACATGAATAAGGACAAGAACTTCGTGGAGTCTGATGGTGCTTACACTACATATGACTTTATGGCTCTGCAGTCTTTTTGTGTAAAGCTGTTTGAGGGTAAATGGATCGATAGAATCGTTAATGCAGATGCAGGTTTCAGAAAGGTTTTAATTCCTATTGAGGAACAGTACCACAGAGCATTCTGCTTCGCGGTCAGAGAAGGCTTTAAGCAGATGAACAGAAAGTTCAAGGAAATCTATAGAAAGAACAAACAGAATTTCCTGAACAGAGATTTGATTGATAATGAGTTTTATCCGTTTACCAAAAACTTCTGGAGATACTTACGTGATGAAGCTAAGTGTCTCGTACGGTTACAGGGAGATAATCTGCACAACCCTATAGCCTATCAGTCAGCTTGTACAAAGGTTAATGTTTATACCGCAAATAAACACTCTATTGCAGACACACAGCGTGAAATTGCTATTGGGTCTTATGCTAAAATTGACCCTTATGAAATTCCTCAGTCTCAGAAGATGGGTACTGTTTATAATTCATGTTGTGATTCTGTGATTGATTTGGATGGTAACATGAGAACCTTATATTACCGTCTCAAACCTCTTGGAACTAAATCTAAGATTATGGTTGGTGAGTTGGTTCAGCTTACAAGTAAAGAGGAAGAGCAGTATGTTATTGCTGATATCTGTTCTCTTGACTTTAATGCCAACTATATTGTGGATGATAACACACAGATTGTACAGTGTCGTGTACCTACAAGAAACTCTATTGAGAAGTCTACATTTGCGTACAGACCTATCAGTCAGGTTGACTTTGTAAACATCAATGCTGTACAGCCTCTTAGTTGGGCGTCTGCAACTATTCCTTATATGAGTAGTAATGATGCGGCTCGTGCTATCTTTGCGGTGGCACAGGAGAAACAGGCTAAGGGATTATGTGTATCTGAAGAGCCTGATGTTATCACGAGCGCCTATGAACAGTTTGTATGGCTTAATGATAAGTACGGTATCATTGCGAAAGATAATGGTACTGTAGTTGATTGTGAATACTTATGGCGTGAGGAGAAATATCACTTAGCTGTACGGTACGATTCACAGGCGGCTGATGATGGAACTATCTATCAGTTTGACGAATACTTTGATAGTGGTTACTCAGTAACTAAGATGAAAGTCTTAGTAAAGAAAGGGGATCACTTCAAGAAAGGACAGATGCTTGTATCTTCCAACTTTATATCTGAGAATGGTATCCTATCTCTTGGATGTAATGCTTTGGTAGGTTATCACTGTGATGGTTATAACTATGAGGATGGTTCTCATATTAGTGACATTATGTGTGATAGGTTAGCATCTTACAGAATTAACAGAGAAGAGTTTACTGGTAATCCTAACTCTACAAGGTCTTACAGAATTAGTAAGACTACGGATGGAAGATGGATTTCACCAGAACTTGGAAGTACTGTCAAAGTCTCTTATTCTGACAAGAGGTTCATGGAGAGTAAGAGAAAAGAAATGGAAGTAACAAAGGCCTATGGATTTATTGAAGGGTTCGACCCTATTAGAGCTGAGCATAAAACTGGTAACTACGGTATGACTGTAAAGGCTGTATCAGTAGACCCGTTCAGTCAGGGTGATAAATCTTCCAATAGACACGGTAACAAGGGTGTTCTTAGTAGAATCGAACCAGCGGCTAATATGCCTAGACTTATGAATGGTATGCCTTTGGATATTGCACTTAATCCATTAGGTGTAGGTTCTCGTATGAACATTGGTCAGGTAAAGGAATGTCATACTGGACTTATTGCACATGTTAACAAATTCAAACTCTCTACTGATGCTTACAATGGTATTAGTGAGGAAGAGATCTCTATGCTTATGAGTCTTACGGTAGACCTCATGAATTCTACTGGTGATGCTTCTGCTGTGTTAGCAAAACACAGTAAGTTATTCTCTGCTGAACATATGATCAATGCTGAAGATTTCAAACAGCACTTGCTCAGTGTTATTAATAGCATTCGTGTCTATGCAGGTTGCTTTAATGAGCGTGGAACAACAAAGTTAATCTTACCTACTAATAATGGTAAGTTTACTGAGACAGAAGTTCTTATTGGATATATTCACGTGTTCAAGCTTATTCAGGAAGCTCATAAAAAGATTCATGCAAGAGGTGGTCAGAATATCTGGGAGCCTTATGGTGAGGTAACTGATGCTCCTACACATGGTTCGTCTAATGGTGGTGGACAGCGTTTTGGTACAATGGAGATTGATGGTTTATGTGCTTATGGTGTATCGAACTATATTCATGAATTAACGAATGAAAGGTGTGATAATGCTATTGCACGTGACAACTTCAATATTGATACCTATTTCCCGCCTGAGTTGAGAAAGCAGTATCATATTAACTCGCCAGGTCAAAGGAGAGCTGTTACACAGTTCCTATACTCTATGTTAGCATTGGGCTTGATGGTAGAACCTAATGATGGTGAGTTCTTGCCATTGAGTAAAGATAATGGAACACAGCTTGCACATTGGAAGCCTAGTGTTATTCAGCAGGCAAAACTTGTTAGGTCAGGACCTAATAAGGAAGAACCAAATAATGAGGAAGAGGTAACTGGTGAAGCACCGGAACAGGCTCCGGTGAATGCAAGGGATCTTATCCTCGGAAAGTTGTTATAAAAACAAATGTGGCTAGGCTAGTAGCCTAGCCACAGAATGGAGGTTGTATGACTGGAGTACAACATAAGATAGTAGGTACTGGGTTTGGTATTGCTGGTGCTTACGTTGTTACAAAAGGGATGGGTGACCCTTATGGTGTGCTTATTGCTCCTGTTGCAATTGTTGGTAGTATGTTACCAGACATAGACCATGACATGACAAAGATTGGACGTAAGCGAAAGTTTGTTACAAACCTTACTACAAATACTATAAACATGTTAATTGTTGGTGGTATGATAGGTGCATGTATTCTGGCTCTCATGACTCTAATTGGGTTTAGAGATTATGGAGTTAGTGCTACACAATTACTTGTTGTAGCAGGTGGTTTTGTAGCAGTGTGGTTTATAAAGAAATTTGTTATGTCAAGAGATATTGTTAAATGGGCAACCAAACACAGAGGTTTAATGCATACGTTAGTATGTCCGGTGCTATTCTATTTTGGTATGGGTATATCGGATTTCCCACTATGGAGATATACATTTATGGGACTACTTATTGGCTATTGCTCACATCTATTTGCTGATATGCAAACAGTTGAGGGTTGTCCTATATTATTCCCGTTAACAAGAAAGAATATAAAGTTTATGAGATTGAGAACAAAGAATAAATCATGTACTTACGCTGCATGGATTGATTGTCTTATCAGTATAGGTGTTGGTTATATTCTGGCTGGAGGTTTATAATGAGTTTAGTAAAACTTATGAATGAATGTTTCTCAGGATGTACAGTACAGAATGGTATTGTACATTTCCAGAGAACTCTTAACAAAGATGAGTTATTCTCTGTATACTCACAGTTCACATCTGATTTGCTTAATGGTGAAATTCCTCATTGGAAAGTGATTGGATTTTATCATGGCTGGGATGATGTACATCAACATTCATTATTCAGATGCAATGATATCTATGGAATGTCTCTTATTGAACTTGGTGAGAAACTGGGTGATTTGATACCTACAAAGAATGGTGGTATCAATCCAATAAAAGGATGTTTCTATGGAGAAGATGAAGAGGTACAGAATAATAAGGAGTTCGATGAAGGGTTTGGACGATCTGCTTCTATGCGTGCTGGTACAAAGCGTGCTAATGCATTGAAGTTACATACGTCTAAAATTGGAAGTATGATGTGTGATTATGAGGGACCTCCAGATGCAAATCCTATTCCATATCTTGGTTCTGATACGGTATGGTATACACAGTTCTCTTATGTGGAAGATGCTGAGTATCCTACAATGTTGGTACCTGATGTAAAGGTTTGTAACCTTAAGCGTGAGGGTATGGGAGTGCCTACTATTATTATGTTTATCATGCGTGGTACAGGCAAGTTGGACTATGCTGAATCTCAGAAGTATTTTGATGATTCATATGATAATATAATGCCGTGTAAGGTAGTGTATAACTTATCTAAGTATTTCACGTGTGCTTACCCTACTGGCAATGAGTTAAGGCTTATCTACAAAAGAAATATCAATGAGAGTGCTTTAACAGAAATACTTCGTGATTACGGAAAGGATTGGTGTGAGTAATGAGTGTATCTATAAGACCTATCAATAAGAGTGATAGGAAGAGAATGGCGCCTAGTGAGAAGCAGGTTATTAACAGTTCGCCTATGGTGCGTTTAGATGCGGCACATAAGTTTGAACACAATGTTGTGTCTTCGTCTATCTTTGGTATGGCTGATCACTCGGATGATCCTGATTGCAATGAAAAGGTTTATGAGGACCGGTTCACAAGAGTAGGTTATATCGACCTTACTCGTAATGTCCTTAATCCTTTCCTTGCTGGAAGAGGGGCTCCAGTTTGGAGAGCTGTATTAGGATTAGATTCTAATACAATATCAGGTATCATTAACGGAACCATTGTCTATGATAGAGAAACTGACAATTTAGTTTCCTATACAGAGATTGGTACAACTGTGTTCAGTATTGAACGCTATGTGTTTGGTGCTGATTTGCTTGTTATGCTTTTAGACAAGGTTGATATTCATGATACCCTTGAGAGAGCATTAGTTGAAACGTATATTGCTCCACACTTGTCTAAGGATGAAATCAATAGTTGGAGAAGTAACAGAAGCTATCTTGGTACCATTGTAGCTGAAGACCCTGCTAGGATTATTAACGGTGAGGTTGATATGTCCGAGGGTTGGCTATTTGGAAATTACTTCATTGATCTTTCAACCGGTAATTTACCTGAGTACAGAATTCGTGATATCTATGAAGGGCTTGCAGAAGCATTGGATAATATGGATATCACAAATATGAAACAGTTCCCTATTATTAGCTTATTGATTTCAATGGCTAATGGAGATGGTAAGGATGCACTTAAAAGTCAGATTCTTGAATATGTGTTCGTACTGCCTGAGGGTTATAGACCTACGATTGATGGGCGTATTGATGCTATCACATCGCAGTACAATAAGTTAGCTAATGCAAACATAGAACTGCGTGACATCCTTGAACAGCAACAGAACCCTACATGTTATGCTGTTCTTAATAAGTACAGAGAGGTTGTACAGTATATCAGAAATATCTTTATTGGTGATGAGCAGATTATTCGTCAACAGAGATTAAAAGATTATAAATCCATTTCCGATACTATCACTGGTAAGGAAGGTCTTATGCGTGGTAGGATGCAGGGTGTAAGGATTGATTACTCAGGTCGTACAGTTATCACTTGTGACCCTGAGATGCCTATTGATACAATAGGCATACCTATATCAATGCTTACAAAGATTGCTGAGCCTAATGTAATTCGTTCGCTTAGAAAAGAGAATTCAGAGTTATCAAAGAAGGCTCACTATAGAAACCTTTCAAGATTATCAACAACAAGTAAATCTGAGATCGACGGTCTTACCTATAAGGACTTACTTGAGAGATGGTTGAATGAGACTCCAAGATATGGTGCTATAGGTAGACAGCCTACACTGTTCTATCTTGGTATTGAAGCATTTAAAATCAAGCCGGTAAAGGGTGATGCTATTATTCTTAGCCCTCTTGTTGTAATGCCTTTCAATGCAGACTTTGATGGTGACCAGATGCACTTTAATATGGCACAGACCGAAGCTGCTAATGCTGAACTTAAGAAGCGTATGGCTTTCATTAACAACATTCGTTATCCTAAGAATGGTGAGATTACTGTCGTTACAAGACATGAGATTATTTATGGATTGTGGATGTGCAGTACAATGAAAGACAGACCAAATGCAAGAACAATCTCTAAGGATGAAGTTACTAAGATTGCTACAGAGATGGGAGCACCTGCTAATAATGGATATACAAAGAGTATCTATGATGCAGTGTGTAAACAGAAGATTAGTATTTATGATAAAGTAAGTACTAACTTCGGAATGCAGTCTGCTGGTGTCGCTGCTCTTGAGTATGCTCTCTATGGTGGCTTTAATATGGAGAACTTGGAAGAGGTCTTAGGCGGTAAAGGTATTAAGGCTAAACAGATTACTACTATATTACAGAGGGCTTGTGGTTCTAACACCAATGCGTTCTTAGCCTCTATCAATAGATTGGTTAAGCTTGGTTTCAGTGTAGCTAAGATCTGGCCACCTAACATCTCAACAATTATTGACAGTGAGATTCAGAAACATGTAGAAGATCTTATTGCTGAGTTTAACAGAGATGTACTGGAGCGTGAGGAATATGTAAACATTGGTATTGAGATTGAGTCTGAATACTCTAACTATTTCAACAAGAGATGGGCAGAGTTAAGAGATGGTAAGGATGGTGTTGTACAGTATCTTCTTGATAACTTGGGTAATGACAATGGATACATTGCCATGATGAACTCAGGTGGTAAAGGTGATAAGAATAACATCATGCAGATATTCGGTCTTAAGGGTAGAGTGCAGAAGAATGATACTACCGCGTTCAACTCTATTATTGCTGGTTCTTATGCAAGACAGCTTACAGGACTGGAACATACAATTTCAGCTTATGGTTCACGTAAAGGTATTGCTGATAAGGTATTGGCTACGGCTGACCCTGGTTACTTATCAAGAAAGCTTGAGCATGCTGGTTCTATTATCTCAGTTGTTGCTGAGGATTGTGGAACTACTGATGGTATGGAGTTTACACTTGAGGATATTGTACCTTTCCTTGATGACTCTCAGATTTCACGTTATGGTGTAAGAGTTCCTAAGGATGCTGATGAAGCAGAGGAGTTTACAAATACTTCTGAGTTTAAGACTCAGTTACTCGCTGCACGTGAATATCTCTCTAAGATTATTGTTGGAAGATATTGTGTTACAGATAGTGGCAACTCTGAGTTTATTCCTAATACTGATGCAGCACACCAGTTCATTGACAGACAGTGGGGTTATATTGATAGTAAGCTTCATCGTTATGTAAAGGCTGGAAGCGGAACAGTTACAATGCGTTCACCAGTTTATTGTAAGAACCCTTGTTGTCAGAAGTGTTATGGACGTGACATTGCTGCAGGAGTTGACAAGCCTGAGATTGGTAGACCTGTAGGCTTTATTGCAGCACAGGCTATTGGTGAGCCTGGTACACAGCTTACTATGAAGAACTTCCAGAAGGGTGGTGTCGTTACTGATGCTAACCTTACATCCTCATTTAAGATGATTGAGGACTACTTTGAGTTACATGATTTCTCTTCTAGAAAGACAAAGCACGGTGTTATCATGTATGATATGTTAAGTCCTGTAGATGGAACTATTCAGGAGCAGTATCTTGGTAATGGTACAAAACGTATTATCATTAAGCCGGACAACCCTACTGATGAAACGGTAAAGAAGAGAATGCGTTCATTATCAAGTAAGAAGATTATTGTACATGCACAGACTAAGCTTAAAGAGCATGTATTCGAAGGAGACTCATTCCAGAAGATTCAGGGTAACTTGAATATCAAGGAAGTTCTTAAATATCGTGGATTTGATAAAGCAGCATCATATTTATCTTTGATGTTGTATAATACATTCATGACGCAGGATGTAAACTTTAAGCATTTTGAGGCTATTGTAGCTGGTATGTCAGTGTGTTATATGTTAACAGATGCTGATGATGTATATGGTTATAAATCCTTACACACTGGTGAAAGAACACACTATAAAGCAGGTTCAGTTCTTACATGGCCTGAAGCTTGTAGAGACTTCCAGGGTGCTGCTGTTTATGTACGTACCTTATTGGGTCTTAAGACTCTCCCTAAATATAAGAATGATTTCTTTGAAAGTTTGCTTATGGAGAGTATGGATTCATATATCCCTAGAGCTGTGTTGATGAATCCTAATGACTCAATGTCAAACCCTATAACAAGAGCGGCATTTGGACTTAATATTGGTATTGGTTCAGATATGGCTCGTTAGGAGGAACAACTATGTATGCTAAGTTGCTGAGTATGACTTGGGACGAAATGATGAATAGTGATTACGTTTTCAAGTCAAACGTTGAGAAGCGTGTTATCCAAATATTCGGTAATGAGTTTATTAAGGATGATGATTCTCTTATTTTGGTATATTACAATGTATATACCAATAAGCCTATGATTTTTATTCAGAGGTATAATAGGAGAGGTGTTAATATAACACCAGAAAAAGTGGACGGATTTGCAGTTACTATGGTCGAGGATGTTGAGGAGGATGGAAGTGAGTTTACAGAAATCACCTATGTTCTCTGTAGTCTGCAGGAAGCATTACAGAATTAAACTTGTTGTTGGGTTAGTAGTTTCTATGCTACTAGCCCAACCTATACAAGCACGAGCAGATGATACAGAGGATTTATTAAATGTGTATGGACTTACATTAGGTGGTCCAATCAAGTCTGATTTAGAGGAAGAGATTTCTTCTATGGAAACGGACTTAAGTGCTATGCAGGCGCAAGAAGATATTAACAATGAATATAACGCTATATTACAACAGTATATTGATAAGAGGGAAACAGAGTTAAACAAGGTACTTGCTGATGTTTCAGTTTATCAAAAACAAAATGACAATATAGCTAATGATATAAGTGATAACCTACTGACGTCAGATATTAAGGATTTGGTAAACAAAGATAGTTCTTATAAAGCTAATGTCTACCATATGAATTCATTATTATCGGTGATGAATGATTATAAGATTGATTATTCTTATAAACATATAAACGTAGATTTATCTGATGTTGAGCAAAAGTTATCAGATGCTAAGGAACTATATGTTGAATCACTTGATACATATAACTTAGGAGATGTGCATAATATACAGTGGATACTTCCAAATGAGAAACATGTGAATTCTATATATGGTTATAGAGTTGATCCATTAAACTCTAATGAGGTTAGATTCCATGCAGGTACTGATTACAGAGCAGCTGCTGGCACACCAGTTGGTGCTTTATTCAATGGCACTGTATTATCATGTGGATGGTCAGATACAATAGGTAACTTTGTTACAGTGCAGTGTGGTGATAATGTAAAGTACCTTGTATGTCATTGTACATCTATAGAAGTTTCAGTTGGGCAGGAAGTAAAACAGTATGAGACAATTGCTTATTCAGGTGGAACAGGTTCACGGTCTACTGGACCACATTTACATTTAGCGTTATACTTAAATGGTGTGACCTACGATGTAGATGAGTTGTTTAAATAAATGAACCTTAATCTATAGGCAGTTCATATATTATTGAGTAAGGTGAAATAAGCATGATCAAGACTAAAGTTATACGTGGTAGACCAAACTATGTCTATCATAAGTGCAATTATCTTGAACAGCCTGAAAAGACTGTTGTAAGTAAGATGCTCTATGATGAAGAAAATAATGTAACAAATATCTACTGTAAAAGACCTAAGAAGATAATAGAGTTCTTATCAACCGTGGTTATTGTTACATGTGTAGTTATGAATGTTATGTTTATACATAAGATGAGTATTGATGTTTATTACAATAATATGGCAACATATTATAATAATCAATTATACCTAAACCTCAAAAGTGGTGAGGATAATATTGTAAACATTCAATACACTCTTAATTATAATGGTAACAAAGTCTGTTCTGGAATTATAGAACCGGGAGAGACTATTATAAGTATACCAATTGATAATATAAAGGATACTTATACTCTTAAGCTTGAGTATTATAGTATTACAGGTATTAAGAGTGAAGATGTAAATATCACTGTTATCGATAGGAGTAAATAAGTATGTTTATTGAAGATGTAAGAGAACGATACATTTTGGCAAGGTGGACTTATCTCATGGGTGAACCTATTTTATCTGATATTGAGTATGATAAACTGGAGAAACAGTTTAAGCTTGATAGACCAGATGATGAGTTATCAAAGAGACCATATTCTTTTGACCCATGTCCTGAAGAGCTTCTTAAGAAATATGGATTATCAAATCTTATTTGTAATCCTACTATGGGATATATGGCAGAGTCTATATATTCTATAAATACATGGGAAGAGTTCAATGAGACATTCAGAGGTCTTAATGAGCGGTCACGTTTATCTTTTAAGATAGATGGATGGAACACAAGAGTATCCTACTTCAATGGTGTAATCGTTAATGTAGAGACTCGTGGTCGTTCAGGAACTAACCTTGATATTAAGAATATCCACACACTGTTTCCGCAGAAGATACCTATAAAGGCTAGGACTGCTGTAACAGGTGAGCTGTCCATCCCTAATGGTAAATGGGAAGATTTTAAGATGATCACTGGTAATAATGATCAGAGAGCCTCTGTGCGTTCAGCTTTGGCTAGGTCTGCTGTTGATTATTTATCCTACTTAGCATTTAATATCTTTATTGAGAATGGTAATGAGATTAGTGACTCTTATAAGTTATTATCTGATTTAGGATTTCAATCTCCTAAATATGTTTGGGTAAATAACTTTGAGGAACTTAAGAAATATGTTTGGTATATGTCTTACATTAACCGGGCATATGGTTACCTTACTGATGGACTGGTAATTGAGAACTCTCAATATCAGTATGCTATAAGATTAGATGCTTGGGAAGAGCATGCTATGTGTTCGTTCGTGGATGGATACGAAGAGAACCAAGGTATGTATGGTACATTCCTTAAAGTTAAATGTTATCCTATAAGTGTTGAGGGTAAAACATTTAATAAGATATCCATCAATAACATTGCTAATATTGTAGAGAATAATCTACAGATTGGCTACCCTATTGCATTCAACCTTAGAAGCTCTGCTAATGTTGTGCTTGATACAACAGAGACGGCTAGGCTACAGTCTCAGTGGAGGGGAAGGTATGAAGAGTACCAGAATAAGGTACGTAGAGAAAATAAATAAGAAAGGACTTTCATTATGAAAAAGAGAGTATGTAAAATCGCAGCCTTAATGGTTGCAACAAGTTTACTTATGACAGGCTGTTCTAACCCGTTAGATAAGTTTAAGAAGAATGATGAACCTACAATGGAGACTGAAACAGTTGAACAGCCTAATGTAAGTGTAACCAATGTCAAGGAGTATAATGTAGGAGATACTGTACTTCCTGCTGATTTAGTTTCCTATGGTGATGATGTTGCTGTAACAAATGTTGCTATCCTTGGAACTGACGGTTCCTTACTTGATAGTTTGGATACTTCTGCGGCTGGTGAGTTCACTGTTAATATCGTGGTTGAAATGGCTGATGGTAATAACTTTACAACAGAGTATACCTATACTGTCGCCGGAGTTCCAGCTGATAAAGAAGCTGAAGAGATTTACCAGAAGTCAAAGAGTAAGGTTATTCTTACTGGAAAGAATAACACTTCATTAACAATCACAGTTGATGGTGATGGTGACTATATCAGTGAGTACAATTATACAGAAGATCCTGAGACAGGTTCATTCAGTATTAGTACCGAGAGTGATAAAGAAGCCAATGCAGCTTCTGTAACATTATCTGATGGATACGGTTTAGCCTTGGCTCCATCATCAACAGAGTATAATGTCGATGATGCTTTACAACTGATTACAGGAATGTTTTCTATTGTAGCTGATGATGCCTCTGATGAAGACAAGCAGTATTTTGAGTATATAACCACATTCTTACAGAATATGGTGGAGGATGCTGGTTCTACATCTGATGGCACAATGTTATATTCTCTGGATGGTACACAATCAGTGTTAAACAAATCCATGATAAAAATAAAGTATTCTTATCTTACTGGAAATGCTGAGGATGATAAAGTAATTCCTGTTGGATACTCTATTGTGAATACATCTGAGGATGGAGCGAAAGAGATCTATAACGTATCTATAACGTACCCTACAGATATTTCTCATGGTATTGATAATGTCGCTGATATTATTAATGTCCCTATGACTATATCTGAGGATGAAGAGGAAGAAGTACCTACGTTTGATGATTATGATGATTTCTTACAAACAATAAAAGAATCGTTCGATATCTCGACTGTAACTGTAAATGATACGACTGATAAGGATACAGAGCTTATTCTTAATCATGTGTTAGCTGGTGCTATGTCTGATGTTACACGTGATGATAATATGGATGAGGGTTTTGATACTGAGGATGCAGACGGAACAAATACAGAGGTTGTAGAGGAATCTACTGAAGAGGAGCCTACAGAGTCTGGTGTAGTTGGAAAAGCAAAACCTACTTATCAGTCTAAATATCCTGATTTATACAAATGGCCTGAGAGTGATACAAAGTATCGCAGATGGTGTTATGTTGTTCATGATGATAATACATATACCAATTCGGTAATTAACCCTGATGGAACATTTGCAGAGTCAGGTAAAGATGAGGTAATGTCTGGCGCAGATTCCGGAAGCAGTGGTAATAACAATACTGTATCTAATGCAGGTGAATATAACAATACTGTTAGTCTGGCATTAGTATCTACAACAGGTACTTATTATGTAAGTAATGCTAACAGGTCTGATGTTACAATGGATACAGCTGGTTCAAACAATAGCGTAGCAAAGTTTACCTATAATGGTAATGTTTACTACATTGAATCTGCTAAAGCAACAACAATCACAAACTATCAGAAGTCTTGTATCTACAACACAAATGATATGGCTGACGGTAATTATGAGATTAAGGATAATGCAGCAAAAGCAGAAACAACCACTATCGGAAAGATTACTCCTTATACTATTTCGTACAGGGATACTAAAGGAAATAATCAGACAAAGGGTTACATGGCTGTTTACAATATCAATAATGAGTACCTTGTAATCTATTCCGATAATATGGATTCTGATACAAGTAACATGGTTTCACTGTTGAAAGACTTAGTAACAAAGTGAGGTTAACATGAATAAAAAGATTGCAATCTCTTGTGCTATTGTAGCTTTGATTGTATTTGTTTGTGTTGGGTCAGTTTACTTATTTGGGGACAAAGAACAGTCCCCAAATAAGGAGACAGTCGAATCACAGACAGAGGAATCAATTATGGAAAGCACAGAAGAGTCTACAGAAGTTGTAGAGTCAACTGAATACACTGAACAAGACAGAGAGTTAAAGTTCGACAATTATGTCACTACAACTAAGGGTAAAGATTCTTATGTTGAAAACCCTATTGAAAATAATAGTAAGGATGTAGATGTTGATGTTGTTAATGATTATGAATTCTCTAACGGATTTACACTCAGTAACACAGAAAATATAATTGTATCGTCTTATGGGTTTAATGCAGGTGAGCTGGTTGGACAAGATGGTACACATATAAGAGTTAAGGAAGAAGATGCTCTTAAAACAACTGTACAAACCTTACGTGCTCAAACGTTAGAGGATTTAGGATTCTCTTATTATGTAGCAGCATGTCCGTTAAATATACAGACAGATGCTAAGGTTACAATAGGTGAAGGTTTATCTGACTATGAAAAATATTTTGAGTTGGAACCTTACAAAGACCCTACAATAGAAGACTGGGGTCAGGTGTTATGTGATACTGTTATTGACACAGCATTTGGATCTGCACTGTATACGGAGATATATTCTCCAGATACAAAGATGTATACAGCTTACGTGTACATCTTATGTGAACGTGAACGTATCTTAAATATAACGATACGTGGAGAGAATAGAGATTATCTGTTACCATATTTATATGAGTTAACAAATGACTCTATATCATTGATTAAGTAATTGGAGGGATTTAAGATGATTTGCGGAATTGATTTAGGAACAACTAATTCACTTATTGGACATGGTGATGAGTTGTATACCGGGTTGGTGTCATCTAGTGTTAATGTAGCAACTAAGTCTCAGGCTGATAGAGATATTGTATCTAAGGACATTGTATCTTCTTACAAGGTAAATATGACTACTGGTAATTCTGGAAAGTTACCTATTGCATGTTCCTCTATCATCCTTAGAGATTTGGTTAATAAGGCTTCTATGCGAACTGGACAGATTATTGAAGACATTGTAGTATCAGTACCTGCTAAGTTTTCTCATACTCAGAGACAGGCTGTATGGGATGCTGCTGAGATGGCTGGTCTTACAATGCATGGTCTTATCAATGAGCCTACTGCTGCTGCTATTTATGTTTGTAAAGACATAAAGGATTTGGTAGTTGTCTATGACCTTGGCGGTGGTACATTTGATGTTACTATTCTTGATTCAAGAGTAGGTAATTATTTTGTAGTTGCCACTGATGGAGATGGCCATCTGGCTGGTGATAACTTTGATAAGGCTTTAGTTGCAAGAGCTATGAATGATTGTAAAGTTAAGATGAGATTCAGAGCTGCTGATATTGTAAAGGTCCTTACATCAAAGATGCGTATTGCTAAGGAGACTTTGCAGAAGACTGGTCTTACACAGTATATAGACATGTCTCTTATGGGAGTAGATGGAGAGTGGAAGCTTACCAAGGAGATATACATTGAGATTATGAAAGATGTGTTCGCTCCTACAGTAAAGCTTACCAAGCAGATTATCCAGACTAACCTTATGGAAACAGAAAAGCCTAAGCTTGTGTTTGTTGGTGGCTCTACTGCTTGTCCGTTCTTAAAGGAATGGGTTAAGGAAGAAACTGGTTTGGAAGATATTCCTTGTGATACACAGCCTGACCTTATTGTTGCTAAGGGAGTAGCACTCTATGCAGAGATGGTGGAGAATGGTACAGCGGAAACAGAAGTTGATGATGTAACGAAATGTCTCTGTATTGAGAATGAACTTGGAATGGCTGAGGTTATCATTGAGAAGAATACTATCATTCCTGTTACAGAAGTTAAGGTGTTTGATAACACTGAGGACACGCAATATCTTAACGTAAATCTTTATCAGGGCGATTCTATTCTATGCTCAGAAAATGATTACGTTGGAACACTTGTGTATGATTATGGTGAGGTCAGACCTGCACACACAGGTATCGTTGAGATTGAGATTACTGTTGACCGTAATGGTAGAATATCTTTATCTTGTACTGATATTACTACTAATAATACACAGCAGATTAACCTCGTCATGAAGTAATGAAAATAATAGGAAATGTATTATTTGTCATTACGGAGATTATAGCTTTTATATTTGGCGTGTGTATATCTCTATTTATATTTCAGGTATTAACATACGCCCTTATAAAGCTAGGTGTACCTATCAATGAAAATATTTATGTATTAGATGACCTGCTGTTATTCTTTGAAGAATTAAATATACAGTAAACATATATTATTGAAAGGTAGGTAATAAGTATGATTATCGCTACAGATGTATTCGATATGAGTAAAGTAATGTCATTGTCAGATGATTATGAGGGTATGTGTTCCTATATTTGGTCACTGGTTCCGGAGAGGTACAAACATCTTGATGTCATCTATCATAATACACGGTACTATATAAATATGTGTGTATTAAAGAGTACGGATATACCGTTAGAAAAGAAATTGAAAGTTAGCAAATTCCTTACGAGAGGAATAAGAGTTGTTGGGTATACTGATAACTATATTACGTGTAGGGAACTTGAGAACAGAGTAAATATGAATAAAGTAAATAAGTATCATGAAGGAGATAAAGTATGAACAGAGTAGTAAATTCTGTACAGCAAATTCTTACTGAGTGTAATAGCATGATTGAGCTTACTAAAGATTGTGAGTTCTTTGATGTGAAAAGTCTGGCTAAAACACTTGAAGAGAAATGCACTATGCTTAAAGACCTGTATGATAATAGTCCTGATAAAGAGCGTGAGATTGCTATGACTAAGGCAGAAGTTGAGGATGTAGCAATACGCCTTGAGTTCTATATGGACGTTAGAATGGGTCAGTATACTGAGCGTAGGAAACTGCGTAAGTTTGCAGATACATTCTATGATGACCTTAGAAATATTTGTCAGGAAGTATCTATGCATCCGGAGAAGTATACAAAGGAACAAGTACTACATTGGGGTACTGAGGCTAAATGGGCTATTAGCTTTTATGCAAGATCGTTACATATCATCTTTGAAACAGATGATGACGACAATACAAAAATTAAGGAAATTGTAAACGAAGTGAAACAGTTTAAAGAGGATGTAAAATTATGAGAGATAGATTCTTAGTTGTTGTTGGATGTCAGAAAGAGAAATTAAATCAGATTGATAAAAAGGCAAGAAATCAGATTCTGGACTTTATCAATTCTGAGGGACATTCGTATACAGGTGTTATTTCCATAGTACGTAAACCTATGAATGGAGATACTAACTTTCAGAGGTCTGGAGAGACGATGGACAGTACGAATACTTATTTGGATTATGAGAGTACAAACATTATTGAGGTTTCGGGTTATGATGTTGATTGTAGTCTATTTCGTAAGGACGCTCAATATGATGTTATTGGTATCAGTACAGCAGCATCTGTTCTGTGTATTTCCATGTCAATGTATTCTTGCGGGTTGAATATCAGAGTGCTTGGAAAATACTGTAGAGATCGTAAGAGTAACAGTCTTGAGAAGTATGCTTTCGAGATTATGAAAGCATATATGCCGGGATGTCTCGTATAGGAGGTTTCATATGATAACAATTTCAATGTTTTGTATTTACACTGGATTATGCTTGCTTGCGTATCTTATGAATATGCTTTGTGGATGGGAGCTGATATTTACAGCTTTATTCTTATTGCCTATACATGCATATGCAAAAAGCAATAAAGCTGTTGTAGGTATATTCCTTAACTTGCAGACTGCTATGTTAATAGCAAGATATGCTGTGTCAACTATTCTTGCATTTAATGTGCAAGGTGTAACACTACCTATTTCAATGGATGAAACTCTCATAAAACAATTCGCGGGAGTCGTTATGATTACTGGATGGTTTATATGGTTAGCAGTGACTGGTTGCATTGTTTACGTTACTGCAAAAAGTCAGGGTGCTAAATGCAATACAATAAAAGAATTAGAAAATTCTAAACCTATCATTCATGCAACTAATCTGTTCAGTATTACTGTTGTTATTGTTATAACTTTAGTTGTTGTAGCTGGGCAGGCATATGAACTAAACGAACACTGGAGAGATTTATTCGTGTTTGTTATTGTTGCTGTGATTGTTGCAATTGCTGTTTATGCAATGCAGATTGACATTATTCGTGAGAGAAAAGAACAGATTATTCTTGCAGAGAAAGATGATCTGGTTATGATTGATTTGGATGAGGAATCTGACACTGAGAAGTCTATTAGAGAGAATGGAACTTCTCTCGCAAAGAAGGTTCTTGATTTAGATGAATCAGAAAAAGAAAGTCCTATTGTTACTTTGGAGAAAGAGTCTAAGTAAATGTGAGGTAATTAAGTATGGAACCATCTGATGATATTTACATTAGAGAACTTTCTATGCTCACTGGTAAGGTTAATAAAGATAGGAGCTATCTATACTATCTATTGATAAAAGATGGCTCCTATTTCAAAAAGGAAGAACCTAAACCAGAGGAGATAAAAGATGCTTCTACTGTCAGTGACTTAGAGAGTTGGTTTAATGAGATTTGAGGTGATTTAATGAAAAACATTTTTCAGAGAAATATCAGTATGGATTCTTTAAAGGGTAAGGAATTATCTGATTATACTCCAAGTGAGTTAGTGGCATTTTTAACTAATGCTTATCCAAATGACCCTATGGGTGCTTTAAGGTATATGCGGGAAACCTATAAAGTAGGAGAAGTGTTAGGGCAGCAAACTGAGTTATTGTTGGAGGGTGTTAAAGGTGTTAAGACAAACTAAGTGTTTTTGTACTTACCCTAGTAAATCTGTATTAGAGGATTTAATAACTAGGGAGGGTCCTGCTACGTATGACAGCTGGAGTCCATTTATGGGTGAAGCTGATGAAATAAAGAGACAGTTCAATGGATCACTTAGAGCCAGATTTAAACAATCTGATTTCTTAAAGTATTCCTTATATGCGTATAAGGATTTAAATCCATCTGCGGTAAAAGAAGTGAAACAGTTTGGAATGTTGCAGGAAGTGAGTTCTGAACTTGGTGCTTATGTTACTCTTGAGGATTTAATTATAAATGGTGTTGAGAGTGATAAAGTAAAAGAATATGTTGTAAACATGTGTGTAGGTTATAAGAAGAACAGTAAGTCTCCAGTAGTTGAGAATGCTGAGACCTATACACGAACAATTAAGAATTATGATGGAGATGGAGATTCTGAGGAAGAGAAGTTCTTACAGGTAAGACAGGATGAAGCAATCTCTAATGATGACTTTGAAGAGGTTATCAGAGAGTTGCCTTATATCATGAAGTCTATCTGGAGCTACTCTAAATTATACAAGGCTAATCTGTTTTCATTTATATTTGCTTACCTTGATATTAAAGCAAAGAATAGTAGGAGGTCTTATGTAAACGTTACAGACTTCATGTCATACCCTACATTCCTGCTTGAATCTAATGGTAATTATAAACGTAACTTTGTTCATGCTAATGATAACAAATATGTTATCTATCCAAACGTGTTAAAGATATTTACACAGAGTGATGAGCATAAAGCAGAGTTTGGTTTATGTACTAAGTTTATTGATGCTCTTAGTACATTAGGTATTGATTATAGGGATGAAAATCCTTATGAATATACTAATGATTTTATCAACAGTATTGTATGTTCTTATCTTCCAAGTAATGAACAATACTTCAATGAGTACAAAGATATTGATGTTGAAATCATGGTAGCCTTAAGACCTGAGAATGTTTTCAATACTTCTAAATCTAGTATGTATGCAAATACGTTTAATGAGAAGAATGAATTTGATTATAGTAAATCAGCATTCTTTATAACTGAGCGTATTAAGCTTGCATATAGAATGGGAGAGATTGATGATGACTTCTTAGCTGATAGGAGTGAAGATACAATCAATCTATTGGGTAGAGTCTTAAGTGCAGAGAGTAAAAGTAATGTAACTGTTCCCAGACAGCTTATTACTTTTGAAGCCAATGGATTACTCTATTTCAAGAAAGAAATATTCGTTTTGGCTGGTAAGTATTTTGGTACATATAAAGGACGCTCTGATTATAGGGTGGCTTTAACTAAGTATGGCTTCGTTGTAATACTTGAGGAAGAGTATGATGATGTTTATATCATCAGTCTCGAGGATTGTTCAGAAGCATTAAAGGAGTTTGAGACTTATGGAAAAGTACAGTCAGAGGCACATTGGAAGTGTCTTGGAATTAACAATTGATGAAGTTGTTAATACTTCTATTGAAGACCTTATTGACCAAGGTAAGCGGTTCACTATTGTGAAAGAAGACTTGGAAGAGGAGGATAACCAAGATGATGAATGATTATGATGTGCCTGTAAAGTATACTAAGTGTACTACTACAGTCGTAACTTATGATACTGGTCTTACTGATTGGGATGGTTTAGATGACATATATAAAGGTTCTATTTTACGGGATAAAGTAGTGTGTAAGATGGATATCTCTATGCTGTTATCTAGGTATTTCAAAGAAGAGACAATAAGGAAATATAGACCAGTATTATTGATGATTGCTAAAGGTCTGATAACAGACCCTGTGAAATTCTCTAATTGTATAAAAGAGTTCATTGCTATTGATGAAGTATTTCATGATGCTATACATGATATCTTTAATAGCTGTCCAGAAGAACAGAGTTTTGGAAGTTATATTATTGATGTCTTGGCTGATGTATTCAAGAATGCTGAGTCTACTTACAGAAGCTTCTTTAGGGGCAAGCCTGAAGTTGTCATATGTATAAGTGATGGATACCTCTACTTCTCAGTAGAGGATGTTGTTAGGGAACCTATGTTAATCCATAAGTTAGATTGTGAGGTATTAAGTTATGCTAAAAATTGGAGAGGTAACTTTCAGTACTTCGAACAATAAGTATTACCTTATTTGGTATACTGATAATTCTTCGAATGAACGTATTGATGTATTAACTAACCTTGATGGTTATAACATGGTTGATACATCTAACTGTGTCGCATCTTATATGCACACAAATAACATTGAGAAATGTTATGGAGAAAAGAATATTATCTCCGGTATCTTAAAAATAAAGATGGAGTCTTCCTTATCACACATTGCTGAAAAGAAAGAAGTGAAGATGGAAGATGGAAAGTTTATCATGAACATCTCTAAGGAGAATCCTGATATTGGATTACTTTATAGAAGAAGTATGGTAAACGGTAAAGTATCAGGTGAAACTTACCAGACTAGCTTAGGGTTAGTTCAGATGGATGAGATTCAGGATACTACTTATATCGCTGCTGACAAGCCTATCAACTATGATGACTATGAAACAATCAATGATGTTTCTACAGTTGATAGAAGTAAGACAGTACGTACAGAACAGGCTGAGTATTATTCGTATGATGAGTTGTTAAGACGTTATCCTCAGGTTACACACGTTATTGATAAGTCTAATGATTATTGTGTTATTAGTAGTTATGAGGAAGCTGAGAAAAGACTTAACATTTGGATTAATTCCAAGGAACAACTTAAGTCATATGATATTGAGTCCTATAGTACAGACTGGGGTCCTAGTTCAGAAAATAGGATTACTGGTGTGTTCTTAGGAATTGGAACAAACTGGTCTACGTACTTTCCTTTCAGACAGCAGAACTTTACGTATAATCTTCCACTGGAATTTCTTAGGAGGATTTTCGATGCTATCAATAATCAGCCTCCTGCTCCAGAGGTTATCTTACTTGGTCACAATATCAAGTTCGAGATTGAGGGTTTCTATCAGGAGTATAGAGGTTTTGTTAGATGTGATGTGGATACCTATCTGTTGGCTGTATTGGTTAATCCGCTTATCAAGAAAGGTTCACATACACTGAAGACTCTTACAAGTCAGGTAGATAATAACTTCTATTTGACTCTGGAAGATATCTTTATCGGACCAGTGAAGTTTAATGTACTACCACCTGAGATAGTCTTACTATATGGTTGTCCTGATGCTACATCACCGGCTAAGTTATATCCGTACCTTATGAGTAAGTTACCTAAGGATGAAAGATTCGTTATGTCTTTGGAGATGGGACTTCCACCTATTAAGGCTATGAATGAATTCTATGGTATGCACATGGATCAACAAAGACTCACCAAGCTTATTGAAGATGAGGAGTATAAGGTAGAGCTATTGAGTGATATGTTTAAGAAGATACATCATACTTCTAGGAACATTAACTCTAATGATGTTCTATCTGATATTATCTATAACAAACTTAGATGTAAGGTAGAGGTTAGAACTAACAAGGGAGCGCCATCTACAAGTAAGTTTGCTATTGATAGAATCATTGATACAGGCTATCAGGAGATAACAGAAGATACGCCTATACCTAAGGATATCTTAGATAGGAATGGAAAGGTTGTTATTTCAGGTAAAGATTTAGCCAAGAATAAATATCCAAGTCTAGTTATATATCAGACTTATAAGAAGTGTCAGAAGGAGTTAGGTGCCCTTAATCGTCTTATGAAGAAATCTGTTGATGGTTATTTTAAGTTCTATATAAATCAGGTTGGTGCTGGTTCTAATAGACAGACGTCTGATGCACATCAGTTCTCTGATACAATGAAGTCTTGTGCTATTGCAGATAGTCCTTATCATGGTTTAGTATCATGTGACTGGAAACAGGTTGAGTTACGTATCTTAGCTGGTATGTCTGGACAGGATGATTTGGCAAAGCTTGAAGCTGACCCTGATGTAGATATTCATAGAGCTATCTTGTCTATTATTCAGAAGATGCCTATGTGGCAGATTTCTGAGGAGATGAGAAAGTCTGGTAAGGCTGTAAACTTTGGTGTTGTCTATATGATATCAGAATATGGTCTTGCAAGACGTGATTATGGGCCTGCGTATACAAAGCAGAACTTAGCGGATGAACGTAAGAAGATTACTGACTTCTTTAATGGACTTCCGCACATCAAAACATTCCTTAAAAAGAATGAAGAGTTCTTAAAGGAGAATGGTTATATCACGACAGCGTTCCATTATTATCGTTACTTCAAAGAGTTACTCGATCCTACTCTTGATGAGAAAGTAGCACAGTCACTTATCAGGTCTGGTAACAATACTCCTGTACAAGGTACTGGTGCCCAGATGCTTAAGATTGTTGAGACTAAGGTTTGGGAGTATATTAAGAAGAAGGGCTGGCATAAGGAAAAGAATTATGACGGCAAGATGCTTCCTATGGTGAGAATGATCCTACCTATCCATGATGAGATACTTTTATCATACGACAAGAGTATCCCTAAGGAAGAAATCATCTCTATGTTCAAGGAGTGTATGGAGTTGGATATTGATGGCATGCCGCCATTCTTTGCTGCACCAGCTTTCATTGATAATTGGTATCAGGGTAAAGACGCTGCCTATGAGGTTGATATTCCTTTCAGAGATAAGATTGTAGAGGAGTACAAGAAAGGTAATTATTTACTACAAGGTAAAGATTATCTTGAGGTTCTTAAGGAGTATAGAAGTAACGAGATTAAGGATTATATGGCTGACCTTATTGCTAAGTATAAAACTGTAGATGAGGTAGCGGCACATGTTACACATGATTCTTTAACACACACACTTATTGAAAATATGTTATCTAAGGGTGAGCGTAAGAAGTTGACTCATATGGAGAGAATCCATGAAGCAACAAGGTTGTATATGGAGAAGCTTGAGAATAACGGAACTCTTAATGTTATACTTGAGTCTACTGCTTCTGAGAAAGATGAAGCAATTAAGTATATGGATCTTGATGAGTGGGCTACAAGTTATACTCATATTGATGCTAATGGAGACCTTATCGTTGAGGATGTTGACAAGGATGAGGATGAAGATGATTTATCTACAGTAGGTGAACTCTTACCTATTGAAGAGAGATTTATCAAGAAGTGTAATGTGTTATTCCTTATGAATGAATGTCTCATTGACCTTACTGGTTTGGACGTAAAGACGGAAGCTGAGGAAATAAATCAGGGTGTACAGAAACTTGCTATTCCTGATGGTTTCTATAACGTGGTTTATGTTATGGGTAATAAGACAATTAAGACAGGTTTCAAGGTTAATTACATTGACAAGGAACTGGAAGCTTTGTTTGATAATCTTGGAAGTAATAAAGCTATGGAGGTAAGTTAAAATGGATAACAACAGACAGTACATGTCGGAAGATCAAATGAATGCGTTACGTAATCAGTTAGAGCAAGGTGGTGGACATACACCACCTCCTGCACAGCAACCTACACCTGTGCAACAACCTGTTCAGCAGACATCACAGCCTACAGGACAGCAGGCTATGCGTGCTAGAATGATGGCAGCAAGAGGGCAGCAGATGCAACAGACAGGACAGCAGGTAGTGTTACAACAGACGGAGAGTTATCAGCCGGCAGGGCAGCGACCTATACAACAGGCACAGCCTACAGGGCAACAGGTTACACAGCAGACTCAACAGACACAACAGGTACAGCAGAATCAGACACAGCCTCAACAGACAACAATGATTAACACTACACAGGAGGGTGGAGGTTTCAAACCTGGTAAGAAGTTAATCTTCGTAATAGTTGGTATTTTGTTGGTATTTGTTATTGCTGCTATCGTAATATTAGGTTCTGGCAAGAAAGAGGAAACTAATACGCCAGATGAAAGTTTAGAAGATCTGGAATGGCTTGACCCTGTTAATCAGGAAACATTCTTATATTCACCTGAGGAGATTACGAACCTTAGAGCGGCTGGTTACACAGGTGATGAGATTGAGTCTTATCAGTCACAACAGACTCCGGCAGAAGACCTTATAAAACAGGCTGAAGCTGAGAGAGATGCATGGGTGCAGGAAGCTATTGCACCATTGTATGATACTGCAAGTGATGAGTACAAACACTATGTATCACAGACATGGTTGACACTTCCTCAAAGAACAGACATGGCTGATTGGACTATGATTGGTGCAGAGTATGCTGTTGATCAGAACTTGGATTATGAGAAGATTGATGTCTATGGTAACCAGATGTTCATTAAGGTGTACTTAGATGATAATGCTCATGAGAGTTGGTTCTTCTTAAATGTATCACCTACAGAGTGGAATCAGCTTAATGATGCAGGTAACATTCAGGTACACTATACATACGTAACACATCTGGTAGGTGATGACTACATGACGGCTACAGAGGACTTTGATGATATTTATATAACATCAGCTACATTGCAGTTCACAAATAGTGGTCAGACGCCTGGTATGCAGTAGGAGGTAAGATATGGGATATTGGGTTGAACATGATAAAGATGCTTACATCCCAACATGGCTTAAATCCAACTTACCTAGTAAATGTCCTTATTGTGGTAGTCCTATGATGAACTACTACAATGAGGATATTAGATGTACTAACAGAAAATGTTCTAATGAACATTGTGTAGGGTTTGTAGCGGCTAAGGCAGACTTTGCAAGAAAACTGTTAGGTGTTAAAGGCATAGGATTTGCAGCGTGTTTAAAGGATGCAACTCTTATAGGGGCTACATCTCCATTTCAATTATTCAGGTTATGGAACTATACACCTACTGTTACACTGGAACAATTTCTTCGTATGCATTGTTTTGAAGGAGTTGATTCAGAATGGGGCATGATAACTAAGAAGTTAAATCTTTACACATTGGATGAACTGTATGAAAAATATGATGGTAAATGGAAACAGGTTCTTATAGATAACAAAGATGAAATCTATGAGAATGCAAAATATGTAAACTTCTTTCAGAGACCTAAGGATATCGTTACTACTGGTCCTGAGAAAGTATTTACCATTATGATTACAGGTACACCTAATGGTTATCCTACAAAGGATGCGTTCATCAATACCTTAAATGCAGCATGTAAAGGTAGGATTGTTGTTATACATCAGAAAACAAAAAGACAGTCTGGTGTCGATTTCCTTATAAGAGAACCTGGTTCTACAACACGTGGAAAAGTAGATGCGGCAAGACGAGGTGGAATACCTATCGTAACATCGGAGCAATTCATCAGATATTTAGTTGATGTTATGAATCAATTGAATGCTGAAGAAAAATAATTCACTATGGCATATATAAATGTAAGAGTGATTAGAAAGGAGTGAAGACCATGAACATTATTGGGTTTATTGAAACTCAGTACCCTATCAAAGATAAGGTACGGTCTAGACTTGAGAATCCTTATAAAAGGATCGAAGCAATGGATGATTTGCCTTATGATAAAATCGGTCCTGATGAGTTTGGTAATATTACTAAACTCGTTGAGGTTGATGAGAGTAGATATATCTCAGTTATGGAATTGATTGGGATGACTAAGGACGAAGTTGCCAAATCAGATGATGTAGCGTTACAGACTGTCTGGGAGGCTTATATGAGCCAGATTGATTTGGAAGATATTAACATCATTGACATTATGGAATGCGTACGGCAACATCAGAGTATTGTCAAGGATAGGGAGGATCAGCTTAGTGTACTATCTATATAAGAAGAGTAAGAGTACTGAACTTCCAGAGTTCCAGTATATCTTTAAGAAGTTTGATGACTTCTATGAAGTGGCTAAGCTGTTAGAAGTTCCCTTAATAGGTGCTTACTACATCAACATAAAAACGGATTCGTATAAGGATATTATGTCCTTTATCAATACTTCAGAAAGTTATTCTACATTGGTAGTTTATATTGAGGTAAGTGAATCATTACTCAATTATATTACCTTGCAGAAACCTACTGTTAAGTTATTGGAGTCTAAGTCTAATTACGAAGTATTTAAGGAGTTAATCTCTAAATATGGTATATTGTTCAACAAGAACTGTATACGTACAATGTACTTCGCTATTGGGCATAGTTATGCTGATATGGACGAAGCTTTGGAGTTATTACAAAGAACATTTCCTGATGTAAGTCCTATAACGGAAAACGAGATTTCTAAGTTGTTTATCGTAGATAATGTAACCTATCCAAGAAATGTCTGTATTATGTTTCTTAGGTTGGATAGAGGTAGATATTCTAATTTAAGAAAATGCATTGATTATTTCGGTAATGACCTTGTGTTATATTCTATGAGGAAGACAGCAAAGAAATTCTTACAAGAGAAACTTATATATCTTAAAACCGGAAAGGGTTCTAAACTTATCAGTATGATATCTTATTTAAATATTGTCAAGTTGTGTAACGCTTTAGATTACAACAGATGTCGGTTTATGGATATAACAACAATATTAACATTATATGAACAAGGAGTGACTATAAATGATACTTTACAGAAAAGAACCGTATCCATTACAGATGAAGAATATTATGCTCTTAGATGACGTAAAGTCTGGCGGAGTAGTATATGTTAACAAAGCAACCTATGATCAGGCACTGATGCTTCATAGCAGATTCGATGGAAATGTGCAGCGTGTGGCTGATACTATAAAGAGTAAGAAGACAGAGGTTTACATTACTATTCCTAATCTTCCTAAGGTTATCGAAACGATGGGAAAAACTATGCCGGAGCCTCTTAATATCTTGGCACCGTTCCTTATGCTGTGTGCTAACAATACTGGGATTGAGTGGAATGTAGAGGATAGAGAGATGGTCTATGGTATTTTGCATCAGTACTCTCAGCTGATTGATTTCAATGCTATGACTTTGGTTCCTGCTGAAGTAAGAGCAAATGTACAGTTCCCTACATCCTTGCTTAAACAGTACAAGGTATCTTGGGAAGACCTTTGCTCTACATTGGAAGACAAGGTTGTACTGGCACCTAAGACAATGATTCAGGAAGTGAAAGTAGAACAGCCTGTACAGGTTGCTCCTGCGTCTACTCCGGTTCCACAGCCTGCTCAGCAGACACCTACACCACAGCCTGCACCAGTGGCTACACCTACACCACAACCTACACAGCCTAAGACTGAGGAGAAGCCTTTATCTCCATTAGAGAAGAAACTTCTGGAGATTAAGAAACAGTCAGAAGAGCGTGATAAAGCTATCAACAAGAAAGCGGCTGAAACGCCTAAACCTACACCGGCAGCAAAGCCTGCTATGCCTGCAGCAAAGAAAGAGGCTGAGGTAAATACAAGTCTGTTAAATGAATATGATATTTAAGGAGGAATAAAATATGAGTAATTTTATGTTATCTGGAGTTATCGTTGGATTGATTGCTATTATGTTCTGGACACCGGCGCTTATGGCTATGGGTGTGTCTAAGTTTGAGGGAGACCTTACGCCGGGTGAAAGACTTATCTGCTGTATTCCGCTGGTAAATGTTATCAGAGCTGAATATAAGTATTACGGAAAACTTCATATGGTATCTATCACATCAGTCTTATTTGCAATTGTAGCTGTTGCGAGAATATTCATCTGGTGGAACTTCTATGACAATGTTATGTTGGGTACAATCAGTGTTGTTGCTTTCTGGATATCATTAGCATTATGGCTGATTGGTAACATGGTGTTCGTTTACAATGTTATTCATGATGCTGATGCGTTACGTGGTGGTAAGCTAATTCTATTCTCTGTTGCATTTCCTTTCGGTCAGTATTATGTCGGTCAGTATCTGGCAAACGTTGTGAGACATATGCAGGCTAAGGAGGATACATTCAAGAGATGAGTATAAACATTCAGGAGTTAACAGAAAGGAAAACTTCTGAGAGTTTTCCTAATGTTCTTATACTGACTCCGAATGAAACTCTACCTGTTATAGTAAGAACTCTTGAGAAAGGAGATATGCAACTTATAGTAGAGTTCAATGGTAAAAGAAAAGTTGTCGCTAAGATAAGTCCTAGTGCTTATAATGTTGACAGACTCATTCGTACTCTCGGTACTATCTCCTATAGGAGAAGTGTTGAGGATGTGGTTGAGATAAGTGACATTGAAACCTACTTATGCAGTGTATAATATGGACATATTTATTTATGTAGCAATCTTAGTAATAATGGGTGCTATACGTGTCGGAAAGACTTCTCAAGTTTCTGAGGATAGTGGTATTGTTGATACCGGAGCAACAGTAATAATGTCTGGGTATGATGATATACCTATTGGAGGAAACTTAGCTCTTAAGAAAGAGCGTTCTGCTTATACACTAATATTGGAAGAATTGGGGTTGATGTAATATGTTGAATGCATTTATTATTGTATCATTTGTATGTTGGATATTGGGTTTCTTTATAAATGGATTTACATTATATTCATTCAGCCTCATTATTCCAACATTGATGTTTAGCGCAAGAAAGTTTGGAATACATATTAAGTTTGGAAATATCATAGCAGCAGAAATTCTGTTGTTATTTTTCAGCTTAGTATTCAGACTTATATTTCACAAGTTACATATTGTGAAATGTTTGTTAAGTATCTTAGTCAGAGCAGTATTCCTAATCATCTGTATTTACGATGATACTGCTTATGTCTATGTGAGTGAAGAAAGGAAAAAGATATGATTGAGAGATTACAGGGTAAAGTAGAGAGTGTTAAGCTCTTAGAGAAATATGACGACGGATTAGATTACTGTGAGATGGTTATTGACTTTGACACAGTAAAAATCTTTGGTGATGCAAATGAACTTATGCAGTTTCTTAATAAGGACGTTATGTATACGCGTCGTCCTGATGTTATTCATGGGAAGTCTGAGATGGTTGTTTATGACTTAGTAGTTGTATCTACTATTCAGACTGTAACAAGTTCTGAGAATATCAAGCTTGTACCTGAGGGTAACAAGAGAACTGTTTGTAACATTGAATGTAAGAACTTACGGTTCGGTGAATTCTATCCGAACAGTGTAGCCCTTATGTCTGCTGTTCAATTGGGTAGTTCACCTAAGTCAAAATGGTTTGATTGCACTATGATTGATGCAGCATCTAAGGAGTTCCAGGTTAGGTTATTTGCGTCTAATGTGGACACTATGGAAATGCAGGTGTTGCTTGAGTCCTTTATTGGACACTACGTAGCGTTTGACTTGGAGTTCACAAAGTACGGTTATCAGACCAAAGAGATTATCTTATTACCTAATGAGGTAGAGCAGTCTCCAGAGGTTATTGTAGCAAAAGAGATTCTTACAAATCTTATTGCTTCAGATGCAGGATTGTCTGATTACAACAGTAAGTACAAATTCATTGATTACGTTAGCACAGTGATTGATGGAGAGCCGGGTTATAATCTTGTTAGGATGGCGTCTGAGTTATATATGATTAACGCCATTGATAACATCTCTACTGACCTTGATATCAAAGCAATGCGTAGAGCAGTTATTTGTTCACGCGGATACCTTTTGCCAAAGAAGACTGCATGGTCAAGACCTATGCTTAACACAAACAAAATCTTAATGATTCCTGAGCTTAAGTCTGATAAGGAATTGTTATTGATGATTGACACTTTATCGGAAGAGGAAGCTAGTCCTACGAAACTTACGTATGTTAAGATTCGTGGGTTAGTTAACGATATCATTAACATAAGGAGAGGAATTGAAAATGAAAAAGATAATTCCAATATTAATGACCTGCGTTCTATGCTTAACGGGCTGCTCTAGTAAAGTGAGTCCTACATCAGATATAACTGTAGGTTGGGAGAATGGTGTAATTTCTATTGGAGGAAAAGCAACTGCTTTGACTTCATATTCTGGTTATGAAGCTATTATCGAGAATGGCAATGCAGGTTTAACTTATAACTTTGCTCTTGATAATGCTACTGACGTTACAAATCTTTCAGTAAACGTACAGGGTATTATGGAAGAGAATATGGATAAGTATAAGGGTAAGTATTATTACACTGAGTACTTAGGATCATCACTTACCATGGCTAATTCTCTTGGTAATGATACATGGGAAGTATGTCAGGTACTTACAAATGACTTAGCAGCTGCTATGGTTGCTAACTATGCAAGTGATTACATGGATTCAGTGAGTCTTACAGAGGGTCAGGTTTATGTTGACTTTGGTAAGTTTGTATTCGGTAATGCATATGATCAGGTGACTGTAAGAACTGACTGTGCTCTTATTAGTGGCATTGCCAAAGTATCTAATGGTACTTATGATTGCACACAGACTGTATCTGTTACACAGAACAACAAAGAGTATCAGCTTATGAAGGGATCTTCCTCTAAGTACGATTATTATACTTATGAGGGTTATCTTATTCAGCTTGGTGCTGGATTAGATATTACGCAATACATTACATTCAAGTAGGAGGATTATTATGAAAGTATTACGTGTTCCAGTCGAGACGGATATCAAAGTACTTCATAAAGTATCTCAGAAAGTTGACTTGGATGATGTTAAGTTAACAAGAAACTTATGTGATATTCTTACTGGAATGTTTGATAAGTTGAATGGAAAGGCACAGGGCATCTCAGCTATACAGTGTGGGATGCCTTACTGTGCTGTACTATTGAGATACATTAGAGGAGAAGAACCTATTGTCATTTTCAATCCAGAAGTATTATTTTCATTTGGTTCTAAAGTTTCAAATGAAGGTTGCTTATCTGAGGGAGACAGTAGATATATTGTTAAAAGACCGTTACTTATAAAAGTACGGTACTTTACAAGATATAGAGAGGAAGTTGTTAAGTGGCTTCCTTATAAGAAAGCAAGAATTTTTATGCATGAGTATGACCATTTACAAGGTGTACTCTTACAGGACAAAGGAACTCTTGTGGAGGATTAAGTATGAATATAACAGTTGTATTCCCAAAGCCATGCTGTTATGATGGTAAAGGATTGGAGACTAAAAGGATATATAGACTTCAGATTATGAAGTATCTTAATATGGCAAAAGATGCTGGGTGTAAGTTTGAGTATTTCTTAGAGGACAAGCTTGCTAGGGATTTTCTTAGAGAAGCTGGTATAACTGATGCTAAGATTGTTACATGTCTTAGTAAGAGTGACATTACATTCTTTAAGAGTTATGCTAGTTTAGTTGACTTGGAAGATTATGTTTATTCTGAGTTTGACTCTACTGAGAATTATGCTGGTGATGTAGAAAAGAAATACACTGTGCCTCTTACTATGTTGAGAGAAGATAGAGATGCTTATATTGCAAAGCGTGTAGAAACATTTCGTAAAAGACTCAGGACTGCTACTGATGCTTACATTCTTTCAAAGAAGAATGTTCTTATGTACAGGACTGATAATGGGTTAGATAGAACTGATCCTATTAGAGGTACTGTTAATGTTGGAGATGGACGTTTATGTATCGAAGTAAACATATTCTCTAATATGGCAGTGTCTTATTATGGTGGTACGTTTATTCAGGAAGAGTACTTACCTATGATATTATCTATGTAGAAAGGATGGTTGCTATGAGTGAGGAATCTATAAAGTATAAACGTATTACTGCTAACTTCAATAGACTTATGACTTTTAGTCATGATGATATTCAGGAGTTTAACAAGTGGAAGAATGAAATGATTGAGAAAGGTGCTAAGGTAATCTTTGATAGGAGAAATAACATTTATTGTGTGGCTCCTACAATGGATTATGAGATGTATTATAATTACATTATGTACCTTAATTCATGTCATGACGAGTGGGTGAATACAGGGTACCTTGATGCTGGAATGGTACCTTACATAATGTGGCCTAGTTTCATGGATGCGTCTCCTGTTATGGAACAGATGAGAAATCTTACACGACAGATTGGTATCAATCTTATCAGCGTTCCGTCTGTGTCATATCTCAAACCTACCTATATTTCTAATGGTCAGGATTATTGGATTTTCAGAGAAGACTTGTATAACCTTATGATGGTTATGCAAAAGGCTTCACCTGAGTACAGATTTGATGTTAAAGGTCCTGAGGATGCTACATTATCTAAGTTTCTTAAACCGTTGGCTGACATTAGTATTAAAGCAAGAGGAGGTTCTGTGCAATGAATTTGTTAGAATTGAATGATGTTATTCTCTACGGAAAGAAGAAAGAGGTTAGTATACCTGTTATCTCTTCTGAGGATTTGCAGTTGTTCAAAAGAACGATTGCAACAAGTGCTTATATTAAGAAGTTGTTTGAATCTACAGACGATGCAAATTCTTTCTTTGCTGTATGTGCTGATATTAAGCAGGTGGTTGGAGCAAAGAAATGTGTGGAATGTTTCTATGCTTGTAAAACAGGCTTCTACATGAAAGGTATTCCAGCAAAGCTGGTTTATATCTTGCAGAAGATGGTTAAAGAGTATGGAAAGGATTTTCCTAATATGGCTCTTAACGGTTCTATACAGTATATAAAACCTTACGTCAATTGTTTATTTGTTGTGGATGATAAACAATATGATGTAAAGGATGTCATTGAGAATATCTATGGTAAGCCTATTAAGCTTATCAATACATCTGTACGTAAGGTTGATTATGGTAGTACATCTGAGGTGTATGTTTCAGATGTAGAGCGTGTTGCCATTATGCCTGATGGTATATCTGGTACTATGTCACAGGAGGATTGTGAGAAGCTCACATACTGTACTGAATATGGTATCATGCTCGGTGACATTCCTGTAAGAACTCTTGGAAATCGTCTTGGTATTACCAAAGACGATTTTGATTTAAGAGAATGTATTTAAGGTAAAGGTGAAACTATGCAAAGTATTGCAGACTATATACGGGTGTTACTGGATGACCCGTTTAAGAAGACTTTAGGCATGCTTGACCAGTATGACGAAAGGTTGCAGAAACTTCAGGATGAACGTCCTGAAGTATTATCTGGATACAAAGCACATATGACAAAGCTCTCTAATTTCAAGATAGCTTTGGAGAGTCTTAAGTTTAATCTTTCATTAGATGTAGTATTAGCTGTTATAACTGATGAACTTACAAAGGAACAGGAGAAATGGTTATCAGAGAAGGAAGCTGCTTATGATGCTATTGATGATGAGATTACTGAACTTAAGGCTTCAATAGAGGAGTCTAATAAGGCTCACAACCAGCATCTTATAAATCAGAATAATGCTGGTAATGAAGGGTTTGAATCTCTAGAAGCTAAGAGAAAAATCCTTGAAGGTTATTCTGATGAAATCTTCAATATGTGTAACCAGTATGGTATAACTACATCTGATGTGAATATTGATGAAAGTATGTTTACTCCAGAGGAACTTGGTAGATTATATGATGAGTACATAGCTTATATGAACAAGGAGCAGAATGGTACGAACGTAATTGCTAAGTTCAGGAATGTCTGCTCTGATTGGATTATGCAAGCGGTAATATTATGCGCTGTATTATTTCTCTGTTTTACATCTGTTTTGGATTTTGTAAGTATTGGATTCTTTATCCTGCTTATTGCCAACCAGATTAACAATGTAAACAGGGCTAAGTATTATAGTATTCTTATGGCTATCACATTCAACATTAAGCCAGAGAATATGGGCTATACTGCTTTGGATACATCACAGTTATTACCGGAAGAACTTACAGATGAGATGCTTGATGCAGATGAAAGGTTCTCACAGTTTGAGGAGAAATATGACACTGTTGAGAAAATGTTTGAGGAAACAAATCCTGATTTAGCAAATGCAAGAGTTATGCAGGAGTGGGCTACAGCTCTTCCTGAGAATCAGAAACATCTTACTGAATTGGAGACTATCTTCAATAATAAGATACATGCTATCTTGTCTGATGTAGTTGCAGAAATTGCTTACATGAAGAAACAGTATGATAAGCTTAGGAGTGAGTATAAGTTTATTGGTGAACGTTTCTCTAGTCATCTTACATTCAATGGTACATTCACATTAGGCTTACATGATGATTGTATCGAGGAGACGGTTGATGTCGGTCAAAGGAATATCATTATAAGACCTAGCGTTGATACAAAGCTTATGTACAAGTTCTTACAGGCTATGTATGTAAACGCTATCGGAAATGTATCACCTGGCAAGGTTAAGGTTATTGTATATGACCCTAATGATTTTGGACGGAGTGTTATGCCGTTATATAAGAATGAGCTTAATCTCTACTTTGAGTTCTACAATGATAACCTTGGTGAGATTGTAGATGACCTTGTTAACTATGTTCAGGAAAACTTCAAAGAGATGTCTGGTAAGACAATAGCTGAATACAATCAGAAATGTGAAGATGTAGGTATGACGCCTATTGAGTATAAAATACTTATGGTGTTATCACAGCCTAAGACAATCGAGGAAGATGAGAAATTACAGAACTTCTTCGAGTACTCTGCTACTGGTGGTGTATTTATTTGGATGTTATCAGAAGCTATGCAATCTAAGACGGCATTTGTATTTAGACGTCCATTTGAAGGTGTACAGAATCCTATAACTGAAATAGTTAATGATGATTGGTGTTCTAAGGTAGCTATGAATTATTCTGATGCAATAGCTAAATCTAAACCTAAGGGATTGCCTTGGAAAGAGTTTATTGATAATGTAATTCCTGACTCTAAGATGTGGACTGGTATAACAGATAACTGTATGAATCTCTATCCGGGTTATCTTAATGGTGACCCTACATCGTATAAGCCATTTGAAGTTGGTAATACTGGTAACGTACATGTTATTGGTGTTGGTGGTACTGGTGCAGGTAAATCTGTATTCCTTAACCATTTGGTTGCTACTATGACTAAGGAATATTCTCCTAGGGAATTGGAACTTTGGTTAGTTGACTTTAAAGGTACTGAGTTTAAGTTCTATCTTCCTAATGCTGAATGTCCTTATATGCTTCCTCATATTAAGGCTTGCTTATGTACGTCAGATGGTGATTATGCTACATCATTATTCCATGCATTACGTGTTGAAGCTGACCACAGATATGATGTATTGAAAGACCCTAGTCTTTATATGAGTGAGTTGTCTTATTGTCCAGATGGAAAAACTTCTCCTAACCAGAAAGGTACTGTTGGTTGGAATAAGTTCTGGAGACAGAAAGCGCAAGATACTGGAGATGAGAGATACCTTGAAAACTGTTGGGCTAGAGTATTATTCATAGCCGATGAGTTTCAGGTTATCTTTGAGAAAGCTGATGCTAAGAACCTTGAGTTGATCAAGGCTGATATCACGCAGATTGCTAAGGTAGGTCGTGCAGCTAACGTACATATCTTCTTTACGTCTCAGTCAATGAAGAAAACCCTTAGTGCTGATATCTTACAACAGTTTACTCTTAGGTTTGCTTTACGTTGTGACAAAGAAGTATCTCAGGAAATTCTTGGTACAAGCAAGGCATCTGATATTCGTGAGAAGTTTGGTTTCCTTATTGTTAAGGCTACTGGTATTGCAAATGAAGACCAACCTAGGTATAGAACACCATTCATCCCAGATGATGATTTGCGTGAACATATCAAGAGAATGGCTCTATTAGCTGAAGAAAGAAAAATGCCTAAGAAAGATGTCATAACGTACGAGGAGGTTACAAAGCATCCTATTCAACAGTTGATTGATGTTTATGAGAATCCTGCTATGAAACAGAAGTTACCTGATTCTGGTGTATTCTTCTTAGGTAACAGAATGGCTTACTCTCAGAATAAGGCTCCTGATAATATCATCTTATCTGCGCAGAATAATACAAACATTATGTCTGTATGTTCTGACTACACAGATTATGTAATGTACTTCCAGGAGTTAATGTGTAACATTAAACACAACAAAGTTCCTGGTACTGTTATTATCAATACACAGGTTCATGATTTAGGTTACATCTGTGATATTGAAAATAATATTACATTCCCTGATAAGCACTCTCATTTACTATGGGAGAAGAATAAGCCTAAAGACATTATTGATTGGTGTTGTGGCTTATTAGAGTCTAGGAAGAAATCAGGTAAGAAAGATTCACCTGTATGGTTATTCTTCTTAGGTTGGGATAAAGGTCCAGGCTTCGGTGTTGAGACTGATATGGGAGTAAGGTCAAAGACGAACAACTTCTTACAGACTTGTGGTGAATATAATATTCATGTAATATTTATAAATACATGTATGATGGGTATAGCATTTGCTACTGTTAATACATGTAAGTATAGGATTGCTGCTAAGTGTTCTATCGATGATTCTAATGCTTGTATTGGTACAAAACAGGCTGGTGTTAACTATGACGGTATGAAGACTGGTTGGATATTCTCATGGCATGATGGAAGTATTACAAGAGATAAACTATATATCTCTAAATGTGAGCGTGAGATTGCAAGTACTGAGATTGTTCTCTAGTGGGTGTCTAGACACCCACATAATTAGGTTATTCTTAAATAATCTAGTTAAGGAGGTTATAATGAAAGATAAAGTATATTTAACTCTTGCTTTAATTGGGTTTGTTATCTTAGCCATATTCGTTGTTAAGAATTATGACATTAAGCAAGATGATAAAGTGTTTGGTGTGGATACTTATTATATTCCACAGGAAGTTAAAAGTAAGACAGATTCGTCTATTGATTTAGCACAACAGATGTCTGGTGCTAGAAGACTTACATGTCCACAGACTGATATAGTTAAAACATCAGACCATGTGTTTAACATATCAACACTTACAAGTAATAACTATACAAATGCATTTGGTGCAAAGGTTATGTTCATTACATTGCCTGGTGCTGGTGTAGAGTCAGGAGCGAATCTTAAGGAAGGTACAGCTCTTAATAAATCTTTAAACATGAAAGGGGATTTACCTCGGGCTGGAACATTTACTATGGGTGATGTATGGGATTTCATTGATAAAGATTATGTAGAGTTAATAGCTCCATTTAACTTCAAATTCAACAACGTAAACACTACAGATGGCACTAACATAATTATCGTAAATACTAAAGGATCTTGTCGTATAACTTTTGGTAATGTTGCTAACTGGTTTTGTGCCGGGACTCCGGGAACGACACAGGTAACAAAGTCTGGAAAAGAAGATAATGTTACACAATGGGAAGATCATATTGGTAACCATCACACTGTTATTGGTGCTACATCAAATGCTACTGTAGCAGGAGGTTCAGCTAGAGATATCATTGGATATGCAAAGGCTGATACGACTGTTACTATTGAGAAATATGAAGGTAATCAATGGGTTGAAATGAGCCTTTATGATTTCTTAATGACTAGCTCTAAAAAGTAAACTGAAACATTATTCCTTTCTTTCACATATACAAGTGAAAGAAAGGAATGTAAAGCAAAGTGTAAAATATATTAAGTATAAGTGTATTAAGTATGCTTATCAGAGTTGTGTAATATAACTCTGATAAAACTGCGATAGATGATAGGGCTATCGTATAACATTAAAGAAAATAAAAAATCATTATGGAGGTAAACTAATATGGCAGGAAAAGCACGTTGGGATGTCAGAGACAATGATGCGGCTAGTGCATTAGCTACTAGACTTACTAATCTCGGCTCCACTGAAATCGGTGAACTTTGCACTGAGATGAAAACGAAGGCTGGTGAGATTGAGGAGATTGACGGAACTCTCGAGTTAAACGTTCAGTTGGCAAGATATATCACTGAAGCCGCTGATGTATTCGCTTCTACAGCTGAAGGAGTTCAGGCTGCTGGTAGACTGTTACAGGGTATTGTAGCAGAGTCTGAAGACTTCGTATCTCAGGCTACACGTGGTACTTTAATGTAAGGTACCTGCAACTAAATAACAAAAAAATATTATGGAGGTAAAAGAACATGGCAGGAAAAAATGGTTCTGGTACATCTTGGGTACCTGCCCAGGGTGATGCACTTATCGAAGCTGTGAATACGGCGTACAACACCTTTAACAGCAAATACGAGGAGATTAAGAGCATCTTTACACAGCTTCGTGGTGAAGAGGTAATTGGTGACTCTACTTCTAAGGATAAGCTGATTGAGGTAATGGATGGAGTTGATGCTACATTCAATATCTTGAATGAAAAGCTTGCAAACGTTAAGACAACTCTCAGCCAGGTATTCGAAGCTGTTAACGCTGCTTCTGATACAAATGAGAACGCTACTGCTGATGCAGCTGCAACTGTACAGGCTACAGCTAAGAGAGCAGAAGAAACTAATGGCTCTGGTGCAAAATAAGAATAAGTAATGCACGTTAACCCTATCAATAATTAAATAAAGCCATGCTCCCCATTCCCTGAGGGAGTAAATATACTTAGTATTGACTTGGTATATTATGTGCATAGTAAGAATATAAAAGGAGAAATTTGATAATGCAGATTTTAAACAAAATCGTTGATAATGGAACTATTGTTGGCTATCAGGTTGAGGATGGTCAGTTCACTTTACCTATGTGCAAGAAAGCTCTCTATGTAGAGATGTACATGAACCCGCTTATCCAGGCGGGTTATAAGTATTATGGGTACGACGCTGATTTGATTGAAGACCCTAGTGGAGTACCTATTTGTAATCATCCGGCTATGGATAGAAATGAAGTTGATGAGTTGGAGTGGGCAGCGTCCTTAGACTTAGCGTCATCTAGTGCTTTGAGTGATGCAGAAGCTTCTAAGTTCTATACATTCAGAGAAGAGTCTGCTTACAAGTTTAAGACAGAGCCTTCTTACCAGATCAATACGAGAGAAGAGTTTATTGCTTATCTCGAACAGGCAGCATCTACATTCTTTGGCGTTAACTACGTCACAGATAACAGACCTATCAATTACTTTGTAAACCCTGATGCTTTGTTCACTATTGATGAAGTAATTGAGCATCCGGAATATAAGAAGTATTTTGATATTATGGTTAAACGTCATCATATCAGAAATTATGGAACCTATACACAACTTATTGAATGGTTATGTGAACATGGTGTCCTTAACACACATACTCCTACAATGGCTGAGTTCTTATCAGCGTATTATGCATGGGGTCCGGAGGGTATCAAAGATAAGTGTGTTAGGTTTGAAACAAAGCTTAATGTGGACGGTGTCTTCCAGTTCATGAAAGATCCTCTTACTGCTCCTAGTGCTGAGTCTTACGCTTTTGATAACAGAGTCGGAAAAGTATCTGTTGTTGATGCAAGAGAAGGATTACACTTCCTTAAGACTCATGAGAGTTTCAATGATATTACTGATGTAACAGATTTCAAGCGTGCGAGAATTATCATTAACTCTAACAATCAATTGTTAGCTGTTAGACGTTCTGCTAACGTTGGAAAGAAATATCAGGCTATTGCTGGAACATCTTACAGTGATGTATCTGATAGACTTTATATTACTCTTATTTCTGAGAGTGGTTACACATACTGCTATAAGGTTGCACATAACAAGATTAAGCTTGGATTAGCTCATAGTGAATCTAATGGTGCAGTTTATTCTTCAGGAGTAAACTTTACGTTAGCATCTGCATTTCCGGCTGTTAACCTGCCTATCGATGTTATTGAGAATGCTACAGATTATTATCTGTGGAATCTTGCTATCATTAAGGCTGTTGAGTTGGTTACTGCTAAATCTCAGAAAGCACCTGTTCGTTCTACATCTGAGTTTATGCTTAAAGATGGAATGAACCCTGTTGCAGTGATTGATATGATTTCACACTCCTTATCTCGTAATAAGGAATTTAATGTGAATAAGCGTTACACATTAAGTTCTAATGACGATGACATGTGTAATGCATTGGAACTCTATCTGCAGGATATTCCTGAGTATATCTTATCTGCCTTTAACATCACAGAGGAAGACTTAGAGAATGGAATTGATTCATTCTTAGAGTTGGCAGATGTGGATGACTTACGTGATAGACGTGAGCAGATGATGGACCAGAAGATTGGACCGGGACAGCAGGGATTCGATGAGACATTCAAAGACTACTTCGCTAAGTACGCTAAGAGTCAGGCATTGGTTAGCCAGGTAAGTCAGCTTGTTGGACGTAGTGCTAAAAAGTATGATGCTATTGATTACTACACCAAACTTAGATTTGTTCATGATTGTTTACATGGAGAAATCTCTGTTGATAACTTCGGTGATGGTATTATGGCAGACCTCGGTGCTTCATACTTACTGGCGGCTGAGTGTATGCTTTCTGTAATCTATGCAGAGTATGGTAATAGTGTAGATCGTACTGTGGCTGAGCAGGCTATTGCTTACATGGATACATCCGACCTTATTGATATCAATAGAATCTTTAAGGTTCGTGATAATGCTTACAAGGGATACATGGTTGACTTTGCTAAGTATCGTAAAACACGTGGATGTACTAATTCTTGGATTTGGGCTTATTGCACAAAGGTGTTTAGAGAAATCTCTAATGCACCTATTGAACAGCAGAGACCTTACCTTATGGAGTTAGTTGTCCTCGAGAATAGCAAGCCGGATTTACTTACACGTCAGCTTATGACAAAGTGTGTTGAAGATGCAATTGAAAAGGCTGGCTTAAGTGAGGAGCTGTTTGCTAGTGATGGTCCTATCGCTACATGGAATGAGAAGAAGTGTGCTATGCAGTCAGCAGATTGGTTAGCTGCTCAGCTGTTCTTCTATATCTATGCTGGTGGTGTTAAATCAGAACCTGTCAATGGTGTATATCATATTAGCATGAATATGTATGACACTAGGAATCTGGAGATTGATATTCCTGAGAATGTCTATACATTCGTTAGGTCTTTCAACAAGGAGATTCATAAGCGTTACATTACAGTATATGATTTCTGCAAGTATGAGTATAATCCTAATACTACAACAGGAACATTCAATTTCTGTCTGGTAAATGCTAATGTTGATCCTTGGCACGTTAAGCCTAAGAAAGGATACTCAATTAAATCCTATTCATTGTTACCTAACTATTATGAACAGGCTACGTTGGATAAAGCAAATGGTGTTGGTTTCTACGAGGGTAATTATGGAACTAAGGCTATTTCTGTAGCACCACTTATCGGAGCGTATCGTAATCAGTTTATCCCTACATCTGAGCTTACAGAGATTATGGATTATGAGGATGAAGTGAGACACTGCTCTGAGCCTGAACCTCTTTATGATTATCTTAATCCTGAACAACATGAGTATATCTTTGCTTATGTAAGAAGATGGGCTATGGAGAAGAAGAAAGCTCAGGCTGAGGGAAAGAAGTTAATCAGCATTCCGCTTAAGCAGGATATTGTTTATGCTCCTATGGCTTATTCGTTCTGTGATGAAATTCCTGCTACAAGTCCTGTTTACAGTGATGATATTACTGTAGATGATAAGGCTTGTCAGAAAGTTACAGACGTAAAGAATATTTCATGGAGAGACTTCTTCAGTACCAATACTGCTATTGAAACAAAACAGGTTACTGTTAAGGAGTTCGCAGTAAATGACATCAACATGGATGAGGCTATTGCTATGCAGGATATCTTATCTGGTGAATATCAGGTAAGTACACCAATCACTATCACTGGAAACTATATCAATGTTAAAGGTGATAATGTGTTTAGGATTGCTGTATCGCGTCTTACTCCTGAACAGATCATGCAGTTTGCTAATGCTGGCATTCTGAGAAAGGTATCTGACAATAAGTATTTCATTAGAGCAATCAATGGAGACTTTATGTTAGAAGTGTAACATGAGTAGTAATAAAATAGATACAGGTGATTCATCTAAATCACCTGTATCATTTACAAATAAGAATAAAGGAGAAGTTATTTACTCCTGTAAAGATGGAATGGTTATTAGAAAGAATGGTAACCATAGTGGAGGTTTATATGATTCACGTAACAAGTGCTACAAGGATTCCGAGTGTTGATGAAACACTAAGCACTCTTAAGATGCATAATTCGCTTATGCCTCAGTTTGCAGATTTCGACAAGATTATGATGGATATCTCTTATCTTCAGATACAGATTGAAAATCTTACAGGTCCTCTATTTGATATTATTGGAAAGCCTAAAGGAGTTGATGCTTCTGGTAATATGGGTTTGTGGCTATCTCAGCATTGTGATGTATCTGTATTCAAGCAGGCTAAGACTGGTTTATCACTGGCGGCAGACTCTATTGCTGGCGCTATTGATTCTGGACAGTTAAGTGATGAGGTAGTGTTACTATTACAATCTTATCAGAAATACTCTAAGCTGTCTAAGATTAGAGGTACTCTGGTATCACTTCTGCAGAATCCTATTTCTAATGTACCGTCTTGTGATGGACATAGAATGCTCATCATTAGACCTACATGGGAGAAACAGAACACCGGTCGTGTGGCTATGCAGAAGCCTGCTATTCAGAACTTACCAAGGATTGTGCAGGAGATTATTACTGTACCTCAGGGTTATGTTCTTTGTCATACTGACTCAGGACAGATCGAGCCTAGGATTATTTATTCGGCTTTTATTAAAGACCCTCAGATTCAGGCGTTAATCAGACTATATGATGATGCTTACTTTGGTGTGCTTCATTATATTACTATGCCAGAGTCTGATATTATTTCAGGTAGAACTGATTTCCAGAAGATGGAAATTACAGATGATATGAAAGAAAACCGTAGTCTTATTAAGAGACATAACAATGCTGTTATGTATGGCTCTACGTCTAACCCTACTGGAGATCCTATCAAAGGAGCTCTTATCAATCGTATCGGAAAACATCCTAAACGTATTGAATGGGTTAATGGTTTACAGGAAGAAGTGAATCGTGGATATACTGTATTCAAGACTGCATTTGGAACTCCTATCAATACAGCATATTCTGCAAAGCTTGAAGATGGAAATCTTAGGGCTGGTAGTATTGAAGAAGAGAGATTACGTTTGGCAATCAACAATCCTATTCAGGGTACGGCGGCTGATCTTATGAGGTTATCTGTTTACGAAGCAAATAAGATTCTTATGAATAAGGCTAAGAAGTCTTATATCATTAACTATGTTCATGATGCTGGTATGTTTTGTATTCATGAAGATGAGTATGATACTATTGCTCAGGAGTTGGGTGATATCGTATCTTACGATATTGATGGTTGGTTACCTATAAAGGCGGAACCTGAGTTTGGTCGTAATCATGGTAAGGCTGGTTTAATCGAAGATTTATATTAGAAGGGAAATATAAGATGAGATATATAGTTTATACAGATGGGGCTGGTTCTACAGAAAAGAACGTAGCTGGATGTTCGTATCTTATTCTTACAGAAACTGACTATATAAATTCAGAGAGTGTACAGTTAAGTGGTATTGACAATCCTACACATGCAGAAACAATTAGTGTAGGATTGGCTGCTGCTTACTTTATTGATAATGTTAAACTTAGTAAAGATGATATTATTGAGTTTAATATTGATTGTGCTTCTGCTATTAACTTTTACAATCGTTATGCCTATAAGGACGGTAAAGTAAAAAGTAATGTGAAGTCTATTATCAACTCTGTCTTTATTGTAAAACAGTTAGTGTCTAAATGTACTGTACGGTTTCAGAAAGTACGAGGACATAAGAGTACAATCAATCCTAATACGTATGTAGATAGATTAGCTAAGTTAGCTATTCGGAGGTAGATTAAGTATGTATGCATTTGTGTCTAATGAATATAGGACAATTGTATATTCGCAAAGGCAGTTGGATTTCTTAAATAGTATTTATACTTATCCACAGTTTAGGAAAGTTGATACAATAGCTGATGCGAAAAAATTCTTTAATCAATGTAACAGAGAGTTTATGAAGTCTGGTCTTAATAAATATGGTAGAGAATCTGATATTGGATATATCTCTATTCAGTATTTTATAGATGGAAAGAATATCTACTGTAATATTGATACAAGACATTTTGGTTTCATTAAGTTGAGTAATCTGCCTAGCAATGTTAAGCAGGATTCTTCTTATGACTTATTAAAATTGAAGATTTGCAATGTTATATTGGATGATACACTAATAGCACATCATTGTACTGCTATTGCCAATATATTATCATTGTTTGATAAATACATTAACATTGAACTTGTATTACCAGATATAAGTGTATATCTGGCATGTACAAAGTATAAAGGGAAGAATTTTAGTATTAGAAACCTGCAGGGTGTTTTAACATCTAGGTTGGGAAATACATTCTATACTATGAAGTGAGGGTTATGAATATGGACGTTCTTTCTATGACGGCTAAATACAGAGAGGACTTATTAAAGTTCATACGACCTGTCTTAGATGACAGGTCTTACATATGGGTTAGAAATCTTATAACAGATATTAACCATAAAATTGTTGCAGGTGATATTGAGTTTATTCAGGCACATGCTATTGTTATGTACCGGAACATTATTCCGTTCTTCAAGCATTACTGCTCTGAGTTAAGTGCGTCGTGTGTATTATTTACATTCTATAGTTGTGCTATAGAATTGGGTATCAGGTCTTTAGGTAACGAAATAGAAACCTATGAACAGTTCCAAGAAGATATTGATATGGAAGATTGGAATATGGTGGATGTTACTACTATCAAGAGATTTGATATACTTACTGCCCAGAAAGTAATTAAGCAGCAGTTTGAATTTGAAGAAGACGAGGAAATCTGGGCTGGTGGTTTGTATACTTTAGAGACTTTAGATTTCTTATAGCCTCTTTGTATAAATAAATTAAACTAATTAAAAGGAGAAAGAAACTATGAACAAATCGAGAAATTTGTATTACTACTTTGGGAGAAATGAAAAGCATGATTACATTGCTACACCTATGGACAGTTGTATTATAGCTGGTAGAACCGGTGCTGGCAAATCAACATTTATTGACTCGTTACTCGTTAGGTTGATTCAGGAAACAAACCCAAAAGATATAACAATCCAGTATCACGATTGTAAAGGTTTTGAGTCTAAACTGTGGACTGATAGTATACCAGATGGAAAGTGTATTCCTCAGCTATATCGTATTACACAGTATGATAATAGTGCTACAGGTGATAAAAACTTCAAGCAATTGACTGTCTCTTTATCTAGTCTTTACCAGGAAGTTCAGAGAAGACTTGATGTATGCAGGGAACAAGATGCTGACCAGTATCTTAGTCTTGATACAATGAGTAATAGTATCTTATTCATTATTGATGAATATCAATACTATGTCGAGGAAGAATGCAAGAATGATGGTTGGTTCGAGCATGTGGTAAGATATATCGTTGAGAACTCTAAGAAGACTGGAGTTTATATTATGTTATGTTCGCAGGGTACACGTCCTATTTCTGATGGACTTGTAAAAGAGTTTCCTATCAGGATTGTTACACCTTGTGATGAGAAGTTATCAAACCTCTTTATTGGAAACAACGCTGCTTATATGGATGAAGCAAGATATGGTGTAGTGTGGGTTAAGAATGGAAAGGATTATCCCACAAGACTTTATGTTCCTTTCTATCCTGATACATGGATTAGAAAGTTTGTAGGGTATTATAGTATTTGGAAACAGGAGTGAGTTTATGTCTAAATTGGATGGCTCAGTTAATAGTCTGTTAGGGAAGATGCACACGTCTTCCCAGACAGGCAAAGGTACATATGGTGAACAGGCTGTGTTCAAAATATGTGAACAATTCTACCAGAAAGAGGGTGGTATCCTTATACACTCTTTTTCGTATAAGGTAGATAAGGAACAGAAAGGAAATATCAAGCGTGGTGACAATGGTCAGCTCTATGTAGAGAACTTAGGTGACCTTACTGAGATTGATGTTCTTTATGTTTCTAAATTCAGAGTATTTCCTATTGAGGTAAAGGCTTATAAGGCTAAGGAAATAAAATTAGATGATGAGGGTATTTATGGTTGTTACAAGACAGATAAATCTCCTATACACCAGAATGAAATGCACTGTCGTCATCTATATCCATATCTGTTTAAAGCGTTACCTGATGGGAATACTGAGTACATCGTGCCTATGGTTTGTATGGTAGATAAATGTACTATCATTGATGATAGAAGTGATTGGCAGAAAGATTACATAAAGTTGTGTGTACTAAATAATTTGGAAGATACTATACGTAGATACAATACTCCGTTAGACTATCGATTGAATCTGCAGGATATCAACAGAACTCTAAATGAGATCATGATAAAGAATGAGAAGTATCTTCCGCCAAGATTCTAGGAGGATAAAATAAGTATGGATAAGTTTGAGACTTTAATGAATATTCCCGTTACGAAGGAAAAGACTCTTGATAGTCTTATACAGGTACTTGAAGAAGCTGGAAAAATTGATGTAGTTCTTAATCGGTATAAGGTTAGTAAAGATGACTTGAGAGCTTTGTACATACAGAAACTCTTGATTCCAGGAATGACTGTAGGCATAGCTTATAATACTATGTCTTTCGTTGCAGCTTCTATAAATAAGGGCGATGAAGATGATTCACTATCATTATGTATATGTAATTGCATTTCATTAGCCGCTATCTACATGACTAATGTATCACCTGAGAAGAGAGCTGAGTTAGAGGGAAGGAAATAGCTGTAAATGAGGAGAAATTATAATGATAGATAAAATTCCAAAAATGAAGATGCCTGAAATTGATGGGTACCAAAAGATATATATGATAGACGAGAAGTTCGTTAGTCTAACTGACGCTGGATTACTTGTCGATTCACAGTATGTTAAGTATGGTAGCCCTACTGATTGTTATGCCAGGGAGACTGTTGCAAATCTGCTTAAAACAGCTGACGAGGTTGCAAGGGGTGTGTTTGGGGTACGACTGCTTATCCTCGATGCATACAGACCTGTAAGTGTACAAACGGCTTTATGGGACAAGTATTATGGTGAGTTAAAGGCACAGTATCCTGATTTGGCTGAAGAGGAGCTTATACCAAAAGTAACACAATTTGTTAGTCAGCCTTCAGAAGATATCTTATATCCGTCTGTCCATAATACCGGTGGTGCTATAGATGTGACGCTGGTTAGGAGTGATGGTACTCAGTTAGATATGGGTACTGAGTTTGACGATTTCAGTGAAAAGGCATCTACAGCTTATTTTGAGAAAAGTAGAGCTAAGTCATATTTCAGGAATCGTAGACGTATGCTATACTCTATCATGACATCAGTAGGTTTTACTAATCTCCCGAGTGAGTGGTGGCATTATGATTATGGCGATGCTTTCTATGCGTATTATACATGTCATCCTAGACGTCATATGAAATCACTGTATTCTGGAATCACTGATGATTATTTCAATAGAATATATCTTAAGCGTGGAGGTATCATATGACGGTTGAGGAACGTTGTAAACAGGAATATAAATTGATTAGGCAAGGTACAATAATACTTGTGCTTATGGAAATAGCATGTATTGTGCTTACCTACATGCTTATATCATTTGATACCAACAAAACTAACATAGAAGTTCTTCGTAAGTTTATACAGAATGAGTTTGAATTCTGTTATCCTGAACAGGATGAACTTGTAGATATCATTGACAATAAGTCTATCTATAAAATGCTTAACACTTATTCCGCAATAAGATTTGATATGGAGATACATCAAGAGAATAATAGTATTGAGTCTATGGATGATATGTTAGCTATGATGAAACTACTTGTTCCTAATGGGATTCATGATACTGACAATTATATTAAGCCTTGGATATATTGTCATGCCATTTGGGACGTAAGAGCTATGGTGAATGAAGACAATGAGAATTATTATGAGATACAGTATAAATGTATGCAATCTTTAAGATTACATGAGGTACTCCTAGTAGGTAATATTCATGGTTACATATATAAACATGTGCCTATGATTTTAACTGTATTGATTTTAGCTCAAATTGCGTTATTCATAATTGGACTACTTATGATATGCTCATATGCTATAAAGTACGGAGAGATTGTGAGAGGTTATAAGAATGGAGAAATCGAATAATAGTTCAGGGGCTTATACCCCTGAACAATATAACACTATTAAGCGGATGAGAGAAGATGGAGTGTTAACTCCTAGTGTTAATAATAAAATAGAAGCTAAAGACTTAAGAGAGATGTACAAGTATGCTAAGCTTGGACAGGAATATGAATCAGCTATAAGACATTATGATTCTATACGTGGATTTGCTAATGCTTATCTGGGCGCTCTCTATGTTGGAGTGAATGAGGATTCAGAGAGTTTATTATCTGCTATCCGTTCAATACATACTCTTGGTCTACAGGCTGAGGATGAGATTGATAAGGTTAAGCAGGTAGCCGCATTTAACTATTTATATGATGCGAATATACAGTATCATTATGATGGTATACTTACTGCTGTATGGAATTACTTTGGTGATGACTTAGATAGAATATTTGGTATGAGCGCGCAGGAGTTACAATTCTGGTGGGAGCTTATTCCATCTAGTAAATATGTGCCAACTGGAACAGAACCAGGTGATGTATTAGCTTACCTTACAAGATAAATATGCATATGATATAGAGTATTTGGTAATTTCTGAATACCATAATATTTCTATATCATATACTATTGATAAAGAATAAATGTACACCAATTTAAGGAGGATGTGTAAATGAATGATGGTTGTAGATTATTAGTGGAGAGGGTCACTAAGTTAAACCCGGAACTTAGAAGTGAAAATATTATTGAATATATCACTTCAAATCAGGAAAGACTGGTTAGATATTTTCATAGATATGTACCAAAACATTCTGTTTCAAACAATATCACAATCGCTAAAGCATTATTAGGTATAGAAGGTTTTGCTGTTACACCTAACGAGAAGTATGAACGGTACGGGAAAGATGTAGCAGCGTTCATTGCTTACGTTATGTGTGCTGATGGAAGTGTTATGGAGCAGTTTGCTTATGGTGCAAATCTTAATGATGTAATCTGGTTGAGAGAATCCAAATTGTACAATCTTGATTCGATTGAGAAGAAATTTAAGAAAGGATATCCTATCAGGCAGGTACGTGATGTTTACAGTGTGTTAACTGCAAAGTATGGTGTACAGAATAAGTTTCCATATATTACTGGAAATAACATCTGTATCTCTTCAAGGGCGCCTATCTTAACATATGATGAGGCTGGTAGTTTAACAATGGTTTTCGTAGATATTACAACACGCTCAACGGCTACATACGAAGAGGTTGAGAATAACGTTGATATCGCTAAGGGTATGGCTAACGCTAGGATTAGTGGAGTTAAGTCACTGAGAGCTGTTAATAAGGATGGAAAGCTACATTACGCACAGTATGCAATCGGTCAAGGGCATATTCGTATATCTTATGATGTAGATAAATAGGAGGTTCGTATGGCATTAGAAAATTATGTAATGGGTATTGCTTTATCTAGTTTCAATAAAGGTATTACTCTGACTGATATAACAGATGAAGCAATATATTGTGTTATCGATAATACAGGACGTTCGGAAGAGGACGTAGAAACGTTGGCAAAAGAATTAAAGGTTCAGCTTATAGTAGCTGCTAAAGTATCCTTAGGTAGGGATGTTGAGATTGCTATAAGATTCAAAAGTGTTCCTCATGATGTTTATGTACAGACTCAGAGGGATGTTATTGAAAGGTATAGAAATATTACATAGGAGGACGCTATGGATAAACTAATTATAGTATGGAATGAAAGCTGATGTTTAAGCATGGTATTGGTTTAACATTAGTTGAAGATTTATCTGTAGATTTATCCTTAGATGATTCTACACATCTTGTAACATGGTTATACAAATGTGTATCGTCTCTTACAGAGGAAGCAGAATGTGTGTTTGGTAAATACAATGTCAAAATGTCTTATGATGGTATACTTTGTGTAAAACTGTATTTAGGCGATTCCCTTTATGGTGAAGTAACTTACAGTAAGTACACTAATGTAGATTGGGACTTATGGCGTTGTATGGGTCTTATGAAATCACAGAACAAAGAAGCTAAGTTTAGCTAGGAGGATAAGGCTATGTCAGAGGATTGGAATAGTTTATTAAAAGATCTTGTCGTTGGTGTGTGCGCTATCTTCGTTATAGTAAGTGCTTTAGCTGGAGCAACGAGCTATGGAATCTATACATACAATAATGCAATAGATTATGCAGTAGAAAATAATTATGAGTTCTACTACAATGGAACACATGTAGACAAAGACAAACTGAATATTGACGATTATAATGCTACAGTTAATAACGAGAAGAATGAGGTCTACTTATCTGATAAGATATATCATGTAAAAGGACGTTACTCGCCAGCTACAATAGTGCCTAAAATGCGTTAGGAGGATTATGTATATGAAGATGTTAAACACATCTATTTATGAAAAATAGAATAAACGGGAGCATGAATAAATGCAAATGTAATGTTACATGCAAGTTAGGTAATAACCTCATCAAGCTGATAAGACACAGAGTACCTAATATCCGTATGATGTTATTGGTTAATGGTTATTGTGTACTGTGCTTTCTATGCCGTATTACAATGTTGAACAGGCTTATTACATGCTAGTAGAACTGGTGGTGTAATGCAAAATATACACTAGGAGGATCGAGTTAAATGGCAATGATGGACCCGTCTATTGATGAAAAGAAGATAGACAGAATTATTGATAAGTGCAAAGCTGAGTTAAATCAGTCTTATTACAAATATGGAGAAGCAAGAAAGAACTATGGTGATGCCAGAGTCGACGCCTTAGGTACTTTGGATAACTGCCTTATTAAATTTAATAAGACACATAACACAGAGTACTTACATGATGCTATCAATTACTTATTATTACGTCTTATGTTCCCTATGCCGGGTGATCACTTTGAGCAAACTGGTCCTGAGGGTTCTGCGGGATTAGATGGAACTCCTATTGCAATGGAGTGAGTTCTTATAAGTGTATGCATGTTAAGCTATTTTAATACACATATACTATAACGTGTTAATTTTATAATTGTTATATTTAATTATCTGTATAATTAAATATAATATTTATATGAGTAATCGTGTATATACTTAACCAAAAAATAGATTGCAAGTATACGGAGATATAATATGAAAGCAATAAAAATTATCTGTATTATTACAAATATCATGTTTGCAATAACAGCAGGAGTTCTTGTTATATTAGCTGTAAACGTGATTCGAATCATGAATGTGGCAGTTAAAATTAGAGACATAATAAACAATAATGTTACGAGTGCATTAAGCTATATTTATCACAATATGTGTGTTCACAATTGTATTGATTCTAATTGCTATTATACTACAGGTTGCTTTCGTAATACATAGTTGGAACCCACATGGTGGATATAATAAAAATAGTATTACTAGAATATGTGTGGCTGGTATAGATACAATCATTATGGTAAGATTTTCAATGGAAACGCAGAAAACATATGCTTATGTATATCTAATGTTTTGCATTGTACTCTTATACTTATCTGTTGCACAACTTATATCTTTAAGAAAATATAGTAACATTATTGTAATATAATTGTTATATTTAATTATTTTAATTGAATATAATATTTATATCCAATGGCTTTAATTGTTAAGGAGGAAATATTATATGATGAGAGTAATACTTAACGGGAATGGAACTACTCAGCTTTGGGATTTGGTAAAACATTTTATCAAGCCAGGATTGTTAGATGATGAAACAATAGATGCTGAGTTAAAGGACGTAGAGGAAGTTTATAAGCGTGAAGGTCTTGCTATGTATACAGAGAGATGGGGTGTTAAATCTCCTGATGACTTATCAAATGGTACAAAGGCTCTTATCTTATTTACTTGTTTTGACAAGCATCAGGAGTTAATATCCAGTGCGTGTTGTGGTGCTAATGTAGCTAAATACATTCCTGAAATATCTAGGAAGTATGATTTTGATATAGCATTAGACTACTTTCTTAATCTCCCTAATGATAGTATTATAGACGCTGTTGACAGTGTGACAGGTATTACGTTCAGAACAGGTAAAGAGTTCAAAGACTTCTATTCTGGAAGAGAAGGAGTACCGGAGGAATAGTTATGTATTTTCAGTTTAAAACAAGAGAGACAACTTATGAGTTGAAGTTTGCTAATCCGTTAAACTTTATTATAGGTGACTCTGCTAGAGGTAAAACGGAGTTAATAAAGCTTTATAATAAATGTAAAGGAGTAGGGATTACAACTGATGCTTCTGAAGTTATAACCGAGTTACCAGATAGGTATGTTAGTTCTCTAAAGTCAGGTGCACTTGTTATAGTAGATTTAGATGATTATGACGATGAGAATCGAATCAATACTTATGTGTCAAACGCACGTGAGGATATTTTTACAGTGTTAATTGGAAGAAAGTGGATAAGAAGATTTCCAGTTGCAATTACGAATACATTTAGATTCATAGAGTCAAATGGTGTTACGAAGAATATTCAGTTTACTGATAAGTTTATGAATCCAGGAAAATTTAATAAAGTACTTATTGAGGATTCATCTTCTGGTAAAAGATTTATTAAAGATGCATTATCTAGCGTAATTGTTGAATCCTCTAATGGCGCATCTAGTATTGTAAAAGGAACTAAACTGTCGTCAGATTTACTATGCATATTTGATGAGTTTGGGTTTGGTGGATATATAGAATCTTTCCTTGACAAAGCTCCTATTGACATGCCTTATATTGCGTGGAAGTCCTTCGAAGGTTTCTTAATAGAGGAACATTTTAAAGGTACTGCTGGTTATAATTATTTCAATGCTGAAGTGAATGCAGAGAGACAATTACACGAGTATTGCCAATTATATTCTAAAGCGTCTTGGAGTGCCTCAAGGTGTAACTCATGTAAGGAGTTATGTAGGTGTTATCCTAAGGATATTATTAAACATTCAAAGTATGGCTGGATATTGAATGACAAGAAATCTCCGCTACTCAGAGCGGCAGAGAAAGGTAAAGGTATTTAATACAGATTAACATGATATAATTGTTATATTTAGTTATTATAATTAAATATAATATTTATACAATAAACCACATCATAAAGGAGAGAAAAATTATTGGATTCACATTGAAAGACCTTGTTGCAGGAAGTGGAGTTGACTTACTTCCTAGTGACGAAGAAGTAACAAAGGAAAGAGAGATTAAACATCGTAACATAACGGTGCTGGAAAGGCCTAAGGAAGAGTACAGTCTTAAGGCTATCTATGAAGAGGACTTTGTACCTAAGAAGAAACAGACTGACCCTACGCCTGATTTGGTGTTTATTGATTGGGAGTCTGGTACATCTGATTGGGAAGCTAAGGTTGGTGCATCAGGTTATATTATCTGGTGCGCAGACACAAATCAGGTATGGTTCGCACCTACAAAAGATTGTTTAGATGCTAACTTCATTTATCGTACAGACTTGGAGATTTCTGAGTTCACAGGCTCAAAGGTTGCTATTGATAAGATTAAGTCTTACGTGTCAGAGTTCAGACATGGTGTCATTACGCGCAAGACATGTTACATCTTGGATATGCCTGGAATGGAGTCTTATGAGGTCTATTACAAGTCTAACTATCCGTCTCTTAAGTATGGTAAGGCTACGCCTAATGGATCGTTCATTCATTCCTATGCTAACCGTTTCGAGCGTGATATGGCTATTCTGGAACTGGATAAGCTTTACTCTGGTGCGTCTAAAGATGATGCAAGAAAGATGACTAAGGCTGAGTTAAAACCTCATGAAGCTATCGTTATCTCTGATGGTGCTTGGCTTAAGGAGCAGTGTTCATCATCTGTATGGTATCTGGACAGTGTGTCCGCTATCAACCTTACAGAGGGTATTGTACCATCTGATACTGAGCAGGCTGTTCTTATTGCAGAGTTACGTGGTGCTATCAATGCATTACAACTTTGCTATGTTAAGAAGAAAAAGAAGATTACATATTACTATGACAATACTTCTATTCTTAACATCTTTAAGAATCGTAAGACTGAGTACATTGCAGAGGTTGTTGAGTATAAGGAACTTCTGGAGAAGATGGCGTCTGAATCCTATTCAGTAAAGTTTATTGAACTTCATCCTAAGACAGGTGAAGACAGAGATAATGACAATCATGCTCTTATGCTCTTCCACAATGACTGTGACGGTATGTGCAGAAAGATGGCTGATATCTTTAAAAAGGATTACAAGTCATTTGCTGCATCTGATGATAAAGACGGAAAAACATATCAGCAGGTTAAGGATGAATTCAAGCCTAAGGGAAGACCTGGGCAGAGTAACGGAAGAAAGCCTGGAGGAAATTACTCTAATGGTAATAACCGTTATGGCAAACGTTATTAAATAAAAATAAGTATGTACTAGATATTCCATAGTGATATACCTTTTCTGTTTAAACATACCACTATTGGATATCTAGTACGACATAATAAAACATGGCTCTTATTATACTAATTATTAAACATACTAATTAGTATACTAAGATCTATGTAAGTCTGAATCAAAGGGAATAGAATTACATAACTAAATAATTAAAGTAAGCTATCTATTATATTTAATATTGTATTAAATATTGAATATACTAGAATTCTGTAACTATTTAGTTTTGTGTTAAGGAGAGATGTAATAATGCTAAACGAATTATTAAGAGCAGCAGATAGAGGAAGTATTACTATGCCTGTCAATTTGACTAGATTAGAGTTTACACTATCTATGAATGGGTCTGGCTCAGCAGGTTCGTTTTATAAGGCTATAGATAATGATTGGTATTATAAGTTATCTTATCCTATTGGAAATGGGACATTTTGTTATGAATCAGTGAATGAAGTATTAGCTAGTAGATTATGCTCTCTATGTGGATTTCTTAATGCAGGTTATGAATTAGTATATGCTAAGATCAAACTGTTGCAGAATGAATATTTGGTTTATCTATGCAAATCAAAGAACTATAAAGGAGTTGGTGAGAATAGGGTTACGCTTGAGACTTACTGTACTCTTAATGATATTGATCATAACAATATAGCAAACCTTAGTAATAAGCCTTTCTTCAATGATTTGTTAAACATGATACTCATCGATTATATAATCAATAACAGAGACAGACATGGTGCTAATATTGAATTGCTATTATCAGCAAACGGAGAAAGGCTATCACCTATATATGATTGTGGTTCATCTTTGTTAGCACCGCTACAGTATAATAAAGAGAGAATTGATTCTTATGATATCTTAAGTGATGGTCCTGTCAATAATTACCTTATTTCGATAATGTGGAAAGATGTATTAAACGTATTAAAATCGTATGGAGTAAAGGTTCCTGTTATTGATTTAGGACAATTACAATATAGTGATTTATATTGTGCATTTGGAAGTGGTTCCTATATTCTTGATAAAGAAATTGTTATGATAAAGGAGAGATATAATCATGCTAAGGAAGTACTCAATTCATAAAGAGAATGAAGAGCCTGTTGCTTATCTTTATTATGATGAAGATACGAGATTATATTCGGCTGATATTATAACAGATAATGATAAACAGGATTTACCTGCTATGGTAACCTTATCAATCCGTATTGGTAAAATGCACTGGGATGATAAGCTAGCAAGGGCTTATGTAAAGGAGCATACTATCCCTAGTGATAGAGCTGGAATAGATTATATACTTAAGGAATTAGGATTTCCGTATTATGATGAAATATTCTTCTTAGATAAATTTGAGGGAAGAAGTGTTATGGATAATTTCTTATGTACGAGGATTGAATAGAATTAGTCAATGATAGTGTATAGTATACAAAAGAAAGGGAGTAAAGAAATATGATAGACCAGAATCAGAAAACCTTGATGGAGAAGTAAGTGGATATGAGCACCATGTAAAAGATACAGATAAAGAAGTTTGTATGTCAGAGTATCCGTAAGATACAAATGGTAAGTGGGTGAGAGTAAAGGGTACAGGTGTAGCACATACTGGTGATGTTGTTCCATTGGATGGAATCAAAGGACCTGGTAGTGCTAATACATACTTTGATGGATATGCATATAATAAGCACGTTGGAGTACCTGTAGCACCTAAGGCTAAGCCCATTGTACGTATTATGTTTATATGTGGATATCCAGGAATGTGTATGATGTTATTAGCGGCGGGTGGAATTATACCAAAAGTGATCGGATTCTTAATTGGAGGTTTGTTAACATTTACATCGTGTACCTGTTTGTTAGTAGCATTTAAGATGTCATGTGACGAAGAATGTAAGAATGCTGAGAAGGATAATAATGATGTAAATAATGATGTAAAGGATGAGTAAACATGAAACTTAAACATGTATTTGAAAATGAATTTGATAAAGGGTTTGTAGACTTGTACGTTAATGTCACAAGACAGATAAATCCTAATATTTCAAGAGATGAAATTAAAACATTGTAGAACAGTGTGGCGTAGTGATGGCTCATAATGTTCATAAGATGTTTTCAAGTAAAACTGAGCCTGTGCATGGTATATATTATAGTAGTGAGAAATTCCCTATAATTGTATCTTACCACATGTTTGGAGTAAAACAGACAAAAGAAACATTTTGGGATATGGACAATCTTGAGCAGAACCTCAAAGCTGTATCAAAGGCATTAGCTATGATGACTGTATTTCTTTATGAGACAGATACTGAATTAAGAGAGGTAATGGTTATATCAGATGAGAAGTATGATAGCAACAATGAATCTCTATTTTACAGTTGTTACTATCGTAATGTAAAAACATTCGATGATTTATATAATCGTTGGAAGACGAGTGAGTGTACTGCATTGATGGCTCGTGCTGTCAGGTATGTACTTGAACAAAAGAAAAATGATAAGCCTTTATATAAGACGTATATCTCTATAAGTAAACCGGACTTTATTGGTGGAAAGACTTTGCGTACTTGCATGTATATTGCCTTTGATGCTACAACAGTCTCTACTGCTACGTTGGAACAAAAGAAGGCAGATAGAAAGTATCTGACTGAGCTTGTCTCAATTAAGCTTAAGGCAATAAAAGAAATTAAGGAGAATCCTGAGTTATTAAAACACTTAAAGATTTCTACAGTAACATATGTGCCTACAGGTGCTCATGTTGTCGTAGAGTGGAAAGAAGGATTTGTTTATAGTAATTTTTAGATTGGAGGGTTCATATGTCATTAACAATTTATATTAAGGGAGAAAATGATAGTAATATCCAGCTTCCAGTTGCACGTGATGTAGAATTACAATTTCTTAAAACAAGGCTTAAGAAAGATGATTATACAGTAAAAGCTTTGAAAGAGATTGAGCAGGCTACCTATAATGATGAATATTCTTTTATAGATAGATTCGGATTTAAGTTGTATTCAAAGAATATGAGTACAGGTTGTAAAGCAGTACTATGTGTTCATGAGTTTCCTACTACTGTAATAGATACTATTGAGTGTGGGTTGAACGCTATTAATTTCATTATAGCAAACTGTACTGATGGTGCTATTCTAATAAATCCAGGGTCTATGTTATTTTATGTAGATACTTCGATAGATGTTATAATCGATGGCAGAAGATTTACTGATTGTGACAGTCTGAGTGAGTATATATCAGAGAGGTAATTATATGAAATTAGAGGGATTAGATACAACTGTAGAAATAAAGTTAAGTAATGGAGTATACCAGTTTGATTGTGAATCAGCTACAGGAAAAACACGACTTTATGATATTATTAAATCATACCAACGTGATGGTTATAACGTAATTTCATTTTCTTACACAGATTTGCAGGATGGATTAAATCTTGAAGATGTTGTACGTAGAGTGCAGCCATCTCTACTTATGATTGACAGATATGATATGTTCTCTGATATGTATCATGACGTGATAGAAGAACTTTCAAATAAGTGTATTATCCTAATTGATAGTAAAGAAATATTATCTTTTGGAGAATACTATCTTTCATGTGGTATTAAAATGACTACACATAATATAGAGGTATATGGATGAAGTACGTATTTGAGGATAATGGAAAGGATATATTCAGTGAATTATTTAAAGCTGGATATCCTCAGGATATAAGTTCACAATTTATTTATTCGAAGGGTGCTCCAAGACTGAAACAGGTAATTGAACCATTATTACAGAATGGAGAATGTGTTGTAGCTTATATGGATTTAGTTCCTGATAATAAAGATTTGTGTAAGATATATCATATTCTTAGACTACTATCGATGGAGTATAATTATAATCTTGTTATACTTCTTATACCTTGTATTGAGTACGAGTTTATTATGTCTGTATCAGATTTAATAGATAATAAATTTACAAGGAGATGCAAGGCGTACAGTCCATACAACGATTTAATAAATGACTTAGGGGCAGATTTCAAAGTGAAGTCTTTTGAAAAGTATTGTAAGGCTGTTGTTAAATATAGACTTCTCAAATGTATGTCAACGGACTCAAGAACTACTATTGGTGATTGGATTTATCAGAAAACGGAATGTGAGTTTAAAACATTGATAGAGAAGTCACATGCATTATTGTCGCAGTATCCTGCTATACCGTTTGGAATATTGAATAAAACATTTAACACTATATCTGGAAGTGAACTATGGGATGTACATAGAGAATCTGTAAAGATGTATAATGATGCTGTTGATAGATTTAATATCAACAAAAATATTACAACATATAGAAAGATACCTGTGATAAGGTAAATCTAAAGAGAAAGAAAACTCTACAAACTCTATATGGAGTAAGCTTGATCTATTGATGGAGTGAGCTCGATAGCTACCACATATTAAGTTAGTGGTTGCCTGGGCTTGTAATGGTTTCGACAGGGTTATGAAGTTAAGTATTGCATCGGTTGGTCACCTATAACCAAAAACGAAATAGACGCTACAAGACGTCCTATAGCTATTGCTGCTTAATCTCTTAGGAGGTTATAGTTTTAGCTTCCGGTTTGTCCGGGTAGTGGAACGATAGTGGGTACTGCTTCAACGTTCGCTACTATAAAGTAAACAGCCAATTACGTTTTAAAGTTTACCTTGTACTTTAAGACAAGGGTAGTGTGTTTGGTGATTCCATGGTCGCACGCACGAAAAAGAGAAAAGACCAAGTATCTAAGATGTAGATGTACTTATTAGTAATAATTTTGGACACGGGTTCGACTCCCGTCAGGTCCACGCGTACGTGGTTTAAGTTTTTACACGTACAACCTCGCATATAAGGGTTCATCCCGATGAACCCTTATATTTCTGCGTAATTCATTTCACCTCTCACCGCCTTGCTAGGATATAGAGAGGTATACACATTCATGTATCCTAGACCTATTAAAGATCGTACTGCTGTTGGTGCTTCGTGGTAGCAGTAAATTTAAGATTGCCACGAATCCTTTCTAAAATAAGTACTAAAGGAGTAAGCTATATGGAAAATAATATTATGTCTTACGAAGAGTTCAAAGAATCAAAGAAGTCTATAAGATATATTAATGGTATTTATAAATGTATTGTATGTGGGAAAGTACCAGCATTCTGGGAAGTTGGCGATTCAAGATATTATTGTCCTGCGTGTGAAGAACATTCAAGAATAAAGGATGATTATGATATGTATCGTAAATCTATGGAACTGAAAGTATTACACTGTATGAGATAACATTATAAAACATCGTTGTTAGGAGGAATAATATTATGTTATGTATTTTATCTGTAGATGGTGGCTATATTGAGATTAATGGTAGCCTCATTTCAATTGTACCTAATAAAGAAGATGCTACTGAAATTGAAGTAAATGACTTTATCAGTACTGTGAAATCAATCAAAGAAAGTACTGGCATATCTGACGAAATCGATATGGATTTCAATGATAACGTTGGTAAGGTAAAAATGTCTATGGATGATTTCTTTAAGCAGTGTATCGCTTGCGGTGGTAACTGGGGAGCTATGTTACTTACAGGAATTAAAAGTGTATTTCCTGGTGGATATGATGCTGTAAGAGAGCAGTACAATTCTATGGACTTTAATGATGGTGGTGTACGTGCATTCTCGTTCTTATGTGAGTGGATAACAGCACATGGTGTTTACGAAAACAGAGAATAGATACATAAATACAAACACGTTGAAATTTAAGTAAGTGTATTAGAGGAGGGTTGAACAATAATGAATGATGAATCAGATGTTAGATTGGTGCTTATGTGTGCTAATATAGAAGTATTATCTATAAACATGTCAACAGGAGATATAAGCATAATTAATGAGATGTATCTCCCGTTGAGATTACAACATTGTTTAAAACCTGTTAAAGGATATTGGGAGATAAGTTCTAAGTATGAAGATACTCAGAATAAGATTGCAATAAAGAACAATACAGAAGCCATTATATCTTGGCTTGCAAATAGAACTCTATTGTTGTCTAGAGCTAATGCTAAGAAGATATATCAGGCATATAGACTGGAACAGCTTACTGATGAAAAATCTAGAGCTAAACTGTCTATTGCTTGTAGAGCGTTATCTGTGTTGGATAACTATTGGGTTAAGTTATCTACAGACACTATAACAAAGTGGGATGATATAAACATTCGACATAACTCATTAAACCAAGCTGTAGCTCAGATTGCTTTACATGGCACCTCATTGTCATTGCAAGGTTCATTACAGTCTCCAGAGTTTACAACAAATGGTGCCTATGCAAAAGCATGGCATCGTGATGAGGATGGCTCCTTATGGCTCTATAAGCTGAATGACATTAACTCTACAGCTAAGATAGAGGTTATGGTTTCAAATATCTTAGATTGTATGAATGTTACTCATTGTCATTATGAAGCCAGAGAGGATATGGGTGAGTATGTATGTGCATGTCCTCTTATGACGAATGATGATATCTCTATTGCTGATGGTCTTACATTCAATGGCTACTGTAGTCGTCTTGGTGTAAATCCTATTGACGAACTTATCCGTCTTGATGCAGATGGATTTTACAAGATGCTTATTGTGGATTACCTTATTGCCAATCCAGATAGACATGGACAGAATTGGGGAGTATACTATGATTCTGATACAGTAGAGGTATTAAGGCTTCATCCATTATTTGATCATAATAACGCTTTTGATAATGGTGTTATGGATGATGAGAACTATCTTAGTCATTTCTATGATAATAAATCATTAAAGGAAAATGCTATGATGGCTATTAAGAAAGTTGATGTGCATTTCACAAAGCCTATAACGCGTGACATGTTTCTCACTACTAAGCAGTATGAAACTTTTATGAAGCGTGCTAAACAGTTAGGAATAAATACAACTGTTAATCCGTTAATAGCCGCTGCTCGTAAGGGAGCTGGTAAGTAATAATATTTATATAATTATAATATAAAGGAGAATTAAGAAATGGGAAGATTTTATTCATTAAGAGTTCCTTCAAATATTGAAGGAGTTAGTACGTCTATTGATGTAAGTATGGGACCTATCAATCACATTGCATTTGATGGTGGCATGAGCAGGGACAAGATATATGAGGTTCTGGCAAATGGTAGTTTCGGAGATACTGTAGTGAATCTTATAACTGATGATATAAATGAATTTGCATCATCGGTTAAAGACGGCTTAGGAACAACTGTTATTCCTTATGAGGTACATACAGCAGAGACTGCTGTAAAAGTATTAAGTGATATGGAGTCAAGACTTAAGCAGCGTTACAACTTGTTGAACAGTACGAATAATAAAAATATTGAGTGTTACAATGACTGGGCTGATAAGCACGATAAGATGAAGCCAGTTGTTATATGCTGGATTGGTGCTGATAAAATACTTAAGCAAATGGATCAGGAAGATATATACGAGTTGCTTGCGTACTTCTTAAAGGTTGGACGGGCAGTTGGTATTACGTTACTGTTACATTCTGATGAATGTGATGGAATACAGAAAACGTTAGGAACTGATATGTCTGCACAGTTTACATTGATTAATATATCTGAGGATAAACATGCAGATGATGTGACTGTACATTTCGCAAATGATGAGTATCATGCTGGTACTGTTATCGGAGATAGAGTGTAAAATGAGTGTATAAATAATACTCATTAGGATAGGTGTATTAAGAGTAATCATGGGGTGAGTTTTATGTTATCTATTGAAGTTAGGAATAAGAGATATAATTGTGACTTAGTATTAAAGCATAAAATATCGGTAATTAAAGGAGATTCTGGTACTGGTAAGACTTGGCTTACGAAGGCTTTAGTAGATATCTCAGGTGGGTATAAGGTTACTTACAGTCAGAGAGTAATCCCTGTATTACTTAATGAACGTGAATGGGAACACCAACTAATAGGAGATTATAAGGACACTCCATTGTTCATTGTAGATGATTGTGATTTTGTATTTACAAAAGAGTTTGGAAGTATATTTAACACTATTGGTATATGTTATTTAATTCTGATAATTCGTACATCTGTACGAATTGATAAATTAGAAAGAATGAATACAATATCTGTAAGTGGTGATGCAATATACAATTTTGTAGCTAATGGAATTGAACACACAATCAATACTGACATAGATTTCAAAACCATACAAGTGGATAAGGAAGTTCATTGTAACAGAATCCTATGTGAGGATAGTGGTTCTGGATTTACATTCTTTAAACATTTGTATGGTAATGATAATGTTGTAAGTAGTTTTGGAAAAGATAACATTGTAAAGCACATAATAAGTAAGTACGAAGAGTACAGCAAACTAGATAGTTTGTTACTTATTGTTGACTACTCAGCAATCGGATTAAGGTTAAGAGAAATACTAGGCATACTAAAATTCTGTAATATCAATGTATATATGATTGTAAAATATAAGTCTTTCGAGTATATGTTATTAAGAAGTAATATGTTTAACATATCTGAGGAAGATATATGTAGAGATGAATTAAGCTATCCATCTTTGGAAGTAGCTTGTGAATCTTTATTAACAAAGATTACTAAAGATAAGATATATACTTATGATAAGCGTAAAGAATTGAAACCGTGTTATTACTTAGATTGCTGTATGATGAACAGAAGGGAATTACAATGTGATCGAGGATTAAGTTGAGACAAAATTAAATCATTACTAAATGATACAGAGTTTGATATTCTTTTGAAAGTTAAGGTGATGTAATAGTGCTAAGTATTTATATGGGAAGCAATTATTTATTTATGGATAATAAGATAAGTTATGTCTCTGAATATTTTGACGCTGTGTATGACTCTAGTTGGTTTCAATCTGATATGGCAAGAAAGATTATAGAAACAATAGATAAGTCTAAATATATTGATGGTGAGTACATTCAATCACCAGTACTTGGAGGAATTTCTCCTAGAGACTTATCTACTGGTTGTAAGGCTTTATTAGTGTTACTCAATGAACCTGACAAGATCGTATCTGGTGACAGGATGGGAGATAATTGTTATCCATTATTGTTTGAAATGTCTAAGGATAAAGACTATACAATTACATTATGTCACTTTATTGACTTTAGTGATATCGAGCCTTTTGATATAAGGAATGCTAGGACTGGTAATGTAGTTCATACTGCTAAAGAGTTTATGTTTGAGTATTTTACAGAGGACTCTATAGAGTGAGTAAATAAGGAGGTATATAGATGAAGGGATTTAACATTAGAGTAATGTTTGGTAATCAGTTACAAATGTTTAGTTTTGCAACTGATAAGGACGAGACTGCAGAAGAAGAGTTTGACAAAGCAGTAAAGGAAATAAACAGAATCTATCACGAGACTGGTAGATTTGCTGCTAAAGAAGAAGTAGTGAAGCATTTTGCTAAATATGGATTTTACAGGTTTCAAGCATGAATAAAGAGAAGTACATTCATTATAGGTATTATGTTAAACACGTAGAAACGAGGTTCGAATCCTCTGTACTTCATTCGCGTGGTTAGGTGTCCATGTGCCAGCTTCCAGACTATAGTAGTGAACTGGTCTTAAACCAGGTAGGCTATAGTAGATATGGTAAGAGAGATAATAGCTCCTATTAACACCTTTGCTGCCAGGTACTAAGTATACCTGGCAATTAAAACATTTATATACACTTCAAGTATAAATGTGTGGTAGATAGATAAAATGTTATGGAGGTTATATTATGAGTCATTATTTTGACTTGTCAATAAAGAAGATTGAAATAAAGAAGCCAAAGAGAGATTTGAAGCCTATAGTTGAGTTACAGAATAAGGTAGATAAAACGCTACCGCATGATGAGTACTATTATCCAACTGATGAGAAAACTATTAAGGAATATCTTTCAGGTGATTATATTCTCTTAGGTGTATATGATCGTGACAAACTTATAGCTGCTAGCTTTGCATTTGAAAATGGTTTATTCTTTTCTAGACCAATTACTGATTGGATGCAGATTCCTGGTAATAAGATTATGTGCCATGAGTTTGTCGTTGTGGATATGGAGTATAGAGGAAATGGTATTCAGAAGAGATTCATGGATGTAACTGTCAGGGAAGCACGGAGGATGGGATATGACACTATTTGGTGCTGTGCTCATCCAGACAATACTCCATCTGTGTGTAGTATAGAGAGTACTGGCTATAAGTTGGCTAATACTTTTGTTGTCGATGGTTGGCCTAGGAATGTTTATTATAGAAGCACAGCTATGTAATTGTATTTAAGGAGGCTTTGTGTAATGGAATATTATCTTATGAATAAAGATACTAAGCTTATGAAGTTTAGTATAGACGGCGAAGGTGTTATGGAACAATGTTCTGTAATTGAATAGTATACTAATCTGCCTATTTGGTTTCCTGATATTGATACGTGGATTAGTAAACGTAGTGCGGCTAAATATAGGAAACATGTACAAAGTATACTTGATATGATGGGCGGAAGAACACTGTCTGGATTTGTTGGGTTAACTCATTGCCTGTCCTTAAATGATACGTTATGGATAAAATCAGCGTTAGAAAATATCAATTGGGATAATGTGTCTCTATATTCAAATGATTTTGATGAAGTAGTGTCTAAATTATCATTTGACGGAAATGGATTATGTGGTATGAAATTTTCGACAACTTCTCCAGAGTTAACAACAGATGGAGCATTTGATAAATGCTGGGTTAAAGAGGATGATATCTATTTAATAAAAGCTGGGTCAACTGGTGCATCAAATGCAGGTAGGGAACCTTACAGTGAAGTGTTAGCATCACAGGTATATACCTGTTTATGTGAGAATAGTGTACAGTATAAACTTACGCATTATGATGGAAGGGTAGTCTCTAAATGTAAATTATTTACGGCAGAAGAGTATGGATATAAAGCTGCAGCTATATTTAATCTGGTTACTCCTAATATAAGTAAACTGTTAAATGAGTTTTCTAAGTTTGGGGGAGAGGATAACTTTAGACGTATGATTGTTGCTGATGCTGTGTGTATAAATCAGGATAGACATTTTGGTAACTTTGGATTCTTAGTGAACAACGAGACATTTGAAAGAGTTGCTATGGCTCCTGTGTTTGATTACAATCTTGCTATGTTTCCGTATGCTGATTGGTATGAAGGATTTCCTGATATGGATAAGTGGATTAGAGAAAGAGGTCCACAAATTGGAATTGATTACTATGAGACTGCTAAAGCTCTTATGACTCCGTCAATAAGAAGTGACCTTATCAACCTTAAGGATTTAGTGCTTGAAGTTAATACTGATGATAAGTTTGATAAGAACAGATTGGCTATTGTTAACGAGTTTAAGAATATACAGATAGACAGGCTACTTGATAATCATAGACAGTTTGACTTTACTTCTTATGGAACTAAGGTTAATCCATTATTAAGAGCAGCAAATAAAGGAAGAGGTTAAGTATGGCATGGTATGCAGAGTTAAAGAGAAGGTGTTGGTACTGTATCTGTGGCGTGGATATGATACGTGAGTACAAACAAAAACTCTATGATGATTGGTATAATTCTCTTACAGATGAACAGAAAGAGAGACTGAAGGAAATCAGAAGAAAGAAACGTGAGAAAGCTGAGTATGAGTTTAATACTGCTATGATGCAGTTGTTTTCTATGTACTCGGTTTTATCATCGAGAGTACCAAATAAATATAGAGATATTTATGATGAGTATGGGTTTCCTAAATGAGGTAAGTATGAAAATTGATGGAAAGAAATTCCTTGAGGGTATAGGGTTAACTGAAAGTACTGTAACGTCGAAGAAGGTATGTGATAAACTCATGTCCTTATCAATAGATGAAGTTACAGAGTTGTTTGGGTCATGTACTATAGTTGAGGTACAGCCTACTTTACAGTTAGCTGATGAGGAAGCTTATAAGGAAATCTATTGTGTCGGAGATTTAGGTAGTAAGCTTTTAACAGATGTAGAAATAAAACGTAAGATTAAGTATGAGAAATCTTATCTGGCAAAGAAGGAGTTACAGCGTAATCTTGGTCCAGATATGTTTACTCATGGCAAACATTATTATGGATGTAAGAGAAAGAGAAAGGTGAAATAGAATGATACGATTTGGTAGACGAAATGGAATCTATCCTGAGTTCAGTAATTTCTGGAATTGTAGAGTTAGATGGAATGGTTTAGTTTACAGTAACACAGAAGCTATCTTTCAGGCACAGAAAACTTTGAGTGAAGAAGAGCAACTTAAGTTTGTTAATCTCAATGGTGGACAAGCTAAGAAGCTGGGACGAAATGTTACTCTAAGAAATGATTGGGAATCTGTAAAGTTTCAGACTATGTGTGATATTGTTTATGCAAAGTTTTCACAGAATGAGAAGCTTAAAGAATTGCTGCTTAATACTGGTACAGCATATATCATGGAAGATACCACAGGTTGGCATGACAATATATGGGGACATTGTTCATGTGACAGGTGCAAAAGTAAACCATCAAAGAATCTGTTAGGTTTAGCTCTTATGTTTACAAGGGCAAAGCTTATTGGTGATGATAAGTGTGAAGTTATCATTAAGTTTGGAGATGAAGTATTTACACCGGATTTATATACACTTATGAGAGATGATGGTGAAAGATTCTGGGAGCTTATAGATAATATAAATAAGTATGCGGAGTAGTTAGGAGTGTTACTATGATGATACATGAGCATACTTCTGGGTCTCATGTAAAGTTATTTCAGAAGTATAAAGAAGATGAGTTTTGGGAAACAGAGATTTGTGAACCAGTCGATAAAGATCCTACTGGTCACTGTGTATGTAAACCTATCGTTATAAATGGTTCCTACGTGCACATCAATGTTGGTAATCTTATTGCTGAGGTTATCAACACTGAGGATAATAGGGTGTATCGTTATGAGATAGAGAAAAGTGGTAATATAAACTGGAATGGAACGGTTTATTATGCACTAGTATCACATAAGGATTCTAAGCCATATAATAGAAGAAAGGAGTTTAGAGTTGAGTTTGTTACGATGGCTGACATACAAATCAAGACCAACTCTAAGGTTCGTTCTTGTTATGTTAGAGATATATCACAGACAGGTCTAGGTATTTCTATTCGTAAAGATTCTGGATGTGAATTTGGTATCGGAGATAACATATCTATTTCGTTTACATGTAATCCTTGTGATAGGATGTATCATGTATCAGGGAAGATTGTAAGGTGTGTTGAATCTGATATAGATGATGAAATACTTATTGTTGGTATATCTTTAGACGAAGCTTCATTAAATCCTAAATGGTGTAGTTTCGTTGCCCTACAACAGAGATTACAATTACAACAAAGAAAAATTGAATAAGAACAATTGGAGGTTTATAGATGAAATTAAGTAAGTACAAGTTTGATGGTTCAAAGAAGTTTAATATCTCAAAGTTTCCAACATCGGATAATAAGGATGTTGATACTGTAGAATTAGATTCTTTGAGAAGTGAGAATCTTAACGAGATTAATAAGTTACAGCAGGCTCTTTATGCTGAGCGTAAAGCTGGTGTAATCTTTATCTTTCAGGCTATGGATGCTGCTGGTAAAGATGGAACAATAAGAGCGGTGTTTGGATGTTTATCTCCGCATGGTGTAAATGAGTTTTGTTTCAAGGCTCCTACAAATGAAGAGAAAGCACATGATTTCTTATGGAGGTTCTGGAAAGCTTTGCCACAGAGAGGGTTTATCTCTATCTTCAATCGTTCCTATTATGAGGATGTTCTTGTTGGTAGAGTGCATAAACTCTATGAGAATGATAATCTTCCAGACTTTGCAAAGACAGATGATGTGATTGCTGAAAGATATAAATACATAAAGCAGTTTGAGGATTATCTTGTATCAACTGGTACAAAGGTTGTAAAGATATTCCTAGATGTGTCAAAGAAAGAACAAGCTAAACGGTTCATCTCTAGAATGGAGAAACCTAAGAAATATTGGAAAATATCTTCTAATGATTTGGCAGAGCGGGAGTATTGGGATGACTATATGCAGGCTTTCGAGGATATGGTAAATAAGACTGCATCAAAGAAAGCTCCTTGGTATGTGGTGCCGGCTGATGATAAACCTTACATGCGTTATGTGGTATCAGAGATTGTTAGACAAACTCTTGAGGAAATAGATCCTAAGTTTCCTGAGTCTGAATATTCTGAGGAATATATTTCAGAAAAGCTTGAGTTCTTAAAGGAAACATTGGACAGGTAACTTATACATATAATAATTATGTTGACTGAATTAAACATATACGATTTATCATATACTATTGATAAAGATTATAATATCAATAGTATATGCTAAATTGTGTGTCAGTACGTTATAACAAGAAAGGAAAATAAGTATGGTAGGAACAGTAATTGATATTGAGACGACTGGTTGGTTAAAATTCAATACAGTTAATGGAGTATCACAGCTCAGTGATGAGTCTGAAATTCTTGAGGTAGGTTATATCAATGTAGATATGAATAACAAGGAAATCCTTAATCATGGCACATTGTATTTCTATAAACCTTATTTCAATATTGAGTCTGAGGCTCAGAAAGTACACGGTCTTACAAGGGACTTCTTACAGAAATATGAACAGGATTTCGAGAAGAACCTCATTGCCCTTAATGCGATGTTGCAGTGTACTTGTATTATCGGTAAGAACTCTGCAAAGTTTGATGAACCATTCCTTAAGGCTTTTATTCAGAAGCATGCTGGTCACAAGTTTGATATCTCTGATTTGGCTTTTAGACTTAACATGAATGCTTACAATGGTGGTAAGGTTATCTATGAGAATTCATGTTACTCTCTTGATATGCAGACCATCTATAAGGATAGATTCCATTCACTGTGGTTTGATAAATATAAGTATCCATTAGCACCTGGTAAGAAAGGCAAACTTGAGGAGTGCATCGATGTACTTCCTAATGGTCAGAAAGTTGTAGACTACGTTTACGATGGTTTTGATAAAGATAGGACTACTGGTGCGCATGGTGCATTGTATGATGCTGTTATGACTTATGTAATCTGGGTTGATGCATGGAATCATGACCTACTGTAAGGGAGAGTGCAGAATATGAAAAAGGATGAAATGAAAGCTTACTTAGCTGGGTGTAAAAGCTTAGTTGAGTTAGTTGGTAAGGCTAATCAGCTTAAGCAGGCAGGTGAGAAAGAGTCTACTGTAAACAGAGTTGTTACTGAGATGCGAAAAGAGATGCTTAAGACAGGTGGTGCAATCAAGGTTATACCTAGAGAGGGTATTCCTGATATTGATGAGACACCTATTGGAAGAATACCTTTTTCTATAAATAAACTCAGTTCTCCATCAATTCTTTATGATGGAAATACTGTGTTATTGTAGGAGGAATTTTATGGCATCATCTGAAGATATCTTAAAAATGAAAACTCTTCTTGAGAGTAGAGGTATTGAGGTTGGTAATGGTTACTCATATAAGATGTACCAGTTACGAAAAGATGGACATGCTTTTACTTTTGAGGAACATATAAAGGCTATGCTGTTATCTTTACTTTCAGCTAATCGACCTTGGAAACAGGTAGAGGAGAATATACCTAAGCTTGATGAAATATTCGGATATTATAATCCTGAGTTCTTAGAGAGTGAAGACCCTAAGGTTCTTATGGATAAGGTGTGTGCTGCTGGTTGTGGTAATAGAGCAATAATGCGACAGATGCAGGGAGTATCTTACAATGTAAGGCTTATGAAAGAGATTGTGAGTATTATTGACGATTTGGAAAAATTGGTTACTAATAATGACCCTTACGATGTGTCAAATGTTTTGTCATCTGGACACTATAAGTTGACTGGATTTGCTCAGACTTTGGCACTACAGTATCTTCGTAATGTTGGTATTGATACATGTAAACCTGATGTTCATATCAGAAGAATTTTGGGTAGACTTGGAATGATACCTTATGAGGATTGTTCTGTACGAGATGTTGTTAATTCAATGTCAGGGTTAGGTAGAGAATTAAATCTCCCTATAACCTATGTAAATGAGATTATCTGGTTATATGGTGCTACAGGGTTTGGAGAGATTTGTGCAAAGAATCCTAAATGTGGTATATGCCAGATCGAACAATGTATATTCAGAATCTGCAATAGATAAGGAGAAATAACTAAATGATTAATTTAAGTAGAGTTAAACTTGTACTGTTCGACTTTGATGATACTTTATGTATTCATTCAAACCATTATAACTTCAATGCTGACAGTTATAATAAAGCAATGTTTACGGGTGATACAAGCTGGTGGGATAGCAATAGTTGTGAGTATTCTAAGCAGATGATGAAACTTATCAACTATTGCAGAGACAACAATATCGATATGGGTCTTATTTCTGCTGTTGAGTTCTGTGCTACTGCAGATGTGAAACTTGGTTGGGTTAAGCAGAAGTATGGAGTTGACATGAAAAACTTCTGTACTTCGCCTAAAGAGTCTGCTAAGAAAGATATGGTATCATATATCATTCGTGCGTACTGTTTAGATGCTAACAGTATTCTGTTTATAGATGATTATTATAATCATGTGTCACAGGTGGCAAGCCTTGGAGTACAGGTAGCTTCACCTATGGAAGTTGTAAACTGGGCTAACAAGTCTAAATAAATAAAATAAGTATGAAGCGGAGGTTTATGAATTATGTATGGTTTTGATGAATTTGAACTATATGTAAATGAGTATTCCGTTGAAGAGGTTAGGGAGGACCTAGCTAATATAGTTAGGTTCTTTCAGGCTCAAGATTATCATGAACATGCTATGAAGTTATTCATAGAACAGTTTAGGGAATTGCCTATTGAGGTAGCTAAAACTTCCGATGCATTTTGTGTTGATGAAGATATGCCTATCTCACAGTTTCCGGAATGGATGTTACAGGAGCCACTGGGTTTCGTTAAAAAGAACTGGGTCCCTATGTGGGGACGTTGTGTATTTCCTGTAAAAGATGTTTATGGTAATGTTATGGGATTCTGTGGATGGGATCCTTTTGTAGAACCTAAATATTTAGATTCTAAGAATTATGGCTATAAGGCAAAGGCTACTACATTATATGGTATGGAGATGTTACCTGAATATTATACGTCAAAGAAACCTGTATTTATCACAGAGGGTCTTATGTGTACATTATATCTTAGGTCACAAGGATTCCAGGCTATGGCGTCATTGGGTTCATATCTTACGCCTTATGTTATAAGAATATTATCAAGGTTTGGAAACAGACTTATTATGGTTCCTGACTTTGATGATACTGGTGATAAATATGTGTCCCAGATAAAAAGGCAGTTGCCAAAAGCAATGATTATACAATGTACTAAAGGGAAGGATATTGAGGGACTAAGGAAACTGGAAGAGCATAAATATGAAGAACAACTCTTAAAAGAACTTACATCTCTTAGTAATCCTTTCGTAAAAACAAAATTATTACTCAGGAGGTAAAACAATATGTCATTAGTGGAACAGTTGAAGAAAACTGTAAGGGCGAATAGATTGTATAATGATTTACCTAAGGAAGATTTTCTCAAGGAAATAAGCTTTAGAAGTTCTTATGGGAAAGATATGAGAGGTCTTACTGTAAACGAGGAATTCATTAAATCTGTTAGGACGGATATACCTGGTATTAGTGAGAAGATAGGAGATAAATTATCTGAGTTACAGATGCCTTATATTATTGGCTACATGCGTGACTTTGAAGATATTATCACTAGAAATACAGAAGCAAATGCTAACACAGCTGTACGTGGAATAATCACTATCAGATTGACTGTGTGGGATTATTTAGAGAAATATCCCGAATGGTACAAGGTTGTAGATTTACGAAAAGGTGCTAAAGATGATAGAGGTTATCGTGGAGTTAAGCTTTACTATCAGTTAGATGGGTATCACTATCCTATTGAAATCCAGCTGGATACTCAGCACGATCATATTTGTAACTCATGGATAAATCATCCATTACATCAGGGTGAAAGTGATGAATGGTTCAGAGGATTACGTAAAGCATACGACGAGCATACTATTATCAGTGCAGAGGATTATAAGAGGAGGGTACAAAAGAATGAAATCTAATAAT
>OLRE01000031.1_pt1 | contig 146319 bp, 183 predicted proteins | sample 1672461 | NCBI WGS metagenome assembly OLRE01 (sample SAMEA3136688, study PRJEB25190) | human gut metagenome | biome: human gut; feature: human-associated habitat; material: faeces | place: Austria | collected 2013
CTGGAGTATGAGGGCCTGTGCAAAGACCCGAAGATCATCGTCGGCTATTCGGATGTGACGGCGCTGCTGCTGGGCATTTCCTTTCCCGGCCTGCCCTTTGCAGGCACTATGGTGATGGCCATGCTGTTTGCGCTGGGGTCGCTGATTTTGATTCTTTCGCTGGCCTATGCGGCGGACCGGGGAATGAGCACGCAGACCATCATCCTCATGGGCGTGGTGCTGAGCATGTTTGTCACCAGCATTATCAGCCTGCTCACCGCCTTTTCGGGGGAAAAGCTGCGCTCCATCACCTTCTGGACCATGGGCTCGCTCTCGGGTGCAGGGTACACGGAGACGCTGGTGCTGCTGGCTGCGCTGGCGGTTTTTGGCGGCGTGCTGCTTTCCCGTGCGGACGAACTCAACGCCTTTTCGCTGGGTGAGGACGCGGCGCGCCATATGGGCGTGGCGGTGGGACCGGTCAAGCTGGGGGTGCTGGTGTGCGTGGCTTCGCTGATCGGCGTATGCGTATCCGTGGGAGGCAGCATCGGCTTTGTGGGGCTGATCGTGCCGCATGCGGCACGGCTGTTCATCGGGGCCAATCACCGCCGTGTACTGCCGCTGTCTGTGTTCATGGGAGCCATTTTTCTCATGCTGGCTCTCACCAATAAAGCCATCTCCAATATTCTCTATCGCGCCCTTCAAATCGCCGATGAAGACCCGACCCAGCTCAGCCTCTAATTAAATCACTCCACTATAAAAGCCCTGCCTGCCACGCAAGGCTTTTTTCTTTTGCCTATTAAACTCTAAGCCAAGAAAGGAATTACTTACCATGACTGACTTTGAAAGAAAAATCACTTCCGAAAAAGCTCTTGATGCCGCCATCCGCCAGCTCAAAACCCAGGACGACTGGTACCTCACCACCAAAACCGGCCTGGCAAAGCGCATCGTCACCCTCTACGATGAAATTATTGCCGCTGCTGATTTTCCCGTTTCTCTTCCCGTCCGCAATGTCCTCAACTACAGCTCTGCCGCCTTCATGAATTATGTCAAGCTCGGCTGCAACTACATCACCCGCAAATTCAATGTCCGCCACAGCCCCACCACCGTTTACTCTTACGGCTACAACTACAGCAACGAAGCCATTCACGAAAAAGCTTCTTATCCTTACACCATTGATGATTTCTTCGCTGACCCTCTTCGCAAGTCTCTGTTCGTCATCGGCTGCTATAACTACCTGCACGATGTTATTGACGGCAAAATCAAACCTACCAAGATGACGGAAGCCAAAGCCGAAACGAAACCTCTCACTCTCCAGTCCGCCACCACCCTTGCCGCTCCTCCCATCGCACCCACCATTCCCATCACCAAAACAAACACCGTTTCCTGTTCCGCCACCAAAACCTGCGCTGCCTATAAACCCATACCCCAGAGTCCCGCAAAACCGTAATACAAGCGCAAAACCCGTTCCCATTCCAAACGCCGGACGCACCGCCCTCTTATATATCTTTCTTTATCTTTATATATAAACGCTATTGACGTGCTGTTTTCTGCCCGATTTTGAACCTTCCTAGTCGTATTGACACGCAATTTTTAGGCCGTTTTGGAACATTGCTTTTACTTACCCACCACTTTACCGGGTTTGTACCGCCAAAAAACGAACATATTTTGTCATCGGCCATGCAACATTCTCACCGCATCAAGCAACATTTTTACGGCTTGAACATTTGCGAAAACTTGTATATAATCAAAATCACAAAGTCACCCGCCAGCATGAAACCGCATCCCTCTCAGCGCCCCACACAGCCCCTACAGGCCGTGTTTCCTCGTGGCCATGCAGTTTATCGCCTGTTTTCTTCTCGTTTCTCACAGCGCATCCCAGCCTTATTATAATTTGTTCCCCGCCCTGCCCCGTCTGGCAGGTTTTATTTCACCCTGTTATTTACAAGTTTTCGCAAGCAAAAGGAGTTGACCCCCATGTACATCATCATCCCCACCCACGGCCATTACGAGATTCGTGACGGCCCCACCTTTATCCAGTCCGCCGATACTTACCGCGAAGCCTGGCACGAACTCGCTTCCCTCATCAATTCCCCAACCTAGGCAATCGTGCATTCCGCACTTGCAAATATTTTTTACATTGGCTACATGCCAAAGAAAGGACACACATTATGTCTACTGTCAAAATCAACGAAACCACTTTCTCCATCACCTCCACCCTGACTATGGCTCAGCTGAAAACCCTCCACACCAAGGCTCCCCAGGCCCTGCAGCTGACCAAGCCCGGCAAAAAGTCCGGCGATGACGATGAAATCATCTTTGCCATTGCCCCGTCCGCCAAGCAGAGCATGTCCACCTACGGCATCTGCTTCGCCAAGTCCGCCTTCGGTACCGACAATGCCATCTACGTTGAGGACCTGCCCGCCGACCTCGAAGACATCACCAAGGCCAAGGAGCATGTTGCCGAGCGCATCGGCTTCGCAAAGAAGCACCTGGATGAAATCGAAACCCAGGCCGCCGCAACCCTGGCTCAGCTCAAGGCCGACCACGATGCCATCATTGCCGGCATTGAAGTTTCCACCCCGGCCGCCCAGACCACCCCGGAAAACGAAACCGCCGCTCAGTAACCAAAACGGCCGGTGCTCACCCCCACAACAAGCAGCCCGGCCATGATTTTTCTTCCCCAATCCACAATCCAACACAAAAATATTTCATCATAAGGAGATTTTCACCATGATTAACGTCACCATCGTCGATAACCTGCACCGCAACACCTACCCCGTTGACCCCAACACCACCTTGCGCTCCGTCCTGGAAGCTCATGATGTCGATTACACCACCGGCCAGACCAAGCTGGATGGTTCCTCTCTGGCCGCAGGCGACCTGGATAAGACCTTCGCGGACTTCGGTATCGCGGAAAAGTGCTACCTGGTCAACATTGCCAAGCAGGATAACGCCTGATTGATTCCGCTCCGGTGGTGTCTCTTCCCCCACCGGGGTGCTGCCTTACAGGAACAGCCTCCACGCGGCGGGCAGCGGGCAACGCAAACGCGGCCAATCGTTCCAAATCTAATCAGAAAGGAAAAATGAATCACCATGCCACTCCCCAATTACACCGATATTCTCAACACCATGTCGCCCACCATCACATGGCAGGACAACACCCCATGCCGCACCACTTTCAAAGTAATTTTCACCAAGGCTCTGGCCTGCACGGTTTACCCCCGCCTCACCGCAGGCAAAACCCTTGCCATCCTTGGCGATGATTCCGGCCTCCAGCCTTCCACTAACCCGAATGAATCCCTTCTGTTCTTTGTCACCGATAAAGCCGCCATCCCCGATTCCATCCAGGAAGTCAAGGATATTGGCGCTTATCTCTCTGATAAGTACAAAGTTTATCAGGATGCAGCCGCCCGTATCACCATCGTCCAGTTCCAGCGCGACGGCGGCCTCTACAGCAGTGTTTTTTACCAGCGTGTTGCCTCAGCCATGCCCCGCCTGCTGCCCTGGCTCTTCAAGGATCACCCCCTCACCTCCGATGAGCTCACTTACCTCCGCGCCCTCTCCACCCCGGATACTGGCTCGGAAACCCTCGCCCGGATGGCGGAGCCTCTTTATAACAAAACCGATCTGCCCTCCAGAGCCGTAGATAAAGCGATTGAATCCCTCTTCAAAGGTACCATTGACCGCCGTAAAGCGGATCTCAAGCGCTCTATTGAAAACCTTTACCGTGAGCTGAAAGAAACCCGCGCCCGTATCTCTGGAATTTTTACCAACATCACCAGCATCAACTGTGAGCTGACCGGCCTTGACTCCAAGGATGAATCCACCTTTATCACGGAACTCAAGGATTACCTCCACACTCAAAAAGGTATTTCCGTCGATACTGACGATGGAGCGCTTCTCCTCACCATCACCACATCCCTCTCCAACTATGACCCGGACGATGTTGAAACCTTTATCTTCAACAGTGACCGCCCCTATGAGGATCTTACCGGTGAAGAAGAACACGATGTCCGCATCCTTTTCCGGGCTGTGTTCATTGACCATATCTTCAAAATCAAACTCGCTGCCACCTATAAGCTTAATTACAACTGCCATGTCACAGCCATGTCTGACGCGATCAATATGAACGTTGTTCAGGCTGTTCCCAACCCTCACATCAATCATCACTCCTGCCTCGGTAACTATGAACCCATGCTGGAGGATGCCGAGGATCGCCGAGATTTTATTGCCGCCATTGCTATCTGTCAGCAGAGCGCCAGCAGCATGAACCTCGTCGAAACCATCTCCACCAAATATTTCTTTGATGATTTCGCCACCGCCTATCACACGGATATCCCCGTCATCCTTACCGCTACCGGTGAATCCATCACCCCCAAGCAGGCCATTGAACAGCTCAAATCCGCAAACGATTCCGTTAAGGAAGGAGAATAACCATGCAAGTTATCCGCATTGATCAGACCGCTCTGGATGCCGCCATCGAACTCTATCGCCAGCAGCTCCTCGCCGGCTCTGTCAAGCTCGCCAAAACAAAGGCAAAAGATAAAATCAACATCAATTTTACCGCCGATGCCTGGGCCAAACAGTCCCGCCTCATTGATGATTTCACTTCCGAGGTCGCCTGGCACGGCCTCATGCGCCAGCTCTCCCCCACCGAGTATGAAATCTATGATATCCTCGTCTACCCCCAGCAGGTTACTGGTGTCACCGTCGAAACCGACCAGGATAAATACAACGACTGGCTGCTCTCCCAGCCCGATGAAATCTTCAACAACATCCGCTACCAGGCCCACAGCCACGTCAACATGTCCACTTCCCCTTCCGGCGTCGATGACGAAAACGAGTCCAAAATTGTCAATAAGCTCAAGGGCAATGATTTCTACCTCTTCATGATCTGGAACAAGCGCGGCGAGTTCACCGCCCGCCTGTATGACTACGCCGCCAACAAAATCTACGATAAAGACGATATCTCTGTCACCTACACCGATACCCTCTCCGATTTTGCCGCCACCGCTCAGTCCCTTGTCACCAAAGCCCCGCCCATCTATTCCACAACAAAACCTCCCGTCAAGCCCACCGGCGGTACCGTACCCCACGTCGTCTGGGATAACGCCGCCCGCTGCTGGATGGACGATGACGGCAATTATTACGACCACTACCCCACCTATTACGATTATCACACCAACGGAGGTGCTTTATGAATCTTGCCAAAAGCCTGGATGTCTTCTCCCCGCATGATGTCAAAGGCCGCATCCACATCATTGGCTGCGGTTCGGTCGGCTCCACCATCGCGGAGCTTCTTGCCCGCTATGGCCTGACCAACTTCACCCTCTACGATTTTGATACGGTGGAAAAGAAAAACATCGTCAACCAGATGTTCTTTGATCCTCAGGTCGGCCAGCCCAAAGTGGAAGCCCTCCGCGATATTCTCTGTGCCATCAACCCGGAGGCCAAAAATGATATCCGTTTGGAACCTTCCGGCTGGAACGGCCAGCCCCTCTCCGGTTACGTTTTTCTTGCCGTGGATAATATCGAGATCCGCCAGAAAATCGTGGATGCCAACCGCTTTAACACCTTCATTAAAGCCATGTTTGATGTCCGCACCGCCCTCTTTGACGCCCAGCTCTACGCCGCCGATTGGTCGGACCCCAAACAGGTCAAGGAATTCCGCGCCACAATGAACTTCACCCACGCCGAAGCCACCGCCCAGGTCCCCGTTTCGGCCTGCGGCACCACCCTCGGTGTTGCCCCCACGGTTCGCGTTGCCGCCTGCTATACCGTCACCAACTTCCAAAACTTCATCAAAAAAGGCGAGCTGATCCACACCGGCCTCTCTGCTCCCTTCAACCTCCAGGGTGAATCCGCTTTCCTCGGTTTGTAACCCTGTCGTCTTAGCGTTCTATTAAATTTCGTTTGTGTTGTATACTGTAAGCTTTTCGCTTCAGGCTCTTCGGTTATATCCAAGAGCACGAATTTGTTACCCCGACCCACCCCTCCACCAGATCCTGGCAGGCGGATCTCACGATGACTCCCGACTAGAATATCACAGTCGCCGAGCCTATTAGTAACGATTGGTGGAAAACTACAAAGTCCAATCCCACACACATTGGACCCACAAAGGTGGCAATAACCCAAAATGAGCGTCCAAATCAGGAAACCATCGCATCAACCGGAGAAATCAGTTTTGCTCAGTCCGACGAGGATGGTCCCGCGGCAGCCTCCATCTCCCATCAGAACACAAACATAACCCTCACATAAGGAGCACTCACATGGTTTACATCACTTATAACTGCCCGGAACGTTTCCGGGAAATGACGTTTGAAGAACTCCTCCGCGGGGATTTCAACCTCGCCAACCTTTCCACCGGCGGCCACGGTGCTACCCGTACCGTCATCTGTAACAAAGTTCCTCCCCGCATTATGCGCATCACCAAGGTGGAGCAAATGATCCTTCAGCTCCAGGCGTTCAATCAGCAGTATGAATCCCTTCGCCTCACCACTCCCCGTTCCAGCCTGTACAACCATTTTCCCATCCCCAAAGCTTCCGGCGGCCTTCGCTGGATTGATGCCCCCAATTCCGACTTAATGAAAGCCCTCAAGGAACTCAAAACCCTCTTCCAGTCCTGGATGTTTGCCGACCACCACACCTGCGCCTTCGCCTATGTCGAGGACCGCAGCGTCCTCTCCGCTGCCAAACGTCACCAAAAGTTCGGTGCCTGGTGGTTCGCCCATTTTGATTTCCATGGCTTCTTCCCTTCCACCACGCCGGCGTTTGTTCTCTCCCAGTTTGAACTCATTTATCCTTTCAACCTCATCCTCGCCAGCCCCACCGGCCGCGCGGAACTGATCAAAGCCCTTGACCTCTGCTTTCTCAACGGAGCACTGCCGCAGGGTACCCCCATCTCCCCGCTCATCACCAACATCATGATGATCCCCTTTGACCACGCCTTCGCCAAGGCCGTCAACCATTTTGAATCCGGCAAGCATAACCCGGACGGAACCCCCATCACCGACCGCCTCTGCTACACCCGCTACGCCGATGATATCATCGTCTCCTGCAAAGTTATCTTTAATTTCCATGCTGTCGAGCGCCTCATCGTCCAGCTTCTCTCCCAAATGAACGCTCCTTTCACTCTCAATGAAACCAAAACCCAGTTCCACTCCCGCGCCGGCCGCAACTGGATTCTTGGCGTCATGCTCAATAAGGATAACCAAATCACAGTCGGTTACCGCAAAAATAAAATCTTCAAAGCAACCATTGATACCTACTTCCGCGATAAACAAAAGGGCAAAAAGTGGCCGGATGAAGACCTTCAGTCCTTCCAGGGCAACATTACCTGGTTCAAGGATGTCCAGCCCGATACCACCAAATACATTATCCAAAAGTATAACGCCAAATACGGCTTCGACCTTGAATCCTGTATCAAGGCCGATCTCGCCCCACCCAACGTAACCGCATAATCCAAAAATCAATTTGTTCAAAGGTAAAGTTTCGTTTTGATTTTATTTCAAGTCAAAGCCAAACACCCTCCGGTTATATCCGAGGGTTTGAATTTGTCCCCCTGTCCCACCCCCTGGCCAGGACACACTCCCGTCGCAGCAGCGACTGCATCGAATCATCGTACTCCCAGACACACGATGGGTCGCCTCACAGTGCATCAGAAAGGGCGGTCCAATGCCCCAGTCTTCAACAAAAATAAGCGAGCAACATCGGAGGCCGCCCCAATCGAACTCAGAAGATCAGTCATCACCACCGTCCGGTTCCGGTTGCTGCCTCTCATCAGCTTTCACAAATTGATTTTTATTTTCTCCATTCCGCCCCATGGTTCCGGGGCATTCCCAGGCGCTTCAGTTGTTTATTCCTTTCTTAGCAGCTCGTTGCGCCCCCTGTTCGTGCGCCTGGTAAACGCACGGTCATGGTTTTACTTTCCTTTCGCTGGGCCTCCGGCCATCCTAATGGTTGGAGCGCCTGGTAATACCCCGGAACCCGCTCACACAATGAATTCAGGTGATTTTTTATGAAACTTATCTCCCCCGGCTCACGGGTCAAATTCTTTACCGTAGGACCAGTTATCAGCCCTGATCACAACCCCCTGAAAACTAAATTTCAAATCATCTATCTCTCCGGCACCGTCCAAGAAGATATCGGCAACTGCGTCATCGTCTGGACCGATGATTCCCGCACCTTCCACGTCCCTCATGGATACATCACCGAAATCCAGGACCCCAACGATTCCTTTACCTATAAATCTCCTAACACCGTACCTTCCCCAACCGTTTCTTTTGATGAAATTATTTCCGCCCTCTAATTCATACAGGTGATTCTTATGAACCCTTATTACATTCAACCCGGCACTCCCGTCTATCTTAAAATCATAACGCTACATGGTGCAGCCCATCGTACCCTCCACGGCTTTGTCCAATCTGATAATGGCACTTATGTCGAAGTTGTCGTTCCCAGTATGAATAACAAAACATTTGTCACCACCCATTCCGCCCTTACTTATGACGATACCCCCGAAGCCGTCACCCCCTCTCCTCTCCCCACTCCTACCATCTCTTTTGATGAACTTATTTCTCAAGGCAGGTGATTCCTCATGACACCTTTCCTCCCCGGCTATGAACCTGGCACCTGGGTCGAGATCGTCTCCGCCCCGGAAATGCTCTGCTCCCTCCAGTATGATTACGGCACCACTTTCACCCTCACCGATTCTCTCCCCTATGATCCTATCCTCGGCAAGCAGGGCAAGATCGTTGCCATCCTCGGCAAATCCGGCCTTCTCCGCCTTTATTTCCCTCACAGCGATTCCTACCACATCATCCCGCCCAGCATGATCTCCCGCACTATCCCCGCTCCGTATCCCAGCTTTGATTCTCTTATCGCAAACCTCTAACCCCCATCACAGAAAGGAAGCCTACCATGAATCCTACCTATAAAGTTGGCGATGTTGTCCAAATTATCTCCGAAGAAGAAGTTCGTTCCCATCCTACGGATGATTGCGGCAATTTTATTCTTATTCCTTCTATTTACGGCGCAAACGATTCTTTTCACAGAGATAAACTTCCTGTTTGCGGCTGTCCGGCTGTTATTACCCGCATTTCCAAAGGCAATGAAAGGAACCTATACGATCTCACCCCTCTCTTCGCTGAAGATAGAACCGTTTTTAACTGGAATGACTGGTTTTTCTCCGCCGCTGAATTTCACCCTCGTGTCGTTTCTCCGCCCCCGGTTCCTTCCATGTCCTTCGATGATTTGTTGAAAGGAGTTGCGCAATGAATTTTCCCACCTACCCCATTGGCACCCTCGTTCAAATCATTTCTGCCGCAGAGTTTGACGCTCTTCCCAAAAATGATGCTGGCTGTGCGCTGTTTCTCGATCCCCTTCCTAATGGTAACGCAGATTATATACCCCCTAAACGCCGTTCTCTTTGTGGCAGCATCATGCAAATTGATCGTAAACTTGACGCTTCTGGTTTTTACTTCTTAAAACCCTACGATCTCTCCACCGCTGTCGATCCCTCCGCCGCTGCCAAATTCTCTTGGAACTCCGCTCTTTTCTCCCCCAATGAATTCCACCCCTATGGTACCCCGGTTCCCGTTTCCCCTGTTTCCTTTGACGATTTCCTGAAAGGAGGCATTTGAATGCCAGCCCCCTACCCCACCTACCACGTCGGTGATCGCGTCATCGTCCGCCAGTGGGATGATATGATGGAAGAATTCGGCTCCAATCCTTACGGTGATATCACTGTTCATCCCAATAAACTTTCTTTTATTCTTGACATGAAACCTTACTGTGGCAAAGAGTTTATTGTTGTCAAAATCGTTCATGATAAAGATCTTCCTGATGAACCCATTTATTTTCTCGATTATTTATCGTGTACTCATGCAGGCTTTAATGTTGATGATTCTCCTCACGGTTGGTTTTTCACCTCCGCCATGCTCCTCCCCGTCCCCGCAACCCTCCCCCATGAACCCCAAAACCGTATCCCGCCCTCTTCTCTCACCTTCGATGATTTACTTCAAGGAGTCTAATAACCATGGATATTGCCTTTAACCCTGCCGATTATCCCACCTACAACATTGGAGATAAAGTTACCATCCGCCAATGGGACGATATGGCCTCTGAATTTGGTTTGAACGTATTTGGTGACATTAAAGTCCCAAAAGCTTGTTTCACAGAGCCTATGAGAAAATATTGCGGGAAGACACTCACCATTGTCCGTAAAAACCACTATCTATCTCCGAATTCTGATTGTTATTATTTCGGCGGTAGCACAATGGTTTTTACTTCCCTCATGTTTGAACAATCTTATCCCACAGTTGTCTCCTCCACTCTCTCCTTTGATGATTTATTGAAAGGAGCTACCGCTCAACTGGCAAGTCCCCAAGCATAAATACCACGGCGCTTCCATGGCCGATTTTGCCAACCACACCCCGCCGTGCCTCAACGATCAACCTCAAAAATAAAACAGCTTAACAAGGTATAGAATCATTTGCTGATTATATTTCAGTTCATGCTTCACTCTTCGGTTATATCCAAGAGTTCGAATTTGTTACCGCCTCCCCCTCCGGGATCGCAGGCGCCTTCTGCAGACTGAGCACCTCCACACGAATTCGATAAGACATAAAAAGATCTGTCACGAACCAAAAACGACGATACTATGCGATACACAATTCCGACCAACGAGTCACCCCTGAAGACCGTTTTCCCACCAGCTTGTTCCCTGTTTTATTTTGAATCTTTTTTTACCATCAGAAAGGATCAACCATCATGACCAAACTTACCTACACCCTCGCTATCATCAACGGTACTGTCTGCTATGAATGTCAGCCCTCCACCCCGCACGCCTTCTATTCGGGCGGCGGCTGGTTCGCCCCGTTCTGCACCGTCCTCGAACTCACCCGCAAAAACACCGTCAAAGCATAACAAATATCCAATATCTATTTATCCCATATCACAGAAAGGAACTTTCAAAATGACTCAAAATCTTACCCTCGTTACCCAAAAGCCTTTTGGCTCCCTCACCTGCAACTTCTATAAAGATGATGCCATTGAAAACGAATTTTATATGACAAGGCGTCAAATTGGTGAAGCACTAGGCTATGTAAAAGCTGATGATGCTATTCGGCAAATTCATGATCGAAATAAAGACCGTCTTGATCCACTTTCAACAACCCTCACTTTGGGGGGTGTTGAAGGAAATAGATGGGTAAATCGAAATACCCGTGTCTACACCCTCCGCGGTGTTATGGAAATCTGCCGCTTCTCCCGCCAGCCCAACGCGGATAAGTTCATGGACTTCGTATGGGACGTTATGGAATCCCTTTACCATGGCCGCAGCGTCCTCACCACCCCGGACCAAACCTCCGCCGTCGCCATGCAAACCATCCAGGTCCTCGTTGATTCCACCCTCAAAACCCAGGCCGAAACCACCCGCTGCATGGTAACAATGACCTCCACCCTCGCTGCTCTCGCCAACCACTTTGCCGGCGCTGCCCCCGCTCAGCAGCCTACCCCGCAACCCGTCACCGTCACCTCCAAGGATTATGCCGTCCATGATGAACCTGTCCCCAGCCCCAAAAACAAATCCACCCCGGCCCCTGTCCCGCAAAAGTCAAATGTCTCTGTTGCTGTAACCTCCAAACCTGTATCTACCCCCGTCACCTGGCGTGATGAAGTCTACCAGACCATGGATAAAATCATCCGCAACGTCCCGGAGCTTTACTCCTCCCGCCGCGATATCCTCAACCAGATCTACACCAAAATGAAACGCGATTACGGCTTTGTCCAGGAGCAGGAGCGCATCAACTACCGCAAGTCCCACCCCTATACTTATATCTCCACCATCCAAATTATCGAATCCTCCACTACCTACCGCGAAATCTTCGATTCTATTTTGAACGATCTCTATAACGATGCCATCATCAAGCACGTTCGCAAAAACGATTCCAACCCCAACTCTCAGCTTCCCCTCGGTGTCCAGCGGGAACTCGGCCTCATTAAAACCGAACCCTGCATCATCAAATCTCCGGCTACTCCCGTTCTGGATGAACAGCCCGTTCCCGCCCCCCTGCCGGATGAATCCGCAAAGCAGCCCCAGCCCGCCCCCTCTCAGTCCCTTTTGGATGAACGTGCTGCCGCCATCAATGCCGCCATTGCCAAGGCTGCTGCTATCTACTATGATACCTCCTGCAACTTCTCCGTCACCTACCGCAACGTCTATAAAATCATGAACACCGATTGGAACGAAGCTCACATCCAGTTCCGCAACCGCTATAACCGCACCGCCCAGCAGCTCAAAACCCTTGTTATGTACAGCGGTGTCCTGTTTGATCGCTTCAATGCCGCCGTCAACACTTATATTAACGCCGCATCCAAGCCGGAAGTTGAATCCGCATCCAAGAAGGAGGCTTGAAATATGTCCACCCTCACCATCCCCGTTCAAACCAAACAAACCCTCACCGGCACCTACGCCAAGTCCGGCAATGATCTTTATTTCATCTCCGAAGAACCTGACCTCTTTCCTCCCAACCCCCGCACGGATTGGGATTGCTACTCCACATTCTATATCGCCCCCAATCGTTATTTCTCCGGTGATAAACCTGTCAGCGCTTTTGTCCCTGATGTCAAAGCCGGCATTGGACCTGAATACGTCAAGCTTCCCATCTATGCCTACGTTCATTCCGCCATCGCTCTCTCCACCACGCCGTTCCATGATGATTTTGATTCCGGCCTTGCCGGTTTCGCCGTCTGCACCCGCCAGGACGTGGCCGACCTCGGCTACTCCACCCCGGACTGGCGCTCTCATGCGGAGGACGTGATCAAAAGTGAGCTTGAACTCTATCAGCAGTACCTCAACGGCGAAGCAAAAGTTCTCACCCTCTATCAATATGTCCCCGATTCCAATAAGTGGGAAGAAAACAATTCCTGCGGCGGCTGCTACAACATCGAATCCGATCAGGATATGGTTGATGTCTTCTTTTCCAACGCCACCGCCCTCGACCACCCCGATTTTGAATCCTGACCCCCCTACATACAAAAAGGAAGTTGATCTTATGCTTTACACCGTCAACGGTCACGAATATTCTTCCGATTCCACCCCCAACCAAAAAATTCTCGACCAGCTCATCAACCGCGAAGTCTTCTGCAATATGAACCAGGAAATGGATTTTATCCTCTCCGCCCTCGCTTATGACGCCAGCATCCCGGAAGATCCTCCTTTCGATGAATCCGATTACGAATCCGCTATCTGTGATGCTTCATCCCAAACCTGCTCCGAGTGCGGTAATTCCAGCTACTTTGATGAAGTTGATGTCCCGGACCTCGATGATTCCAAATTCCAAAACCCGGATTATGATCCTGACGTCCCGGAACCTGAGGACCCCTATATCTGTCCCGTCTGTGGCTTCACCTACCCTACTCTCACCCAAGCCCGTGCCTGCTGCGAGTCCGAAACTGTTCATGTCTGCCAGTGTTGCGGTGCTGTCTACAGTGACGATGAATACGATGACCTCGATACCACCCCGCCCGAAATCTTTGAATGGTGGGCAGTCTCCGACTGGTTCGGTGAAAAGCTCAAAGCCCGCGGTGAAGTCGTTCTTGATTGCTGGGGCAAGTCCTACTGGGGCCGCCAGACCACCGGTCAGCCCATCTCTCTTGATTTCGTTATCGCTTCCATCGCCAAGGAAATGCAAATCCTGGATGGCCAGCTCCATTCCTGGGCACCCAAACCTCAGCCCAAATCCGCTGCAATTCCCGTTTCCGATTCCGGTGTCTCCGCCGCTAACAGGGCTGCTTGGGAGGTGACTCATCTGTGACCTTCCAAGACCTCTACCTCGGCCAGCGCGTCCGCATCCTCTCCTGGGATGAACTCAATTCCATCAGCCATCATGATAGTGCCTATGGTATTTACTTGCCGGACAACTCATTCTTTAATAGCGAAATGAGATACCTTTGCGGTGCCACTCTCACCATCGTAAACGAACCTTCCTATTTTGACAGAGATAAACGTTATCTTTCTTCCGATATCTTCCAGTTCGACGATTCTCTTCTTTCTCTTTCTTGTGGCAGCCCCTCTACAATTGGATTCCGCCGCTGGCTTCTCTCACCCGCCATGCTCGCCCCTCTTAACGAATCTCCTTCCGCTATTCCTCCCGCCATCTCTTTTGACCAACTCCTCACCGGAGGTGAACTCCCTTAATGAAACCTCTTAACCCTACCGATTATCCTACCTACAACGTCGGAGATAAAGTTACCATCCGTCAGTGGGATGATATGGAATCCGAATTTGGTTTGGACGAATATGGTGGAATCAAAGTCCCAAAAACTTTCACAGAGTTTATGAAAAAATATTGCGGACAAACACTTCCCATTGTTCATGTAAACCGTTATCCATCTCCAAAATTTGATTCTTATTTTTTCGACGGTACTTCCGTGGTTTTTTCTTCCCCTATGTTTGAACAATCCAAACTCCAATCCGTTCCGCCCTCTTCTCTCTCTTTTGATTCTCTTCTCCAAGGTGGTGACTTCTTTTGATCCCCGAAACAACCGATCTTTTTTACCCCATCATCCTTCCTAACCAAAAAATTTTCTTCCCCTCCTTCGCTCAATGTAAAGCTCTCTATGATGATTTTCGCCAAAGCTCTGATCTACGCAAACGATCCATCGCTCGTTATATGAACTTATCAACTTGGGTTCGTTTCGGTTTCATTCCTGTTTCTGACGTTACCGCCGTTTCCCGCGGTGATTTTGATTCCCCCCAAATCGTCACTGCCACAGGCGTTTGCAATAAAAATTTCTTTGGGTTCACCACCCAAGATGGCAAACTGTATTACGCTTCAAAAATTTATGCTGCCTACCAATCTCTTATTGAATCCTCCCCCGTGCCTACTCCTCCCCCTTCCGTTTCCTTTGACGATTTACTTCAAGGTGGTGCTTAACCTATGCCGTCTTACCCTCACAGATTTCAGCCTGGCGATACGGTCACAATCCGCGCCTGGGATGATATACTCTCTCAATATGGCAGCTTCAGCGGTGAATTAGGAATTAAAACCCCTTATATAATCTTTAGCGATAGTATGAAACAGTATTGCGGTCGCTCTTTCAAAGTCAAACATGTCCGGCCATCCATTAACGATAAATATTGGATCTATATGTTGGACTGCTGCTATTTCCCTTTTACTGAAGACATGTTCGTTTTTACCTCACCTGCTCCTGCTTCTACCATTTCTTTCGACGATCTTATAAAAGGAGCCACATAATGAGTTCGTATTTTCCTCAAGTCGGTGATTTTGTTATGATCCGCCCCTGGGATGATATGGTAAAAGAGTTTGGCACTGATTCCTATGGGGATATCCCAACGCTTCCTATCGCCATCTTTCAAAGTATGAAACAATATTGCGGTCATTTCTACACTGTTGAACGTGTAACCACTACCGCTGCTGGCTCCTGGTGCTCTTTTGCGGATGTAAACTATGATTTTCCTGTCTGTTCTCTTGTGTTACCCGTCTTTGAATCCACTCTCACCTTTGATGATCTTCTGAAAGGAGCTTCTTAATGAATTTTAACCCTCGGCCCGGTGATACCGTCACCATCCGTACATGGGATGACATGGCAGAAGAATACGGTTTGAATGAAAGTGGTGGAATTAAAACTCCGTATATCACCATTTTGCAAGGTATGAAACAATTCTGCGGCCACTCTTACATTGTGAAAGAGGTTTACAATACATCTGATAGACGAATGTATTCTTTTTACGGTTTCTATTATATCTTCCCTATCTGTGCTCTTGCCAGTTATTCTCCCTCCCTGCAGTCCATCCCCATTTCCTCCGTCTCTTTTGATTCCCTCATCCAGCCTCTCATCACCCCCTGAAAGGACCACCCCAATGAAACAATTTTTCCAAACTGACCCGGACACCCGCCAGTTCTGCCGTGCGCTCTCTCCCACTACATACCAGTTCACTGACATCGTTCCTTTTTACTCCAAATCGGCTTCTCCCAACCGCAATTATTATGCCGTTGCCGCCGAAACGATCGACCTCTCTGCCTATACCATTCGCCAGCTGGAACAAGCCGTTGAGCCTTATTACTGTTCTCTGCGCGGTCTTGTCTCCGCCTATGGTTCTGATACCACCTTGCCGGAAATTCTGCAAATCATCGCGGAATGTGTCTTTGAAAATATTGAAACCCCAAAACTTGTTTCCCCTGCTGCTGATTATCCCCGTGCTGTCTCCTACCAACGCCAGTGGATTTCCCGCCAGGAATCTATCCCCGGCCTGCCCAAAACAATGTTCAAATCCCTCACCGATTCCGTCACTGCATCTTAAATTAAGGAGATGATTTCATGTCCTACTTTACCCGCTATACCCTCGATGTCTTCCGCGATGATACCCCTGCTTTTATCCCGGAGCAAACCCGCTGTGCCATCCAGCATGAACTCCAAACCCTTTACGCTGATGCTTCCCCTTGCCTCATACCCTTCGATCCTTCCGCCTATTTTTATGATGACGAGAACGATATCCTCACCTTCGACCCCGAAAACGAATGTCCGTTCGATGTCGCCAACGATATGATCACCCTCTCCCGCTCCTTCCCTACCCTCACCTTCCGTATTACCTCCAAAGGCGAATGTGACGATGACTACTGGCGTCAGTATTTTGTCAATGGCAAAACCTGTACCTGCCCCGGCAAAATCGAAATTACTTACGCCCCCTATAACCCCCGCAATCTCGAAGCCCCGTACTGATAACCGTACCACTTCCCATTTTTGTAATATTTTCCACCACCTTGTTTTACTTTTAACATTGTTCTATAACAAAAATTAAAAGGAGTTACATATTTATGAAAATCGTCAACACCGGCATCAAGTACCAGATCTACGATGATTCCCTTCGCACCTTTGATTCCCTGCCCGCCGCCACCTACTGCGTCCGCTTCTCCAAGCTCAGCGGCTTCTATCTGGAATCCCGCCCCAATATGCAGGTCAACGAAACGGTCTATGGCCCGCATGAATCCAAGGTCGAAAAAGTCATTGCGTCCTACAACGCTTTCACGCGTTCTCTTGGCGTCATCCTCAGCGGCGCAAAAGGTATCGGCAAGTCCATGTTCGCCCGCCTGCTCTCCACCCGCGCCATCTCTGCTGGCTTGCCCGTCCTCATTGTCGATGAAGCCATCCCCGGCATCGCCTCCTACCTCGAATCCATTGACCAGGAAGTCATGATCCTTTTTGATGAATTCGATAAAACCTTCGCTCACTCCTCCGATGATGATAAAACCGATCCTCAGTCCACCATGCTCTCCTTGTTCGATGGTACCTCCAACGGCAAACGCCTCTTCGTTGTCACCTGCAATGATCTCAAAGGTCTCAATGATTTCCTTGTCAACCGTCCCGGCCGCTTCCACTACCACTTTCGTTTCGATTACCCCACCGCCGATGAAATCCGCACCTACATGCAGGATAAGCTCAAGCCGGAATATTATGACCAGATCGATGCCGTCATCGGTTTTGCCGGTCGCGTTGACCTCAATTATGACTGCCTGCGTTCCATCGCCTTTGAACTCAACACCGGCCTGCCTTTCACGGAAGCCATCAAGGATCTGAACATCATCAACCTCAATGCTGAGTGCTATAACATCACCATGAAATTCGCAAACGGTGTTGTCTATACTGCCAGCAATGTCAGCTGTGATCTCTTCGACCCCTCCTCGGAAGAATACGTTCGCTTCTATAACAAAAATGACAATTTCATCTTCAAAGTCACCTACAACAATGATTCCGTTCAGTTCGATAAAACCTCCGGCACTCCCTTTGTTGAAGGCAAGGACCTCACATTCAGATACCGCAACATCTCCGATGATGAACTCTCTGATCCGGATGAAAAAGCTTGCTATGATGCCATCACCCAGATCAAATCCACCACTCCCGCCGCTCTCACTTTCCGCCGCGTCCGCTCCCGCGATATCCACTACGCCGTCTAAAGGGGGTTGTCCCAGTAGCAGCCGTCAGCATCGACACGGTAGATTCTTACAATTTTACGGGGGTATGAATTATGTTGATTAAGAATATCAAGTGGGATACAGATGGTGATATGGAGGCTCTTGCCTCTTTGCCAACTGAGGTTTGCACGCCGTCGTTTTTACGAGAGGAACAGTATGACGATATCGAAGAATTCCTCGATGATGTCTCGGACTGGCTCTCGGACGAATATGGCTGGTGCCATTTCGGATTCGAGACGGAAACCAACGATGGAGGAATTATCAAATGCGATACACTGCCCGAATAAGGCAGAGAGGAGAAAATATCATGAACAATACAATCGTTTCTCCTGCCGAATATTTCGAACAGGTAAAAAGCCGAAAGCAGACAATGACGGATGCCGGACTTTCTCAACTATATGAGAACTGCATTGCTCTTCTCGAAGAGTATCAGCGTTCCGGGCAAATTGCTGCGCAGAAAAAGCTGCTTTTCCACATCGACAATATCACACGAGAAAAGAAGCTGCTTGACCTCGGCATTGATACTTTTGTCTACAAAAGTGATGTGGACGATTTTATCCACATGGTAGACAACAAGGTCGTTAAAATTGTGGAGCTGGAGAATTATCAGCGGCGGATTCCGGAAGAAATCATTCAGAAAATCGAATGCTGCAAGGGTATTTTCGATAAGATGTATATAGTCTTCACGGATTACACAAAGCGCGAGGAGCGAAGAGTCGAGGCTATCAAAAGAGAAAAAGACCCCATTCTTTTTGGAACTTTCCAAGATGCCGCAACAAGAACCGTGGTAGAACGCTTTTATTTCATCGGCGATTGGACGGATGAATATTGCGATTTAACATTGGATAAGATGGTTGCTGTTGTCAAAGAAAAGGTTGACAAGGACATCGTAAAGAAGTTTTCTACGCCGGAAAGCATCCGCGAGTTGAGCGACCAGCTTAACAATCTGGATGAGTCCATGAACGGGTTGTACCGCCAACGCGAAAAGGCTCCCGCACCAAAGAAAGGCTTCTTCGACCGAGTACGCACAGCGTTTCGTTCTCTGAAAGGAGAATAAAATGGCAAAAGTGGATTTGACCGAGGATGAAGTTTATTCGCAACTTCGCTCTGTTTCTAATTCAAAAGGAAACGGTATTTATGATGCTTTACGTTCTGTCGATATTCCTTGGGACTTTTCTTCTCCTTTTACTTTGTTTCGTGTTGTTCGCACAGAAGCAGAACTGACACCACTGGTTTTTACTGGTGATGCAGAGACCGTCAACTTTATGAAAGAGGTTGCGGAGGTAGAAGAAGGAAAGAGATGCGATTGCTGTGGTCAGCTTATCACAACACCCTTATGGGATATGCCCTATGGTTCATTGTGCGATGAATGCAGCAAACGCCTTGACGAGCAGGTTCACGGCAAATACGAAACGCCTTGGCAAAAAGTAGAACAGGGAGGGGAAGAGCGTTCCACTCCTTGGTGGTTTGACCTTTGAAGTCAGAAAGGAAACGAATGAGCAGATGGAATGTTTTTTTGTAGCGAAAACGCTTCTTATCGTATTTATTATCGCCAAATTGAGATTAAGGGGGTTTTTTCATGTCCGCCGCAAATCCGCTTTACGATGAAGAGCTTCACTGCCGTCACTGCGCTTATCATGGCATAAAATGTAAGCGTGCCAATAATATCACTGTCAATCTTGTTTCGGATTGCGCCCATCCTCACTACGGTTCCTATCAGGGCATCTGTTCTGATTTTGCTCCCAATCCTAACTACCCGTTCTACTTCAAAAACTGGACAAGCTTCCAGGATTATTTTGATCACGCCGCCCCGGATATCCCCCGTCCCAACCTGGCCGACCAAACTGCCGCCGCTGTTTTCTGTTTCAATGGCGATCGCAGCACTCTTTACTTTGTCAGCCAGAACGATTTTATCTTCGGCAACCTCTATCAAGATGGTAAGCTCCGCACCGTCTATCGCCAGGTCAAAACCAAAAACATTCATTCTTCGTCCGGCTATTCCTACCCAACCGAAGCCTGTGATTTCACTCCTCTGCCCCAAGGTGCAGCCGTTCCGCTGGAAGCTATCTGCACCACCACGCCCGCCTATCCGCCTCTAATCTACACCCCGCCTCTCACCCCGGAACAGGATTGTCCTTACCCCTATGATGAAACTTTTACCCCAAACGTTTGGGAAGGCAATGATTTCATGCCGCCACCCACCGTCTGCCCCTGGGGTCCCAACGTCCACCGTTGGCTCTCTTCTTTTGGCGAAGGCTACACCTCGGCAAAGGATGATTCTCCCCTCGATCTCTACTGTTCTCCGTCCGCTGGCATCCGCCTGCAAGTTACCGGCCCCTACTTCTACTTAACGGAAACTCACCCCGGTACCGAGCTTCTTTTCACCAACAATGAATCCCATCGCAACTTTCTGGCTCAAAACTACCCTCTTGCCCACCGCGATATGTCTAGGGACCGTGCCCTGCAACTCCTCTCCCGCACAAAACCGGATTGCAAACTCTGGCAGATTTTGCGTGCTTACTGCCTGCCCCTTGCCCAGTCCGCCTATGATTTCACCCAATAATTCCAACAAGGAGCTGACTCACTCCCCTCATGTCTTCCCGTCTTGATCCCCTTGCCCGCAATTATTATCGCCGCAACAACTACCGGCAAACAGCCGGCTACCCCAAGCGTGAATGGACTACCGAGGAAATGAATCTTATCCTCGCCCACTCCATCCCTGACCGTCAGCTTTCCGCCCGTCTTCAGCGCAGCGTCCAGTCCATCCAAGTCATGCGCTGCCGTCTTCGTTCCAAATAAATTTCAATTTTCAAAATCCAAGGAGGTGACAATATGCCAATTCTTTGTCTTCTCGCGGCTATTGTTATCGCAGCTCTTCTATTCGCCGCTGTATATGCCTTCTCATATGGTATTGCCAAAATCGCCCTTAAAGTTCTTCCTGAATCCGACCCCAACGAAGGTCTTCCCATGTGTGCCCGCAAACAGCAGGAGGTCCAAGATTCCTGGCTTGCCATTGCTGAAAATGGCCACAACCTGCGTGGCGAATACGCTTTCCAGGTTCAGCAAGAACGCCACTGTTCCTGGTCAGAGGCAATCTATATTATGATTTGCCACGACTGTGAAGATATGGGCATCCAGGTCAATCATGAATACGCTGCCAATGTTTCCGGCTATTCTATCGAGCAACTCAACCGTCGTTCTCTTGAACAATACCACGTTCCCGGTACCTGGGAATCTCAACCTCTTCCCGGTCACGAGGGCAAAACCCTCACTTACGCTCAGGCCCAAGAAGCCATGAAAAATCGAAAGGAGCACAAAAATGAAAAAGAATAATGATAAAGGTACCATGATTTTTATCGGTATCTGCTTTGTCCTTGTAGTTCTTGATATTGCTGTCAAACTCTACACCATGTAAGATCAAGGCAGGTGAATCATTATGCTCATCAAATTTCTTCTCCTCCTCCTTATGTTTTTCTCCCACCTCATTGCCGATTACAACCTCCAGGGCGTCCTCGCCGATCTCAAGCAGCGCTTGTGGTGGGACCTCAAGTACTCCAAGGTATTCGTTCAGGAACACTATCCTGTTGATTACATCACCGCTCTCATCGAACATTCCTTCATGTGGTCAACCTGCATTACGATCCCGCTTCTGGCTTACTCTCTGTTCGTTCCTTATAATCCCCATGCAATCGCCTATTTCTGTTCTGCCATTCTTACCAATACCGGTTTTCATGCTATTATCGACCACCAAAAAGCAAACGAAGGTTCTATCTCTCTTACCACCGACCAGCTCCTTCATACCGGTCAAATCTTTCTTACCTGGCTGTTCTTCGTTCTGTCCTATTAAAAAAATAAAAACCAGGGTCGCAAAACCCTGGCGTACATCCTCCCATTCAAAGGAGCCTTATCATGAATTCTATCCCTCAGTCCTCCCAACAGCTTGTTGAGCTGCTCAAATCCAAATCCCTTCACATCTCTGCTGCCGAAAGCTGCACCGCCGGCCTCTTTTCTTCCTCTCTCGCCAGTATCCCCGGCGCATCCAGCGTTATGGAGTATGGCTTTGTCACCTACTCTGCCGCTGCCAAAATGAACCTTGTCTCTGTCAAACCGGACACCATCAAGAATTACACTGTTTATTCCGGTCCTGTCGCCGCCCAAATGGCAATCGGCGCAGCTCAAAAATCCGGCGCAGAGCTTGGCGTTGGTATCACCGGCATTGCAGGTCCTCATGCGGAATCTCAGCCTGCCGGCACTGTCTATATCGCCGTGGCCAATTCGGAGATCCAAAATGTTTTCGTTCGCCGCTATCTTTTTCAGGATCACGACCGCAACATCATCCGCCAAAAAGCCGTCCTTGCTGCCATGGATCTTGTCACCGCCGTCATCACTTCCACCGGCCGCCAGCCCCACTTTGCCTGGTCTTGCAGCCCTGCTATCATCCATACCGTAACCGAATCCAAAACCCACTCATTCTAATCACTATATAATAAGGTAGGTAATTTGCTATGAATAGAGAACGTCGCTCCAGAATTCGCGGCCTTATCAAGGCTTTCAAGGATCTCTCCTCCACCATCCAGAACGATCTTTCCTCCCAGGTTCAGGACCTGCACGATCTTGAGGAAGAAGCCTTCGATAATATGCCGGAGTCTATGCAGGATTCCGACCGCGGCACCGCCATGCAGGATGCCATGGATGAACTTCAGTCCGCCGTTGACCTCTGTTCCGAAGCCTCCGATGCCATTGATTCCATCGTGGACTCTTTACAGGCCGCTACAGAATGATTTTCCCTTCCCATCAGGTAGTCTACCGTGCAGTGCATTTCGTCCGCCAATACGCCCAGCGCCCAAAACCCTGGGTAGTTGATTCCGTTCTCCCACCCCATCACGGTGTGGGTTCCGCATCGCAGCCGCTCTGCCAGTTCTCGCTGGCTCATCCCGTTTGCCTTGCGCCACTCTCGTATAATTTGCCCAATCTCCATATTTTCGTGTCCCCTTTTCAATGTTAGTACAGGTTTCCGTTCTAGTATCTTGAATTCCTTTGTGCTATACTCGCATTATACAACAAATGGTTGTCAATTACAACTATTGGGATTAAATTCCCACCATTTTCCAGTCCATCTTTTCGGACGTCAACTGATAAGGAGGAGCCATGAATACACAAACTATCACCCTTGCCCAGCTTGCCACCGCCTGCCAAAACGCAGCCTACATCAATGTTCACCTCTACACCCCGGCCATGTCCTCCCTCTCCACCTTCAAGCCAGATCAAATCCGCTTCCTGTCTGCCTCCACCGGCGTCCCGCTGCTTCGCTTCCAAAGCAAAACCAGCACCATCGTCCTGCAGGCTCTCAGCATTCAGGCCGCCGTCACCCCCAGCACCCCCGGCAATGAAATCCCTTTTGGCCGTTGTACCTACTCCTACACCACCTATGATTTCGTTCTGGATGGTGTAAATTATTCCGTAAATATTTTTCAAAAAACTTGAAATCTACTGTTGACTTCTTGTAAGTAACGTGGTATGATAATATCACAAGGTAAGCAATAAATAAGTAAAGGAGGTTTCCCCGCTATGTTCAAACCCAGTACCTCGGTTCCCAAATTTGGCGAAATCCGGCTGGGCTGTGCTCCGCAAGACCATGCTCTGCTCGGTACGCACAAGTACGTTGGTATTCATCCCTATCTGGTCGTCAGCAATGATGTTTATAACAAATTCAGCGGCCAGTGTGATGTCATTCCCTTCACCACCAAGCGCTTTGCAAGTGCCAGTCCAACGCATGTTGATTACCCAGCCGGTTCCATCCGCGGCCTTACGCGGGATTCTACCCTCGTGGTCGAAGCGCGGGATACTCTCCTGAACTCTCAGCTTGGTGAACCGATTGCCCGCTTCTCGGATGAAAACTGGCAGCGGGCCAAAAAAGCTTTCCTCACTCAAAATCCATTCCTTACCCGCTGGGTCATCCCGGAACCCCGCCCAACACCGGTTGCATAGTTTTTCTTTGCATTTCCTGTCTACATACGTTATACTATAAATAACTAGAAAGGCAGGATCTGTATGGGCAAAACTATTATCGATCGGTATAACAATGATTCTGTTCGTATTGATCGTTATCAGCAACTTATCTCTGATATTACCAATGCTTATATTACGGTCAATCACGGCAAAACCGTTCCGCAGTATATCCAAAAAATCATTCCCCGGCTTTCCTACACGCTCGAAACGTATGAGCATCAGTACGGCACCCGGTTTGAATCCTTTTCCTATCAGCAGTACGCATCGTTTTATAAGCAGGCAATCATCGGCAACTCGGCAAGTGCAGTTATCAACCGCAACAAGCTGGTCCTTCTCTCCTGTTACCTGGATTACCTGGTTCTTCAAAACGTTATCACGCTGGATCAGTCAACAGGTCATCCGTTCCGTCAGTTTCTTCAGATGTCACTGGCTGATAATGAGGACGATTCTCAAATTCCGTCCAAGCCATCCCTCACTACCGTTTCCAATCCCAGCAAACCCACTCTGCAGCAGTCCCTTGATTCCTATTCTCAGCAGATGCTCTTTTCTGATGAAGAATTCGAATCTCTGCTGGAAGCTATCTTTAATAACAGCGATCTGGACTGTATGCCCCGTGCAATCTATACCCTTGCCTGGTGCGGTGTGGAGGTCAAAAACATTGCTCTTATCAAAAAAGCGGATGTCGATCTTACCCGTATGGTAATTTACGCCACCGAACAAAATCACCTCCCGCAGGATATTGTGATTTCTTCCTCTTTTTGCTGTATCAACCTTGAAAAAGCCATGCTTGCGCAAGGTATCCTGGTGCCCAATCGTACCGGTATGCGTGAAGTATCGTTTTTTGGCCGCGATGATTATGTGATCCGCGGTGTAAAAGGCGCCAACAAGGCCGAAACGCCGGACCCGGACGCCAGCGGTTTTTATATCGTCAATAACATCAACCGCGTCTATTCTCAGCGCCAAGAACAGCTTCCGGTGAACAATCCCTTCAAAAACAAAAAAGTTCTCGTCAGCTCTTGTTATAAATCCGGCCGGTTCCTGCGGCTCTTCAAAACACAACAGCTGTCAGAAAAACTCTGGGGCGTTTATAGCAATGATTTCGTTTACTCTTACAAAAAGTGGCTGTCTTACAAGCAGCTCAACTTAAAATAATTTTTCCTCATCGTGGGGCATCGTCGTCCCACATTTTTACGGGCGCTATATTACAAGTTTTCGCAAACACTATTTTCAGGAGGTTTTTCCCATGACTACCGAATCCATGTCCATTCACCGCGCTCTGGTGGAACTCAAAACTATTGATTCCCGGATCATCAAAAAGATCGATTCCGCCAAGTTCTGTGTCGCCGCCAAAGCCAAAGCTACCAAGCTCGGTGCAATCACGGTGGATGAATTCAAAACATCTGCTCAGGCCAGTTATGATTCCGCTATGGATCTCATCAATCGCCGCAACGCCATCAAGGCCGCTGTCTCCAAGTCCAACGCGGTCACAGAAATTTCAGTCAACAATAAAACTTATACCGTGGCCGAAGCCATCTCTCTCAAGCAGCACGGCATGGAATACCTGGACTACCTGCGCAGCCATATTCAGGCTCAGTATTCAAACGAAACCTCTCAGATCACTTCCGCCAATCTCCGTGTGGAAGCCAAGGCCGATGATATGGTCAAATCGATCTGCGGCGGCGATTCCAAAACCAAGGATGCCGATCCTGAAACTGTCGCCAAGATCCGCAACACCTATCTTGAACAGAACTCCATGGAGCTGGTCGATGGCCTCACCAAAGGCTGTACTCAAATCATTGAGGACCTGCAGTCCCAGATCAATTCCTTCAACAACGAAATTGATTCCGCCCTCTCTGTTTCCAACGCCATTACCCAGATCACATTCAGCTACTAAGCTGTTTTGATACCATTTGCCTGTATACCGAAAGCGTCAAACCACAAGCCGCTTTGTCCGCTGTGGAATAATGACAAAGTTAAAACTATAAACACCTGTTCCACGCTATCAAATTATGATAAAAATATTGGTTCATTCTTTGTGGCTGTATTTTTGTATGCTCAGCCCGTCAGAATGAATGTTTTGCCCGGAAAGTTTAATGCTTAACGCTTAAACCTCAACGCTCAAATTTCAAACTTTATTTTTTCATCAAGGTTTATTCCTCAACCCCCAAGGCTCAAGGCTCTATTAAATCCTTGGCGCAAGGTCATGTGCATGGCTGTGTCGGCACCTCGCTGTCCTCAAGGCTGGTACATGGGCAACGTGCGAAGGCGGTAGCACGTTAAAACAATCCGCCCTGGTATGATTCCCGGCAGGTCGGCTGCTTCACCGGTCCAATCCCGGCAGGAATCAATGAATTGGCAAAATAAAAAAGCCCCATACCAAACGGCATAAGGCTTTTGCTATTTACCTTGTGACAATCTGCCACACCCACAGGATTGCTCCTGCGATTGTGATAACATCCGCCACTTCGGCAATAACTGCACTTAGGCGTTTCCTCACGGAACCACCACCCTTCTTTCATTTTTAGCTTCGCCTTCTCAATAAAACGTAAGACGAAACTTTGTGAAAGAGGAAATTGCTAAAAAATGATTGTGCTAAAAATTCTGAAGGTAGTTCAATTGTATCTTATCATGACTTTTTCCTTTTGTCAATTCGTTTCTCAGCGTCCGCAGCTTAAAGCGGTCAAGCGCCCGACTTGTAATCGGGAGATCGTTGGTTCGATTCCAACCGGGCGCTAATCTGGGGTGTTCGTATAATGGTCAATACTCCTGCCTTCCAAGCAGGCAATGCCGGTTCGATTTCCGGTACGCCCCTCCACAACAGAATAACTTCATTTTGGTTTCACACCGTAAAGTCCCGTCACACCGGCGCGGCCGTGGATTGGCCGCACCGGGTAGCAAACGGCTCCACACCTCGGTCATATCCAGTGGTCAGCGGCTTTTTTCGGAGTACCTGCTCCCATTTTCAGTTCAAACAGTTTGTCGAGCTGTCTGTGGCTGAAAATGCTCTGTTCGTATTTCCAAATGAACTGCGAAAAGCTTATGCCCTCTTTGTTATCAAACGCAAGCCACTTGTCGTAAATGGCGTTGTTGCAATTTTCCTGTAACTGCGTATATCCAGGTGTTTGAATTTGTATCTATGTACCCGTCACCAGTACAAACATATGTACCATATCGCGGGGTGTCGTCTCCATCATGAATTTATTCTGTTATTATGCCAGGTTAGCTCAATTAGGCAGAGCAGCCGTTTTGTAAGCGGCAGGTTGTGGGTTCAATTCCCCCACCTGGCTCCACCGTTTCGGTTCACTCCGGGGCGTCATGGCTCCCAGCGCCGGTCAAGTCTGGGGTACGCGGAGGGCAATCTCTCCGTCAAATCAGTGGGTGAAATAAACTCGCTGGACGCTTTATTCTGGTCTAACCCCCAGATGCTAAAGCAATGGCAGAGCAGCGGCACACTGCCTCAAAACTATTCCGTTTGCACCTTCGGGCAGGTAACAGTCCACCTTGCCGGGTTCAAAGCCGTCTTTACGGCAGTCTTAACACGCAGCACCCGGCATGAAACCGATCGGCGGAACTTCCAGTTGGCTTCCAAACACCTTTCCAACTGGTGGCAAGATGGGAAAGTCCTCCGGGCTGCGGCGAGTGGTAAGCAGCGGTAAGTACCTATCGACATATGGTGAGACGGCTAAGCACGTCACTGGTACCTCAAGGGTGGGATGCCCTTTCACACGGAGCAATACTCAAGCTGGTTTAAGAGGCGTCCCTGCTAAGGTCGTAGGGTGGTTTATCCCGCCGCGTAGGTTCGAATCCCACTTGCTCCGCCAGTGGCCGGGTCGCTCCCGGACGATCTGAGAGGATGGGGTATCCCTCAGCCAGAAATGAAAATGCTCAGTGGTGTACTAGTCCCTCTGGGAAGCCCCACATGGAACATTAGCACAGACGGTCAGTGCCTTCAGCTCATAACTGAAATTACAAAAGTTCAAATCTTTTATGTTCCACCAGCCTTACGGACTTGCCGTAAGGGATTGAAACCTTTTTGGTGATTTATCGGTCAAAAAAAAATCACCGTTCGGTATGGCAGCGCCGATCGATGGACAAACCTGCCACCCAATCATCCCGCTGGTAAAACCGTGCTCTAGCACCGCACTCCGGTCATATCCGAGCGCTTATCCAAGTCGGCTGGGTTCAGTGATAGACAATCACTTCAACTGCGGTGGGATGATTTTTTTCTTTGGTGTCTCGCCTTTCACGGCGTTTCATATTCCCGGCAAAGCCCCTGGTACCTACAGGCACCGCCTTTACGGCCTGCCCCGCATACCGCTTCCCGGTCATACCCGGAGGATTGAATTTGTCACGATAATGTCAACCTACAAGTTCTCGCTGTGCGGCTCGAACTTGTCGTTTGCCGGGATTTTATTTTTGATTCTATTCAGGGGGAATTTATCTTGTTATATACAAAACAGGAAATTCAATCTTTCTCTGATGAATTTATTTATTCTCGTATGAAAGAACTATTATCCTCTCCTCTTTGTCGTGACATTCCTGAATCTGAACAAGTGGACTGTTTGTTTTGTCTTGAACGTTATGACTGTGCAAATTCTATCCCGCCAGAATTTTTTCAGCTTAATGATGAATTTCAACGGAGAAGATATATAAATCGAAGGAGATCCGTCAAATGAAATCCCGTCCCACTCCTGCCAACCTTTATACCACCCGCCGCACCGGCCTTTCCCATTATAAAGATCCTGAATCCAAAACCCTTTTCTCTCAGGGCAAATACCCCACTAAACTAACCTATCAGGATCTTCCCGGCTGTTTTCTTTCCGGCACTTACTATGGCGCAAGGGGTTATCTCCGCACGGATTCAATCAAAGGTCTCTGGTATAAGCCCTGTTATCATACCAATCACATGTTTAAGGACGATTTCCTTTACATCTCTTATCAACATCCCACTTCATCTTTTCCTTTATTAGATATATACCTCTCCTCCCCTGATTCCAGGCTTTATGATGAAGTTATTTTCGGCGGCATCATCCCCCGTTTCCTCCGCTTCGCAGAGCAGTATTCCCAGTATGATTGCACTTCCATCTGGTCACAGATCGAAGAAAAACGCGCCTGGTTCAAAGCCAACTATCCTACAGATTATCGGCATGAAGTTTTGATCCCTGATGCCGAAACGTTTTCCGGCCACTACCACAAAATTAACATTCACTGAATCCTCATTCACTGAATTCTTATTCAGCAAAAAGCCATAAAGCATCGCAGCTCATTTTCTGCGGGGCTTTCTATTTTTTACTCTTTTTCAAAGGGGGTGTTTCCATTCCAATCGCATTTGTCCTTCTCATAATCCTCGCAGCCATCCTTTTTTGGGCTTGGCTTTCCCCGCACTATGATGAATTTGGTTCCAAAATTCTCAATTTTTTCCGTCAGTTCACTAACAAAAAATAAGGAGTTTTTTCAATGAACAAAACCGTTGGCGCAGTTATCTCTGCCTTTGTCATCATCTTCTGTATCGTTATTGCTCTGTTTTGTACTGTCCGTATTCCTGCTGGCTATGTCGGCGTCATTTACAACATGAACGGCGGCGTGGCGGAAACCACCCTTACTCAGGGCTTCCATCTTGTCAAACCCACCCAAAAAGTTACTACCTACACCATCGGCATCGAACAGTCTTACCTCACCTCCGGTTCGGACGGTGATTCCAAAGGCGATGAATCCTTCGAAGTCCCGTCCAATGATGGCAAAGGTCTCACGGTCGATTTAACTTTTACCTACCGTTTTGATCCCGATCATGTCGCTGATACCTTCACTCGTTTCAAGGGTCAGTCCGGCAAAGACGTCAAAGAGGTTTTTATCAAGCCCAACATCATGTCCTGGACCAAAGAGGTCACGGCCAAGTATTCCGTCATTGATCTGCTTGGCGACCAGCGTGCTTCCCTCAACTCGGAACTCACCGCCTACCTCAAGGATAAGTTCGAGCCTTACGGCATCATCATTGAATCCGTTTCTCTGATCAATATCGACCCCGATGACGAAACCCGTGCTGCTGTCCAGAAAAAGGTCAACGCTCAGCAGGATCTGGAGCTGGCAAAGATCGAGCAGCAGACCGCCAATGTCAATGCCGAAAAAGAAAAAGAAGTTGCTATCACGAAAGCCAACCAGGAAAAAGAAACCGCTCAGATCAACGCCGAAGCCAAACTGATCGAAGCCCAGGCTCAGGCCGATGCCAACCGCCTGATCTCTCAGTCCCTCACCCCGGAACTGATCCAGCAGCAGATGTATGAAAAATGGAACGGCCAGCTCCCCACCGTCCAGTCCGGCTCCGATACCCCCATTATTGTTGATACCACCAACTAAATCATGTTCCGCATTTGGAGGTGTTCTTATGGTCATTCTTAATTCCGGTACCTTATTGTTTCTTGTCTTGCTTGCTTTTGCTGCCGGCTTCCTTGTTGATGCTGCCATCGGTGTCCGCGCCCATCTTCATGATAAGGAGGACTAGATCATGAACACTTCTAAACCTAACCCGCACACCATCACCCCCACCACCGTCATGGAATCTGAATTTGATGAACCCACGCCTCACCGCAAACCTGGCAAATCCACCGGCCGTCCCCGCTCCCGGCACAAGCACATTTACACAGAAGCCTGGTATGTTCATTGCTATACCAATCAAATTACCGGCAAAACAACATTGCTTTATTATCCGCTCCGTTACTGTACGGTTTGTGGTCGAATCGGTGGTATGCAGATAGCTCCCTTGTCCGGGCAGAACCGCCTTACTCCTCCTATCGGTTCAAAAGTGTTTTCGGAACCACCATTTGGCTCCGGCGCTGTTGATCTTAATAATTTCACTATTTTCAAAGGAGAATGAATTATGAAACCTAAGTTCCGTCTTGGCGATCGTGTCACCGTCATCAAACCTTATGTTGCCCCCATCCCCGATTATGTCAAGGACAGCGAAATTTTCAACGATCTGTACAAGGTTTTTGGCTTGGATAAAGATATCCGTGGTGTCAAGCCCGGCGATACTTATACCATTATTGAAGCCGAATCCAAACCTCGCACCCGTTCCGACGGCAAAACTGTTTATGCCTATTCTTACCAGGGCAAAAGCGGCAAGCGTTCCGATTTTGTCTTGTGGGAAGATGAAATCAAGCTGGTCGAAGCCACCAAGCCCGCCCCGGAAGACGATGACGAAGAGCCGGATACCGTCACCATCGAGATCGAAGTCTCCCTGGACGACAAGGCCGAAGCTCACCGCGTCGCTCACAAAGCTGTCGAGCTGGCTTTCAAGTCCTATGCCGCTATCACCAAGGCCACCAATGATCCCGCCTCCATCACCTGGACTGATGATGAAATCGCAGCAGCCCGCAAAAAGGTTGTTGAACTGTCCTCCCGCGTCACGGAACATGGCGGCGATATGCTCTTTGAGCGTTCCGGCAATATCGTGAAGTGTATTATTTACACCTCCAGCTTTGACAATAAACCCGCTTCCAAAGGTTTCGCCAAGCCCTTTGATCACGACCCCTTCAATGAATGGATCGGCAAGTGTGTCGCCGCCTGCAAAGCTATGGGTGAATCCATCCCCGGCTTCATCACACACAAAAACACCAAACGGGATGCTGCGTGATGGGCACAGCACACGAATTTACCGCCCGCATCCGCAGCTTTGCCGAGTGCCAGCGTCTTAACCAGGTCTCCAAAGAATGCGGCCAGGTCGTTGTCATCGACCGCAACGGCAACCAGGCCAATGCCAAAAGCCTGCTCTCCCTTATGAGACTGGATTATTCCGCATCGGTTCGCATTGTGGCCTCCACAGCGGAAGAACTCTTCGCTTTGTATACCGCCCTTCTCGCCTTGAAATGATTTGTCAGGAGGTGTCCGCCACGTTCATCCTACCGCGCTCCCCGCCCCCGTTTTTTCGTCAACCACCGCAATCATTTTTTCACTTATCTTAACGGGGGTGTTCTTACATGTTTATCTGCAATGTCTGCAAAAAGATTTTTCCTGATTTCAAAAGTTACGGTATGCGCATGAACTACCGCTTCGGCTATGGTTCGGAAAATGACGGCGATATCTTTGACCTCACCGTCTGCGATTCCTGTGCCGATACTGTTGCCAACGCCATTGAATCCGTCTGTGCCATCAACCCCCATCTCACCGTCGATGATGCCTTCTTCCCCTGCGATGAAGCGTGTTCCGGCGATTGCTCTAACTGCTCCGGTGATTGTGCCGCCTCCCAGGACGATGAATCCTATGACTTCGAGGATGACGAGACCGATGAAGACGACGACGATGACGATTCTGACCTTGATTTTGACGGCTGATTAACCCCGCCTTTTTATTTTTTCTTTTCTAATTACAAGTTTTCGTAAATATGCCACATTAAGGAGTCCTCTATGCCTAAAAAAAACAATACCATCACCTTCAACTTTGTTGGTGATTTTACTCCTTCCACCAAAAATGATCTGCTTACCTCCACCCCGGCTACTTACGGCGGCATGTCTGATACCCGCCTCCAGCTCAGCTTTGGTGTCAAGGTCGGCAGCAGCGTTCAGTTCGTCTCCCTGCTGGACACTTCTCGCTCCGGCGATGTCATCAAAACTTACGACCGGGATAATAACCCCATTGATATCCGCTGGTCTGACCGCCTTGACCCCGATGTCATTTCCAAGGTTGCTCCCTACCGCACCTACCGCACCAACATCGGCTCGGATGAAACCAGAACCTTCATCACCGGCTATGACCTGGCTGAATATCTGGCCGAAGCTCTCAAGAACTACACCGGCCGCATCACCGTCAATGGCCGCATAGTCTTCCGTTACGATTCCAAAGGCATCCTGCGTCGCAACTTCAACATTGATTCCGTTTGGAAACCCTTGCTCGATAAAGACGGCGAACCGGTCGAAAAGCCCAAGCTGGCCATCATGGTTCCCTTCATCTTCAACAAGGATTGTATCGACAAAGCCGACCTCAAAGAAACCGGCAAAATCTACGTCAACGGCTATGTTGAATCCTACATCAACAAGGACGAAGGCGATAAGTATCTGCCCTTGCAGATGATCTTCAATACTGCTGTCTACAACATGGATGACCCCGGTGAAAAGTCTACCTATGAGTACCGCATGGGCGAGCTGGATACCAAAGCCAAAACGATGTTCTGCATGATGTGGGAAGGCCGTGTTGTCAACGGTGCTGAAGAAAAGCCGTTTGATGAATCCTGTCTTACTCCCTTCCAGCTGCGTTCCATCAAGGCCGGCAATGCCACTCTTGAAGATTTCCGTCCCCGCGGCTCTATCTACGGCAACCGTGTTCAGGAACTCCGCCTCATGCGCCCCATGCCCCGCAATGATTTCAAGGATGGCCCGATCGACCTCGGCCTCAAGAATTCCGAGTTTGTTGACCTGATCTACACCCCCACGAAGGATGAATCGGTTGCCGATATGGAAAAGTCCGCCAAAAAAGAGCCGGAAACTCCGCCCTTCACCGCCCCCACCTCGCGGGATGAAGACGAGCTGTTTTAATTAACCACCAACACAAAAGGAGCGTGAACCTATGGCATTCAAAATGAATCAGATCAGCTGCGATCTTGCCAGCTACCCCTATTACATGCTGCTGTCCCCGCGTAAATTCGGCAAAACAACCTGGTGGCGCAACCTCGTTGTCGCCGCCTGGGGCAATGCCTCCAAGGGTCTGCTCATCTCCTGCGGCACCGAGTCCGGCTTCCACCACCTCGATAACCTCCAGGTCGAAGAAGCCCTCACCTGGGACGATGATTACGATGAAGAAACCGGCCACCGCGGCCTTGTCCAGATTGTCGATGATCTGATCGAAAACAATGCCGACTACGGCATCAAGGGTGTCTGCTTTGATACTTTTGATACCCTCTTTGATATCGCCACCGATGAAGTCATGAGGGAATCCCGTCGTGAAACCGGCAAGTCCTGCAAATCCATCAATGATGCTTTCGGCGGCTACAACCGCGGCTCTGACCGCCTGATTAAAATCATCAACGATCAGCTCTCCCGCATCCGCAACGCCGGCATCGCCGTCTTCATCCTGTCCCATACCAAGTTTAAGGAGCGTACCGATCCCCTCACCGGCGAAAAGTATGAGCAGCTCACAAACCTCATGCAAGACCGTACATACAGCGCCATTGCCGATAACGCCCAGATGGTCATGGTTGGCACCATCGAGCGCGATATCGCATCCGGCAAAATCGAAAACGAAAAGCGTGTCATCCATCTGCGCGGCACCTCCACCATTGATGCCGGTTCCCGCTTCAATGACCTGCCCGAAACGATCACCCTTGATCCGCAAGATTTCCTCGCCGCCTTCAAACAGGGTGTCGCCGGTGCTCACACAGTTGCTCCGGTTACAGATAAGCAGATCGATGCTGCCGCCAAGGCCGAGCAGAAAGCCGCCGCCAAACAAGCAGCCGTAGCCCGCAAAAAAGAGGAAGCCGAAAAGCAGGCCGAACAGGACGAATCTCACCGTGATGAATATTACAACACCATCGTCAATGGCTTCTCCAACGCCTCGGATGAAATCAAGGCCAAAGCCAAGGAGCTGTTGGCCGCTACCGGTGAACCCAAGTTCTCCTCCCCCAACATCCCGGCTGCAACCCTGCGCCAGATCGCTGACCTCTTCGCAGCGTAAAGGTGGTGTCAAATATGGCAGCACCCAAAGTCCGTAAAGGCCGTCGCGTCATCTGTCACGCCACCGGCATCTATGGCAATTCGCTGGACTATTTCAAGGCCCCGGATGGTTTTTATTACCAAACCAAAGAGCTGTATGAGCAAAAAAAGCAGGAATCTGATTATTACCGTCAGGTCGTTACCCGCATGGCCTCCTATATGGGCTATGAGCCGGGCGATGTTTTCCCAACGGTCATTACCCGCGGCCTCATGCAATTCAAGCATTACGGCTATGCCGCTGTCCTTGCCACCATGGAGGAATGCCAGTCCAAAATTGAATACGCTCTGGCTTCCCGCTCTTTCGGTTCGGACTATCAAAAAGCATCCTACCTCATGGCCATCCTTACCAACAATATCAACGATGTTGCCCGCCGCCTCAAATCTCAGCAGGAATTTGAATCCCGTCAGGCTGCACCCCAACCGGCTCCGCCCCCGCAGGATTTCACTTCCGCTGCTCAGCCAAAAGATATCACAGATTTTCTGGAAGGCGGTGACTAAATATCGAACTCCAAACCTGTCTTGATAAAATCAATACCTCCCGCGCTCAAGACGAAGCCTCTTTTGTCTTCTGCCTCTGGAAAGAACCGGTTTTGTTTGGCGAGTACGATCAGGTCAACTTCGGCAATGATTTAACCATCAAAACCAAAGATGCCCTCTTCTATTACCAGCTTGGCCGCGGCATGTATGATTCCGGCTTCCGCAATTTCGATAGCATTTCGGTCGATACCTACCTTTCGGATAAAGCCGATACCCGCAAAGTCTTCTCGGCTTACGGCGGCTACCCGGAAGTCGAAAAGCTCAAATCCCTTGTGGATGTTGATAACGTCGAAGCCTACTTTGACCGCATTTCCAAGCTCAACACCCTCTCCGATCTCTGCGAGCAGTTTTTCAAAACTTTCCAGGATACCTCCCGCTTTGATTCCATGTCCAACTCCCAAGTCTACGATTTTTTCGATTATCAGCTTAACACCATCAGCATGAACTCCACCCGCGATATGAAAGTCGAATCTGTCGCCTTTGATGAATCGTATATCACAGAGCTGGATAAGGGCGAAACGGTCGGTCTGAATTACGGTAAAAACTGCCCTCGCCTCAACTGGGCCACTCTCGGCCTTCCCCTTGGTGATCTTTACATGCTGGGCGGCTTCTCCGGCACCGGCAAAACCTCTTTCGTGTTTGAAAATATGATCCTGCCTTTAACCGAATCCGGTGTCAAGTGCTGCATCATTTCAAACGAAATGCAGGTCCGTGCCTACAAACAGCTGCTCACCATCCATATCCTCACCAATGATCTCGGCTACTGGAAAATGACTCGCAAGCATCTCAAGGTCGGCAAGTTCACGGATGAACAGAAAGAAATGCTGCTTAAAGCGGCAGCCATCAGCCAAAAGAAATACTCTTCCATCCGCTTCATCAAAATGTTCGATAACGATACCTCCCGCGTCATCAAGTCGGTTCGCAAATATTCCAAACTCGGCTACCAGATGTTCCTGTGGGACACCATGAAGTCGGACGATGACGGCGGCAATATGGAAATGTATCGCCAGCTCTTGCAGTCCTCGCGCAAAATTTTCCAGTGTGCCAGCCGGGAAAACGTCTCCATCGTCTGTACCTATCAGCTGGCTCTCTACATGAAAAACCAGCGCTTTCTCGATGCCTCCACCCTTTCCAACGGCAAGCAAATCAAAGAGGTCTTTTCCGAAATGATTTATATCCGGGAACTCTGGCAGGATGAATACACCGGCGAAAAATGTGATTGTCACGCATACACCCGCACCCGCAAACCGGATGGCACCTGGGAAAAATTCACCACCCCCATCACGCTGGATAAAACCAAAAAGTACATCGTCGCCTTTCTCGATAAAACCCGTAACGATGAAGACGGTCAGCAATTTTTGTATGAAGCAAACCTCAGCTGGAACAACTGGAAAGAGGTCGGCTATTGTACCATCCGCAATGACCATGTAGCCATCGGCCGTTAAAGGGGGTGCGCCCATGAACGCGGCACTCCTCTCCCAGCGCCTGATCGGCCACTCGGATGATATCTACACCATCCTCGAAACCCTCGGCTATGAAAACATTACGTTTAATTCAGCCAAAGCCCAGTTCCGCTTTTCACGGGCGGACGGCACCAACCCTACCAGCATTGTTCTAGATGTTGATTCTTTACGGTTTTATTGCTTTTCCACCAACGGCAAAGGCAATCTTTTCACCCTCATCATGTCGCGCCTGAACTGCACTTTCCCGGATAGCTTAACCTTTGTCGCCACCGTTCTGGATCTCGACCAAAATGATTTCTCGGCCAAAGTTCACTACCCCTTCGGCGGTTTCTACCGCAAGCTCCTCCCTGATCAGCCGGAGGATTACTCCGTGCCCCCCATCCCAGAGGAAACTTTGCAGCCATACTTGGGCAAGTACAACCAGATGTTCTTCCGCGATGGCATTGATTACTTAACCCAGCAAAAATTTCAGGTTGGTTATGATTTTCTTTCCAACCGTATCACCATCCCGGAGCGTAATTTTGATGGCCAGCTCTGCGGTATCATGGGTCGCTCCAATGACCCCAACTGCCCCCATCAGGACCGCTGGTATCCCATCGTCAGCTGCCCGCGCAGCAAAACTCTGTTCGCCTTGCAGCAAAATTACCAGCGCATCATCGAAACCCAGAACGTGGTCCTTTTTGAATCAGAAAAAGCCCCCATGCAGTGCGCATCATTCGGTGCCCATATCTCGCTCGGTCTCTGCGGCTGCCATGTCTCCCAGGCCCAGCGCAGCATGATCTTTTCTCTTCGCCCCAAAACTATCGTTCTCGCTCTCGATGAAGGATTAGAAGAAGACGCTATCCGGGAAGAAGCCGCTAAGCTTGTCCAGAACAATTTAATCCTAACTACCAGGGTCGGCTATGTCTGGGACCCCGACCACGATATTATCCCCGCAGGCAGCAAACAAAATCCCGCTGACCTTGGCCGCGATGCCTATGTCGCCTGCCTGCAAACGAAAGTGAGGTGGTTATAATCGAACGCGCCAAAGACCCCCGCCTGCAAGAACTTTTCAATGCCGGCGTAAATGTATACAGTTTTTCCAAATTAGGCACCATTGAGCAGTGCCAACTCCAGGCGTGGTACTCCTACATTAAGCACGAACCCGGACTTCAAAGTGTCTATGGTCTGCTAGGAGGAGCGTCCCATCAAGTCACAGAAGACCTCATCGAAGGCAAAGCAACCTGTGACGACCTCCTTCCCGCTCTACATAGTGCCCTGGATGAATGTGATACCCTCGGCCTTATCTTCCCCAAGGACTTTCGCGGCAATGATTCCATCAAAGAGAAATGGATCAAGGATATGACCCACTTCTGCCAGAACTTCTACCCGCCTCGCGGCAAGTACATTATCGAGCAGTTGGTTATCCTCCGCGTCAGTCCTACCCGCGCCCTGCAAGGCTATATTGATTTAACCAAGCTGAATGATGACGGTACAGTATCTGTCTATGACCTTAAAACCAGCTCCCGGTATAAACCGTCAGATTTATTGGAGCATGGTCGCCAGCTCGTGATTTACGCTATGGCATTGGAACAGGCCGGTTATACAGTCAAAAATCTCGCCTGGATCATGCTCAAGTATGTCGAGATCCGCTATACCTGGTACGCCACATCCCGTTCGCGCAACAAAACCCAGTGTACCCGCATCGTCAACCGCTCCAAAATTTACGATACCATCGCCCCCGCGGTCGAATCCGCCTGCCGCGATGCCGGTATGGATGAAGCCGAGATTGAATTTGCCATGCTGGATTTCAAAGAAACAAATCTTCTCGGTCCCAGGTTTCCCATGTCGATTGCCCAGCAGTTCAGCATCAAACCATTTGTGGAGCCTTACCCCTATACCCCGGAACTCAAGCAGGAAGCTCTTACTTACATCAACAAGGTCGCCGATGTCTATGAGTCTCTGCCCCAGGATGAAACCACTCCCTGGCCTGCCCGCAAGGTCGATAAGGAATGTGCTTTCTTCTGCAATAACCTTTGCAGTTACCGCAAAATCTGCCCCGCCATCCGGGATTATAATGCCCAGGCCCTCATCGCAGACCCGCCCAAAACCGAAGCTGATTTGTTTTAACCAAGGAGCCGCCCATGACCACCCGTTCCCCGCCCCCGCAGGGCTTTTGAAATAAATTACAGGAGGTGAATAAAAACGCCATCAATTTATGATCATTCAAGAGATATAACTCATTTTAATACAAAAAGAAATTCATATGTCTTATCTGACGATGGAACATATTATATCGGTACAACCCGTGCTGGTTATGAATTTTATTTTTCCAAAGAAGATTATTCCCTTATCTCTTCGTACTGTTGGCATAAACATCAAGATGGTTATTTACGAACTCTTTATACTTATTATCTTGACGAAAATAATATTCGGCATAATCACTACGTCTTGATGCATCGGCTTTTATTTGGAGAGGAAAATATTCCGGCCAAAATGGAAATTGATCATATTAACGGCAAGCCATACGATAACCGACGTTCAAATTTGCGGTTAGTTACACATGCCGATAATATGAAAAACCAGGCAATGCGTGCGGACAATAAAAGCGGTTATGCCGACGTCTGGGAAAATAAAGGCTGGGGCAAACCGTGGACAGCACAAATTACCTGTAATGGCATTCGGCATTACCTTGGCCATTTTGATACTCCAGAAGAAGCTGCAAAAGCAGTGGCTGCAGAACGAGAACAATCTTTTGCTGAGTTCTCACGAGCATCGGAGGATATGTTCAATGGTACACGGAGGCCATGCTAATGCAGAACTACCATAAGCACACCTGCTGCTCCAACATCTATACCCCCGATTCTCCCGCCACCTATGAACAATATGCTAAACGCGCTGTTGAACTCGGTCAGAACATCCTTTGCTCTTTGGAACACGGCTGGCAGGGTAAATATCATGAATGCCGTGAAATCGCTATCAAGTATGGCCTCAAGTTTATCTTTGGCACTGAAGCTTACTGGGTCAAAGACCGGCACGAAAAAGACCGTACCAACTGCCATATTGTTCTTCTCGCCAAAAACGAAAACGGTCGCCAGTGGATCAATGAAGTTCTATCTACCGCCAATGAGGACGGTTATTACTACCGCCCACGTCTGGATGAAGAACTCCTGTTCCAACTGCCTCCCAACGATGTTTTTGTTACTTCTGCCTGCGTTGCATTCTGGCATTATGAACCTGATTATGTTGAAAATCTAGTCCTTCGCCTACATAACCATTTCAAGGATAACTTCATGCTTGAAATTCAGGCTCATAATACCGATAAGCAAAAGCAGCTAAACGCAAGAATCCTGGAGCTTTCCAAAAAGTACGGTATCCAGATGATTGTTGGCCTTGACAGCCACTATATCTACCCGGAACAATCCGTTGAACGTGATGCTCTTCTTGCCGCCAGTGATACCCATTATGACGACGAGGATGGCTGGTATATGGACTATCCTAATGAAGCTACCGTTCGCCAGCGTTTTGCCGAACAAGGTATCGTCCCACCAGCAGCAGTTGACCAGGCCATTCGCAACACAGATCTGATTTGTGATTTTGAAGATTATGATAGCGAGGTTTTTCAAACCAACCGCAAACTTCCCACTCTGTACCCGGATAAAAGCCCAGAGGAAAAATATCAAATCTACAATCGCTTAATCAGTTCCAAATTCCGCGAGTACATGAAACACGTTCCGCTAGAGGATTATCAGCGTTACTTTGATGGCGTCAAGATGGAAGCTCATACTTACCGCGATACCGGCATGGTGGATTATCCACTAATTGACTATCAAATCGTCAAACGCGGCATTGAATATGGTGGCATCATCACAAACACTGGCCGTGGTTCTGCTGTCAGCTACTTTACCAATACCCTCTGTGGTTTCAGTAAAGTTGACCGTTTCAAATCTCCCATTCGTCTGTACCCAGAACGATTCCTCTCTACTACTCGTATTATTCAGACGAACAGCCTGCCCGATATCGACCAGAATATCAGTGCGCAGGAGCCATTCGAGCGTGCCCAGCGCGAAATCCTCGGTGCAGACCATGCTTACCCCATGATTGCCTTTGGCACCATGAAAAAGAAAGCTGCATTTAAGATGTACGCCCGCGCTCAAAGGCTGGACTTTGAAACTGCCAATAAAATCAGCGACCAGCTTGAAAAGTACGAAGTTGCTCTCAAATATGCCGATGATGACGATAAAGCCGATATCAGTATCTATGATTACGTTGACCCAGAATATCAGGATCTTGTCAAACGCAGCGAGGTTTACTGGGGTTTAATTGTATCCAAATCAAAAGCTCCCTGTGCTTATCTTCTTTATCAAGGTAGCATCCGCCGCCAGATTGGTCTTATCAAATGTAAAAGTGAAACAACCAAAAAGGAATATATTACCACCGTCATTGATGGCGCTGTGGCTGAAAAATATAAGTTCCTTAAAAATGACTGGCTGATTGTTGATACCGTAGCTCTTACCGCAGCAGTATTCAAGCGTATCGGCATGGAACCTCTGACCGTTGATGAACTATCAGAAAAAGTCAAGGATAATCCAGCCGTCTGGAATATCTATGCCAGCGGTCTCACCTGCGGTGTCAACCAGTGCGAAAAAGCTTCCACCACTCAAAAACTCATGCGTTACAAACCGCAAAACGTTTCTGAGCTGTCCGCTTTTGTTGCTGCCATCCGCCCCGGTTTCAAGTCTATGTATCCCACATTTGAGCGCCGCGTTCCGTTTGATTACGGCGTTCCTGTCATTGACAACCTGATTCAAACAAAAGAGTTCCCATACTCCTTTATTCTGTATCAGGAAAATTTGATGACGATTCTGAACTTTGCCGGCTTCCCCATGGACCAGTGTTACGGCATCATCAAGGATATTGCCAAAAAGCATCCTGAAAAGGTTAAGCCGTTAAAGGCACAGTTTATCTCCGGCCTCTGTGATAAGCTTCAAGGCCAATGTCCACCGGGCAAAGAGCCGGTTGAAATCGCAAATCAGATTTGGCAGATTATTAACGACGCCACAGCGTACAGTTTCAACTCATCGCATTCAGCCTGTATGGCCTATGATTCCCTCTATAATGCCTGGCAGAAAGCCACATATCCCTATGAGTTTTACGAGGTCTGCCTGCAGCACTTCTCCAATAAAGGCAAAAAGGAAAAAGTAGCTGCTCTCAAAGCTGAAATGCTCCGCGGTTTTGGTATTCATGAAGGCCCTATCCAGTGGGGGCATGATAACCGCAAGTTTACCGCTGATAAAGAAAACCACGCCATTGACCCTTCGCTTCTTTCCATCAAAGGTTTAAGCCAAGGTTGTGCCAATGACCTCTGGAAAATGTATCAGTCCGGTAAATTCACCGATTTTTACTCTCTCTGGAAAGAAATGTCCCATACCCGCAGCTTAAATTCCGCCAAGATCGAAACGCTTGTCCTGCTGGATTATTTTAAGCCATTCGCTGGCGGCAATAAGATTCTCAAGTTTATCAGTGCGTGTAATGACCTCTATGGCCGTTCTCAATTTCCAAAGGACACTAAGTCTTCGTACAAACCTTATATTGAAGCTTACTCCACCACATCTGACCAGCTTAAAACCTATAAAGATTTCCAGTATGATTCTGCTCTTCAAGCCATCTGGAATGATCTGCCGGATGAACCACTGCATGTCAAGCAGGTCTTAGATGCCCAGAGTGAGTACCTTGGCTACCTCCAATACCAAAACCCTTCTCTCGCTTCCACCTACCACTACATTCTCTCTATTGACGGCAAATATAAAAACAAGACCATCGCACTGTACCAGCTTGCAACCGGTCAAACCGTTAATTTCAAAATCCGCCCCTCCACCTTGGATCAAAACCCCATCGCTAAAGGCGATATCATCAAGGTTCTTGGCACTAAGGAAGAGGGCAAGTGGTCCCGCACCGATACCGGCTGGGTCCAGTCCACAACGGATTTCAACACCTTCCTTTATAAATACAGCCATGTACGTTAATTTTTTTCTGGTTATGGCGGTTCTCAATACTGCCATCAGTGTTATTGCCACTATTTTCGGTAACGTCACCAAAAGTTCAATGCCTGGTAATACGCCTATTTTAATTTCCACGTCTTCTTCCCCTCCCAGTTTGAACTCATCTATCCCTTCAACCTCATTCTCGCCTGGCCGGTGGGGCGGTTCAAAGCCCTCGACCAATGACAATCGGTTTTTTTTATCTCGTGATGCCTGGTACAAACTCTATCTCACAGCCATCGTTTTCAGCTTGTTCTGGTGGTTCAGATCCTAGGGGGTGATATTATCGAACCAGTCTTTGTTAAATCCGCCCTTGAAACTTTTACTATCCTGATCGATACCCGTGAGCACGAAACCTCGGCGCTCACTCAGCGCATTCAGCAAATGGGCTGCCCAGTCGAACGGCAAAAGCTCAATTTTGGCGATTATTCTGCCAAGGTTATCTTGCCCACCGGCGTTCCCTACAGCCTGGAAAATATCGTCGTGATCGAACGGAAGATGTCCAGCGACGAAATCGCAAATTGCTTTACCTCCCAGCGTGATCGCTTTACCCGTGAATTTGAACGCGCCAAAGCAGCCGGTGCCCGTACCTATCTGCTTGTTGAGCGCACCACCTGGGAAATGCTTTACGCCGGTACATACCGCAGCAAAATGTCCCCTGTCGCCATGGTGGCCAGCCTCACAACCTGGCTTGCCCGCTATGACTGCAAGCTCATTTTCTGTGAACCTCAAACCTCCGGCAAGCTCATCCATGATATCCTCTACCGCGAAATGAAACAGCACCTGGAGGGGGTTCAGCCATGATGCAAGCCGTCCTATTCGCCAATTATCCGTCCGCCTCTCCCCTGCTCCGTGCCCACCGCAGCTATCAGGTCGTCACCCGCCTTCAAATCGGCTGCTTCGTCCTCGCTGCCGGCCGCCTGGTTTTTCTCCCGGCCGCCCTCCAGGGCAAAACCTATCTTCTCGTTAAAGGAGTTGATCCACCGCCCCCATGAATACTACCCGTGAACTCCACCGCAAAGAGCGTGCCAAGGCAGAGCTTGAATCTATCTGCCGCAGTTATGCTTCCAAATGTTCCGCTCTCATCATTACCTATAACATCAATGATCTAACACCCGCCCAGCGTGCAGCGTTCAATGCCCGCCAACCTTTTCACTCTTACCAAAGCAGGTGATCTTATCAAAAACAAAGCAATCGCAAACGCCGTCAACATCAAACGCAACGGCAAAGCCATCGCCTGGCTCTATCAGAACACCGGCAATATCTTGGATTACAAAGATGGCGATAAAGTCAAATTTGAACTCACCGCTATCCAAAACGATCCCGATTGGCCTATCCTTCGCCAGGACTATAAAGACTTCATTCTCTCCAATGCAGATACCGTTTTTACTTTGGAATTTGAACCTCGTTTTCGCAAAAACCACACTCTTGCCTGCCTGAAAGAAGATCCCGTCACCCCTAAGCGCCTGTTCTGGATCGGCCATCTTATCAAGCAGTGCGAACCCGAACAGGAGGCCGCCCATGACTGAACCAATTACCGATGCCATTGGCCGCGAAATCCATGTCGGCGATACCGTTGCCTATGCGCAGACGGATAAAAACAGCGGCATCAACTGGAACACTTATGTTGTAATCGGTTTCACCCCTTGCCGCGTCAAAGTTTCCAACCCTACCTACCGCGGTTATGCCTGGGAGAAAGATTATATCCTTCTCTACCCATCCAACTGCGTCATCTTACAGGAGGCACCCACAGAATGAAAATTATCCCTCAATCCCACGAATGGATCACCCCGCTCAACCGTGATGTCACCATGCAGCGTATCGAGCGCATCGCCCGCACCTGCTATCAAAGCGAGGATGCTATCAAGCCCGGCAGTGATTCCAAAATGGTCGCCATGCTCTGTATAAATCATCATTACGCCATGGTCGAGCATATTAGCCTGACCATTAAATTCATCACTGACCGCGGCGTTGCCAACGAGATCGTCCGTCACCGTATCGGCTCCTACGCCCAGGAATCCACCCGCTACTGCAATTACAACAAAGATAAGTTCGGCAATGAAATCACAGTTATTGACCATGGCTATACCGGCAGGAAACGCATTTCCTGGAAAAACTATTGTGGCTTTGCTGAAACAGGCTATCGTGACATGTTGAATGCTGGTGCCACCCCGGAAGAAGCCCGCGATGTCCTTCCCCTCTGCCTCAAAACCGAGATCGTCTGCACCTGGAACCTGCGCGAATGGCATGAAGTCCTTCGCCTTCGCACCGCCAAGGATGCCCACCCCGCTATCCGCGCCCTCATGATTCCTGTCCTCAAGGAGCTGCAGGCTGTCTATCCTGAAATTTTTAATGATATCGAGGCATCCGAATGACCCAAGAAGAAATCCGCAAGCTCCTCAAAACTTACGAGTTACATATCAACCAGGTGGAAGACGATGAAACTGCTCTTCGGGACTTGTCCGAAGTTGTCCATAAAGTCCTCACTGATTCCACCCGCGCTGTAAAGCTTAACGCCTGCGCCGTTGCTGCCTGGGCTTTGCACATTCCCGTCTGGGGGTTTGCCGCATCCAAACTTTGGAACTGGTTTTTAGCCATTGGCCCTATCCCCACCATCGGCGTCTTTCATGCAGCCGGCATCGGCCTGGCTCTTGAATTCATCGTTGATACCACCGGCATCCCCCACAAAATTCCCCTGCAGAATGATGTTCAAAACGTCATTGACGGCAAGTCCAGCTGCTTTGATTCCTGGTCTTTGCCGGATGGCCTGTGTGTTTTCCTCGGCACTCTTGCCGGTCTCTGCCCGCCCGCGTTGGTCGCCCTCTTTGCCGGCTGGCTAATTAAATTTTTTATGTACCTATAAGGAGGTTATTTTCATGAATGATGTTCAGCGCTTTGGTCGCATCCAGGTCGAAATGTGCGATACCTTCAAATCCAAAAACGCAGATTACGGCAATTCCTTCTCCCAGCTTTATCAGGAGTTTGGCGATAACGGCATCATCACCGCCGCCGTCCAGATCTCCCATAAGTACCACCGCTTCATGAATCTTATCAAGGGTACTCCCGCCAAGGTCAATGAATCTCTGCGCGATACTCTGTTGGATCTTGCCAACTACTGCGTCCTTACTGTCATGGAGCTGGATAAGGCCAAAGAAAAAGCAAACGCTTCAAGCTCCTCTGCCTTCGCTCAGGCTGCTTCTGCCGTTACATATCGTACAACTCCGCAGTTTGATTACAGCAAGTATATCTCTGACGACACCATCCTCACCTCTCGTGATGCTCCTGCCGCCACATTGAAGGGAGATGCCGAATGAACATCATTATGTATACAACCCATTGCCCGCGCTGCAAGGTGCTGGCCGCTAAACTTGCCGCAAAGGGGGTGACTTATAAAGAAGAAACAAACACAGAAACCATGCTCTCCATGGGTATTACTACCGTCCCGATGCTTTCGGTGGACGGCACATTGATGGATTTTAAGACTGCAAATGATTGGATCAACAAACAGGAGTGATTCTATGGATTTTTCTATTGACCTTAAACTCGATAAAGATTTTACCACACAACTGGATTACCTCATCAGTAAGTATGGCCCAGACCTGGCCAAGCTCAACGGCTTTGCAAACGAACAGCTGAACTACACCGATTTTATTGATAACTTCATCGACAAGCAGACTGTGGCCGATGCCAGTATCGACGGCAATGCCAATGTCGGCACCAAGGATATCTGCTCTCTCACCACCGAGATGCACAAACCCCATTCCAAGCTTCTTGCCTTTAACAAAATCTTCTATGAACTCAAAAAATCCCATGGCCTGGATACCGCCAAGAATTGGCTAACTGCTGAATACCTCGGCTATTTCTACTTGCACGATGCTGCATCAAGTACCTTTGTCCCCTATTGCTTTGCTTATGATATCGAGGAACTTGTCAATAAGGGCCTTTATTTTATTGACAACTTTAACGCCCAGCCGCCCAAGCACCTGACCACCTTCACGGATTTTGTCGGTGAGTTTGTCAGTTGGACCTCCAATCGCAGCAGTGGCGCTTGCGGCCTGCCCAGCTTCCTGGTTTATTCCTATTATTTCTGGAAAAAAGATGTCGAATCCGGTTATTACATTCAGTCCCCGGAATATTACCGTAACCAGGAGTTCCAGCGCATTGTCTACAAGCTTAATCAGCCGTACCTGCGCGTCAACCAAAGCGCCTTTACTAATTTCACCATCATGGATCAGTCCTACCTGGAGGCCATCTTTGGTGGTAAAACCTTCCCGGATGGCTCCTTTATGATTGATGAAATCGACGGCATCATCGAGTATGAAAAAGCTTTTATGGATGTTGTCAGCGAGATCCGCAGCGAAAACATGATGACCTTTCCGGTTCTTACCTACTCCCTGCTGCGTAAGAATGGCAAGTTTGTCAACGAAGATTTTGCCCGCTGGTGCTGCGCTCATAACATTACCTGGGCAGATAGTAACTTCTTCATCAGCGAAGATGTAACCAGCCTCTCCAACTGCTGCCGCCTTGTCTCCGATATCAAAGATCTTGGGTATTTTAATTCCATTGGCGGTACTGCACTGGAGGTTGGTTCTATTAAGGTCAACACCATCAATCTTGCTCGTCTTGCTTATTCCAGCACCACCCCCGCAGAGTTTTTTGCTAATCTCAAAAATGCCGTAACACTCTGCCTTGACACTCTGGATTCAGTTCGCCATATCATCAAGCGCAATATCGAAAAGGGCCTGCTCCCCAACTATTCCAAGCACATCATGAACATGGCCTCCCAATATAATACCATTGGCGTGATCGGCATTTACGAAACCCTACAGCACTTCGACATGACCTCTAAGGACGAGTTCGGCAACACGTTCTATACCGATGAGGGCTTGAAATTCGCTGAGGATATCCTGCAAATCATCAACACCGTCAAGAACAATTACATCAAGGATAAAGACTACAGTGCCAACATTGAGGAAATCCCAGGTGAGCGTGCCGCCGCAGTTCTGATGCAGAAAGATATGCTGTTCTTCCCGGATGAAAAATATGAACTGCCCTTGTACGGCAACCAGTGGATTCCCCTCGGTGTAAAAACCACTCTGCAGGAAAAAGTCCGCCTGTCTGCCGCTCTCGATAAAGCCTGCAACGGCGGCTCCATCGCTCATATCAACATTGATAAACCGTTCAATAATTTTGATACCGCATGGAAGATGTTGAACTATGTTGCCGACCAGGGCGTTGTTTACTTTGCATTCTGCACCCGTATCAGCGCTTGCGAGGAAAACCACGGCTTCTACGGTGATACCTGCCCTATCTGTGGCAAACCCAAAGTGACCACCTATCAGCGTATCGTTGGTTTCCTTACCCCGGAACGCACCTATTCCAAGGAGCGCAAGGCTGAATTCAAAATGCGTGACTGGATGGACCTGAATGCGATGAGTGAGATGTGATTATGCCGGATTCTATTACTCTGCGCGGTTTTCTGGATGAAGATTTTATTCAGTATAAAAAGCCTGCTATGTTTCTCGGCACCGCCACCTGTGATTGGAAGTGCTGTCATGATGCCGGGTGCGATGTTTCTATGTGTCAGAACAGCCCTCTTGCCAATTCGCCTGTACATACTGTTTCTTATGCTGATTTGTTTGGCCGATACATTCACAACCCCATCACTACCGCAATTGTCGTTGGTGGTCTGGAACCGTTTCTCCAGTTTGAAGAACTGCGCGGTTTGATCGCTTACTTTCGCCAAAAGGAGTGTCTGGATGATTTTGTGATTTATACCGGTTACTATCCGCAGGAACTAACACAGCAGCTGGTTTCTCTGCGTATGTTAAACACCATCTATGGCGGCACCATCATCATCAAGTTCGGCCGCTATGTTCCCGGTAGCGCACCAGTCCAAGATCCTGTTCTCGGTGTCACACTCGCTTCTTCTAATCAGTATGCAGAAAGGCTTTAACATGAAAATTATTACAAACCCCAGCTGGACAAAAGAGGAGGTCGAAGAATTCCGCGCCTCCATCAAATCCAATAACGGCTATTGTCCCTGTCGCATTGAGCATATCCCGGCCAACAAATGTATGTGTCAGGAGTTTCGTTCTCAGGTTTCCGGCCAGTGCCATTGCGGCCTCTACCTCAAGGAGGATTAACTATGAATCTTAATAAATGCAACAAACTTTTTCGCTTTGGCGTGCTCTTCTCAGCGTTCTTCACGGCGCTTGTTCTGATTGTTTTCTGCCCTCGGCTCAACACCACCGCCTATGCTGAGTCTTCCACGCCCGAAACCGCCGTCACCACTTACATCGTTACCTATCACGCCAATGGCGGCTACTGGTGGAGCAACTGGTCCCGCCCGACTTATTCTTTCGCCACCAAAAAGTATGAGCAGGAGGAAGGCAAAACCTATCAGATCATTGATTCCAAGCCTACCTACGGTGCCAACACCTTCAACGGCTGGAACACAGAGTCCGACGGCTCCGGCACCTGGTATTCCCCTCATCAGGAATATGTCTGTACCGGCAATATGGACCTCTACGCTCAGTGGCTCGGCCCCGTTCCTGCGCCCACCGCTGAACCTACTGCCACACCGGAACCAACCCCGGAACCGACTGTTGCGCCCACAGCTACTCCGGCACCAACCGCAACTCCCGAACCCGTGACCACTCCGGCACCAGTTCCCTCGGCCAAGCCCAATTATCGCGCCATGTTCCGCGCCTGGTTTAGCTATCTTCGCCGCCAGATGATTGGTCTGTATAAGTAAAGGAGGTACTTTATGCACTATGAAACTCCATATGTAAACTATACCATCCCTGGAGATTTTTCTCAGGCCGTCCTGGATGAAGGCGATGTCGTTTTTAAGGATGAACTTTCCGTCAAACCTCTTGCCTCCGACATCCCCCTCCCCTCCTATGCTCACCCCACGGACGCCGGACTGGACCTGCACGCCATCAGTGTGGAAGCTCCCGGTACCGTCATCGTTGCCACCTGTATTATCCAGCCTGGCATGACCGCTAAAGTACATACCGGCATCGCCATCAAGCTGCCCCACGGCACATTCGGCGCTGTCTATCCCCGCAGCGGCCTTGCCACCAAAACCGGCCTCGCCCCCGCCAATATGGTTGGTGTCATTGATGAAAACTATACTGGCGAAATCATCGTGGCTTTACATAACTACAGCAATGAACCCCAGGCGTTCGCCATCGGGGATCGTATCGCCCAGCTGGTCATCCAACCCGTTGTTCACTGCACCGTCACCCAGGTCACAGAACTCCCCAATACCGACCGTGGCAGTGGATCTTTCGGAAGTACAGGTGCAAAATAAATGAAACTAATTAGCTGCAAAAATATTAAAAATAATGCGTATGAGATAGACGAAAATGGAAATATATGGTCTAATTTAACGCAAAAATTTTTACGTGCAGGTAAGGATAAAGATGGATATCTGAAAATTAGTCTAAGAACAAATGATAATAAAACTTCCGTATTTCGTATCGCTACGTTGGTGTTGTATACATACGGAGGCCCTCCTTCAGATAACATCATAGATCCAACTGTTAATCATATTGATTCAGACATACTTAATAATAATATTTCAAACTTGGAATGGCTAGAAAGAGGAGAAAATTCATCTATTAGAAAGAATAAAGGAGCCGGTGAAACTAATCATGAGGCTGTGCTAAGTGAAAATGATGTTATCGACATTTGCGATTTGATAAGAACCACGAATATGAGTTTTTCTAGCATCGCAAATATTAAGGGCGTTGATAAAAGTACCATAAACAATATTGTACGTAAAAGGAACTGGGAGAATGTAACGTCACAATATGAGGATTTGAAGAAATACAGAAAAACAATAAGAGGTACAGATGGAAGATTTTATTCAACAAATCCATATTTGTCATAATTTCAAAGCACCTGTTTCTGTTGAAACGCAGTACAAAGAATGTTCCACTAAGGATTATGACTTTAATTTTTTCAAAGAAAACCTGTCTATGGACGACTTTGTAACCTTCCTGCGGGAGCATAACCTTATCGGAGGCAACACTTAATGAATCTTACTTTTGTTCCAAACGCCCTTGAAAAAATCTCTCCCACCTGGGTTATGTCAGACATTACATACCTCGATGGTATCATAACCCGCACCGAGGACGATTACCTTCGCCGCATCGGCAGCACCTTCAAGGGTATTTCTTTCCTTGGCCCCGGCTATCCTGCCTGGTTTGAATACTCCAAAGATAACCTCGGCGCTTCCAAGTCTGGCTTCTTACATACCAGCCTTGTTAAAGAGCTTGAAATTATCCTTGATATAGGTTATGCCAAGCTTGCCATCACAACCGAACATAGTATTTTCTTTCTGGAATCCGCAGAACCCGTTCAGGAAACCGCTGAAATTCGTGAGCTGATGGATCAAATCAACGCTCTAAATAAGTAACAAAAACAATTCAAGGTTGCGCTCTTAACGCGCGGGTGGGTATGGGGTTTATTATTTATGACATTATCAGAAAAATCAGAACTGCTGCACCTGTTACAGCTCTATCAGGACGATCTTTTGCGTAAAAACCGTGAGAACATTCAAACAGCTGATGCTATTGCCAAAGATAGCCTGTCCTTTATGGACGCTTCTTATTTTTACGGCATTAAGGCCCAGTACAACCACGCCCGCCTGATTGCTCGTAAGTTATCAGTTGAAATCGGTAAAGATGTCAAATCTTACTGGGAGCTGTCCTGATTCACAAACAAAAAACCGTGCAGGCACAACCACCCACACGGTTCATCCCATTACTTTAATTTTTCCAAAATCTCATCAGCACTCATGCCGTTTGTCAGCAGCTGGTTGATCATTTCCTGCGCCTGAATTTTCTTCGCTTCCGCCTCAGCAGCAATGTCCGCCTTGGCCTTTTTCTCTTCCAGCTTGGTCAGCTTTTTCTCCGCGGCCTTCACATCCGCCTTCTGCATTTTCAAGGTTTCTTTCATGGATTGCAGGTCAGTTTTCAGCTCCTCAATGCTGGCATTGGTCTTGGCAACTTCGGCTTCCGCCTCTTCCTTTTCTTTCTGAGCAGCGGCAATCAGGTTTTCGTAATCAACACCGGCAGCTTTTACTTTATTCTTGCTTCCCTTGGTTCTCGGCATAGTGCTAACCTCCTACAAAATATTTTATGCGTTCAGTATATCACAGCGGTTTTCAAACTGCAATAGACGTTCAAAGGGGGAATTCTCTCTGCTTATTTTTTATGATACCTGCGCCCTGCTCAATATGGGCGCACATGTTGTCGATCGTCCATTTATTATCTCCGTCCAAACCCTACTGGAGCTGGAATCCATCAAAACCAGCCGCACCAAAGATGAATCCGTTCGTTATCGTGCCCGCCAAATGGCTCACTATCTCGATAGCGCCCACGATTCCGACCTTTATCATGTCTCCAATGCTACCGATTATCTGAACGATGATACCTGCCCGTTTCGCAGCACACTGCCCAACACCCCGGATTCTATCATCATTTATGCGGCCTGGAAAACATACAGCCAAAACCAAGATATGATCTTCTGCACGGATGATCTTTGCTGTAAACACCTGGCCTCTTCCCTCGCCCACCTGCCCGTCTGCTCCTCCAAGGATCTTCTCCCCCGCCAAAGCTATACCGGCTTTCTGGAGGTCACTCCAACCGATGAGCAATACGCTGCCCTCTATGAGCAGCCGGAACGAAATACCTTTGGCCTTATCCCCAATCAATATCTTATCGCTCACAGCCCCGCAGACAGCTCCGTACAGGCGTTTAAGTGGGCAAGCGGTAAACATGTCGCGGTGGATTATAAGCCCTTCGAAACGCAGGCATTTGGCGCTATCAGGGCCAAGGAGAAAGATATCTACCAGATGCTCGCTTTTGACAGCCTTTTACATAACCAAATCACCATGCTGTGTGGTCCTGCCGGTACTGGCAAAAGCTATCTGGCTCTGGCTTATATGCTCAAGCTGCTGGAAACCCACAAGATTGATAAAATCATCGTGTTCACCAACCCCTGCGCCACATCCGGCGCTGCCCGTCTTGGTTTTTACCCAGGCACCCGCAATGAAAAGCTGCTTGACAGCCAAATCGGCAACATGCTCGGCGCTAAACTCGGCGATACTTTGGAACTCAAGCGCTATATTGACGCCAATGAAATCCAGCTTCTCCCCTTCTCGGACCTGCGCGGCTTTGATACCACCGGCAAGAACTGCGCCGTCTATATTACTGAGGCCCAGAACCTTGATATTGAAATGATGCGGCTTGCTCTTCAGCGTATCGGCGAAGATTCCATCTGTATCATTGATGGTGATTATGACGCCCAGGTCGATCTCGATATCTACTCTGGCGATAACAACGGCATGCGCCGCCTCTCCCAGGTCTTCCGCGGTCAGGATTTCTATGGCGAGGTCAAGCTCCAAAAAATCTACCGTTCCCGTATCGCCGCACTTGCACAGGAGATGTAAACAATGACAGCTAATACAGATAAACTTCTTTCAATTCTTACCGGCATTCTTATTACCGTTCTGGTTTATTTTTTGGCCTTTTGGTTTCGCCTGGCTCTCGCCAAGTTTATTTTGGTGCCTATGTTTGGCACCGCCATCTGCTCCACATTGAACCAATTATTCAACACCGCATCCTTCACCCCGCAAATGCTGCCCTCTACATATGCCTGGGCCTGCCTGATCGGCGGCATCTTCTTCTGGCCTCATATCAGCAGCAGTAAACATTAAGGAGTACACGCCATGAAAAAATATACCGCACAAACGCTCACTGATGAAGGCTACACCATTGAGAACGCTCAGATTACAAACGTATCTCTTTCAACCACAAATTATTGCTGTCTCTCTCTTGATCTTACTCTCAAGGCTGCCAGTTGGGATGTTGTTTACGGAGGTTACTGCCTTGGCAAAGTCTACCCCGACAGCTATGAAAAAGATTCTTACGAGGGTTCTGCCATCGGTATGGAGGCTATCATGCGCATCATGGATGTCGTCGGTGTTTCCCGTCTAGAAGACATGAAAGGTAAATACATTCGTGTCGCTACCAAGGGCTGGGGCAGCACCGTTAAAATCATCGGCAATATCATCAATAACCACTGGTTCGATTATGACTCTTTCTTCAAAGATAAGGAATCAGCCTCTGTTCAAGACGCAATCGCAAAACTCGTTACCGTTTCAGCCGACCTGGCGGATTGATTACTTTCTTCGTCTTACCACCACTCGCAGCTGTGCATGCCCAAACAAACTCCGCTTCGGCACTTCAAACGCTGTTTCAAACTCCTCGTCAAATTTGGCCCGCACCTTAAAATAATCCGTGATTTTTGCCTGGATCTCTCGCAGCGCCTGCTGTTCCTTTTCAATCTGGATGTATTGTTCTCTTGTGCAGCTGTCCCCTTCCTGTATCCGCTGTTTCCATTCGTTCAGGGCATCCTCCTGGTAGCCGCACAGCTCCAGCATCTCATTGCAAAATCTTACGCTTGTCGGTCCTGCCATTCATAACCACTCCTTGCCTTTTTCTTTTATCTTACCATATCAGAGGTGATTTCACTATGAATTTCTTTACTGCTGACCTTCATTTTTCTCACCGTAACATTATCCGCTTCGATGACCGTCCGTTTCCTGACCTGCCCTCTATGCACGCGGAGCTTATCAAGCGCTGGAACAGCGTTGTCTCTCCGGATGATAATGTTTATGTCATTGGCGATATGTTCTGGGACCCGTCCGAAGCTCCTATGATCCTTGAACAGCTCAATGGCCATATCCATCTCATCAAGGGCAACCACGATAAAATCTCACCGGAAATGATGCGCTACTTTTCTTCCATCAAGGGCTATGATGAACTCACAGCCGGCAAATACAAACTTATTCTCTGCCACTACCCTATCATGTTCTACAACCACTCCTATTCGCCGGAGTGCTACATGCTCTGCGGCCACGTCCATAACACCCGTGAGAACACCTATCTCGCCAAGTGGAAAGCAGAACTGCGTGATAACGCGGTCGGTATCGCCAGTAACAAGGGCAACATCATCAACGTTGGCTGTATGCTGCATGATTATACCCCCAAAACCCTTAACCAGCTCATTGCCTGGGATAAGGAAGGAGGCTGGAAAGTTGAGTAAAACAATCTTTACCTTTACAGAAGAATTTGATGATGCCGGCCATCTCATCAAACGTACCATCACAACCGAACAGGGCGAAACAGTTCTGCCGGTAACGCCAAACACCAAGCCGATTGATAACATGCCGTTTATCCCCACTACAACCCCCTGGATAGCACCGCCTGATGTAACCTGTAACTCTACTGGAGGTACCGTCCATGAATCCTAAAGAATTTGAACTGGCTGCCTGCACCGCCATCTCCCGCTACTTCAATGATAACGCTGATGTAACTGGTGTCTATCTGTCACCGGATGATATCTACACCGTCTGGTCGTGCAAAACTCTTCAAAACAATAAAGGTCTTTTCACCACCCCTGTCAAAGACGGCCTGTATTATGAAGCTACCTATAACGGCGATAAGCAGGAACTCTACGTTGACTGTTATCAAAAGCTTAAAAACTTTGCAGTAAAATTCAGCGAATAAAACAACAAAGCCCCTATCCACTGTCACCCAGCGGACGGGGGCTATCTTTTTAGTTCAGGCCAAAATCAGCGAACAACGGGTTCTTCAACAGCATCCCCACAATCACATACCGGTAAGATTTCACACTGCCGTCATAGTAAAGGGTTCCTCGTATCCTCTGCTTTTTCACCAGTCCGGCCATGAACTCTGCCTGCTCTTTTGTAAAGTACAAAGAAACCTGCGGGTAGTTCTTGTCATCCAGCCGCGTTGTAATGTGCCGGTTGATTTCCAGTTCTGTCGGCAGCACATAGCTTCCTTCCAGGTGCGGCATCAAAGCCCGGTACTCTTTGGTATCTTTCATCACGCAGCGGTCGGCACCTACCGCCATCATCCTGCCAAGCTCTTCCTGCAACAGCCGGTTTGTCACGGTTCCAATGCGGGTATCTTCAACCTCGGCCTCGTCGTTCAGCACCTCGCGTACACGCATACTCAGCCGCAGGTTGATTTTTACTTCCTTTGCCATCACTTAACCGTCTCCAGCAGCTCTTTCAGCTTCGCAGCTTTTTCAATCAGCTCTGTCAGCGTCTTAATGTCTTCTTCCCGCTGCTCCTGGCTCATCTTTTTCAGTCCTCTCTTATATGCCGGCGTTGCAATCTTCTTGCCAATCTTACCGGCCAGCGGCTGTAACGTTTTCTGAACAAATGTTTTGGTTTCGGCTTTCTTTTCAGCTACCTCCACCTCGCGTTCAAGCGCAGCCTGTTTTTCAGTTTCCTCAGTTGCGTTTTCCGTTTCTTTTTCAACCAGTGTTTTAATTCCGTTTTTCAGCTCTGTCAGTACATCTTCAAAAAGTTGGTCGCGCTCTTCCGTTGAGCCGCCTTTCCAAACGTTTTTCAACCCTGCCATAACTTCATTCTTGATCTCGTCTTGTAGATCTTTTACCTCTGGGTTTTCAATGGCAAAAAGTTCCTCAAACAAAGAATCAATTCTCTGTTGCTGTTCCTGGTTGAGCCTTGTTAATTCTTCGCCTTCATTTCGTGTCAGATACTTTTCATCTAACATTTGCAGCAGCTGCTTATTTAGCGTATGTTCAATTCGTATGTCTTTATCAATCGTCCGCCCAACTGCACCACTGATTTCCTTCAGGGCTTTCTTGGCCTCGGTCTGGTTCATGTTATATGGCTCTTTTTGCAGACACTCAATAAATTCAACTGTTGCCTTGCGCCGAATCATTTCATCACCAAAACCACCACGCACCTGCAGGTTCGCGCTGTACAAAATAACTTTCTTTTCATTGGGGGATAGGGGAGTGGTAACTACATTACAGTTCTTGGCCGCATTCCAGGTCGCATCCTGTTCCTGCAGCAGCATCAATGCCCGGTATCTCCGCTCGCCAGAAAGCAAAACATATACCGTCTTACCATCTTCCTGCTCCGGGAACACGACCAGGTTGTGCAGCAGGCCATTGCGCTTAATGTCTTCGGCTAATATTTCAATATCTTCTCCATTGTCATTCTGGCGAAAAATCTCGTTGTCTGGGTTCAGCCGGATGTCTGCCAGGCTGATATCCTTATTTTCAAACTCAATGGTCTTATTACCAACGATCTTTCCAACCAGGGCACGGCCGGCATCGTTATCGTTCACTTCTTTTGCTGCACTGCTGGTAGGAATGTTCAGTTTCTTTTCATTGCCTTTCTTCGGCTTTGATTTCAAACCCATCTCACTTTTCCTCCTTATCCAGTTTTTCAAGCCGCTGTTTCAACTCTTTATAAGCCGCCACATAGCTCTTGCCAATCGGTTGTGTTTTGGCAGAATAACATACCGGCACACATCTTCTCACCGATGTCTTCACGGCCAAAGCGCTAGGTATCTCAGTCTTGAACAGGGTAGGGCCAAGCACTCTCTGGCATTCTTCCCGCGTCTCTCTCGTGGCCGCACCCTTGTCCACCATAGTCAAAATCACGCCGATTCCTTTCAGGTTCGTCTTTGGGTTCTTGCGCAGCTCATTGCAAATGGAATAAGTTCTAAATGCCGAATCCTCAGAGAACGAATCGCACATCATTGGGATCAATACATAATCCGCTGCCACTAAGGCGTTTGAAAGGATCATACTGTCACGGGTTGGCTGGGTATCCACAATGATATAATCATAGTTTTCCCGCACCTGGTTCAAAAAGTATAGCAAAAAGTCGGCCGTAGATTCCAGCTGTCTTGGGTCGCCCACATCATACTGCTGCGCATCAGCCAATAGGTCCGGCAGACGCTTGTTGATCCGCGGTGTCTGGCTGCTTGCCGGGATCATATCAACATTCTCATACTCTGTCTCCACAATATAGTCCTTCGTGGGGGTGTACTTGAACCCGTCAAACATATCATACAGTGCTTTGCGGGAATAGGCATTGCTCGTGATTGTATTGCCGCCGCTCAACGCAAAGGTCAGGTTGCCCTGTGGGTCAGTGTCCACACACAAAACCTTTTTTCCTTCATCTCCCATTAAGTAAGCAAGGTTAGAAGCAGTAACTGTTTTACCAGAGCCGCCCTTTTCAATCGCAATCGTAATAATTTTTGCAGCCATATACAGCCCTCCATGTAAAAGAACCAATTCTTTGTTGCTATTTTAATTTCATTATAACACGTCAACACTCAAAGTCAACAAGCAAAAGAATCAGTTCTTTGTTGCTGTAATAAAGTTAAAAATAGGGGAGCCACCTCGTCAGCAGCTCCCCCTGGTTATTCTTCAAATGTTGTTTCATCCAGCCGGAACATCGGCTCTTTGCCGTCCTGTCCCATCCGCCGTTTTCCGCTTTCAATGATCGTGGCGGAATTTTCTACAATGTCGCTGTACACCACCGTGCGGTAATACTGCGCAGATTTCTTTTCCACATCCTGCCTCAGCATCACGCTAAACTTTTCCAGTTCACCCAACGCCCAGCTTTTCAGCCCGTGGTTATTTTGGATGATTCCATTCAGCGCTTCCAGTGTTTCTTCAGCCTGGTCTTGTTTGTTCTGGTTAGTCAATATCTTGGCCGCATAAGTAAACACATTTGCCAAAACATTCCGCTCTTCTACGGTCAGCTCCTTCTTGTAGCCCGCATAGCCAGCCCGGTCTTCTATCTCGCCCCGCGCCTTGCGGAACGTCATTCTCATCACAGCCGGGGGCAGGGGAGAGACCTCTCCGGTTTCGGCCGCCAACACAGCTTGTTTCTTCGCCTTTTGTTTGCGTGCCACCTCCTGGTCGCTGCGCTGGTTCGCGCTCAAAAACGCCCGTACCTTCTCCATCTCTTTGCGTGATTTGTACTTGATAAAGATATACAGATGGGTGTATTTCCGCACGCCTTTGGTTCGCACCGGCTCATAATCAAACCACAGGTCTGTCATCTCGTTGATTTCATTTTTTACCAGCTTCAAAACATTGCGTTCAAAGTCTGAAAAATTCGGGTACTTTTCTGTCAACGGTTTTTCGCGGTCATACTTGTTATCCACATCGGACTTTTTGCGGTTCATACCGCGCTCTTCTTTGGTCGGTACAGACAGCAGGTTTTTGAAATCATCAATGCCAAACTTTTTGTACTTGTATCCGCGCAGCTGGCTCCGCTTGGCGGGGAACATCCCCAGCACCTCGTCCGTCACCGGCTCAAACACCAGCCCATTGGCGTATTCGTAGTCCCGGTTGCCGTTATCATAAGACAAGATAATTTCATACACCCGCATGGAATAGGTGCTCTGCATCATCAGCAGGTATTCAATGCTGTAAGATGTGTAGTTGCTTGTCAGTTGGGCAATGTCTTTCCAAATGTCCTCATTGAACCGCATACTGATGGTTTTGCCCTCAGTATCAATAATCGAACCTTTGCGTACCCAGCTCATACTCTTGTACTTGGTCGGGGCAATCGGCACCCAAAATGTCCGGTTCTCCAAATTTTCTATCGTGTGCTGCAAATATGCCACATACGCCGGCTTTTCCGCATTCACACCCGTCAGCTTTGAAAAGTCGCTGAACGTAATCGTGTAATACTTCGAAGCATCCGTGTCATTTTTCTGGTCAATTTTGGAAAGCAGCATGAACAAAATTTTCTGCTCGTTGCGCGGCAGGGAATACTTGGTCTTCTGGATCAGGTCATTGCTCTTGGTGATGTAAGAGCCAACGGCAAAAGGGGAGCCGGTCTTCTTTTCCTGCTCCTTTTTCGCCTTAACCTCTTCGTCCGTCATCACCTCTCCGGTAATCGCCGCGCCTGTACCTGCACTATTTACTTTTTGGTCTTTCATCATTCTGTTCGCCCGCATAGCCTGTTCGCCATGTCAAGCTCAACCTCCAAATCACAGTGTATGTATCGCATCGCACAGGTGGGTATACCTAACGCATTATATCTTTATCTTACCCTATTTTTATCCGCTCGTCAAGCCAAAAATTTTTTTGCGCTTTTCTTCACAACAAAACTCGTAGTAAAATTTTTATGCGCTTATTATTATTTATTATTTATATTTTATATTTATATTATATAAGGTATATTGCGAGTTTCTTTTATACGAGCTGCGAGGTTCTTTTATTCTACATACGAGTTTCTTTTACACAAGCTACGAGTTTCTTTTATTCCTACTACGAGTTTCTTTTACGCAAAATCCTGCCTTTCGCTGTCAAACAACCTCGTAATTGCCATCAAAAAATCTCGCAGTTCGCATCAAACAATCTCGTAATTCACGTTAAATTTTTTGTTTCCTGCGCTTTTCGTCAAACAAACTCGTAGTTTTAAGCCAAACGGATAGGGTAGGGGGAGTGGTCCCGCCCCTGGTTTTTTTACGCCTTTTCAAATCAAAAAAACTCGTAGTTCATTCCGCTGCATCAACCATCCATATCTGGCCGTCTAAACCATATTTTTTCAATCTTTTGGTCAAACAAACTCGTAATTCTGGCTATGAGTGGTCATAAATCAACTTCAAATCCCGCCATGCGCCGCCCGTCCATACCGTCCTGGCTTTATTACAATCGGTATTTTTTGTGCTTTTTCACCGTAAAAGAAACTCGTAGTTCAGCTCAAGCGTTCTAACCGTGGATCAATAGCAGATGTGAAGTCTTTGATTTTTTTGCAATTTTCAAGGTAAAACAAACTCGTAATAGCTGCAGTAGCCAGCGCCGGCCGGATTCAATCTTGTTGCATGTATCATCTATCAATTCATAAACCGTTCATGTCAGTCGGCAAGCTAGTTATGCGCACCATAGGACTATACACCAAAAAGTATACACCCGTCATGCCGCCAATACAACAATAATCAATCCGATAGGGTGGAAGCGAAGTCCTAAACAAAATCCATATATACACAACTTCGCTAAAGTTCAGTTTAGCGAAATATGGAGGAGGGAGCAACTCAAATAATTTTCAAAATGAACGACATAAAACGTCATGTAAACAGGAGACTTTCTTATGGCTCTTACTACGGAACAGGTTTTTGCACTGGGTATTCTTTATAACAAGCTCGCTACGATTGTCTATGGCGAGGATGGCCCCAAGGCCAATAACCTCCAGAACGCCACCATGTATCCTTTAATGGAAATCGCGCAGCTCATTCTTCGTGCCCACACAGAACACCGCATAACACCGGAGCTGGACCGCCTCATTGCTCTAACTTACTCCACAATTACCGAAGATGATATGCAAAACGAGTTTTCTAAGCTGCTTCCTGTCGAGCTGCAAGGCTCTTTCGCTCTCGGTTATTATCATAGTCAGGCCGAAAAGTATTCGGATACCAAGCCCATCGGCCTCAAAGCCATGCGTTCCCGTGCCAACTTGACAGCCCAGCAGGTCGCGGATAAACTCGGTATATCCCTCCGTCAATACCAACGCATTGAATCCGGCGAGAGTAAACCCACTGTTCAGGTTGCACAAACTCTTGCCTCGCTGTTTCAATGCTCTGTCAATGATTTATTTTAAGAGGTAGTTTCATGCTTCGTCGTTGTGTTCGGTGCGGAGATTCGTTTGATGGGCAAAAAGAACAGCGCCTATGCCCCTCATGTCGTGAACAGGCCGCTCATAAACCACGCATGATATCTCATGTTTGTAAGTCGTGTGGTGCTACTTTTACCGGTGGTCCTCGTGCGTCTTTCTGCCCAGAATGTAAGGCGGAACGTGATAAGCAGGCTGTAAAAAAATGTCGGAACCTTGCTAAAAACAAGACCACTCGCCAAATTGGATCTACCGATATCTGTCAGCGGTGTGGCAAGCCTTATATCGTAAAAGGTGGCCTTCAAAAATATTGTCCAGAATGCGCCCCGATCTCCTTAAAAGAAAAAACCGAGCCGTTAAAACGTGCCTGGGCTGCCAATTACCGTGAACAAAACCCAAACCACAAAAAGAACATGCAGAAAAACGGAACAATTTGTGTTGTCTGCGGAAAAACTTTTGCTGCAGTAGATCGCAGTAATGCGTGTTCTCCTGAATGTTTAGCAATTCTTAAAAAACAACAGCAATACCATAAGGACATAAAACGTGGGCGTTATAAAAAATTATCAAACACAAAAGGAGAACCATCATGACGGCTAAAATTATTGTAGGGGTTCTTGCCTGTACCCGTAAAACCTCGGAACATGGCCCTATCACAACCACCTATTTTACCTTTGTGTCAAATGATCCGTATCAGGCCCACCGTCTTCCGGCTGGCTGGGTTCTTCAAGGCCAAAAACCATCCGGTGTTCCCTGTAAAAAACTCGTCACCATCGAACTGCCGGATTATATTCATGATGCCAATAGCGATTTTGGCACTCACTATATTTCTGAATATTCCACCAAAGACGGCAACGCAAACAAGGTTTTCTTTTTCTGTGATGCTATCCCCGTTCTGGACGGCTTTGAACCCGCAATCAACTCTGCCATTCAAACCATCAAGATCTCCACACCAACCCCATCCGGCAAGCGCGAGGATCTTCCCGCCAAAGTTCTTTCTGTCTCCGAACTGTACTGATACTTCCGACCTGCTAAAAAATAGGGAGCACCCAAGGTTCCAAACCAAAGGTGCTCCCTATTCCTATTTGTATAATTCTTTGCTGTTTTTACTAAAGCGTAAAATTTACTTGTGATCCAACGACTCTTTATGGTATACTGTTTTCCAGAGGATTGAAGCTCCGCTGAATTTCATCCACCTTTATAAGCGCTTAGGCGGCCACCTCCCATTAGCCGGAAGGCTGAATGGAGGTTTAATCATTTTCGCCTTTCGGCAATCTTATTGTCGGAGGTGATGCCATGAATTTTATTATGGATGTGCTTACAATCGTAAGCTGTATCGGTACATGGACTGGCGTTTTTGTGGCCATTTATTTTGGCCGTAAAAAGAAATGAGGCTACCTAACTAGCACTTAGGCGGCCTCATCTGAACTGGGTACATTGTAGCAGATGTATTTGGTTCATTTGCAGCTAACTGAGGTGTTCGCTTATTAAGAGCTTCAATCCTCTATTTGTATTATATACCACATGTTGTTCGCTGTCAACCTTAACGCTTAAACAAAAACTCCTGTATATCATCAAATGCTCGCTGCATCTGCTCCACATTGTCGCCGTTCAGGTTGTGCCCCAGCTGTGCAAATTCTGCCCGCAGCAGCATGTTAATGCTTTCATCCAGGCTATTCAGGTGCTTCTTCACACCCTCCAACTGTTTGTCAAACGTGTCGCAGCGCCCTTCCACCGTTTTCAGCCGCTCTTCAATCTTGTCCATCCGGGCATCCTGATCTCTGTTTGGCTTTTTCAAAAAGTTGTTGAACTTAACCCCCTGGGCAATCGCATTCGAAATACTAACCACCGCCGCACAAGCTGAAAGCACCAGCATCAGTATGTCCTGCGCCGTAAATGTAAATACCGGGTTAGGCATTTGCGTTCACCTTCTCTCCGGCAGCAGCTTCACCCGCTTTCATCTGCTCATAAGCCGCCTGGGCAATCGCACGCGCCTGCTCCTCTGTAATGGTAACGCCAGCTTGCTTGGCTACTTCCATAATCAGTTCTGCGGCACGCTTGTTCTTTTCCTCGCCGGAAATATCGTTAAAATATTGCTTGATATATTTACAGGCGCTTAACCCCCACTGCATCAACAGCGGGTAGCCGCTCAACAGGTTTAGCGCCTTATTTACTGTCTCCTGGGCGTTCGGCAGCACATATTTGCCGACCATAAAAGCAATCACGCAAACCAGGCCCATCACAATATATACAATTCCCTGTTCCATACCTAACCTCCAATCTCTTCCGTTTCACTTGTCTCATCAATCGGCGTAAAAATTTCATCACCAGGGGGCGCATTGTCACCCTCTGTTTTTTCTTCTTCCGCTACTTTTTCCCTCACCTTAATCCAGGCGTTACACAAATTCTCTGCACTCATTGCCGCAAACAGCCCAATGTTAAAAGACGATTCCGGTAACTGTCCGGTCCTAAAACACAGGATCATGTATACAATCGCGTAAACAATCGTTGCGCCCATTGTAAAAACAATAATCTTTTTGCTGAACCTCATCAGGCTCCAGTTTTCCTTCATAAAAATCACCTGCTTTGGCTGCACTCAGGTATGGCTCTTCACCGCTTTTTGACTGATATAACCATAAACCGTTTTGAACCAGCCGTTCACGACCGTCTCATACCCAATGCAAACAGGCTTGCCGGTCTTGGCATTCGGGCTGCTGATTACCCCAATGGACTGGTACTGCATTCCGGCGCCCTTGCGCACATTCCATTTGCCGTTGTTCAGGGTAATGGCTTTTGTCACAGTCTTTTTCACTGCCGGTTCAACCTTCGGCTCTTCAGCCGTTTCCTGCTTGTCCACCTGTACACTGTGCTGGTTTGCATTGGCCCACAAAATCACACCGCGGCTGGCCGGCTTAAAGTCATCATCCAGCCAGCATAGCGGGTTCTCGCGCACACCTTTCCAGCGCACCTCAAAGTGCAAATGAGCACCAAAACAGTTGCCGGTCTGGCCGCTGTAACCAATCACTTCGCCGGTTTTCACCTTCTGTCCAACCTTCACCGTGATAGAATTCAAATGAGCATACAACGTTTCCAGCTTGCCGCCTTTATACGCCGTATGCTCAATCTTCACCATATTGCCATAACTATTGGTGTCGCCCTGGGTCACTCGCCCATTCCAGTGGTAAACCACGCGCACCGTTCCATCTTCCGCCGCAAACACCGGTGTTCCCACCAAAGCGCGGAAGTCGATTGCCCTGTGCAGCGCCCCACTGTTATATTTCCAGCCAGCCGTAATCACATGCTGCGCCAACGGCCACCCAAAACACACCTCTCCATTCTTCAGCCGCATCTTCCATCAGCCTCCTTTTAACGTTCCATCGTGTTGTAAAGTAATTTTGCTTCACGGTTATTTCAGCTTAGTTAATAATCCCACGAAATGGTATTTGGGTTATTTGTCGTCCAACCGTAACTGTTATTACCAAAAGTTGCATTATTTTTACCAGTATAAACCTGAATCTCTCCTGTGGTTTTAATAATGCAAACAGCAGGTCCAAAAATCTGGCCAGACGTTGTTACATTTAATCCAAAAGGACAATAAGCATTAACTTTCGGTCTATAGGCAGACTGAACTGTTCCAATTTGAATAAAGCCAGCCGCGTCACTTGTTGCAGGCCCCATACACTGAAAAGTCAAATAGACTCTTCGTCCACGGCGATGTGCTTTTTCTGTATTTGCCCACATAGTAATACCAGATTTTACAGTATATACACTTGAGGCAGTTAAAGATACCCATTCTGTACACGCATCATATGCCGCTTTCACCGCTGCCGGTATTGCCGCAACACCACCACTGGTCGAACTCGTTGAACTGGTCGAATCACTCAATTTCACACCGCCCAAAGTCGAAGCATTACCTGTCGGCAGTGTATATTTCGTATCTGTTGTCGGCGGTGTATACCCCAAAGCATTTGTTACATTCGCCTTTGTCAAACTAATCGTGCCGGAATTCTCCGTAATGTTACTCCCGATTTTTACACCACCCAAAGTCCAAGCACTCGCGGTTGGCAGTGTATATTTCGTATCAGTCGTAGGTGGCGTATAACCCAGTGCATTTGTCACGTTAGTTTTACTAATGCTGATCGTGCCACTGCTCACTGTAATATTGCTACCAATCTTTACACCACCCAATGTAGAACTTGTCGCGGTCGGCAGTGTATAAGTCGATCCGCTACTTGCAGGCGTCATATAAATCTGGTTTGCATTCAAAGTGCCTGCACTTTTGGCATTGTCATACTGGCTCTGTGTTAGATAATTGATTACTAAACTATCTAACCTTGTATTTGTCGCCATATTGTATACTTCTCACCTCATTTCACAAATACTCGGATGTGGTTTTTATCCAGCCGTTCCATCACACGGTATCCGGTTTCTGCATTAGTTCCAATGCCATTATCGTTGGCAGCACAAAATCCGTTTACTTCACAGGTGCCGTCGTCCACCACAACCAGCTTTCCCATCAGGCCAACAGCATCCCATTCTTTGCGCTGTCCGCGGGCAATATACTGTTTGTCATTATCATAGTTCGGGTTCAACACCAGGCCGTTCTCTGTGGTGCTGTCATGCTTCAGTGCTCCAAAAATATCACGCTCGTACATGCCAGCCCACTGGTCCTCAGCAGTATCGCCCAGCACAGTCGGGTTGCCGGATACAATACCCAAAATGTAAGTATCTTTGCTGTTTGCCAGTCGAATGTATTTCCCATCCAACGTCACAAACATGCCACGCCGGTCTTCCCCATCAGGGTTCCCGTCCTGCCACTCAAACATTTCCGCATAGTCAGCGCCGGAAGAAGAATAGGTTCCACCGTAAGCCTTACCACCATAATCAATACGGAAGCTATTGCTTTTAGCGGAAGATGTACCATTACCGAAAATTAAAACATTACTTGTCGGAGAATTGTTAGACAAAATAGCATAAGTCGAGACGCAATAATTTCCTCCAACAAAGCCACTATTCAATCCGTCGTAATATGTAGTGACATAATTATTTCCACCTTTTAATCCATTAACTTTGTTTCCGGTACCAACAATCAAAGAATGAGATGGCCCATAATCAGCTCCGGCACCAGCAGAAACTGTGTCGATAGAGTTTTCTCCCAGGATAACATTTCCACGTCCGTCCATAAGGCTGTTCGTTACATTTGCTTTTGTCAGGCTGATCGTGCCACTGCTCACTGTAATATTGCTACCAATCTTTACACCACCCAATGTAGAACTTGTCGCGGTCGGCAGTGTATAAGTCGATCCGCTACTTGCAGGCGTCATATAAATCTGGTTTGCATTCAGTTTTCCATTTGTCTTAGCCGCATCATACTGGCTTTGTGTCAGGTAGTTAATTACCAAACTGTCCAGCTTTGTATTTGTCGCCATAATCATATACCTCTTGTTACAATCGCGCTGATTGCGGATAATCCGCTCGGCAGTCCAGTCAGTTTTCCGTTGCTGATGCTCAGGCTCAGATTGCTGCTGCTTGGCCCACCGTACATGGCGCTCTTGTGGTACTTGTCGCCCTCAAACGCGATCAGGCTCGTAGTCTGCCCGCCCCAACCGCTGGAACTGGTCATGGTGCCGTAGCCCCAAATCTTAATCGTGCCGTTGCTAGTCTTAAAATTCACACTGGGCGAGGTCGATGTCACATGATACGCTTCCACATTATTGTTCCCACTACTTCCGCCACTACTGCTCCCAGCATAATTTCCTGTCACACCAAAAATGCTTACGCCGCTTTTGATGTTTCCAGCCACAAGGTTCGCATCACCTTTAATGGTCTGCGCACCGTTCAAATACTGGCTTGCAGCAATCGTCTGGCTACTGGTCGTTGGTGTATAAGTCGCAGCAGCTTTCTTGGTCACACCACTGCCCACATATGTAGTCGAAATAGCATTTACAGTCACCTGGCTCAATCCGCCGTATCCGCTGTCAGGTTTTACAGTCTGTGTACTTTCACTTGGCGATACAGTTTTGCTTTGCAAACTCACACTTCCGCTTCCACCACTGCTGCTGCCCGTATAAGTACCAGAAACTCCAAAAATCCTCACACCGTTTCTAATGTTACCGGCAGTCAAATTGCTGTCACCCTTAATCGTCTGGGTTCCATTCAAATACTGGCCGGATGCAATGCTCTGATCGCTCGTTCCTGGCGTATAAGTCGCAGCGCTCTTTTTCGTCACGCCGCTTCCCACATAAGTCCTCGATATTGCATTTACTGTAACCTGGCTCAAACCGTCATAGCCATAGTCGGCCTTGATCGTCTGTGCGCTCTCACTGGGGCTGACTGTCTTGCTCTGCAAACTCGTCCCACTGGCACCACCAGTCACAAAACCGCCCTGCATATCTACCTGCGTACTTCCTAAATAAACTCCCATATAAAAATCACCACCTGCTAATTGTCACACTTGTTGCGCCCACACTGGCTGCCGTAATGCTGATCGATTTCGCACTGCTGCCATCCCATGCACCCTGGCTTGTCCCGTTCAGGTTAATCGTCAAAGCTGCATTCACCTTGTTGGCGCTCGTTGCTGCACCGCCCGCACTGCTGGACCCAGCATAGTTGTGGGTGTGGCTGCTCGGCGTAAAGGTGCTCGGTTTGCCTGTGACATTAACCCATGCAACAGAACTTGCAGAGTCTGCAACTCCTGCGGTAGCGGGCTTTTCCGTAATGGCTGTCCAGTTACTCCATCCGTCGCTCATATTAGAACTGTTGTGCATACGATACCACAGATGCGCACCTTGCGATGTCCTGTGTGGCCAATAAATCTGGATGATACGATTTTCACTACCGCCATTTTCACTGTCCAACACCTGTAAGATTCCAAAAGCATATTCATCAACAGGCGCATGATAATCAGCTGTCATGGTGCAGCTCTGAATCTTGTAAACACCAAACGTCTTCAATGTATTCCAGTCAACTTTACCGGATTCTGTGCCTTGTAGATGGATATGTCCACTGTCAGCTTTACCAGCCAGTTTCGTGTTAATCTCAGACTCCGTATAATACCGGTCATCATGTGTGTGCCCACTTGGCGCCTTCCCATCAACAAGACCTTTTAATACTTTGCCCTGTGCAGCACTCAGGCTCTGGTCTGTGGCATCACTGGTCAGGTTATTCTGTACCCCACGCCATGTATTTGTATCGGTAAACACAGCACTCGCCGGCACACTCTTACCCAGTGTATAGGTAGTCGCCACCGGTTTGCCATCACTAAAATAAACCGGCTGTGTCGCACTGCCTGCACTCGAACTCAATTTCGTTGCAGAATCAGCAGACCCAGCCGCCTTAGCGTTCTTTACACTGAAATTTGATGGGTTATACACATACATGTCTGACCCATTCTCACCACCCCAAAGCCATGTCGGCTGGCCATCTTTGCCAGACCAATTAAATGTCATAGGAGTATCGGCGTCTCCGTTTCTTCCAAGCTTTGCAGCAGTGCCTGTCAGTTTACCGATAAAATTAGGCGCAGTGACAGAATCACTGACATAAAGCTTAGAAAGCAGGCGTGTCACGCCATTTACAATCAAATTAGAAAGTTGAGCCATTCCATCACCTCCGTCAGTTTTCGATGAAATTATCCATTGCGATTGAATTAACAAGTATTCGTCCGCTGTTTATTGCGCCGTCTACAAAAGAATCTGCGGGTACAACGCGAATATTTTTATAAGTTATCGTTCCTTTGCCGTTGGAATAATCTGCTCGGCAACCAAGCTCATATCCTGGTTGTTCTGCCGTAAATTTCACCTTAAAATGTTTTGTTCCACTGTTAGAACTAAGCATTAAAGAAGTAAGATTGCCGATTTTTGATGCCATCGGGTTTCCGTAATTCCAAGACCAATTTGAGCCATTATAAACAGAGCCCTGCGCCCACATTCCAAAATTGCTTGCAGCATCAGTTGTGAACCCACTCCAAACAATATCCATATCAATGTAATATTCCTTGTCAACAACAAAACCTGTGATCGTTCGTTCCATACATGAATTTTTAACAGACGCAGTTGGTGTATATCCTTCGCTCATAAATGTGTTCAGCATAGCGCCGTTTGTCTCTACAAAACTTCCCGCATTCACAACTCCACTTTTATTCACTCCCACACTCATGTTTCAATCAGCTCTCCCTTCGTCATCATCGTTCCGGTGCTTGTAATTGAAACCGGTGTGTTGTATAGCTCTGCAATGTCCTCGTCCGATAGAGCAGTAGCATAAATGCGGAAATCGGAAAGCTTGCCATGGAAATTTGTATTCCAATCACTTCCCGCATAACTGTCACCCAATGTAAATGTGCCCGCAGGCATTATTGTTTTATCTGCATAGGTAGCGCTGCAATTTTTCTTGCCATCCAAATACCAGGTCGCTACACCTTCTTTGTATACATAAGTGAACAAATGCCAGGTATTTACCGCAATATTACTTCCGCCTTTCACATAATTCGGGCTAACGCTTCCACGGTATCCCCACTGCGCACAGCCTTCGGTATTAACTGCCAGCCACAAACCGGAGTCGCCATAACCGTTACTGTTCAACCAAGTAGAATATGCGCCGCCTTCAATTTGGTTCAGCCAAATACTAATCGTGAAGTTGCTCGCAGCCTGCCCACCAAACGGCATTTTCCCAGTAATATAATTTTTATAAGGGAACTCATAACACTTATCATACATCGGGCTGTTCCCAGCCAAAACCGGCCGGCAAGCGCTTATAACACTGCCATGGTTTCCCATTCCGCTCGTGTCATACACCGTGTTATCCGCCCAGCTGCCATTGCTTCCACTTGCTGCCGTACTGCACTCACTTACACAAACGTCTTTCAAGTCAAAATCGCAAGTGTAAACCATATCCTTAGTTGCAAGGCTTTCGGAATAAAATTCAACCAGTGGTTTCGTATTATACTCTGTGCCGGATCTTGTGTACTTTGCGTCCAGCTTGATCTGGATGTGGTATTCATGCCACTGGTTGTCCGCCACCGTGATCGTCTTCATGCTCGTAACCCAGTCATTACTGATGTGTGCCGCTCTAAAGCTAATGTTAAAGTTCTTGCTGTGGCACCGCACCTTGCAACTGTAATCATATGTCTTGCCAGCAGTAAAACTAAAAGTAGGGAAGTAAAAATTAGGCCAGGTATTATTACCGGTTCCTGTATAACTCAGCTTGTAATTATACCCGCGTTCATTTGCCAGCTTGGTCACAGTATAGCTACTACCGCTCGGCTTCCCCTCAAAATTATCTCCACTATATTTGTTAATACTCCCTGTTGCATACGGATCATTCAACGGATAGTGACAGCACAGCCCCTGTGCAATCTCGTGAACTTCTTTCGGAGAAAGTGCATTGTCGTAAATACGAAAATCAGCGATAGAACCGTTATATGTGTTGTTACCGGCAATTCTTGACATCAGCATGATCTTACGGTTCCCACTTAACACTGTACTTAGTTGATTCGTCTGGGTATATTTATTTTGCAAGGTGCCATTTATATACAGTAAGCATTGTTCTCCAGTAATTACGAAGCCAATATGATACCATTTATTATTAGAAAACTCGCCAAGTACAGAACCACTGCTGATCAGAGGCGTTTTATCTGCATACCAATAATATCGTGTTGTTTTAGAGACCTCAAAACGGTTATCACCAGCTCCAATAGAAAATACATCACACCATGCGTCCGGCGTATCTGGATAAAACCAAAATGTAATTGTCAACTGTTCGCTATCTATATCATATGGGATGCTAATTTTCTGCCCGGTAAACACACCGCATTTTCCAATCGGGCCATTACCCCAAGATGCAGGACTACCATTTATGGCAACCCCACTTATCCCTTGATTTTCGTTCTTGCCATTCAGCGGTAGCCAAACCTGCAATGCCATAACCACCGCCTCCTTAACTAAACGTAAAATTCACACACTTGTTTGTTGCATCGTATCGCAGTGTACATCCATCGCCAATCATAACCTCATTGGCGCTCATGCGTCCGGCAACACCAACACCGCCGCTCACTTTCACCGCACCGGTCGTCTTACTGGTGCTGGCCGTGGTATTCGTAAACGCCGTCACGCCGGTAACGGTACCGCCAGCCAGGGGCAGGTAAGCATGAGTATGGCTCGGCAAATCGCTTGCAGTCAATTTTCTAAAACTTGCCACTCCATTCGCGGTGGCCGGTGCCGCAAGCACTGTAGCTGCCGTACGGGAAATGGTTGCATCATAAACCCTAGAATTAAAATTAGTTAATAATTCAATATTATGGTTATGGCTTGCCGTTGCAAACTGGTTTTTATTGATCGCTCGCAGCTCATAACCATTCCAGCCTGCCAGCCAAGTGTAATCGCCATAATTCATCCCAGCTTTGGAATAAGCAAAAGTGGTCGTATTGGTTCCATCCCCGTTATCAATCACACTTTTGTGGGTATGTCCCATAGCAGCTTTCCCATCCACCAGGGTTTTCAGCGCCTTGCCCTGCGCTGCGCTCAAACTGTCAGTCGTACTGTCGCTGGTCAAATTGTTTTGGATGCCGCGCCAAGTGTCGGTGTCTGTCAGCTTGTCCTGCACCCATCCGCTCCAGGTCCCGTTTACACAATGGCGGCGGTAAGCGGCACTGTCGCTGTAAACAATCTGGGTATAATAATTTCCACTTGCCTGGTGAATTACAATCAAGCCAAAATTGTTTACGTTACTTGGTTTATTTGTCACGTTGTTGCCGCCGCCAGAACTGTAAAATCCTGGCGTCACCACATCGTTTAAGTTCTCGTTTGTCAATACAATCATGGCGGCCTTGCTCTCATTCAGGATCTTACCCTGGTTTGCCGCAAGGCTCTGGTCGGTCGCACTGCTGGTCAAGTTGTTCACAACCGGCCGCCATGTGTTTGTGTCCTGTTCGGGTGGGGTGTATCCCAGTGCATCCTTTACATTGTCCGCTGTCACACTAAGCACGCCGCTGTTGTTTGTAATGTTCGCTCCGGTTTTCACGCCGCCCAACACACTGCTGGTCGCCGTAGGCAGGCTGTATTTGTTCGCCCCTTCAGCAATCCCATCCAATTTTTTCTTATCGGCTGCGCTCATAAAGCCAGCCGCGCTCTGTGTAGCTCCCCCGTGCCCGTGGCTAATGGGCGCAAAAATGGTTTTCAGCTTGCCAAAAAAGTAGCTCAACCCCGCGTTACTCAAATATCCCACTTTACCACACCTCCTCTTGGTTTAGTTTTTAAGATGCCAAAATGGTATCAATTTCAGTGTTCTGGATCGCATCAATGGTAAACACCTGGCCCAGTCCATCCCACTTCTCGCCATTCCAGGCATAGTTCATACCATCGCCAACGTCGTATACATCGCCAATGGTCTGGCCGCTGATCGGCAGTTTGTCATAGCTTGCCACACTGCCTTTGTAACGGTACATAGCGGTAATGTCGCTCTTCAGGGCATAGGTGCTTGCCGCGCCAAAACCATCCAGTTTCTTCTTGTCGGCAGTGCTCATCAGGCCAGCGCTCGTGGTGCTTGCAGCTCCATAGGTAGTGTCCGGCGGGGTCGTCCAAGCACCAGTCGAATCCAGCCAGCGCTGCGCACCCTTCGTCGGGCTGGGCACCAATCCGCTCTTGCCATCCGCATCAACCGTTGCGCCGCTCATCACACTGTAGGTAGTATCCTTTTCGTTTACCCACTTAGCAGTGCCGTCCGCGCTCCAACCCAAAATCTGGTTGGCACTGCCGCCAGCAGGGATATGCTTATTTCCGCTGGTTGTCGGGTGGGTGTAATTCTTCAGCCCGGCTAGCTTATTCTTCTCAGCAGTGGTATAGTCGTTGGTCGAAAGTCCCTTGCCATCAATCTTATCCACCTTACCGGCCAGCAAAGCTTTAATTTTCTGCCAAAAATAAAGCAGACCGTCATAATTCAAAAATGCCATATTGTTTCCTCCTATTCGTCTTTGAATAAATTATCAATTTCGGTATTCGTAATTTCGTCAATTACAGCTTCCGGGTTTGGGGTGTTGATAATCAGTCTCCCATCTGCATCCGCCGTTACGCTCGTAATGCCGGTGCCGCGCACCTTTACCGTACCCTTTGCCATATCACCATGTTTCAGTTCCAAATTGGCTTCTGTGGCATCAGCTTTGCTGGCCCCAATTGTAAAATCAGTATCATTCAGCATTACCCAACCAGAGTTATAAATATATAAATCTCCGGGCGGTAGGTAATAAATCTTCCCGGCCAGCGGGGCCAATGGCAGCTCACTTACTCGTTCCAGATCGCTTCCAATCCGAACTCGCCCACCGGCTGTGTCCCGGTAAGTGTTTCCAGTATCCAAGCAGCATACCAGCTGTCCATCCACAATAGGAGTTTTATCCAGCTGCGACTGTTGGATCTCGCATAAAGAAAGTTTTGACATCGTAAAACTCCTTTTTTGTAACAATAAAAAAACCGCCTACCTGCGTACAGATAAGCGGCTTCGATTCAGTATTTAATTTGACAAATTTTGCATTGACAGTATAATAATAGCAGAACTAAGACACCAACGTTTATTCCTTTTTGCCATATCTTCCTCATAGACGTAATAGGCGGTCAAGCCTCCCATCTGCCGCAAGGCATTGTGGAGCGCCCTTACTTTGCCTTCCGGTAAATTCATTTTTTGCCAGAAGGTGATGCTTATGCCGGATCTATCCTTTGTTGATACCATCGTCATCATTGACGTTGTGTTCACCGGGATACAAACTGTCATAGCAGTTATCACGTTTTTTCGTGGTAATAAAAAGTAAAACCGCCCTGTCCAGACCACAGAACGGTTTTTGCCATGATGGTTTAGCTATCATACATAAACTATAAACTGAGGCGCGACCGTCTATGTCGGTGCCTTAGTTCTACTATTATTATATATTCAACATCGTTGTTTGTCAATACAATATAAAGCCTTCGCTGCACAGTGCATGTTCTCCTACTCGCAAAACACTGGCCCTGCAGCGAAGGCTATTTTTTATGTCAACTTAAAGTAACTAACCGCTTGGCCGTCTCAGCCAATGGTCTTCCAGGTAATAGCGCCCTCAACAACCTTCACGCGAGTATCCATGGCAGTGTTCAGGCCGTCAGCATACGTCTTGGCGGCATCACGGGCAGCATTAGCCTTGGCGGTTGCGTCAGTAGCGGCAGCACCAATGGCTTCGCTCTTGGCGGCAGCCAGCTGTTCAGTGCTCACCTTGGCATCCCAGGTGGCCTTCTGTTCCTTGGTCACATGGATATCGGCATTCGCAGCGTGCGTATCCAGGGCGGTCTGCACAGCCTTGATCTTTTTGTCAGCTTCGGCCTTGGTATAAGCATCAGGCACAGCAACATACAGGCCGTCTTCCTCCAGGGTAATGGAGTTGTTAGCCTTGGCGCTCACCTTCACCTTTACGCTGATCTTATTGTCAGCAGAAACAGTAACCTCAGCGGTGGAAGTTGCCAGACCGGTGTAAATATCAATCAGGCTGCCAACCGGGATCTTGATCACATCGCCGCTGGTAATGGTCAGCTCAATGTTTTTGTCCTTGGCATTATAAGTACCGCTGGTCACAACCAGATCCTTGCCAAGCGCAATGGTCAGTTCGTCGCCGCCAAACACCGGTAGCTTGATGGTGCGGGTGCTTGCGTCATAAGTCGGTGCATGCACAACGCCAGTCAGGGTGGTAGTAACGGGGTCGCCGCCCTTGGCAACACTCAGCACGCCCTCATTGTAGGTAACATCGGTAACAAACACACCCTTGCCGCCAACAACGCCCGCAATCTTGGCATCAACGTAGTCGGCAACAGCCTTGGTGGTCGGCACATTGTCATCGCTGGCGTCGGCAGCCGGGATCTCAGTCACGGTGGCCTTGTTCAGCTGGATATAGCTGGTGCCATTGAACACATGCAGGGTAAAGTCGCTGGTGCGCACATAAACAACGCCCTGCACCTGGCCGGAACCAGGCAGGGTGCTCACCAGCTTGCAGCTCTTGGTGTATTCAACTGCACCCTTAAAAATCTGCAAAGTGTCAGTCAAAAAATACAGGGTGTCGTTGTCCTTTGCCTCCAGGGCTTCAAAGTTAGCTTTGGTGCCATAATTAAATTTTACTTCTGCCATAATTATCTCTCCTTAAATTTCATGTTGTTTTTGTCGGTTAAAATTCCTGCCAAACAAATCCAGTGCTTGCAGTGCTGAACGGCTCAACAGCAAACTTCCCGGTGTCCAACAGCTGTACAATCCACGGCTCGTACTTGCCCTCGGTGTTTTTAATCATTACGGTCTGTCCGGCATAAGTGTCGCTGCTGTTGTTCAGCTGCTCATTGGCTTGCCCGTTGCTGTCAAAAACACGGGTACGGGGGCGGATCGCCTGTTTGCTCTTATCGTCACGGATGTAATAAAACTCCGATGTGTCCTTGGTAATAACCAGGTCCTTCTCGTCAATAATTCCATTCGTAATTGCTGTATCCAGATTTTCCGCGTTACCATAGCCCAACTTGCTTGTGGTTGCCATTCTCCCAACTCCTTTCTCCATTTGTCGCTATATAGAAAAAACGCAGGCGGCCAAGCCTTAAAACTCAATCACCCACATATTTCCATCAGTTGTACCATCACCGCCGCCGCCGGTACCGCCGCTGCTCTTGATCTCTACCGCATTGCCAATCGGGCTTCCGTTGGCGGTCAGCTGCAGCATGTCATTCTTGTAGCTCAGGTTGTCGGCCTTGCTGTTCATCATGGTGTTGTTCTTATCAATCATGGCCTTCAGCATGGCCTGCATCGCAATAATCCGCTGGTCCAAAGCATTCAGTGCTTCGTCCGGGATCGTGGCCGCCCAGTCGTAAACATCAACAATTTTAATTTCGCCCGGTCCAACCTTGCGGATGTACTGGGTGGTCCTGCCTTCAGCATCCATCTCAATGTTGCCAAATGTCAGCTGGAACTCAATCACACCGGCCTCACTGGTCAGCGCTGTGTCAAAGGGCAGCTTATATTCCAGTTTGTTTTTATACAGCTCGTCACTCAGCGTCAAAAACTCGGTGCGGTATTTCTTGCTCACCGGCAACCGGTATTCCAGCATCACTACATAGTCGCGCATGTCTTTGCCCTTATATTCCGGGTCAGCTAAAAAATGCAGGGTGTCTACCAGTTTGCTCTGCTGCATCACGCGCTCCACCACACTGGCGGTCAGGGTATTGTCCTCGTTAATCAGGATCGTGTACATTGCTCGTCTCCTTTCCGCCCACAATGTAGTCAAACTCATTGCGGCTGATTTTGCCCTTGTGCCACAGCGCATTTAGGGTCGCTTCTTTTAATCGGCGGTCCAAATATAACCGCCGCAAACTCTCCACAAAGTCACTCATAGCACACCTCCTTCAATCAGGCTCAGGGTATAAGCATCAATAATAGCCTCAGGGGTTTTGGCCCCCAAGGCTTTCAGCTTGTCATATTCGTAAACACTGATCTCCTCCAGCTGCACGGTGTCGTATCCTGCCGCCGGAATGTTATAGTATCCGTCCACATGCCAGATGTAGCGTCCATCACTGCTCACAATCCCTTCGGCATCATCTGCCGTGCAGTTCACCATAATCCCGTGTTTCGCCTGGTATTTCACAAAACTCAGGTGGTCAAGGGTATCAATCACCTGGCCGTTATATATCACCTTGTAATACATTTCGTCCCTCAACCTCCTTTACACGCTGAACATCACACGCACGCCATGCTGCTCATTCGGGGTAACATAGCTGTAAATCTGGCCGTCCGCTGCAACCTGCAAAAAGTAATCTGCATACTGAACATTCGGGCTGCGTGTCCAATAAGTGGTGGCCGCGCCATCATCGTCATAGCAGATTCGGCTCTGATTATCTGTCATGTAACTGATCGTTGTACCTTCATAAATATACGGCTCACTGTTCATGCTGGGGTTCAGCTCATATGCAGCCGGTATAAAGAAGTAACAGTCCGCCGTCACAATTTCCTTGGATGTTCCGCCCGCACTGGATGTCACTTTTACCTTTTGGATCAACTGCTGCCATCCAATCGGCAAGGCATTCGGCAGCCGCTTGTCCAGGTAGGTGCGCAGCGTTGCTGCGGGCCAACCGCCATTGTTGTAATAGCTGTTGGTAATCGGCATCTTGCGTGCCAGCGTATTTTTCGCCAAAAACGTCATTGCGCAGCGCTTGTTTGTGTTATCGCTTAAATAAAACTGCTTAAATCCGCACATCTCATATTCGCGGGTTTCATGCGGCCATGCAGCCAGCTTCCGGCAGGCATTGTCGCCCAGGTCTGCATACCAAACTTTCGCCCAGTACACATCACCCTTGGCAAACCGTTCATATTCTCCGTCATCTGCCTTGGCGCAACCAAATACCAGCGTTGCATTGGTCTGTGTAATTCGTCCACGGTTAATCTCGGTGTAAACAATGTCGTCACCGTAAATATTAGCCGTATACACATGCAGGTTGTTTTCGCCCTTCTTGTGGCGCATTACCACCATGTCACGGGTTCCAACTGTGGCAGCTGTTGCGCTTTCGGTGCCCCAACTGATCTTGGCTCCATTATTATTCCAAATGCGGATGCCGTTCATGCCGTTGGTTTCAAAACACTGCATCAGCACAGCATTGGCCGTATCGGTTGTGGTCATCCGGTAGTCTACCGCCAGCACCCAGTCCCGGTCTTCCTTCAACAGCTGCACACCGGTGTCCACATAGTTGGTGCCATCAAAGGTCTTTTTCTCGTTGATCAAAACCTTCTCTTCAATGTCAGAGTAGCTAAAGTCATTGCCCATCGTAATGGTCACAGCGTCCTTGGGGCTAACCACCTTATTCTCCACACCAACCTTTTTCATTGCGTAAATCTCAACCGGGCGCAAACTGCCAATCTCTTTGCCGTCAAAATAGCCAGAGGTATATTCGCAGCTGTCATATACCGCATTGATGTCCTTGTCTCCGTTCACATATCCGCCCTTGTCCCAATGGTCAAACAGATAGAACTTATAGGCACCTTCCTCCGCCGTGTAGGTCGGGGTATCGCCTTCGTACAACACCATACTGCCATAGGGGGCAACTGTTTTCTGCTTCTCCGCACCATTGTTTAGGTAGCGCACGGTATACTTCCGCACACTCTCGGTATATTTGGCCGTTACGGTCTGGTTGGTAAATACTGTAACAAACTTTGTGTCCCATCCAGCATAGGTAAAGTCAGTGCTCACCGTACTCTTCTTGGTCGGCTTCGGGATCGGCTTCTCCGCACGGGTCACAGGGTCAACAGCCTTACCACCCTTGTCAATGTACTGCACATCCAAAACTGTGTGCTCGTCATCATCATTCACAAAGGTCCAGGTAAACTGTTCCACCAGCGTGTTGTAGCTGATCTTCAAATCCGGCCACTGTGCATTAAACTCTGCCAGCTTCTTTTCACGCATAATGGGCACATGTACCTTGCCCTCCAGTACAGAGTGCTCGGTGTTATAGCCGTTCTCATCCAGGCCGGTCATCGTGTACAGTCGGTCAAGCAGCGCTGTATCCTCGCATTCCCAATCAAGGCCAGTCAGGCGCACGCGGTTCAAACCTGTGCATTTTTCCAACATAGCTTTCAGGTCAATGGTCGGGCAGCTTTCCACAACCAATGTGGTCAGGTTCTCATAGCCGTCAATCTTCAAATCGGTCAGGTGGTTCAGGTTCTGTGCCGTCAGGCTTGCAATCGCAGGCAGTTCAGCCTTTTCAATCTTGCCGCCCTTGGCAAATGCCACACCGGTAATACCGCTGCCGCCGGCATAAAAATCGATCAGGTTTACACATCCCGCCAAGCTGATGGATTTCTTCAGGTTTGGCACATTCTGCAAATTCAGGTGTTCCAGCAGCGTATTGTTGCCAACCGCAAAGTCGGTCATGTTTGTGTTGCGGTAGCCTTCGGTACCGTTGCCAACCTTCAAGTCGGTCAATTTCGCACCATGGCTAAAATCAACATACCCAGGGTAAAACCCACTAATGTCGCCAATGCTCTGTATCAGGCTGGCATTGTAAACATAAACCTCGGTATCGTTCATGGCTGCAATCGGGCACTCAATCGTGTAGGTCTGGCCGCGCTTACCACGCATTTTTACCGGGTTGGAGCCATACAAAACACTCACATAGGTATCTGCATACGGGCGGATATGGAACGTACCGTCCGGCTGCACACCTGTCCAGTTGGTCGGGGTATAGCCGCGGATCGTCATATCATCAGCCGTGCAGGTCGTACCGCTGTACTTGCTCGCAATATACTTTTCCTGGTACTTCTGGTACTGGCGGCGCTGGTGGCGCTTATTGCCGTGCATCATCGGCAGGTAATTGGTCGTTCCATTGTCTTCATAGGTGCGGAAATATTTGCGCCGCATGTCCATGATCCAAAGTTTTTCGGGCTTCACATCCTGGTACGCCTCAATCTTGCGCAAAATACGGTTTGCACTCCAGGCCAAAGCGCTCTCACGGTTCAGGTACATCTTCTGCAAATCGTCCGCAAAAAGATCTCGTACCTTGCACCACAGCTTGCTGTCTGCCGCGTTAAACACGCTCTTGGTGCCAATGGTGTCGGTATCCTCATAGCCGTAAGTCAGTGTCAATCCGCCCTCATTGTCGTTGCCCTGGCAGGTATCGTTATCATAATCCATGCAAAAATCCCAATGGATCAGATCTTCTGTGTGGGGGAACACATTCTTGGCGCGGTTATCCACCATTGTGTGGCGCTCAGTGAACAGATAATAGAACAGTACACTGTCCTTGATGAAGTGGTCCTCAAAGTGGGCCTTAAACTCTTCGTCATCTGCATTTACTACCCAGGTCAGCAAGCTCTGCCAGGCATTCTTTGCCGCCTGTGTTTCTTCCTCGGTACACTTTTTGCTAATATAGCGGAACTCAAAGCTGTGGTCGCCGTCCCAGGTTTCCTGGCTCAAATCATCACTCAAAAAGCGGGTCTGGGCATCGGTATTGTTGTCAATCTCAACAATAACTTCCTTGTGGTTTTCGGGGTCCATACCCTGGGTGTCATTGTTCTTCTTGCTGTTGCCAATATCACCGCAAGCGTAAAAATGCCACTGGCCATCCTTAAACACCGTCGCGTTCTCCACGTCCGTCTCCTGGATAAACACCACGCACGGGTAAAACGCCATCGTATCGCGCACCTTCGGGTTCTCTTTCTTCGCCTTGCGGATATATGGGTTAAACGTGTTGTAATCATCTGCAATGCAGGCGTTATTTGCGTTTTCAGAGCTTGCAATGTTTACCTTGATATTAAAATATTTCTCCGGGATACTGTTCTCGGTCAATGTATAGGTGCTGCCGGTGCTATCGTCGCCAAACGTAAATCCGCCGGAACAGTTAATGTCAATGTTTCGGCCGCTCTCGCCATACGCATTGGAGCTGGTGCCCTGGCCTTTATGGCTGCCGGTCGCGGTCCAGTTATCCTCCACAGCGCGTCCGTTCTTGTAAATCTGCTGGATGGTGGTATTAAAAACCTCATTCTTTTTGCCGGTCGTAAAGGTCGGGGCGCTGATCTTGATAATGCGTAGATCCGGGCACTTCTCGGCCAAAAGGTCAGCATCCAGTTCGCCGCTCACGTTGGTAATATCGTTGCGGTTATAGCGTTCAATCATCAGCTCGGCGTTCTTGGCATCCGCAATAAAGTTGTCCAGGATCTCATCGTCCGTCAGCTCCATGCCGTAGGTTTTCATGCGGTATACCTGCACATCACAGTCCGCAGAGCCAATCGTAATGCCAACCGGGTTTGCCTGTGTAAAGTTGTCGCTTGCATCGTACAGTTCCACCTTGCAGGGGATACCGTCGCACCATAGCACCATCTCTTTATACTTGCTGTCCGGCAAAATATTGAACTCAAACTCCAAAAAGTCATCTTCGCAAATCGGCAGCTCAATGCGGTTCTGCTGACTGGTCAGGGTAATCTTTTGTGCCTGTACCGTCAAACCAACGTTGCCATTTGCGCAGGTTAGTGCCGTAGCATCGTAGTCTCGCACATTGGTGGTCTTAAACACCAGCTTAAAGTTCTTACCCTTCTTTTTGGCATCGTCCGCAAACAGCTTATAATCCAGCGTGGCGGTAGTTCCGGCTTTCACGCAAAAGTAAGTGTCGCCGTCCTCGTCAATCTGGTAGCCGCCATTGCTCCAGTCAAAGTTATCACTTACCGTCATCGCGGTATTGCCATCGGTCCACAGGCGGTTTTCGTCCGCATTGGTTCGGCCAGCCGGGTTAAAGTCAAACATCAGGTTGGTTTTCACCGGCTCAATGTTAATACCCAGCTCGGTAATTTTTACATTGATGGTCTTTACCGTCTCGCCGCAGGTAATGGTCAGCACATGGCTGCCAATCTCGCTGCTCTTGTACGTCCAGGTCTGTTTGGTGCGTCCTACCGTCAGCTTGCTGGCAACAATGCCATCCACAGCCAGTGTCACATTGGTGTTGCTGCTGGCCGGGTCATACACGGTATAGCTGATCGCAACATTGCTGTACTGCTTGGCACTGTAATCCAGCACGGCGCAACTAATAATCGGGGTATTATTGCCCTCTTCCACCCACATAATATCGTGGCGCAGGGTGTTGCTTGTCACCTGTTTGCCATTGATCTCCGCCGTCATGCTCACTTCCAGCAAGTGGCTGCCGTGCTTCTGGGCGGGCAAATTGTAGGTCATCTGGCGGCCTGTCACTGCAGTGCTTGTTCCGCCAATCGCCTTGCCATCCAACTTAAAGCTGATGTTTTTGGCAATATTGCCATATGGAGTAAACCGGTAAGTTACTTCGCCGGAATAAAAAAGAGAGTCATCAAAAATGCTCTCCAAATAAAACTCAACAACATTAACCGACCAGTTCTTGCTGCCCACACTGCCCATGCTGTCCGTAACCTGCAGCCGCACGGTGTTGTCACCGCTGTGCAAGTATTGCGTCACATCAAAGGTGTTCTTGCCCTGGGTGATGGTCGTGGTTGCCACCTTGGTGTTGCCCACATACCAGTTGCCAGTCGCATTGCCGGTGTCATCGCCAGCATTGTCCACACTCGTAAACTTAAAGCTGATCAACGCACTGTCACCCTGAACTACAGTCAAGCTGCTGTCACCAATTCGTTCAATGGTAATGGTGCTGGTTGCCTCACCGCCACCACCGCCACCACCTTTAATGGTAACAACAGTCTTGGTTGTGCCGTCTTCCAACAGGCTCAAATGACCGTCATCACTGGTGTAAGTAATGTCGTACTCATGGCCGTTGCTGGGCTTAATATCTTTGATCTTTTCCTGGATCTCTGCAATGTCGCTGTTGGCCGTATCCACACTGCCCTGCAAAGCTGTCACGGTATTCTTGGTCACAGTTAAATCATTGGTAAATCCATCCAGAGCAGTTTTGTCCGCCTTATCAGCCAGCAGTTTGTTGGTTGCTTCCTTATTATAATAATCACTCTGCAAGGTGTTCGGCAGGTCGCCCACACTATCCTGCAAAGCTTTCACGGCCTCGTTGTTGCTGGTCTTGTATTCATCCAGCGCTGTGCTTACCGGGTTTACTGCCGCGCTGATCTTAGCATCCACCGTCTTGCCATATGCGGTCGTCCACTCTGCGCTGGGATCGGTGCTCAAGGTTACAGTTTTAATCACTGCATCGCCGTTATAAAATGTTAAAGCACGGGTGCCCGCATCATACGCACAGTTAAAAGCCGCCAATCCGTCGATCCCAGAAATCTTACCTTCCAACAGTGTAACAAAGCTGTCCACTTCTTCCTTGTTATAATACTTGGCAAGCTCCGTGGTCAGCTCAGTTTTCTTGGTGTAGTTGGTGTCAAGGTCACTCTGCAGCTCCTGTTTAATTCCTGCTGCCGCATTCTGGATCTTATTATCCACACCCGCCGCAGCGTTGGCTGCATCCTGTGCGCTGGCCTGTGCGGCACTGGCATAGCTGGAAGCCTGGCCAACCTTCTCGTCCATCAGGGCAACAAAGCTTGTGTACCAGTCGTTATCCGGTTCCACCATCTTGGTACCACTCAAAGCCTCCAAGATATTCAACTCGCCGTCTGGTCGTGTGCGCCACATATAGGTTTCGCTGCGTTCATTTACACCGGTTGCAGTGATCTCAAAGCGCACGGTTCCCTTCTTGCTTGTCACACTATTTGTAACCAGCCAATAAAACCGGATCGTATCATCGTTGTAGGTAACATTGATCGGCGTGGCATATGCTTCCTGCCCGTCCACATTCAGGTAATGTACCTGCAGCATCATCTGCATCAAATCAATGCCGTCATATCGCCGCGGCATCTTAAATGGGATCACCTGGCTGTTGGTTTCCTGGGTAATGTTGATCTGGCTCTCGTCCATCACAACATTTTTCATATCGTCAATGGTCGAAAACGCATCGTCGTTATATTGGCTGTACCACAGGTATTTTTCACTGCGGGTGTAGCCGCCGTCATCATTGGCCTGCGCCTGTGGCATATCAACCACCGCGGCCATGGGGGCAGCCTCAGCCTGCAATACCACTGGCTTTGCTTTGGCCGCCATCTCAGCCGCCATCCGTTTCGACTCTTCAAAACTTAATGCCATGTTTTCCTCCTCCCCTTTCTATTTTTTTCAAACAAACAATACAATATGGGCGTGGCACTTATCGCCATCGCTGTTCAGCTTCACGCGCCATTGGGTGTACACTGTGGATGTGTTCAAAGCCTGCTGCTTGTATACAGCCTGCAGTCCACTTCCGCTGTCCCACACATCCGTCCAGTTGCTGCCATCGTTGCTGGCCTGTACCCACACTCGGTTAAGTCTGTTTTCTGTTCCGGTCTTACTCACACTAACCACAACCCATGCGTGCTGGCAACCGCCAGTCGTCACCACGTTGCTGTAATGGTCGCCGTTGGTTGTATCCTTATCAATCGTTGCAATTCGGCCTCCGGCTTTACCAGTCAGGTCGGCAATGCTTTCGCCGTTCACAATCTTATCTTCTGTGCAGCCAATCCCTTTGCGAAAATCGGCCAGGTTCACGCGCACTTCCGGTGCCCAAAAATTGCCGTCACTTTTGTATGCACCCTCGTCAATATTACGCAGCGCAAAATACTCGCTGTCGGTTCCAAAACCCATGTCATGGGCAAAGCCGTAGCTGCGCTTGGTCAGGGTCCCCTGCGTGCAGTTGCCATTCTTATCAATAAACTTCTTGTCGCTGGCCACATCATTGGCGGTTGCCGCATTGGTGGTATCATCCTCCAACAGGGCTTTGGCCGCCGTGCTTGCGGTTCCCCACAGCCACATCACGTTATCGTAATAGCAGCCACTGTAAATATCGTTGGTTTTCTGGTTATCTGTGGCTACACACAGCCGGGTCACACCGTCCTTTTTCTGCACGGTCATCTTGGTGCTCTCGCGCTCGCCGCCCTGCAGCTGGGTCGTGGCAGAATAAGTCTTGATAGATCCTTTCACCAACTTGCCATCTACCCAGGCAGTTTTTCCTTCCAGGATAGATTTTTCATCCGCAGTGCCCGGCGTATTGCTGCCCAGCCCGCTTGCGCTGATTGCACCGCCGCTATAATAGCCGGCCTTGATCTGGTAGCTCTCACCGTTGGCCAACTCTGCCGTTACATTGCCGTAATTCTGCATGGTACCGGTTTTCAGGGTTTTGTTCTTGCTGTAAAATGTCTGTCCTGCCAGCACCTGGTCCGGCAAAGCAGTCGTGGCAGCCAGCTTGGAAGCCCCAATGCCGCTGCCGTTAGTAAAATTTACAATGTTTCTCCTCGTATCGTACTGAAAAATCACCCACTGCCCGGCACCAATCGCACCGTCGCCCAGTTTTTCTGTACCGCAGTAGGCATTGCTGGTCATGTCTTTGCCATTGATCACCAGTCTGTGCCCGTCATTGAACGCCGTGGTAAAATATGCTTTGCCGTTAGCCGCGTTGCTGTAACTGCTGCCGCTCTTGCATGTCAGGGTATGGGTCCCCCCGCTGTAACTGTAGCTGTATTCATGGATCATCATGTCGGGGTCAAACTTGCCGTCAATGATGTAATTCACCGCTCCGGCATAGTGCTGTTCCAGTGCAGTAATCGCATGTTTCACATGGTTAATGTCCGCCGCTTTAATAATGTATTTGCGCAGGCCGCTGTTCTGGTTCAGGTAATTGCTGGCCTCGGTATATTTGCCATCTGCCAGGTACTTGGTGTACTGGGCTGCCGCTGCGGCATGGCCGCTGTCCAGGTCGGCATTGTCTTCAAACGTATCAATACCTTCCGGGAACTTTGTATAGGTATCTGCCATTGCTTATCACTCTCCTGTCTCATCTTTTACAGGGTACGGGTAATACGGGTAAAACCTCATCAGCGTCACATCCATCGTTCCCTGCCCCAAGCTCTTATCAATCTTTTTAATAATAAATTGCACGGCTGTCTTGCCGCCCATGTAACGCGGGCAGTATTCAACCTTGGTATTCACATCCAGCCACGGCACCAGCAGCATCTTCACCGTAATGCTGTCGGTCAATCGCGCCCGCTTCCATAGCTCGTATTCGGCCACATCCAAAATGCCGTCATCTGTGGTGTAATTGTCGTATTCACCGCCGCTCAAAACCACATTGCGCCGTCCAATTCGTTCAATGCTGAACGGGCTGTTCAAAAACTGGTCGTCCTCCTCATACCCTTCAATATCCGGGTTGGCGGTACTCACAACTTCCAAATTCTGGCAGTTCTCGGTTTCTTTCAGCTTGTCCAGCTCTTCCTCGCTCGGTTTTGTATCTTTCAGCATTACCATGGCGTGTGGCTGTACCTGCCCATAAAAATAAAAGCGCCCTTTGCCGCCATCCTCATTCGGGGAATAATCGGCATCGTAGCGCACCACATATTGTACTTTTGGTTTCATGCAGTCCTGCTTGGCCTTCTTGTTGTTGCCGGCTTCATCTGTGCTGATGGTATACAGGCTCAAAACATCGCTCACAACCGCATCGCTGCTCTCTGTTGCTTTAGCGCTGATCTTCATCTGGTACCCTTTGTCGGCATCGTACAGGTCGGCCACATTGTCCGGCGGCGTAAACAAAATCAGCTTCTTACCGCTCAATGCCAACCCAACCACGTTTAATGTTATGGTTTTCTTTGTCGTGTCCACCACCAGGTCTGTACAGCTCACATCCGGGCTTGCCGCAGCGCCAAACACCTCTACGCAGTTTCGCACCTCGCTGTAATCCACCGTTGCGTCTTCGCTGATGATCAAATCATTGAACACATCAGCATTCAGCACCAGCGGGTCATCCTCACAGCTTGGGATCTGCTGGCATTTGAACACATCATCCTCAAAAAATATTTCAAACGGGTAATACAAATCCCGCAACTGTGTCAAAATTGTCCACACACTGGTCGCCGCATCAAACTCCTGGTCATAAGGGATCGTTCGGTTCCAATATTCTACAAATACTTTGTTGATCCCCACTTCCTGTAATAGCTCCACCATCGCCCTGCGGATTCCGCCCCCGGCCTTAAATACGGTTTTAATACCTGTCAGCTGTCCGGCTAACGTGTCATTCAGCATTGCTGTCAGATCCATACAGTTAATGGTCAGGCTCCGGGTCTGCGTGTCATAGTTGTATCCGTTCTGGCTGAACACATATACCCCCTGGCTGTACCAGATAATATCGTCCAGCATCGGGGTTTTCACACCAATGTAAATCCAAACGTACTTGTTCATCCACTCGCTCTCGCTGTACTGGCTGATCGCATGTTTTTCGTCCAGCACAATGGTCGAAGTGTACGTTCGCCGGATGTCCGCATCTGCATCTACGGAAATTCTTCCCTCAGTCGTAATGCCCTGCAAACTATCAATCGTCTTCATCCGGTCGTTCAGCAGGTCAATGCGGGTGTACAGCTCAATGTTATGGGAGTATAAGGTTCGTATGTCTTCTGTGCTTGGCACATACATCGCGCATCAACTCCCTTCAATATCTTCTGCAATAAACCCGTTGCGGTACAAATCGGTGCTGCTTTCCAAGCTGCCAATCTCCACAAAATCAAACGCCACGGCAACCTTGTCATAATGGTCACTGTAGCTGATACTCGGCTGGTTAATAATGTTCGCCATCCAGCTGCGTCCGTCAAACAGCTTCAAGATCTTCGGCTTCTTGTTGGTACACCAGTCCACAAACTGCTTGCGGTACCGGGCACCGCCATCCCCGTCATAATCATCCGTGTCAAAACTGTATTTCAGCACAGTGGCCGTAAAATTGCCCTGCTCATAGTTCAGGTCGCTGCCGTAAATCACATACGGGTAACGGCTGCTCATAGTTTCCACCACACTGTTTGGCTGTGTTCTGGTCGTACTGGTCACACTTGCATCAAATAACAGGTGGTAACTAATGTCTCCGTCCGTCAGCACTGCACCGTCAAAGCTGCTCAAAATCTTGTTCGTGAACATATCCTGCTCGGCATCGTCAATAATCGGCACAAACGCATACTCATACTCGGTGTTGCGCCCGTCTGCGTACCAATCAATGTGTACCCAGTTGTTCAGTTCTTTTTCCCATTCCTTCAGAGTTTCATCATTCACCGGGGTTGGCCGGTGCTTGGTCGCCAGGGTAATCCAGTTGTAGGTTCCAACCCGGTGTCGTTTTAACCGCATCTCGCTGATCTGTTCTGCCCGGTAGCGCAGGTTGCCGCCCAGGGTGTCACCGTTAAAAGCCGCATAAATGGCCGTCTGGGCCTGCCATCCATTGTCCAGATTGTACTTGCCGTAATCCTTGTCGGCATCGCGGCTTAACAGTAGGTCGTCATAAACACCGTTCTGCAGTTTCAACACATTCAGCGCCTCATTATAGGGCGGGTATGGCAAAATCGCATTCTGTCCCATCAAAATATCGGCTCCCACAATCATTCCACACCCCTCCTTTACTCCCAGTGCAGCTCAAACAGGCCGCCCTGGTTTTTCAAATACACCTTAAACCAACCATTTGGCGCACTGGTTTTTACATTGCTCTGCAAACAGTATCCGCCACAGGTCAATTCCAGGTAATAACATGTTTTCTTTTCGTTCGTCTGGTAGTTGTAGGCATTGCTGCTGTAATCGTCCGCAATGTCGCGGCGGCACAAAAACAACTTCAAAGCATACGGATCTTCATCCATTGTCGGCATACTGATCCCGTTGCTCCGTTTGTTCCACAGCCCAATTAGCAGCTTGTTCCAGCGGTCGCTTCTCATGTTCAGCCCCAAGGCATAGCTGCTGTCCACCACGCTTCCTTCTTCCACATGGCTGCCTTGTACCTTAAATCCGTCTTTGAACGTCATGTCGGCCTTAACCGGGTCGGTGTCGTCCACCGTCAGGTCTACTGCCTGGTCCCCGGCCGATCCGCTCACATAGTGGTAATCATCCTTGTTGTCGTTGCGGTCCTTACCCTCAATCGTCACAACATAAGATTTCACCCAAATGCAGCCCTCTTCATAATGGTTTTCAAGCGCCACAGCCGCATAGCCGTCACCGCCCACATAGCCAATCAGCAGCTCACAAAATCCAGTGTCCAGCTTCATGCCGTGCTGGGTAATGCCCTGTGCTCTGGCGTAATAAGTCGTGTCATTGCGCAGGTTGCTGATAATATACGCCTTGTCCGGCACCCGCAGCGTCTCACTGCTCTTCACCAGGCTCTTGCTGGCATCATACAGTTCAATCGTATATTCGTTCAGCTCTTCGCCCTGGGTGCTCTCGTATTGCACTGTAAACTCAAAAGCACTGTATTCAATGTTGGTTTTGTCCTTGGTGCTGATCTCTTTGAACTTAAACACCGGTGTCTCCACACAATAAAACAGCAGAATGTCGCTCCATTCGCTCCACGCACTGTCCTGGCCGCACACCCGTACCTTAATGCCAAACGCCGCGCTGCTGTTTGTAATGCTGCTGGCCTTCAAAGTAAACTCGGATCTCTGGGTACTCACCTCACCGCTCTGGTAAGTTGGGCTGCCCAGTTCCTCTGCACTCATGGCATTGGCCCAAATCTGTGCCTCCACCTTGGTAATCACACCAATGTATCGGAACCGGAATGTATAATCTTTTGTCGCATCAAATGCTGATACGGTATATAATGCTGGTTTGCTCATCCTCCCGCCACTCCCCTCCCTCTCTAAACAACAAAAGCCGCCCAACCAATCAAGGTCAGGCGGTTATTCTCATCTTTCAATAATGCTATTGGCTTATGTTTATTTTACGCTTTCTTCCGGCTTATCCTCTGCTGCATCAACCGGTGTTTTCTCGGCCTTTTCTGCCGTAGCCTTCTTAGCCGCTTCCATCTCTTCCTGTATCGCGCTCTTGCGGATATTCTGCACATCACGCAGCAAACTCTCCAAAATCAGCTCCACTGCATACGGCGGCAGCCCAATCTGGTTCACACCGTCACAAATGTAAGTCTTCAACTGTTCGCACTTCAAGTTAAAATTTTCCATCATAAAAGCTCCTCATCAAAATTAAACCAAAATGCCGCCAATAAACCGCAGTCCATGCTGTTTTAACTTCACGTCTGTCACATAGCCCTGCGCATTTTTTACAAGTTCAATACCATAAATGAACGGTACGGCCTGGGTATTTGCGTCAAGAGTGGTTACTTCTTTGCTGCCATCCCAGCCTAAAGTTTGGCCGCCCCAGTTGGTAGTGCCGTCATAGATATAAAAAGCAGGAACAGATTTATCGGTTGGCTTATAAAGTTGTAAAGATCCCTTTGCTTGCGTCGTTGGCGTATCAAAGATAACCATATATTGAGAACTCAACATAAGTTGGTGGTCAGAATCTCCAGATGTAGCTTGACTATAAATTCCAGGCATTGTGCCACCACCATCATTTGTAAAATTTATACTTCGACAATTATGAACATCTCCGTACAGCCCGGTAACGCTGATACTCGTACCTTCATTTCCATCGCTTCCTACAAACTTTAATTCGTTAATGTTAAGCTCTGAATACCCTTTTGAATTTTCATCATATTCATCAGCCAGAATTAAATACGGTACACCGTTTTCAGAACAATCCAATGTTAATCGTTGATTCATATTATTGATTAAGGTAAGTCCGCCATTTTTTAACGTAGTTGTAATGGTTTTATCCTTATTTGTTGTTGTCAAACTACCATCTGCCAAATTGAACATAATACTCTGGTCAGATGACATCAGCGTACCAGTAGAGATAAAATCAGCACTAAAATAAAGGTTGCCAGTGTCTTCGTCAATAAAAATACCCTTGGCTGCACCATTGTTCGTCAGCCGGTTAAAGATATCTTTCTGCGTCAGCTTCTTATCAACCGCATCAATCACTTCGTCCTTGTTCGTGTAATTGTCTTTCTTGCCCCAATCGCCGGCATCATATGCCTCGCCTTTCGCCTTGGGTTTTCCACAAACAAGCACTTCTGCCCCCGTGTACCACAAATCACCTTCGTCATACGGCGGGTCGGGGTGTTCGTCCTTGCTGGCATCTGCCGTAAACACACGCCGCTTTCCATCCGCCGTATCCTGTGCCTTGCTGGCCGCCTCAAGTGCATTGGTTATATCCTTGTCTTGCACCAGCTCCCACTTGTAGCTGCCATCGTCACCTTTCATAAATCGGTATGCTTTGCCTGTCTCTGTGTTATAAAACAGGTCATCCACATGTTTTTCTTTTTCTTCATCAGTCGTCCAGCTCTTGGCCGGCTCGTTATCCAGCGTAGGGTCATAGGCGTAAAAGTGCTGCTCGGCCTTGCTGTCAATCTGATCCTGCATATCTTTCGTTACGCCATCCACATAATTTTTCATGTCATCCTTGCTGGCGTAACTATCCTTTTTTACCCAGTCGCTGGCATTATATTTGTCACTGGCCGTGCGTGCTACCGTACAAACCAGAATGTCTTCTCCATTAAACCACAAATCGCCCGTATCATACGGCGGCTCCGGGTGTTCCCCTTTGCTGGCATCAGCCGTAAACACCTGGCGCTTACCATCTCCGGTGTCTTGTGCCTTGCTTGCGGCTTCCAACGTATCCAGCGTTTCCTTATCTGTCACTTCTACCCAGCTGCCGGTTTTTGTTTCTTCGTTGTATGTCCACTGCCAGCCTTTCTTGCTGTTGGTGTTATAAAACAAATCGCCGTTGTGCGCTTTCTTTGTGGTGTCGTCTTTCCAACTCATAGCAGGCCAGTTCTCCAGCGTCGGATCATAGTTATAAAAATACTGTTCAACCTTGCCGTCCACCTGTTCCTGCAGCTTGTCAACTTTATTCACATAATCTTTCAGGTCTTCCTCAACCTTGTCCTGCTTCAGCAGGTTCCGGTCAATTTCATACGGCTTAATGTACAGCCGCTTAAAGTCATTCTGCGGGGCAATCACAGCCACGGCATCGTTCACCTGGAACAGCGCATTACTCGCAATGGTGTATTCCTTGCCAAAAGCCGCCACCACATAGCCGCTGTGGTCGTCCAGCACCTTCACAATCGTGCCAACAGCTGTACGGTCAAACTTGGCATTGTTAATTAGTCTCTCGCAGTAACGCTTCACCTCTTTTGCCAGGTCTTTCAGCCCCGCAATGGCATCATCCAATGTGTTCTTCGCCATAGCTTTTCCTCCAAAATAAAAAAGCCGGGCGGCCACATAGGCCACCCGGTATATCGTCATCGTACTTATCGCTTAAACCAATATTTCTTTACATCTGATTTTTCATCATAACAAAGCTCAACGTATTTAATTTTTCCTCTGGGAATCATAACAATTCGGTCATCCATTGTTGTAAGAACATTACCCTCTTTATCTAAAACATCATATCCAGATAAAAGTAATACGTTCTTTTTATCATCCATTCCAACATAAGAACCACTGAAATCGTTCTCGCAGTCTGTATAGACTACCATATTGGTTCCACGTTTGTAGTCAATAACATCTTCCCACACGCTATCGCTTGGGGACCATTTGAACAGCTTATGCAACACCTGCTTAATTTTTACGTTCCTGCGCAAAACAGAAAGAACGGCACCAAGAACACAGGCCACAATGTACTGTAACTTCTTGGTTGGTACCACCTGCATAAGCAGAAAACTAATTACCACAGAATAAACCAGGTAATGTTGAGGCAACTGTTTGTCAAGCAGCCTGTTATAAATCCATAACATCAATAAACCAGGCACCACATACTGCAAAATAGCAGGAATCATGGCAACTAGCTCGTTTAAGTATTGTGTTATTTCCATCACTTATTTTCCTTTTTGTCCTCTGCTTTTTTCCAAGAGGAGCTATTTTTATTGTTCTTGGCTTCCGGGTTAAAAGTAAACTCCGTGTTCGGCTTGTTTTGGCTCTCAGTCTTTGCCATCGGTACAACACTTCCTACTTTATTATAATAGGGTCATTATACCATACAAAAAGCCGGACAACAACAATCTGTTACCCGATGTAAATTGACTTAGTTATATAAGGGACCTAACCGCTGATTCCTCTCGGTTGGTTTCCCTCTGTCCTGTTTTTGACACCTCCCACGATTGAAATCGTGGGATTCCTGGGCGGCGTGGCAAGGTTCATCACCAAGCCGTGTCTGAAACAGCGAGTTATGCGGTTTCCCACCATACGCTACGGGTGTAGCGCACAATGAGCATCCAGCCTAACCTAATAGGTTGACCAACATACTTGTCTGCATTCCCAGTTCTTTTAAGTGCATCCTCCAAAGGGAGTTTCACCTCTTGCGAGGCAGCTCTTTAATGAGGGAGTGTCGAACCCCCAGAAAGTTTTTGTTTAGAATCCAATACTTGCAGGAAGAGAACTTCCAACCGCCTGCAAGCGCTGTTTTGTATTTTCGTGCATTTCTAAAAATGCAGGAAAAGTCGAATTAAGTGTTTCCATATTGTACTGCAAAGATTCGATATCTATATGTTCAAGCAGGAAGGCGGAATATAAGTCACGCTGAACTATATCACCGCTGCGGAGGTGAGCCATTCGCTCGGATAGTTTCTTTTTGGTATAGCTTTCGTCTGTATGGTCAAACTGCGAGGCTTTCGTTTCAAAGGTGCTGACCTTGATAACGCTGCCTCCGTAACGGCTTGCCTTCTTCCCCAGAATAGAGATAAACATTGCAGGCGCACAACGACTCAACGATTTGCCAAACCGCTTTTTAGTATGTGCTCTACCGGTTTTTGGATTGATTTTTGTTTCTTTACTGCGCTTCTGCAGGGCTTTATAGTTCATATCTTCAACTACGAACTCGTTACCATAGGCAAGCAATTCGTTGGCGAGAATGTTATGCTCCATTTTGCGAATATCAGCCAACTTGCGGTACAGGTTACGCAGTTTTGCACGCAGGCGATAATACCTTTTGCTGTATTTCCACTTGCGCTTTTGCTTGTGTCCATGCTGCCGCTTCAGCCTTTTAATTGTGCCATCCGGATTATAAAGTTTCGGATTTGAAGCGCGGCGCGAACGGTCCATTGCACGGAGTGTAGAAGCGATTTCGTTCACGAGGCTTTTCGCCTGCGCTCTTGCAGACGGAGCAAGTATACGGAGGTCACAAACATCCTTACCGCTAAAGGCAATAGTTTGTGTGCCAATGTCTATACCGACACGCCCCTGCTCAACAGGATGTTTTGCAACACCGTTACTGTCACACTTGATAGGAGGATAGCCTTCAAGGACAATTTGGGCATAATACTTCCATTTAGTGCCGACCCATTTGCGAATTATACGGCAGTATTTAACGCCGCATTTGAGCGCCTCCTGTTGGTACCATCCCGTTTGAGTATTTGGATTACGCAATGTCAATGGGAATGTATAATCCCCATAAACAAGGCGTAGTTCACCTTTGCCAATGGAAGTTTTGACTTTTGCCGTAGCAGTAGCAATCTCTTTTTCCATTTGTGCTTTTACTTCATCAGGAAGAACAACTTCTTCGTCTTTTTTGGCGTCTGGTCTTCTGTACGCATCGAAGTATTTTTTCTCAATAGAGTTTTTAACTTTCTTCTTGGCGGAGTTAATAACACTTGTCGTGTGATTCGCTGGACGAAGCATTATTCCGGTAGTATTGTTCTTCCCGGATATTGAAGATACATATTCAAGCTTTTTATAGTGGACTTCTTTTCCTTTATCATAAAAGAAAGATGACCACGCTGCCCAAACTGCAGTGGCAATCGACTGTGCCACATGAGAATTGATAGCATAATGCTTTGCATAGGGCGCAACCATCGTGTGAAAGGCATTTTCAGAGAAGCGATGTTCTTTAAGCATCTTTTCGCGCTGCTTAAAAAGTGCTTTCTGCTCATCACTATCGGGAGCAGCTTTAGCGATAGCCGCCATTAACTCACGATATTTGCGTGTCTTACGCAATTGATGCCACATTTTCGTGGTCGTGTTGACAAGTTGATTATAGATAATGCCGCACTTCTTGAATTCTTTGTACAAGAGTTCTTGTTCGTTAAGACCTATAGCCATCGGCAGTGTCAATACAAACGAAGGCGTACTATTCTTGCTCCCGAATGCCATGATTACCCTCCTCTCGTTTTTTGTTCTTCAACATAGCGTTGAATTGTAGCATTGGACACATCGCCAGCGGTACTTACAAAGTAGCTACGAGTCCACATTTGCATTTCAATATTTGGAAAGAACTCCTGTTTGAGCTGTCGACTCGTGTTTCCTTTGATAATTTTCATGACATCTGCAGCACTCAAAATTGGCGGTGCATTCACGAAAAGATGACAATGATCAACATGGCATTCCATTGCCAAGATCACGATGTCGTTCTGTTCACAGATTTGGGCTACAAGCTCCTTGAATCGAGCTTCAAACCCAGCTACAAGAAACAGTTTTCTACGATAGCGCGGACAGAATACAAAGTGATAATTTATCATAGAAACGGTGGTTTTGGTGCGTCTGTAGTTTCTTTTCATGTATCTATTATATCATATTTTAGACAAACGTTTGTTAAAGATATATGAACTTTATAACACAATACCGTCATATTTCGATTATATAAATTGACCCGGAAAAGTCATTGCTGTCGGCCTTTCATCCCACGGTTGAAACCGTGGGCTTTCTCGGCCTTCATTTTGTAATTACCGCTTGCTGAACTCCTGCGCCATAATGGAGCCAATGTTCTGGTGCAAAATGCGGCCAAAATTTTCAACGTCATTCACACCGTTCATCACAATGTTAATGTCGCCAATGTGTACGCCGCTGCTGCCAGCACTGGCCAACTCAGCGTTCACATTCCCCATCCGCTTCAAAATAGCACTCTCCACAAAAGCTTCCGGGTTAATTGCCGCGCTGAACAACCGGCGGGTCAGGTTTCCCGGCACAACACCGTCCCCAACTTCCAGGCTAGTATATCGTCCGGCTTCCGGCTGCCGTACAACAATCTCAGGCCCAGCCTCATCAACACGCGCACGTTCAAAGGCCGCAACGTTCATAATGCCGGTTGCATGGTTAGCGCGAGTGATCTCGTTTTTCTCCCATTGCAGCTCTTTCTTCTGTTTTTCAATCTCAGCATTATCTTCGTTGTACTTCTTTTCCACTACCTTAATTTGCAACTCAAGGTCTTCAACCTCTTTGGTCTTATCCTTAATCTGCTTCAAAACATCAACATAGTGGTTCTTAAAGTCCGTCAGCACATCCATGCGCTGGCCCAGGATTTTTTCTTCCCAGTCAGCCCCAAGCCGCGCTACGGTATTGATTCGGTTCTGCTCGGTTTCGTAAGCATCCGCAACCTCTTCCCATTTGCTCTTATACTCTTCCAGCTGGTCAATCAGCTTCTTGTTCTGCTCAATCTGATCTTCCACATAGTCCGTCTGGCGCATGTTTTCCGTGTAATCAGAGGTGATTTTATCAATCATGCTCTGGTCCATGTTCAAGATCATCTGATCGGCATTGTCGCCGTACAGCTTGCGCAAAATCTCAAGGTTTTTGGCATTGGTATAAGCATTCTGGGCATCATCCAGCTTTTCTTTGTAATCGTTGTAAGCGTCAATCTTGTCCTGGTTGGCCTGCTTTTTGTCCTCCAGCTCTTTTTCCAGGGCCTCTTTTTCTTTGGTCAGTTTATCAATGGCGTCATTGTGCTCTTTGTCGCGCAAGGCATTATTGTAATCTTCTTCGGCGCTCTTAACAGCACTTTCGTCGGCTTCCCAAACAAAGCCCTTGCCCTCACGGTACACGCGCACATTCTTGGCGGCCAATGCAGCATCCAGCGCAGCTTTCTTCTGTGCCAGGCTAATAGCCTCTTCCTGTGCATCGTTGGCCTCATTCAGCTTATCAATCTCATCCTGCAGCGCATCAATCCGCGGTTGGTAACTGTCCTCCAATTCGTCATTGGCTTTTTCCAGCTCTTTAACCCGCTGCTCAATTACCCAGTTGGCACCATTGATGGCGGAATCCAGGTTGTCTTTATCCTTCTCCAGCTTTTCTTTCAGGTCATCCCACTGGTGTTCCAGCCGGTCAATTTCTTTGTCAATGCGGTTGGTTACAGTCTTAATAATGCCATCCAGAACCGTCTGCTCTTTTTCCAGTTCCTTAATAACCTTTTCAATGGCCTCTTTCTGGTCTTCCAGCACCTTTTTCTGTGCTTCGTAGGTTTCTTTCAGCGCCTGGGCCTTCTTGTCCAATGCGTCAATCGCCGCACTTTGGGCATCAGTGGCACCTTTGTTACTGCTCTTGCCGGATTTAGGCTGAGCACCACTAAAACCGCTAAGACCATAGCCATTCATTACGGCCAAACTCTTTTCAAGATCTTCAAGCTGTTTCTGGGCATCTTTAGCTTTGGCTTTCTCTTTTTTCAATTTGTTATTCAGAATAGCAAGTTTACCTGCTGCTTGTTCAACATCAGGAAGTTGCAAACTATTTCCGAAGCCTAAATTTGGATTAAAGGTTAATTTTTGACTGAGATAGTCGCTGCTAAGTACAGAACTAGCCGAAGGCATAGAACCAATCGCGCCATACAAAGTTGTAAGAATTTCAATTTCTCTTTGGTAACATTCGATACGATCATTTGTCTGTTGAATAGTTGCCTTCGTAGAATCAATCTGGCTTTGTACTTGAGCAATCATGGCGCTCTTCATCGTGCCAAATTTGCCTTCCAAAATACTCTGGCTGATACTTACAACACCATTCTCAACTTCCATGTCGTTGATCAGCTCAGGATAAACCGCCAACAATGCCTGTAAGGATTCACTGCTCAAGTATCCCTGTTCGCCCATATCCTTAAATGCGGATTCAAGAGCTTTGGTTTGTTTGTAACAGTTACTGGTACTATCAGTAAAGTTAGAGAAGAAATTCTGTAAATCACCGGCTGCATCAAACTGCCAGTCGCTATCATCGCCATTACCCTTGCTTTGTTCCTCATGTAATGCTTGCAACTGGGCAATAAGTCCTTCAGTACTAACACCATATTTATCTGCCAAGTCGGCAGCTTCTTTATAAGCATCACTGCCTTCTTTAATCGCTTGCCCACCATTGATAGCATCGTTCAGCGCCTTAACACTATCCTCGCCATCAGCAACAGACTGAGTAAAGTCGTTGGTAGCCTGGGTAATGAGAGGAATATTGTTAATGTATAGATTCCAGAAATTCAAGAAGGCTTGCTGGTCATCCGACAAATTTTTAATACGTTCTTGGTATTTGCTCTTGTCGTCATCTGAGCTAAACTCATTTGGGGCGTTATTGAGCAACGTATCCATCTCGGTATTAAAATCGTCGCCCATTTCTTTAATGTAATTACGCAAGTCTTCCTGAAGCTTATGAAATCCGGCAATTCGTGCATCGTATATTTCCTGAGGTATTTTTTTATTAGCAAGATCTTCATCAAGATGTTTTATGGCTAAGTCCGTTTTTTTATAATCAGCTATAACTTGCTGCAACCGTTCATGCTGATCGCCTTCATATGTTGCCTGAATACTAGGAATAACTTTTCCCGAAGACTTGTCTTGTTGATCATACACCGCTTCACGGGCATCATGAGCAGTTTCTTCAGCCAGCTGTTTTGCAAGCTCAAGGTTGGTTTCAAGATATTGCTTTTGCCGCACTAAATAACCGAAACTTTGTTTATCTACAATATCACCAGTGGTAGTGCTCCGGCACTCGTCCATCTTAGCTTTGAGTTCTTCAACCTGCTTAGTCAGCTCTTCAACTTTCTGGGTAGCCTCTTCATGAGCCTGGCTCATCTCTGCGGCCTTATCGCGGGCATGCTCATAAGGGTGAATCAAGTATTCATCGGCAAGTTTCGCAATAACACCAACAGCCGCCGCTACAGCCGCTATTGCAATATTCCAACCAATACTCTTTAACGTTGCCCCCAACGCCGCTGTCACGCTGGTAGCCGTCCGTGTGCTGGCCGTATAAACCTTCATCACGTCATCCAAGTTGTTGGTGTTCCGCACAACATCCTTAGCTACTTGGCTTGAATTGCCTAAAATTTCATTAAAAGCTTCGGCTTTCTTTTTAGCATCGTTACTTGTTGCGGTGATTTCATTGATTTTATCAACATATTTTTGAAGAGCTGTGGTATCCGCATCGACCTGGGCACTATCCATAAAACCTGTGGCATTTTTGAACCAATCTTGTATCTTTTGTTGTGTATACGATTATTGTGTGATATAATCATTACAAAGGTTATAATTACTAGTTCAAAAAGGAGAACAAAAAATTATGGATAATGATCTGTATGTTATTTGTCCTCATTGTGGATATGTTAATTTACAGTTCAATGCTTCAAAATTTCCTATTTGTAAATGCTGCGGCTATGAAGATCCGATAATTATGTCCATGGATGACATGCGAGTTTTTGTCAAAAATCTAAATTTGCCAACTGCGGACCTGAATAGCAACAAACTTGGAACTATTGCATCTACGTCAGATAGTCCTAGTGACGAAGCCCTTCGAGAAAAATACGTTTATAATAATGAGCATTTCAGTAAAAAGGCTTACAATGACATGCTTGAATACGACCGTAAAGAATGTAAGCGTCTGCAAGAATATTGGGATACCGCTGGACGGTCTGAACAACCAAAGCCCAAATGCCCCACCTGCGGCAGTACCGACCTGCGCAAAGTGTCTGTGGGTGCAAAGGCTGTGTCTGTGGGCCTGTTCGGTATCTTTAGCCAGAAAGTAAAAAAGACCTGGCATTGTAACAGCTGCGGATATGAATGGTAATGCTGCGCAGCGCGGTGTAGGATAGGAGTAAGCCATGACAGAAAAAGAACTGCAAGAGATTGATGCCCGCATTGCAGAACTGGAAGCGCAAAGCGACGAGTACGAGCGCCAAATCAAGGAGCTGGAAGAGAAAAAGTCGCAAGTAGATGAAAAAATTTCTGACCTAGAAACACAAGCAAGCACATATCGAGTTCTTAATTCTATCAATGATGTAACAGAAGAAAATTCCATGCAAGTTTGGTTATCCAAAGACACTAGAACTACCCCTGTTATGAGCAAATTCTGTGATTCTGATAAGAGTTTTTTAACAATTCCAGAATTTATGTATCCAAGAGCTTTTTTATTAGTTGTAACAAAATATCATTATGGTATACAATATATTGATTCCGGCATGACAATGACTGACTTAAAACAGGAAGGATGTTCTTCAGAAAGCCGTGTTAAAAGAATTGCCATGTCAGATCAAAAAACCAGAATGTCTGCCCTATACAAAGAATTATATAAAGTCATAACTAAACCAATAAACGCTGGAGATAAAATCCCATTTGAATACCCTGTTCGTCTTGGCGGGCAAACATACAACAATCAAACTGGTTATGGCAGAACTTATTATGGTTACGACGAATATGAAGAAGGAACCTTGTATGGTGAAACTACTGGATTTGTTGTAATTGGTATAATCGGGAAAGACTGGCCTGTATATTAACATCCAACAATATCAACCGGGTGTGTGTAAAGTGTAAGACGCGGTTCTGAGGATAAGGCGAACTATAAGAAAAAACCAACAGCATAGCCACTGTTGAATTCTTTACACACCTTATCAATTATCAAACCAAGATTTCTTTACCTTAGAATCTTCAGGGTAAGTCAAGCTCGTATATTCAATTCTGTTCAATGGCACAGTGGCTATACTGCATTCCGGCGTGTCAAACTCGTCTCCTGTCGCATTATAGAGCTTGTAATCCTTTACAATTACTCCCATGGCATCTTTATCAATTCCAATATATATACCGCTGACAATCCATTTATCAGTTTTAACGTAAATATAGGTGCCCTTTTCGTAGTCTATCACATCGTAAAAAACAGTTTTACTGGGCGAAAAGGATATCGTTTTTTTGAAAAGATTTTTTATCCAGGTGGTACGGCTCAAGACATACACAATAAGAGCTGCTACAACTGCAATTACAAAATCCCATACCACATTATTAACACAAAGAACAAGAATAAAGCTGACTACAACAGAACACATAATATAATGTTCTGGTAGTTTTTTGTCATGCAATCGCGTATAAATCCATAAAAATATAAACCCTGGCGCAATGTATTTAAGTACCAAAGGCACGGCTTCAATATAACTAATTATATCCGTTGCTGTCAATTAGCATCACCCCTTATCATTTTTTGGTTTTGACGGCTTCTGGATATCCTCTTTTCGTGTTCCTTTATTCTTAGGAACATAAGTGAATTGCTGGCGGCGGATCTCTTCTTGTTTCTTTTCAAGCTCAGTCATTATACAACCACTCCTTATTGATTGTTGGAATAATTATATAATAGCATAGGTATGTAGTTAATACAACATTAAACCGGTATTACCGAACTATAACAGACATTAACATATACGACATTCCTATGGTCGCAAAGAAACATAAAATAGCTAAAGCGAAATCTCCACCGTCCATAAAGCTCACCTCATAAAAGGAATAAATCATGACACCTGACGAAAATCTACAGGAGCTTCAGACTCAAAATACAGAATCTCCTGCACCTCAAAAACATAGGCTACCTACTATCCGTTCTGCCATTCCTGCTGTTCTTATAAATATTACAACGCTTGCTATCGCCGCTCTTTGTTTCTTTGGTTGGTATGATAACCAAAAGCCTATTCTAATTCAATCGGGGTACGATCAAGGCTACTCCGAAGGATACGACATAGGACATCAGAACGGTTATGACGCCGGTAACTCCTATGGTTATGATAAAGGCAAGTCAGACGGCTATGATGCTGGTTATAGTGCCGGTAAAAAGAAAGCCTATACTTCCGCATACGAAGACGGGAAAACGGCAGGATATAATCAAGGCTATTCCATTGGAGAACAACACGGCAAGGAAGAAGCCAGCAAAGAATCATATAACGAAGGATATGAGGCTGGCAAAAAAGACGGATACAACAGCGGTTACTCTGCTGGTCAATCATCGGTTCAATCTTACTCTGCTCCCACTTCTTCTGAAACAACAAATTCAGCATCTGTGATTACCGATAGTTACACAGTCTATGTTACCAAAACAGGCTCTAAATATCATCGTGCAGGTTGTTCCTATCTTCGTAAAAGCAGTATGGCTATGGATCTATCAGAAGCACGAAAATACTACACGCCATGTAGCCGCTGTAACCCTCCGTCTTAAATTTTGAAGATTGACGATAAGCCTTCCTTTAGTTCTTCAAAAAACTGTTCAACATCCTGTGTGTTGTTATTGGCGTTTTCCTGCCCCTGTAATTCTTTAATTAGCGCCGCAAGCTCTTTGGCGTTGCCCGTAATCTGAATTGTCATAAAATCCTCTTCCTTATATGTAGATTGGCTACTTGGCATAAACATCTCTCTGGTACTTTTGCGATTGTTTAGATTAACGTTCGGTTTATATGTAGCACCCATAATCATCCCTCCGTTCCTTGATTTTTGGGGCAATTAAAACAGCCGCCGTTATAAATTCCCATCATCGCAAACTTGTCCATCTGCTCCGCTTGGTTTGCCGTCAAGCTTTTGCAGTTGATTGCTACTGCCCGCATAACATATTCGCACTTATAAATCATTGCGTCTTGCTCAGAACTGTACTCTCGTTCAAACAAAACTTTGCGCTGGCAAGGCTTCAAAATACCTTCCATAAATGCCATAAAAATTTCCTTAATTTCCTATTATCTCCATTAGGAGGTGTTTTATAATGTCAAACATACAAGGAACACATATTTGTACTTATTGCGGGCAGACGATTCGTTGGTATCTTCCATCAAGAAATCGCTATGCATCAACAGGGACTTATCAATTGTTTACGATGCCAAGCGTCGATAAAGATAGTGTTCCTGTAAAAGAGGACATAGACCCAGACACCTGTGAGCTTATTTACTCATATGATTGTCCTCTTTGTGGTCAGTACAATTCTTTCCCTCGCACTTGCAACAACAGCTCTGAATAAACGCATCTAAAACTTTCTTTTCAGAATTGTAATCCATGTCCTTATAAGCTATGTCGCTACAATCAATTAAAATTATGTGTTTTTCTTTCCCGTCATCACAGCAATAGCACAACTCGTCTTGTTTTACGTCATATGTACGGTTAAACAACAACTCTTTTTGGCACTGTCTCAATAAATCATTTGGTTTCATAAAAATTACCTCTTAAAAATACTAAAAGCCCCGGCCATTAAAGGTCAGGGCTTGTTTTTATTTATAACCTTCTTACGGCTTTCCCGTAATGTTCTGACTGTCTTTCTTCCCGTCTGGTTTTCACCATGGAATAGGGCTACCCATACAGTCGATGAACCAAAACACCAAAGTTCACACATCTTCTTCTGCGTACATTCCTGCACGCGGTGTTTCGGCTGCTGATTAAGCATTGTTTACGCGGGTTAGCACCACCCCGCAGGGGCGGTTTTTCTCTCAGCATACCGCATCCGCATACTTGTTTCTGCCTTTCGGCTCCATCGTGTTCCATTACCGGCTCACTATGGCTATGCGGCTCTTAGCCTTTCCCAGCAATTTGGGTATTTAATTATTTGGCACCTGCATCCTACACAACTATTCCCCTTGTGTAAACGGGCATACAATTTACCACTGGTGCCTTTGTTTTTAATAAGTGATACTCCAAGCGCTGCGCCAATACCACCTATTGCAGTTGGTATTAGTCCAATATTATCAACAAGCTTCACAGCTTCATCAGCAAGATTGGCAATATGTGTTGCTAATTCAATAAAGAATTTTATCAGATCGCTATCCAGCACATCCTTGGAAAGTTTCTCAAATGCTGCTGTGAACTGCGAGATTTTACCATTGATGCTATCAAGGTAAGTCTCGTTTTCTTTTGTGGCGCTGCCAGCAGATTCAGCGGCAGTCTTGGCGGCATTCTGTGCGTCCTTCCAGTTGTCCAGCATACCGGAAACAACGTTAGCGCGGTTCTTGCCAGCAACTTGTTCCAACAGGGATGCTTTGTCAACATCATTCATCTCTTTCCAGACGTTAGCAATGCCCTCCATGATTTCATAGGTGGACTTAAAATCTCCGCTCTTGGTCAGGATATCAAATCCACCTTTGCCGTCAACATTGGTCAATGCCTTAATCTGTTCTCGCAGCTTGGAGGTGCTCACCGCAACGTCGTCCGTGCTTTCGCCCATCTGTTCAAGATCGGTCTTTGCGCCACGGATGCGCAGTGACAATACTTTTAGCGCGTTACCTACCGACTCCGGGTCCTGCGCAACATCATTGGCAGCCACAATCATACCAATACTCTGATCCAACGTGTTTCCTGCGGTATGCAAGGCGGATGCCGAGCGCTGTAGCGCACTGCCAACTCCAGCCGAGGAGATAGCATAATTATTACCCACCTCATTAAATTTATCAACAATGCTGGTTACATCTTTTGCTTCAACGCCAAACGCTTTCATTGTGGAAATGATAGATTCACTAGCGTCATTGACACTAGAAATACCATCCCCCACATGTTGGTACAGAACGGCCGCGTCAGCCAATTCTTTGGAATCTTTCAAATTGTAACCTAACCGTGCAAAATCAGCACTGGCCGTTACAATATCGCTGATAGAAGCGCCCAGATTCTTTGCTCGCGTACCGGCATCATCCAAAAACGCATCGTATGTATTATCGGTTTCGTTTGTAACCTTTTTCAGCTCGGTCATGGCAGAATCAATATTCACCACGTTTTGGTAAATCTGTCGTAACCCTTGCTCAACCATGTTAATTACCTGGCTGGCAAACTGACTCTTGATATTTGTCTCAAACAGCTTTTTGAACTTCATCGCCAGCGTGTCAGTCTCAAGGCCAGCATCCTGTACTGCTTTTTTCAGTTCTGCAAATTCCTTGGATGCTTCGCTTGCATATTCCTGGCCGTTTTGCTGTGTGATTTTCCCGGATTTTAGCAATTCCTGGTAGCGTTCAATATACTCAAGATATCGTGCATATATCGCAGGATCAGTTGTAATTTTAGAGTTATTAGACAAATACCTCTGTGCTGTATACAAAGAATTAGAAACACTCTTAATATAAGTGTTCACATCACGCTGAGATTTAAGAGCGCCATTAAACTTATCAGCTTCCGCCTTTGTTTCGCCAATCTTTGTTTTAACAGCGTTCAACGCATCAGAGACACTTTCAATCGGTGTTTTGGCATTTTCAAACTGCTTGGCCATCGCAGCAATAAAAGTTGGAACGTCAGCCGCAGATTTAACTTGTTCAGCTTTTTTAGCCATGCTTTCAAGAGCGCCTTTGGTCTGCTTGTAGACACCATTGTCTCCGCCAAGTTCTTTGAATCCTTTATTACCAGCACTCCGCTGCAAAGTCGTTAGCATCGTCTGGTAGTTTGCCAAAAAGTCCTTAATCTGCTCAAACTGGCGTTCATTACTTCTAGTACCATTGTCAGCCATGGTATCATTGGCCGTCTTTACTGCTGTCGTAAATTTGTTGGCAGCATCCTGGCCATTTTTCATAGCGGTTACGAGCTTGTCAAAATTATCGGAACTCCAATCATCCTCATATGCTTTACGGGCGTTTGCTATTGTAGTTTTAGACTCCTCAAGTTCTTTCCGCAGGCGTGTAATCTTAGCACTTTCTGCGCCGTCAACATTCAAATTCAGAGCTTTGTTAATCGCAGCAGTTGGATCGATATTTTTTAACTCTTCTTTTTGGTCAGCGACGGATTTAACAGCTTTTGAAGTAGTGCTAATCACTCCGTCAGTTACCTTAGCAACTCTTTGCTCAATGTCGGTTAAGTTTTTGTCGTAGTCCGTCAAAGCCTTTAATGACACTATATCCTTTTTATCCAGTGCAGATTCTAACTGTGGACCAAGACGCTTTGCGTCTACTTCAATTTGCTCTAATGCACTATGAAACTCATTAAAAGCTTTACCGTTACCTTCAATCTCTTTGCCCTTAGCGATCGTGTTATTCAACGCATCAAATCGCTGCTGTAATTCTGTAGCAAGAGCCTGCCGCTGTTCAAGGTCTTGCGCACTCTTAATTGCGCTTTGTGCCGCCGCTTTGACCGCTTCCTGGGTTTCTTTATTAACCTGCTTTACACCTTCCGCCATCTCGGTGGTCCGGCTAACAATATCTGCCCATGTTGTTGCGGCTTTTTCGCTGCCATTATAAAATGCAGTAATGTCATCATTCAGTTCAGCAAATTGCTTGGTGTAACTATCTTTTACAGCGCCTTCCGGCATCTGCTTAATCATTGCACCAAGATTACCGGTCTTCATTGCCAGCGATGTTACATGGCTATTATCAGGGCTGGTTTGCAGCATCGCGTCCTTGCGGATCTTAGTGGAGATTTTCTTAATCTGCTCATCAACAGAGTTGTTAATCAGCTCCGCAAACTGGTCCATGTTTACCTCGTCGGTCATGGTTTTCAGTTTAGCAAGGTCCGTCATGCTGTCCGTAATGCTCTTGGCTGCATTCGTTAGACTATTAAATACGGCAGTAATTTCCGCAAAGCCATTCACAATGTCAGTCTTGGCCTTTTCGGCATCTGTCGTACTCTTCTGTGCCTTGGCAAGTTTTGCATCAAGGCCGCTGGTATCTTTCAGCGTAGCCAGTGCCTGACTCAACGCTTCATCCAGTGTTGCCTTAAATCGCTGGGTGGCTTCTGTTACTGCTGCATCAACTTTCGGCGTCACCGTCTTACCGTTCTCATCTTTCGGCAATTTAACGCTGTTGATGGCACTCAGCTCACCAATGGACTTCTTATAAAAATCAACGATGTTATTGATAAAGTTTCCAAGCTTGCGGTAAGTTGTTGCATTTTTGCTTCCATCAATCTCAGCCACTTTGTCCAGGTTTTCCTGTAACCCTGCTGCAATGTTAGCATAACTGGTAAACAGCCGCTTCAATCGGTTCCCGGCGTTCACAAGGGTCTTTACACTAGCATCAATTGTTCCGCTGGCCTGTGCAGCTTCGCTCAGTGCGGTGGTAGCCCGGCCAACCTTTTCGCCGGCATTATTCAGGGTCGCACCAACAGTTTCCATTTGGGCAGAAAGCTCCTGTGCAGCACTCTGCTGTTGTTTTGCCGCATCGGCCGTTGTAGTCGCTGTACGCTCGCCAGTGGTTTTATAAGCCAGAATAATAGCGTTTACTTCATCAGATGCCGCAATAATCTGTGCTGCTTTTTCAGCAAACCCATTTGTCGCAGCGCCAATCTTGGCAAACTTGGTAAACACCGTGTGGATCTGGGTGCTGGCCTCGTTCGCTTTTGTAACACTGGCGGCCACATCATCCATGCTGGCAGTCTCAGCAGTGGCTTTCTTTCCACGCTTGGCCTTGGTTACGGTTCCGTTCATAAGGCCAGCGTTGGTCTTTATGTCAGCTAGGGATTCACTATACTGCTTAAAAGTATTGTTCAGGGCAGTTGCAGCCTCAATCATGGGGCGGGTCGCTTCTTTTGCTCCGTCTGCACTGGTAGCCGCTGTTTTCAATTCGGTCGTAATGGTGTTAATTGAATTACTGGCATTGGTGATAGCATTTTTAACCGCGTCCGCCGCTTTTTCTGCGTTCAATACCAACTGCTGCAGCTTTACAGCTTCATCAACCTCAGTAGTATCCGCTTTCTGCGTCTTTTTGCCGCCGCGCTTTCCTTTGGCCGTTTTATCTTCCTTGGTTAAGCTGGTCAAAAAGGCCGTCGAGATTGCCAAAGTTTTATTGATGCTCTCAATGGCCGCATTAAATTCAGCAGCTTTTGTTTTGGTCGTTTCAAGCTTCGGGTTGCTCTCTGCCACAGAATTAACGAACGCAGAAACTTTATCCAGAACATCTTTTACCTTGCTTGGGTTAATTGCCGAAAGCGTTTCAAGCAAGGTTTTCGCATCATCAGCCTTGTCTTTACCGTCTGTAATACCGGTTACCTCAGATTTCAATTTTGAGATTTCATCCGCAATCTGCTCTTTTTGCTTAACTAGAGTTTTAAGGGCATTGATGCTATCTTGGGTTGCTTTTACGATAGCCTTTTCAGCTTCCAGAGTTCCCTGCTTAGCTACGGTAATTTCCAGCTGAGCATCCTTCATTTTATTAAGTTGCTCAACAATATACGAACTGGTTTCTTTTACGCGGGTATCGATCTGTTCGTCGTCAAGATCAACATTAAGCTTAACTTTATTGTCAGGTTGCTCCGCTACCTCATCATATTTTTGCGATAACTCTTTGGTTTTCTGCTCAATCTCTTTGCCGATGTCTTCTGTAACAGAATCTACATTTTCGATAGCTTTCTTCCTTACATCGTCAGGTAAAACTCCAATTAGAGATGTTATCTGTGCAAAATATGCTTGATACTTTATCGCGGCTTTTTTAGCGGCTTCATCTGTTTCTGCAGAAGCAACATTTTTAGCTGCGTTATCAAGTTTTTCTTTTAGATTTTTGAATATACTGCTAAAATGATTGAAAGCATCCTCTATGTCTTCGTCTGCCTCATCAGTAGATGTCTTTACAATTTCGCCGTATTTTGCAATGGCGTCAGCGACATCATCGGAATTTTGTTTAATATATTCCTCAAGATTTCCTTCGTCGCCTTGAACTACAAAATTTTTATAAGACTTAACAATGCCTTTGATTTCAGATCCGATTTTCGTTTGAGCATGATTAACAGCGGCCTTTATTTCCGTGGAACCTTTATCTAAAGTTTTTTCAATCGTATCAAACTGGGCCGACAAGGCGCTTTTCGCTTCTTCTGCCGTTTCATCAATTCCTCCACGAAACGAACTGTCGGTCATTATATTCAAAATATCTTTTTGAACAGACTTTAATGTTTCTGCCGTTGTTGCCGCAACATTATTGTTTACACCCTCACTACTAGAAATAACTTTATTAAAATCAGAAACGGCTGTGCTTAATTCTACATAAGCGTCTCGTTCACAATTAAGGTTTTTAATAATAGCTGAATTATCGATCTTACCCTTTTGTGTTGAAGTCAACTGAGTTTGATCATTTAGATTTTTTTGAGCGCTTGTTTGTTTATTGATTGCGTCAACAGCATTTTTTCGCTCTTGGGCACTTTGGGCTAACAGATTTACATTTGTGATCAGTGCCGCCTTTTCACGCTCCTGGGCTTGACGAATGACTATAGCAGCCTGTTGTGCGCTTTCAGCATAAGAATCCATTTCTTTTCTAACTTTCTCCATGCTGTTCTGTAATGTACTGGCTACCGTCTTGCTAATTTTCGTCAGCTGTTTTTCAAGGCTCTTAGGATCAATCTGTACATTAAACTTTTTGTTTTTCGCAATCTCATCCAGTTTCCCCTGCACATCACCGCCGTCAGGTTCCACTTTTACCTTAATACTTAAATCTTCCGCCATATACTTTCCCCCTTACGGTTCGGCTCAAGCCTTCAAAGGCCGATTCTTTTCAAATCAGCCGCTCAAGACAAGAGCCGAAGCTCTCGTCGCGTTAGTTATCAGGGAACTGCTCTTTTATGGCTTTCACAATCTCTCCATGTACGGCGCTGTTCCCATCTGCGATTTCTTTTGCCGTGTTTGCCACAAACGGGCGCGGGTGCAAATAGGCCGCATCAAGTGGCGAACCCCAAATGTTTTTCACATCGCCCTTCTCCACCATCTCAGCAAGCGGTGTATTGGTGCCGGTTTTGTACTGCCCACCAACGGCTGATTCATTCGGCACACCAATATCCTTTACCGTAAGCACATGCTCTCTCACGCTGCTCACCACGCTGCTGTCGGCTTCCAATGCTCCTTCGCCCTGGCCGCGGCGCTCATATACTTTCGGTTGGTATACATCCAGTACATCTTCTTGGATATGCTTCTTCAGACAATTCTCCACAGCCGTTTTCGCCCCGCCATTCAGTGCCAGGTTAATTCGCCGCTGCAGTTCTAGTTCCAGCCCTTTCTGTGTGCTTACCGTCTTGGCCATTTAACTCTCCTTGCCGTTCACAACCTCAATCTTCACGGGCGGTTTCTTTGCGGGCTGCTCTTCGCTGCGTACTTTCTTTACCAGATCAGCCAAAAATTCCTGGTCTCCCAGCTGGCTCAAATTCCCTGCAATCTCTGCAAAGGCGTCTGCAATCCGGTCAAGCGGGTCCGGGTGGTTGATCGCATCAAATACCTTCATGTATTTTTCTTTCCGGTCTTTCATCTCGGCTTCACATGCCTCATAAAGTCCCGCTGTAACCACCGCAATATCCGGGTCTTCCACAATCTCAATGCCCTGTCTGCTGTAAACAAAGTCGCACATCTCATCTGTGTCCATCTTGTCCAGCTCCGCTTCCGGGGCAAAAAAGGTAATCACCGCAATGCGCCAAGCATAATCAAACAGCGCGTAATACTGCTTGCCGTCCTTCTCGCACATGTCGCAAACAAAATCCACAAACCGGATTCTGTCGCCTACACGGATGTTCTTTTTAATTTCCATAAAAAACTCCTTACAAAAAAATAAAAGCCCGCCCCATCTTTCAGGGGCAGGCCAGTTTACAGCGTGTCATAATCAATCCACCCACCACGCCGTTTACGGTACACAATCCAACGCAAATGCTCGTCCGGGTACAGGTAATCAAACATCTTCCGTTTCATCAATGCCACAGTGTCCGGGCATCCTTTGGTGTCAATTACCTCTGTTGTGCCGTCTTTATATTTCAACCAAAAATCAGCCACATAGTTAATGGCTCGCACCGTCTCCATTTTTCCCCCACGTTCCTTGCGGTACTTTGGCTGTAGCTCATAGGGTTTCTGCAGCTGATAATCCACAATCTCCCCGCTGGCAACCCCCGGCAGCACAACATCCTTGTAATACTTCATCTCAAGTTCAGAGTCAAACACAATCCCGTCATAGGTGCGTTTGCTCTTGTCACGGCTCACATTATACTTGCTTCGTCCGCTTACTTGCACAGCTCAATCTTCCCGTCTGCAATCTTGAACTTAACCACATCGCCAACGGCATAGCCGTCTTTTACCGGCATCTGGTAGCCGTGCCCATCACATTCAAAACCCATGTAGCCGCGTTCCTTGTTGCAGTACACAACCACGCCCTTCAGCGGACGCACCTGACGCTTCAGGGGCACTTTGGGCGGGGCAGCAATTTCAACAGGTTCAATCTTCACATCGGCAATACCGCCGGTATTCTTGTCTTCCATGCACACCACTCCTTTCGCGTTCTAAAAATGGAGGAGCTTTTCGCTCCCCCACGGATCAAACATCACAATTCAAACCTATATATAATAAGGTAGGGATTTGTGTTGATCACTCCATAAAGTTCATGTCGTAAATGTCGCCGTCCTGGTTGGCCATGCAGTCAAAGGTGATAGAAACAGTGGTCGGATCACCAGTGTTCTGGAAAGCCAGGCTGAAACTTGCCTGCGGCTGAGCCTTGTAGTAAACCAGCTCGCACTGCACAATCTCGTCGTCCTCGGTCTTGAACGGCATCATACCGTGGATCTCAAAGGCACGCGGGAATGTGTCAGAATCAAACTTGACAGTCTGAACACCATCGTTCTTGTCGTAGAAGTAGTAGGCAATATAGTTCTTGCCGTCCTGCAGGCCAGCGCCAGTAACCTTCTTGTCAGTTGTAGTAAGATCGCTAATCTCAGTGCCAGCGTCGTCAGAAACAGCAAAAACCTGCACAGTGCCGGCCTTCGGGGTCTCACTCAGCTCAATGCCGTCAGTGGTGGCGGTCAGTACCTCGCGCTTCATAATCTTTGCAACCTTGCCAATGTCCTGGCCGCTCAGCAGGGCAAACAGCTTAACAGGCATGATCTGGGTATCAACCTTCAGGGTGCCTGCACGCTCGCCATCAAAGCCAACACGGTTCGGTGCGCCCTGGCCGCCCTTTGCAAACACGCGGTTTGCGGTAAAGTCAGTTGTGGTCACGTTGGCAAAATCAATGGGCAGAAAAACTTTCTTGGTCTTGTAATCAAGCAGAACCAGATCAGCAACTTCACGGTTCGCCATATTCGGATTTACAGCCATATCTTATTCCTCCGTTATTATTTATCAGTTTCCATGTGTTTGTACCATCCGCCAAGGTCGTTCTCGCCACCCCATACGGCATAGTTCATGTCATGGATCTCATTTTGTTTTTTTATGTTCTGACGGTTAAAAGTGTCATGTACCTGGTACACCGTCAAATCATAAATATTCGTATAATTCAGGCTGTTATGGTTTGTCGCCAGCGCAGAGATGATGTTCCCCAACTCCAAATCAGGGTTACTCTTATACCCTTTTCGTTTCGATTTTTCATATTCAGCCTTTTTCTTTTGGAATCGTTCATAAAACTTGCGGGCAGCCTCATTTTTGAACTTCAAGTTTTCCTCCCGCTTCTGGTCTATGTACGCGGTTTGCAGGCAAATATCGCAAATCTCTGCCCAGTTATCTCGCGTTATGGAACCATCAATCAGGATCTTATCGTTCACCTCGGTTTTATTCACCAGTACAGCATGGTGCGCTTCGTCATATTCAAGTGGCGCATCAATAAAAAAGGCCAGTGCGGCAATCATCTCCGCCTGGCTTTCTTTGCTCATACTTAATAAATCAAAGGTGTTAATGGTGGCTTTTTCCTCCTCGCTCAAAGCTTCATACGGGTTCTCCTGCCCTGTTACTTTGGCAATGTCTTCAAACATCGCCTGCGGTGTCAGTAGCAAGGTACTTAGCGCAAACTGATAGCTCATATAGCCGCGCTCGTTAATGTCGCTCAGTCGGGGCGAGTGTACTCTGCCCACATTTTTCACCATAAAACCTTCGGGGTTCAGCAGTTCATAGTACGGTACTTTCACTTTGCGCCACCCATCTTGCGGTTGAACGCCATCACCTCGTATGTAATGCAGCGGCCGTAATAATTATTATTCGGCTTGTATACATCGTTGTTCAGTAACCGTACCTTCCCAATTCCAAAATCTTCGCTGCCGTTCAGCAAACGGTCAACGTTCATAGCCAACACATCGGCCTTTGTTCCCAGCACGCCGGGGTGTCGGTAACTCTTCATTACCTTCTTATTGCAATAGGCAAAAATGTACAGGTACACTCTATATGCCGTATCGCTCGGTGCCTTAGCCACCACGGTCTCCATGCACAGGTAGGTGTCCGCCGTTTCATTGATCTCCGGCACATACTCAAACTCGTAAATATGTCCGGTACTAATGCTCTTATCGCCCAGTAGCATCTCGTCCGTGTCAGCATCATCGTCCACGGGTCCAAGCAGCAGGTTAATGATGGTGTCGTCCTGTGCCAGCAGGGCGGCTACTTTGTGTTTGTATTCTCCCAGCTCACTCAGGTTCATACGTCCACCACCTTCACTGCAATGCTGTCTGTGCTCTTGCCGTCCGGTGCCACAACCGTCAATTTCACGGTGGCTCCATTCAGCACGGCATTATCCTCTGCGCATACCCGGCAGCTGTCCCCAGTTACCCGGTTCCACTGCACACTGTTGGCAAGGTATACCTTTGTTTCAAGTGCTTTATCATCAACGCTCAGGCTCCAGGTGCATCCCGGCAGCGGCTTGCCATCAATCGTGGCCTTAAAAATCTTGCCACGCCCGCAAATGCGCACTTTAGGTTCGCCCGCGTATTTAATAACCACTTCGCCGTCCTCCGGTGCTTGCTTTACCTCCTGGTAATCGCATAGCATCTTTTCGGCGTTATCCTGTTCTTCCACATGCTGGTCCTGTTCAAGGTTCAAAACCAAAAATCCCGTCTGGGCGTCATTCCAGTCATAGCGTTCTGTCATAGCGTCCACACAGGTCACACGGTAAGTTTTTGGCTTGCCATTGATCTGCTCCATCATCAGGCGTTTCCCCACATCCAGCAAAGCCGATTCCTCATCATACGGTATTTTCACCTGGAATTCGCGGCTGGAAATGGTCATGTATACATCTTCGTTCAGGTTGGAAAAATACGGTTTGTCCACAACCGCCCACCGGGTAATAATTTCCCCGGTCTCATGGTTCTGCCACTGGATGCTCCGGTTACACAGCTCAATTTTGCCGCGCACGGTTATTTCATCGTCCGCATCGCGCTCTGTAATCAGCCAATGGCTTTTACTAAACAGCATAATTTTTCCAATCTCAAAGTTGTCGCCCGGCATGGTGCGTATAATCTTCTGGTTTGTCACCGTGCTGCTAATAATCATCATGTGGTGGGGTACCCCCTCAATCTCTACCTCTTTATAGGCAGGGGAATCAGGCCCCATTCTCAGCGTGTCCCGTTTGCTCTTTTCAACCATCCGGTTACGCCGCGTACTTCCGTGCCTGCCAAGCATAGCAGCATATGTCTCATAGTTCATACGCTACCACCTCACTCAGTCAAGCTCGCAATTTCCCCATTGCGGAAAGAGTATAGGTTAATCTCCTTCATCTGCTGCCGCTCTGTCGTGGTCAGCAGGGTCGTCATCTTCTCCAACAGGTTGGCTGGCGAAAACAACGTAAAATCCTTTGTGCTCAATCCGTTCTGCAATGCGTCTGTGTTATAAACATACTGGCGCACAAAATGCACAATCATGCCCAGTGCCAAAATATCCTTCTCGCGGTTCGTCAGCGTAATGTTGAACTCCAGCAGGTCATTTTCCCTGTCATTCAGGTCCTGTTTGCACACATCCTCAAAATCGCTGATCGCCATCTTCAAAAGATCCAGCTGCATTGCTTCTCTTGTCACCGCATCGTAGTCCAGGAACTCATAGTTGCGGACTTGGCCACGGTAACGCTCATAAACTTCCTCGTATCTTGTGCCCATTGGCCCGCACCATCCCTCTCATTATTCTTCAGTTCCGCCGATCGTCACAATCTCAACGCCGCTCTTGCGGGTTCTGGGTTTCTTGGGTGCCTCCAACGCAACGGATTCTTCCAAATCGCAATCCAGCACATCGTTCAATGCTTTAATCATGGCACGGCTGTCCAGCTGGTCTGCTTTCAGCATCTCCTTTGCGCGGATACGGATGCTGTCGCGCATCCCCTCGCTCATCTTGGGCACCTTCTCGCGGATCTCATCCGGGGTCCACTTAAATACCTCGTCAAAGTTCTCCGTGGTCAGCGCATTCTTGTAATAACGTTCCACACCCAGCTTGCGCAATACGTTGGCGTCCTCAATCAAAATCCAGTTATCACGGAAAAACCGCGGCTGGCTGCCACGCATTACAAGCAGCTCGGCGTAGTCCATCTCCTGCACCTCGCCAAACTCGGTCCACTCAACGGTGTAGCCGGGGTTGCGGGTCGAAGCATAAAACAAGTTGCCATGGGTGCCGTTCTTGCATTCCACCATGGTCTCATTGGTAATCTTCGCAGTTGCCAAAACATACCTCCAAAATATTCCTTATATAAAAAAGAACCCCGCCTTGCGGCAGGGGTATCGTTCAGCTCAAAACCTTATCAGGCAAACTTGTAGCTGCCAAAGTCGCGGTCCAGAATGATAGAAACACCGGTGCGCTTGGTCATCAGGAATTCCTGGGTCAGGTCGGCCTTGTTCATCGGGTCGCCCATCAGCATGGTAACTTCACCCTCGGTAACGCGCTTCACGGGCTTGGTGTCACCGGCAAAAATGTAAACAGTGTCGTCAGGCAGAATGAACTCAGTAGAGCCGATCTTGTGGCGCTGCTTCATCGCAATCATCGGGGTGCCGGCAATGTGGCCCAGGTAGCCCATGCTGTACAGGTCGCTCTTGGCCTGCTCGCCCATGGTAGCAGTGGTAATCTTGCGCAGTGCCTTGCGGGTACCAACGATAGTAGCAGTGTCTCCGGTAGAAGCTTCAATGTGCTCAATCAGGTCAAGCAGCTTGTCCTCATTGTAAGAACCGCTCTGGGTATAAACGGGGTCCAGCTTGGTAAACATGCTGGTCCATGCCAGATAAGCGCTGTCCAGATCGTACTGGGTAAAGCTGCGGCCAACAGTGTCAACCAGGTCATTAAAGTCAATACGGCCAGCCATCACGCGGTTCATTTCCTCGTAAACCTTCACAGCACGCAGCTGGGTATTCACGGTAATGTCCTGGCCGGCTTCCAGGCGCTGACGGCGAACGCCCTGGGTGCCTTCAGCAATGTCGGCAACAGTCAGCAGGCACGGCTTGGTGGTATGGAAAATGTTGGTATCGCCCAGAGAGGTATTGCGGTCCTCAATAAAATTGGTAAAGAACTCGTCACCCTTCAGGCCCTCTTCGCTGACCTTTTCAATCAGAACTTCGGTAATAGCAAACAGGTTGCTGCACTTACCGTCGCGGATATCCTTGTAGCTCATGCTGGTCTTGCCATTATTAGCCTCAATCATGGCCTGGCGCAGAACTTCCTGGCTGTCTTTCACGCTGTATTCGCTCAGGTGGCCATGGTAGCCATCAACGGCCAGCTTAATCAGTTTCTCATCCATGTTAATACTCCTTTACATATGAAGATAGGTGCAGCCATAGGCCACACCAGTAATTAGTTATAACTAACTCGCTGATACAAAAAAATCAGGCGATCACGTCAACGATGTAATAGGTATACTGGCCATCGCCAAAGCCAACCTTCACAGGGTCGCGCTTGATCTCACCAAAAACATTGTCAGCAGAAGCATCAGCCTCAATTTTCAGCTTGGTAGAACCAGCAGCAAAGGCAACAAACTTGCCCTTTTCGGGGGTGTCGTCAAAAGCTTCAGCAGTAACGCGGAAAGAATCAGCACCGGCAACCAGCAGGTAAGCGCGAACAGGCTTGCCAGCTTCGTTCTCCCACTCGGTCAGGTAATGGGTGCGAGTCTCATCGTAAAACAGCTCAACGCCGGCAACCAGGGCCAGCATAGGGCGCTTGGAATCAGCAGCAGGTGCTTCAGCCTTGTAGGTTTCGGGGCCGATTGCATCACCAATCACAACAATGTTGCCATTATCAATGGCGGCAGGGCTGCCATCCTTGTAAAAAACAACACTCTTCAGGTAGGCAGCGTTGCTGGAACCAACCAGCATATCGGTGCCAACAACAGCATGTTTAATGTTAGCCATAATATGTAACTCCTTTTTTTTTACTCTTTTGTATGCAGGTAACGTTCGAACAGGTCGCCATAGCGCTTCTCTGTTTTCTGGGTGCCATTCACGCCAAACCGTACCTTGTTTACCTCGCCCTTCTTTTCTTTGGGCGGAACATAACTGAACTCAGCGGCCTTTTTGCCCAATAGCTTGTAGCAAGCATCTTCCAAAACGGTAAACTCCATCGTCTTGTTATCTCGCAGCTTGGCATAATCAGCATCGCCATCCAGCTTCTGATCCATAACGGCAAACAGCTGTTCGCGTTTAGCGCTCTCTTCTTCTTTGGCAGCAGCAGCCTCGGCCGCAACGTAAGCATCATATTTCGGCTTCATCTCGTCATACTCTGCTTTCAGTTCGCTGTACTGCTTGTTGGCGGCCTCCAGTTTTTCGGTCTGCTCTTTGGCCTTGTCGCCCATGGTGCTGTATAGCGCGGGCACGCCCATATCGGCACTGCCTTCATCCCAGGCTTCGTACTTTACCTTCATGCGTTTCTTGCTGGCAAAATCAACTTTCACGTTGTCGCCATCCATGGTAAAGGTAAAGCCGTAGATCTTCCAATCCTGGCAATCCATCACAACGGCAAGATCATCCTGCACATCCTGCAGCCAATAGCGGCTTACTTCATAACCCCACGGGTCAATCATGGTTTCAGCGCTAATGGCCTCGTTTACTTCGTTCAGCTTGTCGCACAGGTTCAGGCTGTAATCCGCAGCAGGTTCTCCGCCTTCCGGTTCCGCAGCGGGTTCCGGTTCTGCCGGGGGTTCGGGTTCTGCAGGTTCAGCAGCAGGCTCTGCGGCCGGCTCACTTTCCGGTTCACCCTGCGGCTCTTCCGGCTCGGCAGATTTTGCTGCAGCCATCTCTTCACACTTCGCTTTCAGTTCCTCAATGGTAATTTCCTCCAAAGAGAACTCCAGCGTAGAAGCGTCAATGCCGTAAGAAGCCAGAATTTCTTCTTTTTCTTTCAAGCAATCGTCTCCTTTCGCAAAATTATCTATCTGAGCCTCCTTGGAGGATTCAGATCTCTGTAAAGCTGTGTATTCCGCCAGCATATCCTTAACCTGGCTCGCAATCGTCGCGGCGGTAAAATTCGCCGTAACTGTGCTGCCCGTCATTGCTGGTCGGATTTGCGGGTCAGTGGTGGAAAGCACGCAGCAGCCATCAAAATCAAAATTCTGCACAACATAGTAGCCGTCCTTATCCACATAGCCTTCCATGTTGGTGATCTCCATGCTCTGCCCTTTCACCACATCCCGCTCAAAAATCCCACAGGAATCGTCAAACTTAGTCCACAGCAACCCGTCAACGCGCAAATATTCCCGTGTTTTTCCTGTGCCGTCATCCCGGCTTACCCAGCGCGGGTTACAGCTCTCCGGTATCACACCGTAAGCGCTGCCGGCATATACATATCGAATCCCGTCCTCGTCCACAATCAGCTCATGCTCGTGGCCCTTAAAATCAAGCTCACCATCGTCATTCTGCTCAATGTATCCAAGGATCGGGGTATTCGCAATACTCTTTGCTGCCCGGTCAACTACCTCTTTTTCAAACCGCGATCCGTTCAGGTTGCCGCCAGTATGCAGCACATCAATCGTCACGTTAATAAAACGCGCATCTTTGCCCATCACTTCTCCGGTTTTTTCAAAGGTAATTGGCAGGCGGTTCAACCGCTCACTCACATCCAATCACTCCGTAAACTAAAAAAGGCCGCTTACATAGCGGTCTCTCAAAAGTAATTTCGTTTTTTCTGCTGTGCGGCAAACTCCTGCACAGCCTTCAAATCATCGTCGTCAAGTTCAAAAATATATACTGTATGGCCGCCACTGTCGCGCTCTTCCCGTACCAGCTTCTTTTTCTGGCGCAGCAAATATAGTACAACGTCACGGCCGCGTACTTTAACTTCACGCTTCATCGAGTAATCAGCCTCCTGTCGCCAGGTCTTCCTCGCTGCTATTTTCGCCTGCGTCTGTCAGCGCCTTACCTTCACTTGCATTGGTGGGGCGTCCGCCTTCATCTGTCGCGGCATTACTGTCAGCAGCGCTCTGCGTGTTGGAGCTTATCAGCGGCACCTCATTGGCCGACAGGTTCAATACCGTGTTTTCCAGGTACTGCATGTTCTCCATATCGCTTGGGCTGTATCCGCTTGTCGCCATAATGGCACTGCGCACCGGCATTCCGTACTGGCCATCTTTTACAAGGCGGTCATGCACTTCCTGCCGATTAAAATACGTCACATCTAAAATATTTACCTTAAACTTAACTGCCGTCGAAACACTCTTTAATTTACGGTTGATCCAGCGTTCAATCTGCCGCATCATCGCAAACACAATCATCTGGTCATTCACAGTAGAAAGGCTCAGCGTAGAGCTGCTGGGGTCTTCACCGCCACCAAACAAGATGTTGTTTACACCCGCCTGTTTCCACATCGAATTTTCGGCTTTTGCCACATCGTCACTGCCGCTTACAGCTCCACTTTTTTCAAAGTCCCAGCTGCTGATCTTCATCGGACTCATAATCGCGCCAATGTTCTCCGGCAGCACGTTGCACAGCATGTCGTAAAACTCTTTGCACAGGTCGTAGTCAATCAAAAATGTACCGTCATCCCCCACTGGGATCTCCAGCGCCAACGCCTTGTAATTATTCACTTCGCTGGCATCCTTGCTGATCGCCCGGTAGTCTTCAATATCCGCCAGTGCGCTGAACAAGCTCACAAACGGCGGAATCGGCACATACGTCTGCTCGTTTACTTTCAAACAGATAGAGTTCTCACTTGACAGCTCCTGCCACTTCAAGCCGGAGTCCTTCTGGTACGCACTGTACATCGTGGTAAATTCCGGCGGAAAATTTGGCAATCGCTCATTGTGGGAATCAAAGTAAGAAAAATTGAACGCAAAGTTGTATACACCATCCTCAATGCTGCTGATCTTGCAATAGTCTGCATCCAGCTGCTGGAATGTGTAGCTGTCGTTCGTTTCCCATGCGTACCCGTAATACACATCATCACGGAACGCCACCATCAACGCCCGGCTGAACTCGTGCCGCAGGTTCATCTTTTCCAGCTGTGCCGTCACCGCATAGTAACCTTTTTTGAACTTTTGCAGGTTTACATTCTTGGAATAATCAATGCCATACGGCACCACAATGTAACTGAACGTGCTCATGTTAGCAAAATACTGGATCAGCCGCCTGTAATAGTTCGAAATATTGAACAGGTATTGGCTCATCTGCCGCAGCTGCACTTCATAGTTGGCCGGGTTCCCCAAATAGGTAACAATCTGGCTCTTGGTGTACTTTTTATAAGTAGGGTTGTAGTCGCGGTTATTTACCAGGTCGCGGATCTTCACGTTTGCCAGGTTCGCATACCGCACCTTACTCATAAATTCCGTCAATGGCACAAAGCTTTTCTTGCCGTCCGGGCTGATCATGGCGACCTTTTTCTGCTGTATTTCTTCCATATAGCCGCCTCCTTAATGCCGCAGTCTGGGCGCTCTAAAGTTCATTTCAATCTTCTTATTGCGCATAAAGTTTTTGCTCATCATGCGTTCAACCTGCAGCGCAATGTAATAGTTGTAGCTCAGGCTACTGTAACGGTCCTTGCGTGCGCCGGGCTTCTCATGCACACGGATCAAATTATTCGTTGCTTCATATTCCAGGTTCACCAACTCATTTACAGCCAATCCGGTATTGATGTACGGCATCTGCAGCGCCATCTTCTCCATGGGTGAAAGCTTGTCGTAACCTTTAATGTTCGCCCGCAAAATCTCTTCGCAGTCATATTCGGATTCCAAAAACCGGATTCTCCCCTGTTGGATTCCGCTTCGCAACGCAATTGTCACGTCATTATTAAACTGGCTGTTGCCCATGATCGCCCAAATCACCTTGGGTGCCGTCTTGTCGGGGCACCGCTCCTGGAAATCCGGGTTATTGCAGCAGTTCAGCGGTGGGTATGTCTCGCCCGTCTCTGGGTCATAACACTCGTGCATCAGCAGATCCATAATGGGGGCACCAAGACCCTTTGCGTCAATGCCAATGTAGTCACACTCAAAATACTTAAAGTAGCGGCGTAGCTTCAGCACCAAATCCTGCGTAATAATACCCTCGCAATTTTCGGTGTACACCATGTTGCTGGTACACTTGCCTGTACTGTCTGGCACCAAACTGTTCAAAAAGATGCTTGTGGCGTCATTATCGCGGCGCTTAGAACTCATCAGGGCAATATCAACGGTCAAAATCCGCTTCTCACCGGTCTTCTTGGCCGGCAACTGGCAAGCCGCCTTATTGTTCAAAATCATGTTTGGCGCATAGAACGCTTTTATGATCCTGCGCTGCTTGTTAATGTCGTCAAAGCTAAATAGCCCGCCGTCTGTCGTGCCAATAAACAGCGCCTCATTTTCCATGCGGAACCGTATGTCAGAAAACGTCGATTCTGTCATCTCGTCTTCTACCTGGCTCTTCAGCAGCAGGTTTTCCTTAATGCTCATCTGGTACGGGAATCGGAAACAATAGTAATTTTTCGTGGTGTCAAACATGTTCACAAAGTAATCCTTGCACAAATCCCATGACCAGTGCTGTTCAAACCATGCAGAGCTTAGGTACATCTGCTGGTTGCGCTCTGCCAAATGGGCATACTTGGGGTTGTCCATGTAGCCGGGGTGACGGATGTAGTTCAAAAACTTCTTCAAAACCAGATCCAGCACTTCCTTGTCAACCATGCGGTACTCGTCAATGATCAGTAAACTCGCACGGCCGCCACGGGCAGTGTCTGCGGCAGTCACAACCTCAATCACACTGTCATTGCGGAAGGTTATTTTCGCCACACTCTGGTTTATCGTTATATCTTTTATCTCACTGCGCAGTAAGGGGCTTCGCGGCACCAACTCCTGCTCAATCTTTTTCAGTACCAAGCTGCCCTGGTTTCGCGTTTTGCTCGCAATCACAATCAAGCTGCCTGGGTACAAGATCGCTTTCCAACAGCAGAAAATTGCACATAGGAACGTCTTGCCTAAACCACGCGCCGCTATAAAACAAAAATTTGTGCATAGCGCCATGCAGTAAATCAAAATCTGTTGGAACATCTTCAGGTTTACGTTCAAATAATCCTTGCAAAATCTCTGCGGGTTTGCCCGGTAAAAGCTGGCCCACAGCGCCACGGCATTCATGATCCGGCTTGTCTTATCTTCCGTAACCTCTCTTGCAGTTTTCTTCACCATTCAAGCACCACCTCACTCTCCGGGGGTGCCAAAAATAGCGTTGCGGATACTCTCGTTCTCTTCCTCTTCTCCGCCGGTATATTCAGGTCGGTGCGCCGTATAAGGTGCCATGCCTTCCTCGTATTCTTTCTGCCACGGGTTCTTGATTTTGAACAGTTCCATCATTGGCCCTGTCACCCAAGTACGGAAATATTTACCAATCCCATCCACGTCTTTCCATTCAGGCGCAGCTTCCGGGATCGGCTTTTTGTCTTCCCACTTTTTAATCAAGGTGCCAAATGTATTTGCCTCTGCCAGCGCATTATCGTTCGTCTGGTTCGGCTTAATATTGGCGCTGCCCAGCAGGTTCTGCAAAGTATCGCTGGCCTCTTTTACCTTCTTGGTGTCACCCGTTTGGTATGCCTTGGTCAGCATAATCTGCGCCATACTGATCGCTTTGAACAATTCTTCCTGCGCCTTTGTGGAGCACTCATACCGGGTAATCCAGTCCTTGTATTCATTGTCCAGCCGCACATACTCGGTCTCGTTGAACCCTGGCCCCCAAAACCCAACCATGCGCTGGCTTACCTTGCCGCCGTTTGGTCGTGTCTCGCTGATATCGCTTACATCATTGATCACCCGCCCGTTAATTTCTTCCAGGTAGGTATCAAAGGTCTTGCCATGGTTCTGGGTCATGTTGCAATGTCTGATCCAAGCTGTCATCCGGCTTGTGTTCGGAGCGTGCTTTGCCGTGCTTTTCAGCAGGCCCTCGCTGTAATAAATGTCAAACAGCATGCACACCCGTTTCATGGCCTCATCCTCATTACCCAGCGCCTGGGTATAATGGTCAACCAGCTTGTCCATACAGCTTTTGCATACCGGGAAGTAATGGTTGTTCCCTCGCCACAGCTCGCTTTGCGCAGGGGAAAAATTATCCTTCTGGTGCATGAACCGCTTGCCGCAGCAGGCACAAACAAAATACGCAGGCCCATCGTCCTCTGCCATCATGCGGCGAATCTTGGCCTGCGCTTCTGCGTTTTCTCGTAAAATTGTAGCTTTATTTTTAGAGCCTTTCGGTCTTCCGGCCATGTTCAGTCACCCGCCTTATCGGCGCGGTTCCCGTTCTCATCATAATCACGGAAGTTGTTCCGGCACTCGTTCCAAAACTCCACCACATCCATCAGTTTCTGGCTGCGCTTAAACACACAGTAGCTTGTCTGGGTAATGGGGTTCATCTGCCGGCTCTCATAGCTCAAACCAAACGCCTTCAAAAAATTCGTAAGCCGCGCCGAATAACTGCAAAAGTATTCGGGCTGCTTCTTCTCATACTCACCCACTCTAAAAACCATCCCCTCTCAATCAAAAAATCCCACGCTCTAATCCAGCGTAATATCGTAACAGCAGTCCACGCCGTAAGCATTCACCACCAGCACGTTCTGCTCCGGCTTATTTCGCAATCTCTTATCCATGCAGTAGCTGTCCGCGCCATCCACACAGCCGCTTTCGTATACTTTCGTATCGTATACAGTCGTCAGGGCATTGGTGTGGCGGTGTCCCATCAGCACAATGTCAGGCTTATCACCTGTCATCATGGTCAAGGTCTGTACCACGCTGCCCGGTGTGTCTTTGTCACCATGCACTGCATACACCAGTCGGCCGCGTACCATAAAGTCCGCAATCGTCTCGTCAATCGTATTCTGGTAGGTTTCTACATTGCCAAGTGCCGCACAGCGTGCGCCCACAATATAAGTCACAAGCTTGTCCAGGTATTCACCGTGCTGGTTATCCTCCTTGGCAGGGAACACCCGGCTGTGGTTGCCCGGCACACTATAAATGTATACACGTTCAAACATACGGCTCAGTTCGGCCACAAACCAACTCACGGCTTCCCCGGCGCTGATTACCTGGTCCACTACATTCTCGTTGTTTTCCAGCCGGTTGTTCAGGTGGATCTCACCGTTTACCAGGTCTCCGCCCAGCACCAAAAAACAATTCTGGCCATTGTGGCGCTTCTGGATCACATATACCCTTTCCGCATAGCGCTTCAATCGGGCACGCAACACCTGTTGGTCAAAGCTGTTGTAAAGGTTCTCAATCTTAACCCCCGCATGCAGGTCGGTCAGGTGAACAATCAGGTCGGTCGTCAGTGCTTCTGTACTAACTACCCCAATGTGTTCAAAAGTCTCCGGCTTATAAGCGCTGAACCGCCGTTCAATCAGCTCTCGCATGCTCTCTCCACGGGCTTGTACCCGCATCAGACGGCTTACTTCATTGCGCTCGTCCCGCAGCTTAACCTTTTCTTTCTCCAGCTCGCGGCGCTGCTCTTTAATCTCGCCCAAAATCTGCTGGGCGTCACTCAAGTTGGTTTCACTGGCGTGCGCCAGCATGCTGAACGCCTTCCAGTTCTTGCGGTATACGCACTCATCCTTGTCCTGGCCCAGCTCTTTATTGATCACATCCGCCACATCGTCCCAGGTGCCAATCTGGTCCTTGGCAGCACAAATGCGGTAGATGTATTCATTGTCAGTTTCCTTGGCAAGCTTGTGCAGTTCAAGCATTCACGTCACCCCGTGTATTCACAATTCCGGTGCGGCGCTGGCCACGCTCCATCTCAGCCAAAGCTTCCTGCGCAAAATAGTTATTGGGCAAAGCCTGCAGCACATACGGCAGCTCGTCCACCATCGTCTTGTTCACGGTCGTAACCATATGCACACCGGGGAACTTCTTGCGCAACATTTTTGCTTCTTCCTTAGAAATAACAATCATCTTCAAAAATCTCCTTATAAAAAAAATAATCTGAGAATAAAAGAACCCCCGGCCATAATGGTCAGGGGCACTCCACCCTCTATAATCATATATAGGGGGTTTTCAGCTTCAAGCGTTACAAGGTATTATTTTTGTTTCTGTAGCGGGTCACGCGAGCCAATGTCTTGGCGTTTTTCTCCAATTCCGCGCAGGTCTTGCAGTAGTGTGCCTTGGCATTCCACGCAATCTCTTCCCCGCACTTTTCGCAGTACCGGTTGTCAAACAGTCCAATCTTTGCGCACAATTTATCCATATCCAACCGGTTGTTCTCTGCCGTCACATCCCAGCAGTAAACACCTTCGCTTTTGTGATCATAAAACGGATACTCATACAAACAGCCAATCCGCCCCGGACCCGGATTGCAAGTAATTCGGTTCAATATACCGCACTTGTCACTCAGCACATCCAGCTCCACCGGCGCTTCATAACCGTCCAACCAGTTCGCGCCATCAATGTGTATCGCCGTCACATCTCGCCCAAAGCAAGAGCAAAACTGTTTGATCCTGTATCGGTTCATCAAATCCAGCGTGTCACTACCATTCAGCCGGCACATAACAATCACGCCAAGCAAAACCTTCACCTGTCGCTGCGTCAGCCCATAAGTACGGATCGCCAGCCGGATGTAAGTCAGGTCGCTCTCATAAAGGTAGATCTTGTCAACCTGCCGCAGTCCACACTTCTTCAGCTGTTTTTTCTTGTACTGCTGGATTAGGTCCAACCGGTCATACTGCCTTATGTACTTAGGGTCTGTATGGGACAGCTGCATATCTGCACAAAAATCTGGCTCATACCCACTCTGCGCCAACAGCCGCCGTAACAGCCGCGGGCTTTCATTGTAATCGTCAAAGTTATCCAGCAGCATCTTTTCATTGCAATAATAGCTGTAATACATTACCCCTCTCCTCCTTCAATCGGTTCAATGTTCAGTTCGTTGCCAACCGGCACCAGGGCATAACGCTTGCCCAGATACTCGTATTCACCGTCATCGCACAGCTGCGGCAAGCAAATGTTCACCTGCTGGATATTCTCCACAATGCCGGTGCCGGCCACCACCCACATAAACTTCTTGCTGCGGCGGGGGTATTTCTGGTAGCAAAGCATCACGGCAATGTTGGCCAGTTCTTTGGGGTCAAGGCAAATCTCTGCACACCGGGCACGGAACTTGTTGTAGTACAGCTGCCAGTCAACCTCAAAGTTGGCGGCAAACTCCTTTGTAACGCCCTCAGCCTCCAGCTCATCTTTGAACCGATCAAAGTAACGGCAATGGTGTTCAGTCTCTGCCAGCTCGGCTACCGTTTTATTAAACTCAAAGTAGATTTTTTCAATCGCATCAAAATGCTCCTGGCTAAATCCCACCTCCGCGTCAATCATAATTGTGTAATCAAACCCGTCACTCCTTTTGTGGCGCAGCCCGTCCGCCCACTTTTCAATAACCCAACACATCTTATTCATGTTGCTGTGGGCGCAGCTCAGGCGCTTCATCCGCTTGTAGTACGGGCTTGCATACTTCATAAAATACGGCAAAGGTCTGCCATACTTGGCAATCTGCCGCGGCACCGGGTACAACACACCGGTCTTTGCAAAATCGCATTCTTGCTTGTGGACTATATCATCATCTCACACTCTTGGCGTGTATGAGAGGCTGGCACTTCCACGCCGGATTTTCACCGGATCGCGTACATCCCTTGCGGGCTAGTCTCTTGACCTTCCTTATTATATGTATAAGGCTTGGCACAGGATTGTATCAACCATGATAGTTCCCCTGTCAGCACACAAGTTCAGCGCCATTTCCTGCGCTTTCTCAGCCGTCTTGTGTACACCCTGCTCTTGCAGGTTCACCAGCTGTTTCCACTGCGCGTCACCGCACAGGGCCACCGATTGTTGATGGCTTTCGTTTTTCAATTACCCCGTATGTCACCATACAGGCCAGACTATCTCTTCCATGTTTCCATGGCCGCGCACTTGGCGTCCGGGCTATCATCTCCCGGCCTACAGGGCTACACTCATCACCCCTAGTCGTTACACCTTCATTGGCTACCAATAATTGGTAATCAAAGCTTGGCACGGTATTGTCTTTACACTGTATTGTAAAGAGTTTCACCGTTAGCCGCCCTTTAGGCGACACTGCTGATAAGGCATTCACGCGGTTTTACAACGGCGAAGCCACCGTTGGTTATGGAGAGCAGATCCACATACCGGCTGTATGTTTCTTTCTGCTTCTCGGTTTTTGGAGTTTTGTTGTGGTAGCAGCTCGCGTAATTGGAAATCTCACCAATCAAACTCTTCAAGCTGCGCATAATGCAGGCTGTGCGGTTCTGGATCGTGTCCTTCTCCGCCAGCGCAGTTACTTTATCTTCAATGTCAATTACAATTTTTGCGTTCCTATCCACACCCTTCATCATCAAAGGGCTGTCAAGAAGCAAGGTTAAATCGCCATCATACACACCTACGTTGTTTTTTTGCAGGTGTAGACTATATCTTCTACCGGTTTCCCGGCAGCGGTGCGCTCCAAACTGCGTGTCAATAGCAGCCTTGCCCTGGTACACTCATCCCAGATAGTCGTTGCAGCCGTTTCCAGCCACAGGATTCTCCTGCCGTCTCTCAGGCAGGCATTCCCTGTTAGCAGCCCGTAAGGGCCACACCCCTGACGAAGGGTTCACACCGTTCCTAATGCTGTGTTACCACAGCCCCGGACCATCATCCGATCCGCGCCATTTAATCTCTGCGGGGTAATACTCTTGCAATTAACAATCAACGTGTTCACCAACTGGCCGCAATATTTTTCCAGCAGCGGGTTGGTCACGCCCTTCAGGATTACATGCTCGCTCTTGCAAATGTGTGGGTTGCGTTCAATCAGCCGTTCGCCAAGCGTTGTTCCTGTTCTGTCAAAACTGTAAAACTCATTCGCCTCCAGCGCCCCCTTCAAGGGTAGGCCGGCAATGTGTTCCATCAGCATAATCAGGTCAGGCACTAAGAACTTAAAGCTTCCGCGCAGCCACAACTTGCCGCACTTCATGTCATCCTTATATTTTCCAAGCAAGTTGGTTATGTATTTTCGCACTCCCTCCTCTTTCAGCATCTCCGGGTTCTTCAAAATCGCCGCGCAATAATTATTCAGCGGTTTGTGCCGGTCAGCCAGCATGCCCAAAAAGCAGTAGGTGTATACCGGGTCACCGTTCTCAATCTTTTCAACCCAATCAATGCTGTAATCTGCCAGATGCTCAAACTCGTCTACCGGCAAATCCAGGTCCTGCAAAATCTGGTAGTTGCCGCGGGTGTATAGCGGTTCTGTGTCAATATCAAACTGCCACTTTGCAATGCCAATGCAGTGCTTGTTCTTCTTGAACTGGTACCAGTATTCTTCCCAGTCCGCAATCGTGCCGGTCTTCTTAAAATACTTGTACCCCTTGTACATGCTCTCGCAGGCAATAATCTTGGGTTCAGCCCCTGGGCTGACATCGTGTTCCACGCCCCAAATGTCTTTGATGAATCGTACCCCGCGTTCTGCAAAAAACGTCTCATAATCCATCTGGTTCAGCACACCCTTAAAGTACGGCATACGCCACACCACACTGGTCACAGGTGTCTCGCTGCCTAACCGCCGCTGTATCTCCTGCATAATCTTGGGGTGTGCAATCCCGCAGCCGTCAAAGGCGTTTATCTCAATGTCGCGGGTAGTTTCTGCAATGTCTTTCTGCACCCACTCGCGGTCAGCCCCGGTTTTGCGGTCTTTGAACTGGATCTTGCGGTCATATACATATTTAATGTTCTGGTTTGGTATCGTCACAAAACAATCCGGCACCACCACAATGGTCGGGTACCAGTTCTCAATGCAGTGGCAGCTAGAATACATCAGGCCGCGATAAGCGTAAAATTTACTCAATACTGTTTCCTGAATTTGTATTCCCATCGTGATTCTCACGTCAAGGTCGTGGGCCAACCGCCTGTCCACAAAGCTCAAAATACCCTGCCGCACCATACTGGCGCTGCGTTCACTCAGCACAAACTCTTGCTTTCCAATCTTAAACCCGTGCTGGATCAACCGCTTCATGGCCGCCTTCTTGTTCTGGCCACCCACGCAATCCACAAACACAACAAACCGGTTGTACTCGTTGCTTTCATATGTAAGCAGCCGGATCTGCCGGAACAGCATGTTGTCACCCTGCTTTACATAAAAGCGCTCTTCCTCCTCCTGGCTGATCTGGATGTTGTAGTCATGGTTGATAATGTAGGTCAGGTTCAACTTTCGCACAATATATAGTGGTGGTGCGAACATTACTCATCCTCCTTATTATTCGGGTCATCCTCTTTGTTCTCGGCTTTTTCCAGGTTGTAAATCTTTTCAATGCTAACCCGCCCGCTGTCAAACGCCTCACGGGAAAGTGCTGCCCACAGCAGTGCGTACAAAACCGGCAGCGCCACAAAAATTCCAACCGTGGCCACAGTGCCCAACATCTGCAACGCCAGCCGGATCACCACAATGCAGCCTCCAACCAGCACCATGGCCTTAAATCCCTGCCACAGGTCATGCAGAAAATTTGTCAGTATCAACAAAGTTTCAGCTTCTTTCTTGTTCAAAGTTTTATACCTCCAAAAAAATATTTTTATTGTTGGTTAAATCGCTGAATTAAAAAAGATACTAGAGATTAAATGTGGCTTGCTTTCATCTGGCACAACAATATTGGGGCCGTCATTATTCAATACTTTAATCTCCGGCGTTGTCATCTCTTCTGTCATCTCAGCACCTTCACCTTTTCCCTTTGACGGCTTACAGCTACCAACGGGATACCACCGGGAATGCTCTTTTCCTGGTTTTTTACGGTACCTGTCTTGTGCATTCCAGATGGCCTTAGCAGGGCCTTCTTCATCGCACAGCAGATTCAAAGCAACCATCATATCGGGTTTGCCTTTCACACCAATTCCTTCAGGAATCACTCCGTAACAAGGCGTAACCAACCCTAAGCTATGAAGATCTTTAACTGCGTTCGTTAACGTTCCAGTATGATAACGTAGTTCTGTGGCCACACCGCTTAAAACTCCCACCCACACAGGGAGTGTGCCTGAGCTTTCGTTGATGTAAGTTTTCTGCCACAATGTACGGCGGTAGTTAAAGTAAAGATACACCCTAAACAAGGTTTCCGCCCCACGCCCATCCGGGCATTCAGCCAGAACTAGCTTGCGCAAAACGTGGTACTCTTTACATCCAAGAAGAGCAAAACTGAACGTTCCATTTCCCGTCATAAACACATCTTTCATATCCGGGCAGAAACGGTATCGAAACAGCTCTGAAGGCTTACTAGGATCAAAATCCTCTGTATGCACTACTCCACCCTCTTCAAGATACTGTATCGCCTTAATCACTCGGTTGTGTTGTTCTCTTCTCTTCTTGCCAACCCCAAACGTGCCTGTTGTGTTTGTAATCTCAGCGATTGTAGCAATGGTCCAGATGTCTTCTTCATCCTCGTAAACTGGCACTGCCCGCATATAAAGTGCCAAATAAACGGGTAGGATTTCTTTTACATCTTTCAAAAAAATCAGATCAGCGGGCACCTGTATGTAAAAATCATTGATCCGATCCTCCTTAATAAACATTCTTACTTATCGCTCCTAATCATTAAAATCGCCCTGAAAATTGCGTGTCATTGCTTGCGTTAAAAAGCTCTGAAACCCTGTTTTTGAAGGGTTTATTCAGAAAGCGGCCTAAAAATTGCGTGTCATTGATAGCACTAAGGTTCAAAACCACCCCCTAAAACTGCGTGAAAATAGGATGTAATTATAAATCTCTCGTTAATGTTATAAGCGGCTCGTTTCCCCGGCGTTTGTTCTTGTGTGGGCGCATGAGGTCGTTCTCTTGGTTGTTACTGCGTTCCTGCAGGTTACTGCGTTCCGCTTTCATAGTTGCGTAAAGGTTGTTATGGTGCAAAGGGTTTGGTTCAATCGCGTCCTTGAGTTAATGCGGTAAAGTTGTGTTTCGTTCCTTTTTTAAGTAAGGGCTTGGTTGAATCGCTTCCTTTAGTTCTTCGCGTTTTTTGTTTGTGTAGCCGCACCTCATAACTGTGTGGGCGCATGGGTTTTGGTAGGATCGTTCCTTGGTTTTTCGTTCCTGGTTTTATACAATCGCCCAGCGCTTTTAACGCATCCTGTTGGTTTATGTATCGCATGTCGTATCTCCTTGTATCATGGCTCACAACGCGTCCCTGAGCGTCTCAGGCCATGTTATACCGTGTGGTATCGCAGGTTATGAATAGATCGCTGGTTCCGGCATTACCGGCTCGTCAAAACAGCCAACCCCAAAATCTCCCGGCCAATATTCGCCCTGCAGCCATTCGCTCTGGCTCTGAATAATTTCGTCCAGGTTGTCAGGATCTTTCACCAGGTTCATTGGCATCAGTAGCGGAAGGTACTCGCCGTCGTCATCCATGATGGTAAACAGACTGGCCAGATCATCCGCCGTTGCGCTTTGTAATTTTTCAAGCCTTGTCATAAGTTCGGCGCAGGAGACCCGCGACTTTAGTCGTGGGAGGAATGCGCCTTCAACTCCTCTCTGTAATATAATTTGTTGCCGCTTCCAGCAACGTAAGTTTTTTGTAGCTTACGCTATTTGAGATAACGGTTCCGTCGTACTTTTTGATGGCAAAATACCCGCTGGTACGTCTGCCGGTAATGAAGCATTCCTCACCGTTATATCGGACCTTGTCCCAAAGGCGGAAACCTTTCACCAGGTACGGAGCCTGATTCTTTTTGCGGGTGCCGCCTTTAATGATTTTCGCCTTGTGGATTTGCCGGTTGTGATGACGTAGCGCCCGCGTGTGGAACATCGTGTCGCACGGCTTTGCATTTGGAGCTTTGGCAATACAGCGAGCATCGTTGGTGTGGCTTTTCTCTACGTGGTTTTCCTCCCGCAGCAGCTTGGTGATGTACCCGTAGGTCTGCTTGACAGGAATGTTCAGCTCATCCTTCAGTCGTGCGAGCAGCGTATTGCGCATGATTCCCATGAAAGCGGCGTCGCGCAGCGGCTTGCCGCGCTTTTTGCCATTGCCCAATGTGATTTTCCCCTCGTGGAGTGCCTTGTGACATACCGCGCATAAGGTAATCAGGTTGTTCGGAGCATTGCCTCCGACATGACGGCTTTCAATGTGATGCACGTGCAGCCGAACTGGCTTCTTTTCTGCCGGATGTGCGCCACAGCACTGGCAGGTGTAGTTATCACGTTTTAGGACGTACTGGCGCACATTGTATTCGTCGTACATCTCGCCGAGCTGATAGTCACTTCCCACCGGGAGAGGCTTTCCCTCCAACATGGCTTTTAGCCGCTGGGTGTCAAATTCAGCGGTTTCCACACGTACCAGCACGATTGGGAGAATCCTGCAAACGCGCTTAATAACGGTGATATGCTCCTGAATTTTAACTTCAACCGACGGCGCCAGCCAGCCTTTGTGCTTGCTATGCACTCGATTGTTGAAGCGCGGCGCCCTGTACCGGGTTTTGCGGTTCCTGCAGCTGCGGCGGTATTGCCGTCGCACCGAGAGCAGCTCTACCACGTCGTTACGGGGAGACAGTTCCTCTTTGTAGAGTTCCCTACCCTCTGTACAGGCAGAAAGTCCCACATGCCTGGAACCAGCATCAACGCCCAGGGCAACGGGTTGTTTGTATCCCGCACTTCCGTGCAGGAGTTTGATTACGAACGGCGTGCGCTTTACAACGCGAGCCTTTCCTTCTTTCAATAGTAAACGAGCCTTTCCGGGTGAGCACGGCATCAAGGGCTTGCCGTGCTTGTTAAGTACATACACATATTGCATAATACCATGCTCCTTTCTAAAAATTTGGCGGCTAAAAAGAAGCCGCTCTCTCTTTGCGGAGAGTTGGAATCCTTCCCCAATGTCACAAGTGGTTTGAGTCAGCCACACCTGTCGGCTTTACCTCAGCTTTACGTGATGTGTTGTCGCAGAGCGGCAGATTAGGATTAACGTCCACCGGTGCCTATACATTCGCTTGTAACGTAGTACTCGAAGCACTTAGGGTAGTCAACACACCCTTTCGGGCACAGCCGAAGCTTTGGACTCACCGTATTCGGCAAGCCCGCGACTTCAGTCGTGGGCTATTGACATGCTTTATCCACCTCCTTAGCCTGCCGTACAGGCGTTTCCAGCTCGTATCTTAGCTGGGCTGAATAATTTGTTTCTGCGATCAAAGGCTCGTCATAGGGGCTTGCAGGGCCATGTCCGCCAATGGTATCGACTTTAACATCGGCTTCCTCAAACATTTTTGTCCACATGTCATATGCCAGCATCAGCCTGATTGCATCCACAACCTCATCCAGTGTTTTCTCTCCACGCAGATACAGATTTGATATCTCCATAAGATCTCTGTATCGTTTATTTGATATGCCCTTCATTACAAAATCCCTCCTTTGTTGTCTGGCGACCATATAGCATACAGTAAAGACAATCAGGAGTTTCAAATGAGCTATCGCAATCCTCACACCGCACATATTTTGTCATGGTGGGTGCCGCATCAATGGCCTCCAAAACCCGCTGTACACCATCCAGGTAAGCCTGCCATTCGGCCTCTGAATACTTCGGGTCGCGCTCAATGCAGTACGCCTCAAACTCCTCCGCATCAATCAGTCGTGCCATAAAAATTTTCCACCTTATTTTTCGTTTTTATTGTTCACGGAATTTTTACATGTGAACTTTTTGTAACATTTGTTGGCGATGTGTTGTGCTGTTGTTGTTATCTTCCACGCGCCAAAAATCAATAGCGTACATACAATCCCCAATGCCAACAGCATCAGCGGTCCATATATGTAAATCATCAGTATAGCGTCCACTGTAGATTCCCACGCCTCGTTCATATGCTGCCTCCAGTACCCAGGTCCCGCATCATCTCGTCGGTCAGATAGTACACGGTGCTGGTATACCGATCTTCGAACGATCCGTTATCATATGTGGTGCGGTCGTAAAAGTCGGCCTTGTAGCTGTTATCTTCATCAGAATATTTTATGGTGACGTAATCTACATCCTTGGTTTCTTCTTTTACGATCCCATCATCCTGTATCACGCCGCAGTGCAGGTATGTGTCAGCGCCGCAAATGCCGCCATACCGGTTTGTATACGGCAGCGTTTCAAGGAATGCGTAGGAGATCTTGTGTGTGGCCTGTACAGTGGTCACACTCACAGCTTTTGGCGCTTTAGCTTCTAAGTCAATGCCTAAGTGTACAGCAGCTCCAGCAGCCAATACCGCAGTGGCCACAGCGCAAGCGTGAGTTATAGCACTGGCGATTTTTAACTTTGACATAAAGTTTCTCCTTATTAGTTGCAGTCTAGGATCTCGAAACTGTCAAGTAGAGCACCGAACGAATTCTCCCAGTCCTTATAGTCTTCCTGTGTGACTTCTTTTACCGGGTTAAGCACAATCCAGTCGTGCAGCTGCCGCATCTCGTCAAGCAATAATTGCAGGTTACTGGCAGTCTCTTTCTTGCGGGTTTCAAATTCTTCATTGGTCATTTGTGTATTCCTCCTAGATCTGGGAAGTATTTGCGGCGCTTTTCATAGTTAATACAGGTAATTTCGGCTTTATCACGCAACCCGCTTATATCGCAACGAACAAAAACCTTGCCATAGTTTTTGCAGTGTTTGCAGTATAAACATAAGCTGGACGTGTAGTCTTCAGGCCATTCTGTAAATAGCGTGCAATGGGCAGGTTGTTCTATCGGCTTCTCTTCTAGTTCGCAGACAATCCGGCTATCAGTCATAATCATCCGACAGTAACAGCAATTCTTGCATGTAGTTTTTTCTGCCTGTTCTTTAGCTGTCTCAGCTTTGCGTTCCTGCTGTACTCTCAGCCAGCCATAGGCGCACACACTAGCCAAAGCGCAAATCTTTATACCCGTATAAATTGTTTCAACCAGCATCGGCCATGTCCTCAGTATCGTCCGACATACCAATCAGTCCTTCGGCTTCCATCAGCAGCCGGAATGTCTCGCGTCCCTTGGGCGTAATCAGTGTCTGGGTCCCGGCATGCCCGTTACCGCGGTTCACAAATTCCTTGATATCAAATACCTGCAAATTTCCCATAAAAAATCTCCTTGTAAAAATATGGGTGTCACTGTCCTTGACCCAATTATTCAAGATCAAGTTTGCCTACTGGCTTTCAGCTGCCCCGCCATAATTCAATCGTCATGCCGCACCTTTTTTATTCCGGCAACGGCCGGTATTTATTCATATCGCAGTAACCGCTCATAGCGTTCATGTCGTGCAGCATCTCGTTTACTACCTCGTTCCGGTCAAGGCCATTGCGGTCTGCATAATCTACCATGTCTTCAAACATTACGGCGATTGTATGCGTGTAATCCTTAATGTGTTCCGTCTGTGGCTGTACGGAATATCTAAAGCATGTCTGTTCCATTGTTAAAAATCTCCAAAGTTATTATTTAGGAATGAGGATTGGTAGCAGCCATAGCGCTCGGCTCCATATGGTCGCCAAAATAAAATTTATGTACGCCCTTGGCCCCTACCCAGTGGTCAAAACTTTCATCAAAGCTGTCACTATGTACTGCAGCCGGCACCTGAATAATGCAGGGCACTTTTTGCGCCACCATATCATCTTTACACCACCCGCTGTTGCAGGTTCCGCAGCAAGGTTCCAGTACCAGGTCGTCAAACGGGAACATCATATCGCAGTAACTTTTGATGTATTCGTCATAGACTCGTTCTGCGTTATGCTCATATGGCGTATCATTCCAGTCATCGCCGTACCATTCCGCCAGGTCATCATCACCCAGGTAGAACCGTACCAGGTTGCCCTTGCGTTCAAAGTCGATAATTTTCATGCCTGAGTTTCCTCCTTGGCGGCTTCATGTTCAACCTCAAACATCTTGGTCATATCTGTCGGGAATTCATGCCTGCTGTACATAGCCGCCGTCCGCCGCACCAACTCGCACGGATCAGGATTATTTGCCCCAAACTCCGCGTTCAGCTCGTCTTGCGTCACCGGCCACTTAAAGCCAAAGTCACTGCGTTTGATTTTGCACAGCGGCGCTCCTTCATGCCAGAACACGATGCCCTCCATGGCGGCCAACTCCAACCCGCGCCGGATTCCCTCAAAGCTTAGGTTCGGGATATCAATACTGATCGTGCCATGTCGCACCAGCACGTCCTTGTCCAGCCCGTAGGGATTCTTCTGGAAGTGCGGACCAATCGCCTCATAAGTTGCATTCGGCAGGTCATCCCAGCTGTTGTTTCGCGCCTCCACAAACCATTTGTCCGCGGGGTTATCTGCCGCCACTTTCACCCAGTGGGGCCAGTGGCCAGTTACTGGGTCTGGCTCGTCACACGGAATCGCGCCCTCCGGTACTGCTCTGCCCGGCTTGGCATCAAAGCGCTTGTAGAATTCGCCGTTAATAATCGCGCAGCAGGCACCGTCAAGCTTCAATGTGGCAATGCTCTCGTCCGTCAGCGCCGCCTCACAGCCCGGCGTAATCTCGTCACAGATTCCGGTAATCTTGTGGCCACTGAATTCGCGCTTATATAAGGTAGGGATTTTCTTCATTGGTTTTTACCTCCAAAACTTTGTTAATTATTCAAGTGTCAATCTTAATGTTGCGCATAACGACATCGGCAATAGGGGTGCCCGTCAATGCGCACAGGCAGGCGTAACGGCCAATCCATTCATCGAAGTCTACATTCTCGTTAAAGGTGATTTGCACATAGTTGGTAGAATAGCCATGACTTTTCGCCCATGTATCCGGCGTGCCATGGTTACATTCCAAGCAAACGTGCCGGCGGTCTGGATCTGATTCAATAAACCAAGCCATGCTGACACCCTGCTCATATAGCGGGGCCATCATTTTCCGGGCGCTCAGTTTTGCGCTGCATGTCTCTGCCGTGCTCCAGCGGCTCGTCCGGTTGGCTTGGTACTCTGCGCACGCATCATCCACGGCCTTATGTGCTGCCTTTGGGTCGCTCACATCAATCGTCACACTGCGTAGCGTGGTTGGCTCTGGTGTAACAGCCGGTGCCCCACATTCCTCCGGCGTAATTAACGTGCAGCAGTTTGGGTCAAGTTTCAGCTCCCTGACCGCCAGCATACCGCTCGGCTGCAGCCACCGCCCATAGGGGGTCTGATTGTCCACTACTTTGGTAATTATGAATGTATCGCCCTCGCAGGCCAAATATTGGTGTATACCCGCCCGGTGTGTTTTGGTAATTCGTACTTTGTCGCCCGGTTTTACCAAACAATATCTAGCGGAGTTATTGATAGTGCTTGTGTCGTGATTTTCCATGAATTATTTGCCTCCTTTGTTTGCGAAAACTTGTATTTAGCAAAAGTAAAAAAGTGGGTGCTTGCCAGGCACCCAAATTTAATGGGCATCGCTATATAGTAGCCAGCGGCGGCACCCCCAACACTGTATCTACCGCCATTGCCGTTGCATCAATCTGCTCTTGGCTCAAGCCAATGTAGCGCATCGTAATGCTCTGGCTGCTGTGGTGGAACTTGTTTTGCAGCGTTTCCATCACCTGGCCAGCCGGCAGCCCGGCCTCTGTCATGGCGTGGTTTGCAGCATAGCCATAGGTTTTGCGCAGGCTGTGGGTACTAATATGCTCTTTAATGCCGCACTCTTTGGCCGCTTGGTTCAAGATCCGCCACACCTGGGTTTCGTCCAGCGGCTGCGGCACTCCCTTGGGGCTGCGCATACTCTGGAACAATGGCCAGCCTGGCTTCAGCACATTCATGGTTCGGCCCCGCATCTCTTCAATCAGGGTGGTAATCGCGCCTGCTGCCAGCGGGGTAATCAGGTCATTGGTGCGCTTGCCGGTCTTTTCATTGATGATAATTACGCGGTGGCGCGGGCAGTTGTGCTCACAATCCCACACATCATCAACGGTAAGGCGTAAAAGATCGCCCACACGCAGGCCCAGTGTCACACCACATATAAATAAGGTATAGTTCCGCTGCCTATTATACGGGCGTCCCTGGGTGTGCAGGTAGGTGGCTATGGCGTTAAAGTCTTCGCGGCTGCGGATCGGCTCTGCCGGCGTTGGTTTTGCCACACCATTGGTTTTTACCAGGCTCAGTTTGGGCTGGGCATAGCGGGCGGCACGGGCTTTCTTACTGCGGCTCCGCTGGCGCGGCTGTGGTGTTTTGCGTACCAGCTTATAACCCATGGCGGATGCCAGCTGTTCCATCAGGGCGTTGTGGCCGTCAGTATCGGCGCTTGCCTGCATCATTGCCATCAGTAAGCTTGCAGCACCTTGTAGGTCCAACCCACCCTTGGCCTCTGTGGCCTCCTGCATCGTAACAGTGCGCGGAATAAAGTGAGCTACGCTGTTTCTTTTTTTCATAGTGGGCTTCCCTCCTGTGTGGTGTGTCCTGCGGAGCTTTATCCTGCGGAGCTTTATCTTATGGTTCTATTATAGCACTGCTAATTACAAGAAGTCAACAGTGGCAAAAAATAAATTTCAGGAGAAAGCGTAACAGGCTGCGCCTGGGGCATTTCAGGCTCCGCCTGTATGGGCGGGGGTTTTTGAGCTGCGGTTGTATGGGCTACGGTGCCGTTATACTCCTGTGGGAGTACCCACCCAAAGAAACCCGACTGGTGTTGTAATAGAAACTATCCCCCCCCACCGCCTGCGGCAGTGGGACCCAATCTGCGGCAGTGGGATCTCAATTCGTCCCCGTAGGGTGCCTTCCTTTATATATATGGCACGCCAGAGGCCCAAACAGCGCTCATAGAGCTTGCAGCCGTCTTATTAGTGGCACCTATTGCCAGAATTTGCCATGGATTTGCCGGGATTTAACCTCTGGTGGGGCCAATGTGGGGGCGTTTCGGGGCTGTAAAGCGGCGTTTCGGGCTGTTCCGAGGCATTTTCGAGCGGAAATTATGCGTTTTTTAGCGTTTTGGCGCTGTTTTTGCGCGTTTTAGTGGCCAAATTGTGCGTTTTTATGGCGTTTTTGGGTAAAAAAATAAGGCCCCAAAGGAGCCTAGAAAGGTGATTGTTATGCGGTTTTCTCCGAGAAAGGGAACGATTAAAGAAACGGGGATCTAAAGGGTGGAAAGTGGAGGAAAGGAGGGGCTTGGAGAAAGGAGGAGAGGTGGTAGGGAGGCGGAAGAGGAAGAAGTAACGTAGGTGCGTTGGTTTGTGTTTTGAGGGCCGGGAGTGAGATGGAATAACTAACCCATTTTCCACGCTTTTACGTCATTTTTTCTTTTTAACCTGCCCCCCTATGCAAACTATTGAAGGTGGTTTGCAAGTAGCAGATTTTTAGCGGTATACCGTCAAATTTTACCCTATACAGCCCCATATTTAGTACGCCTTGCTGGCTTTACACACCACATTTTGCGGATTTGTACCTTTATATACGCGTAAAGCGCCCCCGTGGGCACCCTTGCAAAAATCAGGTCAAAATTCTACTGTGGTATTATGTGATTGTCGAAAGGAACACAGCAAACACCCCGTTCCAAGTAGATAATCTGTTTACCGCGTATTCACGGGGGCGCCTTTGGTGCCCTAACACTGGATACGGTCAACGGTATACAGATACTGGAAACAACCGCACCTTGACAACAGAATATTGTACACTGGTTTTTCTTTGGCCCGTGTAGTGTGCGCTCATTCGCGCCGCTCATTTGCTTGACACTACAATGGCCCTTGCAAAAGTCCTAGTTGTAATTTTTGCGCTGAACGTATCTTTCCGCAAAACACGCATGGCAAGGGGTGAAGAGCCGCCTTGCATAAGCTACAGGTGTACCCTTTGGGTATTCCAATGGCATGGTGTCAACCTAACAACGCGTGCAAAAGTGTTTGAGAAACACGGTACAAGTAAACACAAGTTTTCAGCCCGAAAAGTGTACAATATTCGACCGTCAAGGGAACGTTGTTTCTTTGTACCTTGAAAACTGAATAGTCGGAAAGTGCAGCTTTCCCATACCCGGAAGCAAACCTTGCTATCTAGTGGGGTTCAAAAACCGGTTCAACAAAGCACCAACAGTCACAGTTGGAAGAAAATGTGGCCGCCCTGCATTCTGCGGGGATAGTCTCCAGAAACTACCGCTATTCGGGTTAGCGGCAAGTCAGGAAATCCACGGAATATAAAGCCGTCCCCCAAACGGTGGAAGTTTCCGCGCTGGCAGTCTGATTAAAGTTAGCGCTGTACGCTTGACTGCACCTTGTAAACTTTACACTTTCAAGCCTTGGAATGTCAAATCAAATAATCTAGTCAAGGTTTGGAATAGCAAATACATAACCCCAGCACAGCCCAGCAGGTCACTGTTTCTTGGCCTGCTTTCCACTGCCCGAAAGGGTAGAAAAAAGCCGCCCATGGTGTACCCAGGCGGCAGAAAAGGGGGTCTTGCCAATGTGGACAGATTCAGAGTACATATCCGAGCCGATTTCCGGTGTTTCTGCGTTCGTTAGTGATACAGAATGCTGGGAATTGGAAGCGGAAGAAGCTGATTAGTTCCTAGGCAAGCGGGGTGTCGCTGTTCACGCGGCGGCACTCCGTCCTCTTATTTGTAGTTTATCACATAGTCAACACCGTGTCAAGAAAGGAAGTATAGAAATGTTGAAACTTTGGGAAGTCCGCTTTCAGTTAGTATCAGGGGCTATTTTCAAGAGCTTTGTCCCTGCCTATTCTAACGGCGGGGCCGAGAATAAGGTACTCGACCTACTCCGCGACCGTTGCAAGCGCTGTCTGGCGTTCGATACAGAGGGTCAACCCATTGCGGACACTCTCTACCCTAACCCGCAGTTAGTAGACTGCACCCTCATTGCCACCCTATAAGGGCGATACCTGGAGTTGGTGGGCCAGGGGCAGAAAGCATCCCACTACCATGCCCAACAGGGCAAAAAATGAAATGAAGTATCTAACAGAATGAAAGGATGTACTACCATGAAAAAGAACACTACTACTACCACCAAGTCCGCAACCACCAAGGCACCCCGCCAGAACCCGGTTCCCAAGTCCGAAAAGACTAACAAGCTCACCCTGACCGCACTGGGCAGATTTGCCCAGGACTATGCCGACCCGGAAAACGAACTTGCCACTATCACGGATGAAAATCTTCGTTCCTATGGCGTTGTCGAATCCAAGGCTGGCTTGCTCAACTCTGCCCGTGGTATCTACCTTGCCGCCAACTTCATGGCGTCCTGCCGTGAATCTGCTGGCTGGGAAAAGGAAAATAAGGCTGAACTGGATGCTGCCGCGGCGGACGTTCGCAAGAAGATGAATACGTTCTTCAAGGCGTTTGGCCAGCGTCCCGGCCGCCGTGCGGTGGATGCTGCCCGCCCTCTGTATTCCTGCACGGATGCTGACCTGTTCATTATCGGCGAAAATGCCGAAGCTGCCCGTAAAAAGGCCGAGGATGGAACCAGCACGAACTGGGAAAAGGTCGAAACGTTCTTCCTGGAGTATCTGGTTCTTTCCTGTGGCCGCCTGATTGCGGGCAAACCCTTGGAACGTGTTTCCGAAAAGGACTTCAAGGCGGCAAAAACCGCCAATAACCAGGCCAAGAGGGAAAAAGCTGCCAAAACCAAGGAAGCCAACAAGCAGAAGGCCGATGCCGCGGAAGAAACCCGCAATGAACTCGAAGCTGCCAAGGCCGAATTGAAAGAGCTGAAGTCCCGTGCCATCAACATGCAGGCCGTTCTGGCTCTTGTTATGGCCAGCCATGCCACGCCGGAAGAGAAGGAAGAAATTGTAACCCTTCTCAGCGGTAAGACTCCGAAGCAGGCCGAACGGGCTGCCCATGTTGCTGCCAGCAAAGCCACCCCAAAGGCCAAAGAACAGCCTGCCGCTTGATAGCACTACTATGCCCGGAGTTGGTAGGCCGGGGGAAGGAAGCATCCTACCACCAACCCTACGGGGTAACTAAAATGAATCGTTTGAAAGGAAGTATTGCCATGAAAAACGCAGTTTTGTTCAATTACTATATCGGCGATTCCACTTTTGGTGGAGTGATCGCCTACATCGACGACCGCGAAACAGCCAAAAAGTTCGCCTCTGACATCGAGGTGGGCATGAGTTATGCTCTGTATGAACAGGACTTTCGCCACTTGTTCAATGTGGCAAAGCTTAGCAAGCAGGTTTGCACGGACCTTCTGTGCTGCTTTAATAGCAACCCAGATAAGTTCGAAGCCTCCGTCTATAGCGAAGACGAAGCACCGGACTTGTTTTATGGGGTAAACGACTCCGACGTCTATACAAAGGCAGAACTGGAGGGCTGAAAAAATGAAAACCCTCTTGACCCACCTCACCCGGTTCGCGGCCTTTACCGCTGTAACACTGGCCATTCTCTTCGGCCTTCCCGCCCTGGCCGAGCGCCACCCCTTCATTCTGTTGGCCGTTTCAATCGCCATTTTGATTCTGGCCGTGTATGCCATTCACAAACCAGTGGCAAGACCCAAAGCGGAAAAGCACCGCACCGCCACCCACCGCAAGGCGGCATGACATCCCACCATCCCATCATGAATATCATGAATATTTTGACCCAGAACAAACGCCTTAGCCATTCCGGTTAGGGCGTTTTCTTGTGGGCCAAAACCACAAACAGCCCCCTCTTTGCACGCCCAAAGCAGTACATAGCAAAGGAGGGATATTTTGAAAGTTGTTTGTGAATTATGGACCGGTCTGCCAGGGGAACCCAAAGAACTTCTGACAAAGTACGAAGCCGAAAACCAAGAGCAGGCGGACGAATATAAATCTCTGATGATTCAAACCTGTCTGCAAAGCTATAACCCCACCCTTTGGGAATTCCGTTTCGTTCCGCAACCGGTCTGACCCGCACCACGCCTTTGGTTCAATCGTCAAGGGCGTTTTTTCATACCTGCCACGCTATCTTTGGCGTTACAGATAAATTGAATCGGCTTTGCCAATGAAAGGAAGTCTCCCAAATGAAACCTCGCCGCATTTTCTCCGCCCTCCTCCTCTCCCTCGGCCTTATCCTCCTGACCTTCGCCGCCACTTGCCGCCTGGTCATGACCAACATCCAAATTGATTATGACCCATCCAGCCCTGCAACCGTCACTCTCACCGTCTTTGGCCAGTCGGATGAATACACCCTGGCCATTGATGCCGATTGAATCCCCTGCCAAGAAAAACAGCATGAAATGAAAGGAAGCTGCAAAATGAATACCCCCTACGCTCTCATTCTCACTGATTCCACCCACGCACCTACCGTCATCGGCCATTATAACAGCCGCCAAACGATAGATGAAATCCGTTCCGCTATTCGCAGCTACTTCACCGATGACGAACCGGTTCTCCCCACGGATATCATTCCCGACACCGCCCAGGTCCTGAATGAATGCCGCGCCGCAATCAAGGCACACCACAACCACTTTGTCAATCTGCGCAGCCTAGCCTTGAATGACCCCTATCGCATCTGGCAGCCTGAACTGCGCCAGTACGCCGTCACGTTTTATATTCCCTACGCAAAATGCGTTACTTATTTTACTGCCATGTCCACCATCATTGCGGAACGAATCGTGCAGAAAACGCTTGAGAGCGCCAAAGATGTTACCGCCTTCCTCATCCCGTCCGACCACCCGGAATATAAAGGCATTTTTGCCGACCGCAGAGAAATTCCTGCCGCCGACCTTGATTCTATCACCTGATTTTAACACTGAATCACAAGATGAAAGGAAGTCCCAAAATGATTGTCTTAAAAGAGAATGAACGTCTTTACGCAACCTCCTGGCAATATAATTCTGCCCGCATCCTCACCCGCCTGGCCCAGCTCATCACTGCCCAGGGCGGCAAAGTGAAACCCTTGTATCCCGCCGTCATCTCTGACCGCAACCTGGAAGAAGCCTGCACCGCAACGCAGCGCCGCATTGAATCCTCTTCAACCTTCCATCCCAAAGTGCGGGAACCGCTGATTTCCAACCTCCAAAAGGAGCTTGCCCTCTTCCAGTCCATCCCCAACGCCCCCATCACCGTCACCCACACCAGCTATATCAACTTCGCAATGAACGGCGTTTACTATTCCTATAGCCTGGACAATAACCCCTTCTTTCCCTTCCACTACCTCAAAACCCCTATCGACCCCAAAAGCGAAACCTACTCTGGCGATGCCTGTTTGGAAGAAAGCTCCAAGTCCTGGTTTACTGACCCGCTTATCGGCTTTGGTTGTCCTGATTCCGAGATTGAATCCGCTGCCGGGGCCATCCTCTCCCTGCTCCTTGCCGCCCCACTCTCCACCATTCGCCACGATACCAAGCGCACCCGCATCCCCAACACTTACGATGACGGCTACCACTTTGAAAACATCCCCGTCAAAGAGCGCCGCCTCAAGATTGATTTTTGAACGTCAAAACGCCGCTACCCCATTCATAACAACACAGTCTGCTAAAGAAAGGTCGAACCAAAATGAAAACCAAAACCCGCCGCCCCTTCAACCTCCAGTCCGAACTCTCCCGCCTGGAACTCAACGGTGCCTGCTCTTACGATGGTAAGCCCCTCATCCTCCTGGAACAAGCCTACTGCTCCTATGATTGTTATCACGGTATCGCCCAGTACGTTGCCACAGCCATCTGCCCCAACGAAATCGCCAAGGATTTCACCGCCCCGTGCTATGTCGTCACCTGGCCCATCATCCGCCCCTCTGCCGAAAACGAAGAAGACGCCTGCGATTGGTCTGCCCCCGATGGCCTCACCCCCAACGGCAAATATGATTTGGAACGCCGCTATTATTATTGATGTCCAACTTTTTGCACTGGCACGCAACAACCATTCGTTGTATAATTCAATCATAAGTCAAACCGTAAAATAAAATTATTTCTCCGTTTCCACCAAACTTTTCAAGTAAAAATCCGCATAAATTCTACCATCATAACAAATATCATGAACAAATTGTAAATTCAAAAACGAATCCGCAAGCCACAAAGCTGCGCAGCATGAAAGGAAGTACCGCCCCATGTCTACCCAAATTCTCAACCTCACCCCGCACGAAATCAACATTGGCACCGCCTCCATCAAGCCCTTCGGCGTGGTTGCCCGCGTCTATGTTGAATCCATCTCCGACGGCGAATTCACCACCGCTTCCGGTACAACCATCCCCATCTCCCACTCTTACTATGGCGATGTCGAAAACCTGCCAAACCCCATGCCCAATACGATTTACATTGTTAGTGCTCTTGTCGCCTCCCGCGTTCCTACCCGCTCCGATGTCTTTTACCCCTGCTGCATGGTCCGCGATACCCAAGGCCGCGTCATCGGCTGCAAAACCCTCTGCTGTGCCGCCGCCCCCGTCCTCGCTGCTGTCCACTAAACGATAATATGGAGGACTAACCATGATTCATCACATCACCCTCTCCCAGCTCCGCACCTTCACCCCTCCGGCCACACAATTCGGCGCCGACAATGAACCCTATATGGTCATCCAGGTCAACCGCGATCCTATGGATTTTCAGCAGCTCACATCTTTCCTCTATGAATTCGCTTACCCCATCCCCGCTTCCCGTGAGGACCTTCTCATGACCTCCGCTTATCTTTCCAACATCAACAACGGCAGCCGTGAAGGTTTTTCCTCCAGTCATCCCCGCCTGCTTCTCATCTCAAAACTTTCCGACCAGAGCATTTATAATCTCGACCCTGCCCCTGATAAGATTGATGCTGTCCAGAACGATATTGATACCGACTTGGAGTACAGTACCGCCCGCCTTTTCATCCTTGAATGTACCGGCAAAGAAAAATGGACCGTTCATCATGTGACCGACCGTTATAATCCTATCAACTTCCGTGACACCCCTGTCATCTCTGCCCTTGCCCGTACCCGCATCCTTGCCGATACCGCAACAGCCTACCACGACGAAAACCGGCACAAAAACATTTACCTGTCAGACTTGCGGCCTTACCAGAACGGAGACGGTAGCAAAACTGAAAGTGAAGAAACTGACACCAGGAAAGATTGTGAAAAGTAAGGCAACAAATGGTGTCTATAAGGTACTTAAAGATGGCCGTAGCGTAGAATTTACAAAACCCATAGCAAAAAGAACTTCTGTAAAAATAGCGAATACCATTAAAATCAATGGAATTACCTGCAAAGTGACGGGTATTTCAGCCAGCGCTTTTAAGAATAATACTTTTCTTCGAACAGTGATCATTGGAAAGAATGTGACAAGCATCGGTAGTAATGCTTTTTACGGCTGCAAAAAACTGACCCGGATTACCGGTGGAAGTGCGGTTACGAAAATCGGGGATAAGGCATTTTATAATTGCAGTAGTCTGACGAGCATTACGATTCCTGCTGGAGTCAATAAGATCGGTAAGATGGCATTTTATAACTGTAAAAAGCTCAGAACGATCGTAGTAAAGACTTCAAAGCTCACAAGCAGAAATATTGGATCAAAAGCATTTGCAGGAACCTATGCAAAAGCTGCCATAAAAGTTCCGGTCAAACAGCTGAATACTTATAAAAAACTCTTTAAATCTAAAGGAATGGGTCCAAAAGCTGTTTATAAGAAATGATTTCTTGTAAAAAAGAATATTGCAAAATGTGAGTGCATATGCTATAACGTAACTGACCAAAAGGATAAGAATAATTCATATTGGCACACAAAAAGCTCCGGAGCGGCTACTCCGGAGCTTTTCAATTCCGCTGGGTAAGGTGGCTTATACCTTAGGCTACCACCATTTATCCATTTGGTTTTTCGGGTTGGGACGGCTATTGTTGTGTTTTATGGTTATGTGTAAACAGGTCAACCCTTTTAAAAAATCAGGAGATGATACTCCTTGTTTTATATAGATTTCTGTTATAAAATCTTCTTTAAAAAATGGAGGGATATTTTCAAATGGATATCATAGAATTAAAAACCCCGTCCCCTGAATACGCCGCTGACATC